>Ga0265292_1000681_pt1 | contig 41010 bp, 33 predicted proteins | sample Munlanlewell296A_FD_189080 | JGI IMG/M metagenome (GOLD analysis project Ga0265292, IMG submission 189080) | Leachate microbial communities from a municipal landfill in Southern Ontario, Canada - Leachate well 296A | ecosystem: Engineered > Solid waste > Landfill > Unclassified | place: Canada... | reverse complement strand
ACTCTACTATGGAATATTTTTCCCAAGACGTGAAACGGTCTTTGCACAGATTGTGTATTTTTCCTCTAAGTTATCTACTTTTATGTTCGGTTACAAAACCGAGGGGACTCTACGATATTCGGCTCCAATCCTTAATCTCCCTCTTGTGTTTCGCTAACTGCTCAACAAGAAGCTGATTTTCAGTGGATTCCAGCAGTGGATCTTTTTCCAGGACTTCCTGTGCTACCCGCCGTGCATGTTCCAGAATTTTAGTGTCGGTGATCAGATTGGCGATAGAAAGGTTAAAGGGAACGCCGCTCTGCTGCGTGCCTTCGAGGTCGCCCGGACCTCTCAGTTTCATATCAACCTCTGCGATCTCAAATCCGTCGTTGGTTCTGGTCAACGTTTCAATCCGGGTTTTAGCCTCTTTTGATAATTTGAATCCGCTCATCAGGATGCAAAATGACTGATCGGCTCCCCGGCCCACCCGGCCCCGAAGCTGATGCAACTGACTCAGCCCGAACCGTTCGGCACTTTCAATCATCATGACGGATGCATTGGGCACATCAACACCCACTTCGATAACCGTGGTGGAAACCATAATCTTGGTGATCCCTTTCACGAAATAGTCCATCGCTTTAGCCTTTTCCTCGGGCTTCATCTGGCCATGCAGAACGGATACAGCATATTCCGGTGCAGGAAAGGCACGCGTAATGCTCTCGTAACCATCGTATAAGTTCTTGAAATCCAGTTTTTCCGACTCCTGAATCAATGGGTACACAATATATACCTGGCGGCCCTGGGCTATCTGTTTTCTCAGAAATTCAAACACTACAAGACGTTTGGAATCAAAATAGTGAACGGTTTGAATCGGCTTTCGGCCAGGTGGTAATTCATCGATCACAGAGATGTCCAGATCCCCGTAAAGTGTCATGGCCAGGGTTCTTGGAATCGGTGTGGCAGTCATCACCAGAATATGCGGCAGAATGCCATCGGCCTTTTCCCACAGCCTCGCGCGCTGAGCCACCCCAAACCGGTGCTGCTCGTCGATCACAACCAGACCGAGGTTTTTAAACTGAACAGTATCTTCTATCAATGCATGTGTCCCGATCAGAATATCCAGTTCCCCTTCACGCAACTCCTCATGCAGTGAGGAGCGATGGCTGGTTTTTGTTGAACCGGTGAGCAACCTGACATGGATTGGCAGGTTGGCCAGCATCCGTGTAAAGGTTTGGTAGTGCTGCTGGGCCAATATTTCAGTTGGTGCCATCAAACAGGCCTGGTACCCGTTATCCAGGGCTATCAGCATGCTCAGCAAGGCCACCAATGTTTTTCCGCTACCTACATCCCCCTGAAGCAGCCGGTTCATCTGTAAACCTGATCCGAGATCTTTGCGGATCTCCCGCATCACGCTTTTTTGCGCACCTGTCATTTCGAATGGAAGATTCCCGGCATAAAACCGATTGAAAAGATCGCCGATCCTTGGGAATACAAACCCTTTAATCTTCCGGTTTTTCCAGTTTTTCTGTCGGAGCAGCCCGAGCTGGATCTGGAAAAATTCCTCAAATTTTAGCCGGTAACGGGCATTTTTTAAAGTTTCCTGATCTTTTGGGAAATGGATATTCAGGATTGTATCGTTTATCCCCGGAAATTTAAGGTAATTCAGCAGGGCTGCAGGAAGTGTTTCCGGGATTTTCCCGTAAACTTTCTGTAAAAGCTGATATTGTAATTTATGGATCACCCTTGAAGTCAGAAAATTGCTCTTCATTTTTTCGGTAGTGGGGTAGGCTGCCTGGTAGGTATAAGGATAGGCAACCTGCTCCGTTTTGGCGGATTCCTCCATCTCCGGATGCATGATGGAAAACTTGCCGTTAAACAGGGCCGGTTTACCGAAAATCACATATTCCACTCCGAATTTTAGCGTTTGCTGAACCCATTTTATGCCCTGGAACCAGATGAGCTCAATGGATCCGGTAGAGTCTTCAAAACGGGCGGATAACCTTTGCTTTGGCCTTTTCCCGACTAGGTCCATGGTGGTGATCTTCCCGCGCACCTGGATAAAAGCCTGATCTGAATTAATCTCGCTGATGGTATAGAACCGTGTGCGATCGGTGTATTTGTACGGATAATGCCTGAGCAAATCTTCGAAAGTACTCACGCCGAGCTCGTTAAACAGCATTTCGGCACGCCGGGGCCCAACTCCGGGTAAAAACTTAATATCTGTTTGTAGTAAGGTATCCATGGCGGACGAATTTAGCAGTTATCGTTGGCTTTGTTAAATATTGTTAATAATTCCGCGATGTGGTCCGGAATCCTGATTTACCGGATATTTTTGCACCCAAACCGCTTTGATTATGGAACAAATGATTTCTCTTAAGGGATTGGTAAAAAATTACATCGTCGGATCTCAGATCGTGGAAGCATTGCGCGGAATAGATCTGGTGATAAAAAAAGGTGAATATGTTGCCGTCATGGGGCCTTCGGGGTCGGGGAAATCAACCCTGATGAATATTCTTGGTGCTTTGGATACGCCCACCAGCGGCCATTATTTTCTGAATGGCACCGATGTCAGTCAGATGGTAGATGATGAACTGGCTGTGATCCGGAATAAGGAAATCGGTTTTATTTTCCAGACCTTCAACCTCCTGCCGAGATATGATGCCCTTGAAAACGTGATACTTCCATTGATCTACGGCGGTGTACCCAAGCATGAACGGCGTGTACGGGGGCTTGAAGTACTGGATAAGGTTGGTCTTGCCGACCGCGTTACCCATAAACCAAATGAACTTTCGGGTGGTCAGCGTCAGCGTGTTGCCGTTGCAAGGGCTTTGGTCAATAATCCCTCCATTATTCTTGCTGATGAACCAACCGGTAACCTGGATTCCAAAACTTCAGTCGACATCATGAAGCTCATCAATGATATCCATGAACTGGGCAATACTATTATCGTGGTAACCCATGAAGAGGATATTGCACAGCGGGCACAAAGAATCATACGATTGCTCGATGGACATATCGAAAGCGATAAGCCAAATAGTCACCTTATTGGCTAGTTATCAACAATTTTGTTGACCTATTGCATATTATGGGAAATAATTTACATTTGCGGAAAATTAGCCCCTAATAATCTACAGATATGTATTGGACACTTGAATTAGCCTCCAAACTGGAAGATGCTCCCTGGCCAGCGACCAAAGATGAACTCATCGATTTTGGTATCCGCTCCGGAGCACCCCTCGAAGTGATCGAGAATTTGCAGGAAATTGAGGACGAAGGTGAAATCTATGAAAGCATAGAAGATATCTGGCCTGATTATCCGAGCAAAGACGATTTCTTCTTTAATGAGGAAGAATATTAAAAATTGAGCAGGCACCGAGAGGTGCCTGTTTTATTTCCACACCCGTATATCGTCGCGGGTCTTGGGTCTCTTTTCATCAAACCACTTAAATCCTTCCAGATACAAATCATTGACTCCTAAGTCTTTCAGCGGGGTAAGCTTTGAATCCGGGTCGGTAATAAACGCTATCCTGTCAATCTTTCCATCGGCGAAATAAATCCGGATATTACTGCTTAAAGCTTTATTCTGTCCAATAATCTGTGACCCATCCTTCGGATAAAACAGAGATTCCCCGTTGCCCGTTACCTCAACATGATGAAGCTGGTCGGACTGAAAAAATCCGATTATTTCCTTACCCTTAATCTGGTTATACATCGTGCTGTCTTCACGGGTTATCATAAACCCACTACTCCTCATTTCCATACGGTCAATTCCTTTTTGGCCAAGACGAATGCCCAGTGTATCGGCAGTTAACTGGTTGTTATCCTGCCAGATAACGGGCTCCTTGAATAATTGAATCAAACTGTCGACAACCAGGTAATCCAATGAATCACAACGTCCCTGGATATCTGTCCGATAAAACTGGACATGCGGGAAGGCTTGAATACGACGGGATTTACTCACATCCTCACGGGATGAAATCAGCGTGTCGGAGTGAAGAAAAAGGCTATCCTTATCCCCGGTCATGATATATAGAACATCCTCAGTAACCTGAAAGCGGTTTTTTGTTTCGTCATAGAAAAGACGCTCCCCTTGTATGATCATATTCTCCACCGTATCTTTCAAAACGATGTTACAGAAGGCTTCCGTGGTACTGTCTGCCTGGTTGTAAATGAGGCTGTCAGTTCGGAGAAGCTGCTGTTTTGCCTGCATAAAAACATTTTTCGAGAAGGATGATACCCTGTTCCTGGAATCATAGTAGCCGCGGTTACAAGCAATATAATTGGTATCGCTGAAAACCTCTGTCGGACCTTCAAACGACATGGTTTCATTTTTGGAATTATAACGCAGGCTGTCAGTAAACAGGGTATTGTCGGGATTGGTAAAAATTACGTTCTCCTTGAATACGAATTGATTTAGCTTTAAATAATAATATCCCCAGAAACTCTCCACGGTATTCAAACTGTCGACGATCTGACCACCGCCGTAATACACAGCAGTCTCATCTTTCATGTTATAATCGAGTCTGGGAGCCTTAAGGGTCTCTTTCCCATTGTACATCAGTACATTGCCTTCGAGCTGGGCGAGTTCAGTCTGGCCATTGTAATCTAATTTCTGAGCATAAACGTGCAGCGTATCTGCCTTAATAATATGAACCCTGCTGAATCCCTTGAATTGATTGATTGTTTCATCAAGATAGGCACTATCGCAGGTGAGCGTCAGATTTTTATGCGACATCCTGACATTTCCAAGAAGGCGTTTGATCCCGTTGCCGATGGAGGGATCAACAGAGATCACATCAGCGCCGAAATCAACGATACGGGTTTCCTGGGACAGGCCGGCCAGGGATGATGACAGCGCGAATGCTGCCATGATGCTCAGTTTATGCCAGCATCTCATTGATAATATCTTCGACCGAAATTCCCCGGGCTTCGGCTTTGTAGTTTCTGATAATCCGGTGGCGCAGGATTGCCGGAGCAATTACCCTGACATCCTCGATATCGGGTGAATATTTTCCGTTCAAAACAGCGTGGGTCTTTGCCCCGATAATCAGAAATTGCGATGCTCTCGGACCTGCACCCCAAACCAGGTTTTCCTTGGCCATCGAATGTGCAAGGGGACTGGTCGGACGGGTTTTGGAAGTGAGATTAACAGCCCATTCAATAACATTGTGATTCACCGGCACACGGCGGATTAAATCCTGATAAAACAGGATTTCTTCCTTCGAAATAACCTGATTAAGTGTAGCTTCAATATCTGAAGTTGTTCTCCTGACAATCGTGATTTCATCTTCAAAAGCCGGATAATCAAGCAGAATATTCAGCATGAACCGGTCGAGCTGCGCTTCCGGCAGGGGATAGGTCCCTTCCTGCTCAATCGGGTTCTGAGTAGCCAACACAAAGAAAGGTTCCTGCAAAACATAACGGATACCTCCTGATGTGACTGATTTCTCCTGCATGGCTTCCAGCAAGGCGGACTGGGTTTTGGGTGGTGTCCGGTTGATCTCGTCGGCAAGGATCATATGGGCAAACAAGGGCCCCTTAACAAATTTGAATTGCCGGTTCGAATCGAGAATCTCTGTTCCGATAATATCAGATGGCATCAGATCCGGGGTGAATTGAATTCTTTTGAAATTCAATCCGAGAATTTTAGATATTGTTGTGACCAGCAAAGTTTTAGCCAGCCCCGGAACGCCAACCAGCAAACAGTGGCCCCGGCTGAAAATACTTACCAAAACCTCCTCAACAACCTGATCCTGGCCAATAATTACCTTCCGGATCTCATTAAAAAACTGCTCATATGAGCTCTTTAACTTGTCAACTGCTTCTTTATCACCCATATTACTTCACCCATCCTTTATGTTCAAACTGGCATCCCTGGAAATCGCGGTCAATCCGGATGTACATGGATTGCTGCTTCTTTTCAATCCAATCAGTCAGTTCTTTCTGCTTCTTATTATTTAGTGCCAGGGATTGCAGATACTGGTAATCCTGCTTAAGATCTGCCTTGTGTGCAGGTTTGTTCGATTTTATCGACAGAATTTTAAAGACAACCGAATTACTATCGTCCTGTGTTTCAATAACTTTAGATATTTCACCGACTTTCAGGCTTTTAACGGCATTGAACACTTCGGGACTCAGCTCCTGCGGCTCGAACCACGTGGTGTTTACGTTCTGTGAGTTCGGGTCCTGCGGGTTGCCCGCGTTAACCAACAAACCGCCATTGGCCCGGGTTTCTTTAGCTGTACTGTAATTCAATGCAGCATTTTCAAAGCTGATCTTATTTTCCCTGATCATCTGGGCAATACTATCCAACCGCTGGCGGACCGCCATTTTTTCTTCGATCGTAGGCTTTGGCGATATAAGGATATGCTTAACGTTTATCACATCACCACGGCGATCAATCAATTGCATGATATGATAGCCGTATTCTGTTTTTACCACTCTGGATATTTCATTGCCTTTGAGATTAAAGGCGACAGCTGCAAATTCAGGTACCAGCTGGCTTCTGGGGGTCATTCCCAATTCACCGCCGCGTGGAGCTGAACCCTTGTCTTCTGAATAGAGTACAGCCAGGGTAGTGAAACTTTCGCCCTTTTGAATCCGATCCCTGAACTCCATCAACCGGTTCTGGACCCTGGTAATTTCTTCTTCAGATACCAGCGGTTTGAGCACGATTTCACGGATCTCCATAGCTGCGGGCCGTAAAGGAATTTGTGCGGCCGGAATCTGCTTAAAGTACTTCTGAACTTCCGAAGGGGTTACTGCCACTTTATTGGTGATCTCCCCCTCCATTTTCTGAGCAATCATCCGGTCTTTCTGAAGCTTGAAGAGATCCTGCTTGATTTCAAGCAGCGATTTTTTGAAATAACTCTCCAGGTTTTCCTGCGATCCTGCCTGCATTATGAACTCCTGCAATTTTAAATCGACCGTTCTTTGGGCCTCTTCATCGGTCACCATCACACTATCAATCTCTGCCTGAATGATGAGGAGTTTATTAACCAGCAATGATTCAAGACTATAGCACTTTGGATCGCCGGGAATGGCAAATCCCTGCCGTTTTAGCTCGATTAACTGATTCTCAATGTCCGATTGAAGAATCGGGAATTTCCCAACAACAGCCACTACCCTGTCGAGGATAAGCGAATCATTCTGACCGATTACCTGAGCCTCGAGCGATTTTTGCAGGCCTGGTAAGAGAAAGAATGCCAGCAGAACAAGGACTTTTAAAATGGATGGTGAGAAGGCGTTTTTATTTTTCATATACTTCGACATCGTTTTGTATAACGGCTTCATTATAAATTGATTCTTCCAATTGTTTGAGGAAGTCCATTTTGCGTTTGTTGAGTAAGACGTCCCGGATTTCCTGTTTTACAAATTCGAGCGGCGCAGATTCGCCGGGCAATTTATAATCGATGATCCGTGCAAAATGAAAATACTGGTCATCCTCAGCTTCGAGATATTTATACCGCTGCAGAAACAGCTTTGGATCCTGTACGGTGCCCGGCATTTTTTGCATCAGGAGCGGGAAAGAGAGCCAGTTTTCCTCAAAGGAATCGGTGTATTCTGCAACCTGGGCCCCCAAATCCACCAATCTTTTATAAGCCAGGTCCCCGTAAGAATGAGCCAGTTCGCGGAATTCCCTGATACGGATTGAACTTCTCAATATCCTGAAATAGACGCCTTTTACAATGGGATCCTGCAAGAGAAAATTCTGCTTATACTGGTAGTAATAGGTTTGAACTTCGCTGTCGCTCAAAACGGTATCAAGCTTTTGTTCAACCATTTGTTTCTCATATTCATAGGTGAGAAGCGAAGTGCGGTATTCATCCAGCAGATTTTCAATATTTTTTTGAGCCTCGGTAAGGTTGAATTCGGCCTTATTAACCACTGCTTTCTTCTTCATCCACAATTCAATATACGATTTTACCAGTCGGGAACTATCTTCAGGAGTCGTTTCGGCGGGTATCAATCCCTGAATATCACTTTTATACAGATAGTTACCGTATGCACGGGCAATCGGATTCTCATTTTTCCGTTTAGGATGAGAACTGCATGAAGTAAAAACCGGTATAAGAATTACCAGAAGAATGAGGTTAATCAGGCTGGTTTTAGAGTTTAATCCTGGATAACACATCCTGATTGATTTTAACGGGATATTTCTCTCTCAAAACTTTAATCCATTCTTTTTCGAGATTATCCTGGTAATCAGCGGTAACCTGACCACGAATATCATCCAGTTTTTTAGGTTTTGCACCAATTAGCTTATTGATCCAAACAAATACTTTTGTGTCCTGTTCATTGATGATATCGGAAGCGCCGGGTTTCCATTTAACCTGATCAACCATCCAATTGTCGCCTTTTGCGAATAATTTATCTTCCACTTCGAAACTATTGCCGGAGTATCGTGCAGTCACTTCAGCAAGGGTATTCTGAACGGTAACCCCATCGCAGCCGTCCTTGCATTTCTTCTGTAAGGCTGAACGATATTCCTCAACCATTTTCTGGAGATTGTTTTCGCCTTTTGCAAAAACAATAACTGCATCAAGCCTTTGCGGCCACATATATTTCGATTGATTGGCAATGAAGAAGGCAACCAGGCCGATAGTATCCCGGGATGCTTTCGACCATACCATTTTATCAGTTATTTCGAAAAGCAGATTACCATCGCGGAACTCATGGTATAGGTCGCGGAATTCAGGATATTTACGGTCGAGCTGGGTTTTTTCGAATTCCAGGATCCTGGCTTTAGCGAAATCATTGAATTTTTCATCCACAAATTCTGCAATAGTCCTCACAGTACCCTTCTTCATTTTAAGGGCCAGATATTTGGCGAATTCATTTTGAAGGACGGTGATATTGCCGAGTGTGAAAAGCACTCCCACCTTTTGCAGAGCCGGGTTTGCATCCCATCTGCCCTCAAAAATTGAAGGATCAACCAAACGGTAGAATTCTTCAAGATTTTGAGTGTTCAATTGATAATTATACTCCTTCTTAAGCTTGTCGACCACTACCTGCTCACTTTTTTGAGAACGTATATCTCTCGCGATCTGGTTGGATAAAACAGATTTTGCCTCTTCCCAGGTATCCGGGGCTTTTTTCTCAAGGAGCCGGATAATAAACCATCCTAAAGTCGTTTCCAGCGGTTCGGTAATATCGCCGGGATTTTTTAATCCATAAGCTGCCTGGTCAAAAGCAGGTTCTTTCTGGTTGGGTCCGGTCCAGAAGCCGGCGTCACCGCGGATAGCCATGGTACGGTCATCTGAGTATTTCCGGGCGAGGTCGTTAAAATCAGCACCCGACTTGAGCTGGAGGTAAATATTTTGGATTTCTTCTTTTGCCTGAGCCTTTTCTTCATCGGTCATTGTGTAATTGAATGCCTTCCAGATGGTTGCAATATGGATTTTTCCACGGGCCGGCTTTTTATCAGTGACCCGTATGATATGGTATCCGAACTGGGTGCGGACCGGCATGGAAAGTTCACCGATTTTCATCGTGAAAATAGCGGTTTCGAACGGATAAACAACTTGAAGTACAGGCATATATCCAATATCGCCACCATTTGTTGAAGCCGAGATGTCATCGCTGACTTCCTTGGCAACATCTTCAAATTTTTCGCCTTTGATTAACCTGTCGCGAACGGCCATGGCCTTACGATAGGCCAGAAGGGTATCCCCGGCAGGAGCGTCTTGTTTAACACCAATCAGGATATGACTGGCGCGGACTTCCCATTTGCTGCGTTCGTATGCTTCTTTTATGAGTTCACCGGTTACTTCCTGATCCATCAGGTATGGCTTGGTCAGTTGCTCACGGTTGCTGGCCAGTTCTTTTTTAAATGAAGCGGTTGTGTCGAGCCCCTGAGCTTCAGCTTCCCTTACTTTAAGTTTAAAGTTGACAAACATGTCAAGAGACTCCTGAAGAGTAGGTTTCTGGCCGGTAAGGTTATTCTTGTTTTTATTCAATATCCGGGTAAACTCGCTGGCATAGACTGGTTTATCACCGATGGTCATCAGAACGGCTTCCTGATTGAAGGCTTTTACACCGGGTAAAAGCAGCATAACTGCAAATACGGTACGTAAGCAAGAACTGTACTTCATAATTATTTTTTGGTTTATAAGAATTGCCTGTATAGAACGTTTCACTTATTCGTTTGGTATAGGAATTATGCTTCCCTCGAATAATTAGGTGATTCCCGCGTTATCGTTACATCATGAGGATGACCCTCAACGATGCCGCTGTTTGTTATCCTCACGAACCTGGCCTTTTGGAGTTCTTTGATATTATTGGAACCGCAATAACCCATGCCGGCGCGCAATCCGCCAACCATCTGATAAATAACCTCATTTAAGGTGCCTTTATACGGCACTCGGGCGGCGATTCCTTCCGGAACCAATTTTTTGATATCTTCTTCAATATCTTGGAAATAACGGTCTTTTGAGCCTTTATTCATGGCCTCGATAGATCCCATGCCGCGGTAAGATTTGAATTTACGGCCCTGATAGATAATGGTTTCTCCCGGAGATTCCTCCGTGCCTGCAAAAAGGGATCCTGTCATAACTGAATCGGCTCCAGCGGCTAATGCTTTCACAATATCCCCAGAATACCGGATTCCGCCATCGGCGATAACCGGAATATCATCGTTTCGTAAGGCTTTGGCTACTTCATAAATAGCACTCAATTGAGGGACTCCCACGCCGGCAATGATCCGGGTTGTGCAGATGGAACCGGGTCCGATTCCCACTTTTACAGCAGCAGCACCTGCCTTTAAGAGAGCTTTTGCAGCTTCGCCGGTTCCAATATTTCCGGCTATAAATTCGAATTCGGGGAATCTGGCTTTGGCTCTTTTCAGAATATCGATGACTTGTTTCGTATGGCCATGTGCCGTATCAATTACAATTGCATCCACCCCTGCACCAACGAGTGCAGCAACCCGGTCAAGTGTGTTGGCGGCAATCCCTACGGCTGCAGCTACCCGTAACCGTCCGCGCTCATCCTTGCACGCATTCGGCCGGTCTTTGGTTATAGTCAGATCTTTATAAGTCAGGAGGCCGATCAGTTTGTAATTTTTATCTACAACCGGAAGCTTTTCGATCTTATTCTTCTGCAGGATATCAGCGGCAGTATCCAGATTAGCTGTTTCGGATGTGGTAATCAGATTATCTTTGGTCATTACCTCACGGATCGGTCGGCTGTCGTCCTTTTCAAAACGAAGATCGCGGTTGGTAACGATACCGACCAATACATGCTGGTCATTGACGACCGGAATTCCACCAATCCTGAATTCCGTCATCAGGTGGCGGGCATCTCCGACAGTTTGTTCCGGATGAATAGTGACCGGATCCATGATCATTCCGTTTTCTGCACGCTTGACCGACACTACCTGCCGGGCCTGCTCTTCGATCGACATGTTCTTGTGAATGACGCCAATTCCCCCTTCCCGTGCAATGGCCATGGCCATCGCTGCTTCAGTTACGGTATCCATCGCGGCGGATACTATCGGAGTGTTTAAAAGAATTTTCTGTGTGAACCGCGTCGTTACATCCGCGTCGCGTGGCATGACTTCTGAATACGCTGGTATTAACAATACATCATCGAAGGTCAAACCTTCAAATTCAACTTTATCTGAAACAAACGACATATCGGAGATTTTATGTTCTGCTAAATTTGTGCTAAATTACAAATTTCTTACTGAATTGGAGACCTTTCGGAAAATACTGTCGCAATACTGGGGCTACACCGGCTTCCGGCCGTTGCAGGAGGAAATCATACGCTCTGTCATGCAGGACAAGGATACCCTGGCCTTAATGCCTACCGGCGGCGGCAAATCAATAACATTCCAGGTTCCTGCTCTGGCACGGGATGGTATCTGCCTGGTGATTACCCCTCTGATATCCCTGATGCAGGACCAGGTTGAGAACCTTAAGTCGAGAAATATCCGGGCCGTTGCTATCCATTCAGGCCTGACCAAATTCGAGCTTGATATCGCGTTAGACAACTGTATATATGGAGATTATAAGTTTTTATACCTTTCTCCCGAGCGGTTATCAACCGATCTGTTTCTGAAACGGCTCGAAAGCATGAAGGTGAATCTAATTGCGGTTGATGAGGCGCATTGTATCTCGCAGTGGGGATATGATTTCCGTCCGTCCTATCTGCAAATTGCCAAAATCAGGGAATACCTGCCGGGAATTCCTGTTCTGGCATTAACTGCAACTGCTACTCCTACCGTTGCCGATGATATCCAGGAAAAGCTGCTTTTCCTGGAAAAGAATACGATACGGCAAACTTTTGAACGAAAAAATCTCGTATACCTGGTAAGAAAAACAGAAGATAAAACCACCTATTTGCTTAGAATTCTGAATAAACAAAAGGGGTGCGGAATAATTTATGCCCGAAATCGGAAGAAAACCCGGGAAATTGCTGAATTCCTGACAAAACAGGGGATTTCATCGCAATTCTATCATGCCGGTCTGGATCAGAAGGAACGCAAGGTGCGACAGGAGGATTGGACCCGTGGAAAGGTCAGGATTATGGTGGCTACCAATGCTTTCGGTATGGGAATCGATAAACCGGACGTCAGGGTTGTGATCCATATGGACTTGCCCGACTCTCCCGAGGCCTATTTTCAGGAAGCCGGGAGGGCAGGCCGCGACGGGAAAAAAGCCTATGCAGTATTGCTGTATCAGCCGGCCGATAAACTATCCATCGAGAAAAGCCACCTGGTGCGATTTCCTGATATCGATGTGATACGCAGGGTATATCAGGCTCTCGGCAATTATTTTAAGGTAGTGCCAGGCTCCGGAAAAAATCAGGTTTTTGATTTCGACCTGATGGACTTCTGCTCTAAATTCAGCTTTCACTCACTCGTGGCATTTCACGCTCTAAAACACCTGGAACGGGCAGGATATATTGAGCTTACCGAAGATATAGACCTCCCTGCACGTGTGCATTTCCGGGTCGACCGTGATGAATTGTATAAATTTCAGATAGTCAATGAGGGGTACGATGGTGTGATAAAACTCCTCCTCCGTGTTTATTCCGGAATGTTTTCTGATTTTGTCAGGATCGATGAGTATAACCTGGCGGCTAAAGCAAAGGTGCCGGTTCAAACCATCGTTACGGTTTTAACCACCCTCAACAACATGGGCATATTATATTACATCAAGCCCAAAAAGACCCCGCAGATTATTTTTACTGCTGAACGCCTGACCGATAAATCATTGCTGTTTCCGAAAAAGGAGTATGAGGAACAGGAATCATTAACCAGGATGCGCATGGATACCATGATCCATTATGCCACAGAGGATCACCGGTGCCGAAGCCAGATGCTTCTGATGTATTTTGGCGAAAAAGATCCGTTCCGGTGCGGACAGTGTGATGTTTGCATGGAAAGCGAGGACAAACCTCTCAACCGGTACGATCATGATCTGATAGCTGGTCAGATCCGTGAAATCATTCAATCCGGGTCCCTTACGGTACAGGAATTAATTGTTAAAGTTGTGGCGGATCCTGATAAAGTTGCCCGTGTTCTGGATGATATGTTTGAACAAAAATGGATAGGCTGGTCTGACGGATTCCTGAAATGGATCGGTGAAGAAGAATAAAACGGATATATTTGGACCGGTTAACCACGATCATTTGATGAATTTCGCCAGTCATATCGAGCATGATGAATTGAACTCATTACCCCTGAGGAGTTTTGAAGGTACAATTCATGTTATTTCCAGCCCGACGGAAGCTGCTGAAGCTATCCGCAGGTTGTCGTTTTCTAAAATTGTTGGTTTCGATACCGAAACCAGGCCTACTTTTAAAAAGGGGAGACTGAATCCGGTTTCATTGCTGCAGCTCGCTACCCGCAATGAGGCTTTTTTATTCCGGATGAATAAACTGGGCCATTTCCCGGGGCTCGGGCAATTGCTGACGCAGACCAGCCCTTTGAAAATAGGTGCGGCAATCCATGAGGACATCCGGGCATTAAAGGCTGTCTATCCGCATCAAACAAAAGGATTTATCGACCTTCAGGATATCGTTAAGAATTACGGAATCAAAAATATCGGGGTTAAGAAAATGGCCGCGATCGTTCTGGGTTTCCGCATTTCCAAGTCACAGCAATTGTCAAATTGGGAGGTAGATACTCTTACCGAAGCACAAATGGTTTATGCAGCCACCGATGCCTGGGTTTCTCTCGAAATTTATCTGAAGCTGATTCAAAACGGTACACCATGAATACGCAGGAAGTTAATCTTCCCGAACGGGCGCAGGAGTGGCTGAACAATTTTCTGGCTGCTATTCCTGAGCCGGAAGCCAATCAAATCCGGATTAAACTATCGGAATTAACCCCGATAATAATCAACGAACTGGGTTTGGGCGATACCTCTCATGCCGCCTGCCTGCTTACGATTCCCTATAACAATGGCTGGTTGAATTCTGCACAGGTAGCGGAGAATTTCGACATGCCCCTGGTAAATATTCTCGATGGATTGAAGAAAATCGAAAGGCTAAATACCAGCCGGACAAAAATCCATGCCGATAAATTCATAAAGCTCCTGCTCAGTATTTCAGATGATGTAAGGGTGATTCTTATAAAAACCGGTGAACGCCTGCAGGAGATCCGCTCGATCGAGGGTCTGCCTGAGGAGATCCGGTTGAAACTGGCACACGATGCCGGCGATTTGTTCGCCCCGATTGCTCACCGGTTGGGTTTGTACCTGATCAAGAATGAATTTGAGCAGGCCTCGATGAAGTACCTCCTGCCCGATATTTATCGGGAGGTTTCGCGCCGCCTGGCCGAAACCCGATCCAATCGTGATGAATATATTGCCCGTTTTATCAATCCGTTAACACGCGAGCTGCTGGCAAAAGGTTATCATTGTGATATCAAGGGCAGAACAAAGTCAATTCCGTCCATCTGGAGAAAAATGGTTCACCAGTCGGTGGAATTCGACGAGGTATATGACCTGTTTGCCATCCGGATCATCCTTAGGAATCCACCGGAAAATGAAAAAGCTGACTGCTGGCAGGTTTATTCCATTGTAACCGATCTTTATCAGCCCAATCCCAACCGGTTAAGGGATTGGATTTCTACTCCCAAACTGAATGGATACGAATCCCTGCATACCACTGTTATCGGGCCGGAAGGACGCTGGGTGGAGTTGCAGATCCGGACGCAGCGGATGGATGCATATGCTGAAAAGGGACATGCCGCACACTGGCGATATAAGGAGAACAAAGGCGATGCCGAAGGAGTCGAATGGCTTTCCCAGATACGCGATGCACTGGAGACTTCAGAGGATTCAGGCAGTACCGGAGAATCAAAGGCTAAGACTGAACTCTATTCCGACCAGATCTATATTTTCACCCCCAAGGGCGATCTGCTGAAACTGACGGCTGGTTCCACCGTACTGGATTTCGCTTTCGCCGTTCACAGCGATGTGGGTTACCACTGTACAGGCGCCAGGGTGAATGGCCAGATGGTGCCTATCCGCCATAAGCTGGTCAACGGGGACCAGGTGGAAGTGACGGTTTCCCAGCAGCAAAAACCCAAAACAGATTGGCTGAACTGGGTTTTCACCTCAAAAGCAAAGGCCAGGATAAAACGATTTCTAAAACAGGCTGATTATCAGGATGCCGATCTGGGCAAAGAAATGCTCACGCGGAAGCTCAGCCAGTGGAGAATTAAATATGATATGTCAACGATTCAGCGGATTGTTAATTGGCTGAATCTTAAAGATGCACTCGAACTCTACCAGCAACTTTCGGAGAATAAAATCGATCTGGCATCGATAAGGGAATATCTTAAGGATAAAGCACCTGCTGAGCTCCTCAAAGAGAAACTGTCGACCATAAAAACGGTTGACAGTTTTGTGAAAACCACTTCTCAAACACAGGATTACCTGATTATTGATGATACTCTGGGTAATGTGGACTACAAACTGGCGAAATGCTGCAATCCGATTTTTGGTGATGGAGTATATGGCTTTGTTACTGTCAAAGAGGGAACTAAAATCCATAGGGTGAATTGCCCCAATGCCCATCAGATGATCGAGCGCTACCCTTACCGGATCGTTAAGGTGCGCTGGACCGACTCCCATGGAGCTGCAGGAGGCTTCACAGTCAATGTCCTGATTACCGGAAAAGATAATATAATGGTAGTCAACGAAATCAGCCGGCTTATCTCATCTGACCTGAAGGTCAGCATGCGATCCATGAACCTTGTATCAAAGGATGGCCAGTTTGAAGGCATGTATACTCTGATTGTGCAGGACAGGCCGCATCTGGAAACCATAATGAACCGTATCAAACGAACTAAAGGTGTTTTATCTGTCAGACGATCAAACGAATTAATCCCATGAACGACAACCACGTAAAGATCATCGCCGCAAACCTGAATGTTGAACAATGGCAGATCCGGAATGCCCTTCACTTATTTGAAGAAGCTGCTACTATTCCTTTTATCAGTCGATATCGTAAGGAGAAAACCGGAAGCCTCGATGAGGTTGCCCTGATGGATATAAAAAAGCAATCAGAAAAACTGGTTGAAATGGATGACAGGCGGCATACCATCATCGAAACCATTACCGGCCTGGGTTTGCTGACTTCCGAACTGGAGGAAAAAATCAGGCAGGCAAATACTATGACTGAGCTCGATGATCTTTATCTGCCCTATAAGCCGAAAAAGAAAACCAGGGGAACCAAGGCTAAGGAGAAAGGACTGGAACCACTGGCCAAAATGATAATGGCTCAGCGCGATGGCGATCCCATTCTAATGGCAGGGAAATTTCTGAACGATCAGGTGGCATCCGAAGAGGAAGCACTGGATGGCGCCAGGGATATAATTGCCGAATGGATCAATGAAGACCAGCGGGTACGTAATATTTTAAGAAATCTGTTTGACCGGGAAGCTTATGTTATTTCAACTGTCGTCAAGAGAAAGGAGGAGGAGGGAGTCAAGTTCTCTGATTATTTTGATTTCTGTGAACCACTTCGCAAATGTCCTTCGCATCGGCTCATGGCCCTTTTCAGGGGTGAAAGGGAGGGATTTCTGCGCGTGAGTATACAACCCGATCAATTTCAGGCAATTGAAAGGATTAACGGTTCAGTGGTCAGGGGACGGAATCTTAATGCCGAACAGGTTCGGTTGGCTGCTAAGGATAGCTATAACCGTTTGTTGGAACCTTCCATAGAAACGGAATATAGGAATATATACAAAGACAAGGCCGATGAGGAGGCTATAAAGGTTTTTGCGGATAATCTTCAGCAGCTGCTCCTGATGCCACCGCTGGGCGAAAAAAACATCCTTGCTGTCGATCCCGGATTCAGGTCGGGATGCAAGGTCGTTTGCCTCGACCGCCAGGGAAACCTTTTACATAATGAGACAATTTTCCCTCATCCCCCCCAGCGTGAGACTTCCATTGCTGCTAAAAAGATTAAATCGCTGGTTGATGCCTATAAAACGGATGCAATTGCCATCGGTAACGGGACAGCAAGCCGGGAAACGGAATATTTCATCAAAAATTATATCCGTTTCGACCGCGACATAGAGGTGTATGTGGTGAGTGAAAATGGCGCATCGGTGTATTCTGCTTCAGATGTTGCACGTGAGGAATTCCCGGAGTACGATGTCACCGTCAGGGGATCGGTTTCTATAGGCCGGCGCCTGATGGATCCACTCGCGGAGCTGGTCAAGATCGATCCGAAATCTATCGGAGTTGGACAGTATCAGCATGATGTGGATCAGAAAAAATTGCAGGAAAGCCTGGATCACGTGGTGATCAGTTGTGTTAATCGTGTTGGAGTTCAGGTGAATACATCAAGCCGCCATTTGCTTACCTATGTTTCAGGACTGGGTACTGCCCTGGCAAAAAATGTAGCTGCCTACGTAAAAGAGAATGGTCCTTTCAAAAGCCGTGAGGAGCTGAAAAAAGTTCCCCGCCTGGGAGCCAAGTCATTTGAACAGGCTGCCGGGTTTCTCAGAATTCGTGGTGCAGTTAATCCTTTGGATGACAGTGCGGTGCATCCTGAAACGTATCCGGTGGTCGAGAGGATGGCGGCTGATGTCGGGTGCTCAGTTGCCGATCTCATTCACGATCCGGCTAAAAGAGCAATGATTAAGCCTGAAAAATATGTAACTCCTGAAATTGGAATGCCGACGCTTGTGGATATTCTCAACGAACTGAGCAAACCAGGCCGGGATCCTCGCGGAAAGATTAAACATTTCGAGTTTTCACAGGAGGTTCAGAAGATCGAAGATGTAAAACCGGGGATGCTGCTTCCCGGAATAGTAACCAATATCACCCGTTTTGGAGCCTTTGTGGATATCGGTGTCAAACAGGACGGACTGGTTCATGTATCCCAAATGGCTGATAAATTTATTACTGACCCTGCCGAGGTGGTTAAACTTCATCAACATGTTAAGGTTAAGGTTCTTGAGGTAGATTCGTCACGAAAGAGAATTCAGCTGACCATGAAGGGATTAAATACCTGATATCATAGTTGCCAGTTCATCCAGATTCCCAATCAGACGGGCGCCGCAATTAATCAGCCTTTCTTCCGGGAAGTGGCCATTGGTGCATAAAATCGAGGCAACACCCAATATATCAGCAACTTCCTTGTCGTGGCAGGTGTCTCCAATCATAACAATTGAATCCGCAGGTGCATTTAGGGTTGACAGCAATTCCAGTCCCAAATCCCCTTTACCGTGAGCATAATGATTGTCGAGGCCTTTTATTTTCTCGAAATAGTGAGTTATTCCAAAATGGAGGGTCATTTCTTCCAGCATTCCTTCTTCCGGCTGTCATAAATCCGGATGAATTCCATGGCCGGTACTTCAAATGGCTCATGGATAAAGTCAAAACCGGCTTCCTGGTAGTATTCTTTAACCGGGAACCGGAAGATCCTTGCATATTTTTCTTCATCAATCGGCGGCAGATTTCTGTCAAGTAGTAAGGTACAGATCGATTCAATGCAAAGCCACTTGTCATCCAACAAGGTGCCGTTCCAATCCCAAATGATGTGCCGGTAAGAAAAAGGATGCTTTTCCATATATGCAAAGAAAAATAAATGGCATCATTATTGGCAGATTTTTCCAGGAAACTAAAAAATATGGTTAATACTATATGAAAAAGAGGTGCTAAAATGATTTAAATCGCAAGTAATGAATCAGTTAAATATTATCAAATTTTAGTCTTGAACCTTAAGAAATGAGTTTAATATTCCCATAATCTTCCAGCATATGGAAGTTATTGGAATTAATTGGAAAAAGTGGGACCAGATACAACATATCAAGCCTGGAAAATTATTCTGCCGCTGTTAATGCTGGCTACATTTTTCTCTATCCTGATGATCTATGGATGGATGAAAAGGAAGTCTGCAGCGGGACCAGTCTATTATAACAGATTCAGCAATATTGTTATGATTGCTCGCAGAGCCGTTGTAGATAGAATGATTGACGGATTGATCGTTCTGGATAGTAAGAATCTCATTCTGGATATTAATTCATCGGCCCAGAAAATATTCCGGATTTCAATCTCAAAGGTCGCAGGGCAGCCTGCTGAAACAGTTTTCCAGTCGTATAATGATGTGCTGGAAAACCTGAAATATTATTCGCGGAAGCACCAGGATTTGCAAATCCAGGTTGGCAGCGATGTATTCTATTACCTTCTCGATATTAATCCTTTGTTCGACAGGCGGGGTGGAGTTCTGGGTAAAATGCTGGTATTTCACGATATTACTTCGTTAAAACTTACTGAAATCAAGCTCATTGAAGCCAAAGTCCGTGCTGAACAGGCGGATAATCTTAAATCAGCCTTTCTGGCTAACATGTCACATGAGATCCGGACACCGATGAATGCCATTATCGGATTCTCAAACTTGTTGAATGATGCGGAGGTGAGTAATGAGGAGCGCAACGAGTTTATTGAACACATCAAGAACAGCGGACATTCATTGCTGCAATTGATTGATGATATCATTGATATCTCAAAACTGGATGCCGGTCAGATTGTTCAGGAAAACCAACGGATATCCATTACCCGACTTCTTGCAGAGCTGTTTTCCTACTTTAACGAAAATCTCCAGGAATCCGGCAAAAAAGATGTTCAACTTCTGGTAAATGGAATCAGGGAAAATATAGATTGGTCAGTCATGGCCGATGGGGCTAAGATCAACCGGATCATGCGCCTTTTACTGGCAAACGCCGTGAAATTTACGACTTCAGGTTTTATTGAGTTTGGGGTGAAAATAGAAAGTCCCGATGTTTTATTGTTTTATGTTCAGGACAGCGGAATTGGGATAGCACTTGAGAAACAGGGAATGATTTTCGAACGTTTCAGCCGGGTAATAACAGGTACACGACAGGAATACGGAGGAACCGGAATGGGTTTGGCTATATGCAAAGGCCTCACCGAATTGATGGGTGGCCGGATTAGTGTGGAATCGAGCCTCGGTGCCGGTTCAACTTTCTTCGTGTCATTGCCGGTGAGCCAGCTCGAAGAACATCCGATATCAGAATCATTACTAGATATTTATGGAAAACCGGCATCGGTTATTCCAATTCCTCCTCCGGAAATACCAGTAGAGCCCGGCCTGATTTCTGAACTGTCGGAAACCGGCGAATTGCCATGGCCGGATAACTGGAACGGCAAGGTAATTCTGGTGCTGGAGCCAGAAGAGATGGTTTATCTGAATATAGAAATGATATTGAGGCAGACCAGGGTTAACCTGTTTTGGGCAAAATCCATGAAAGAAGCGTTAAACTATCTGGATAGAAATAACCCGGTTGATTCTGTTATTGCATCGGCCCAACTGGATGATGCAACCGTCGAAGATTCCATTAATTTCCTCACTTCAAGGCTTCCGGAGATTCCCATCATTGCCATTATTCCTTTTGAAGGATCCTCACTGGACAAAATCTGCCGTGATCTTGGCTGCCTGACTACGATTCCTAAACCCATCAAGCCGGCGCACCTGTTGCGTGCACTCAACCCTTACATGTCGTAAACCGCTTTTGAATTGCTATTTTTACAGGCGAAATAAAAGATAGCAAATTGGTTTATCCGGATACATTTGAAGATAAAATCGGTTTCAGTCAGGTCCGGCAGAAAGTTGTCGACCTGTGTGTAACTCCTTTAGGCCAGGAATTGGCTTCATCCATGCATGCCTCGTCTGATTTTCAGGAAGTCAAGGCCATGCAGCAGGATGTGGTTGAATTTGCAGAAATCATTTTACACCATTCGGATTTTCCCGAACTGGCGCCGGTGGATATCCGGAATGCAATCAGGAAAGGCCGGATACCCGGATCCTTCCTGGATGTTCCTGAGTGGCTCGATGTACGCAGAATGTTAGGATCGGTGCGGCAAATAGAGGTTTTTTTCGAAAAACAACCGCCCGGGATTTTACCGGTAACCAGGGGAAAATCAAAACAACTGAAAACTTTTCCATTCATTCAGGAAAAACTCGACCAGATTTTTAATAAGATAGGGCAGGTGAGAGACCAGGCTTCACCGGATCTCAAGCGTATCCGTCATGAAATGGTTCATTTACAGGCGAGTATAGGCAGGAGAATGGATGCGGTTCTTCAGCAGGCCCGGGGTGAAGGCTGGATTGAAAAGGACGTTCAGGCCTCCATACGTGATGGCCGTCTGGTGATACCCATCCCGGTTACCCATAAGCGCCGCATCAAGGGTTTAATTCATGATGTATCTGCAACAGGACGTACAGCCTATGTTGAGCCGCTCGAACTGGTAGAGATTAACAATGAGCTGCGTGAGCTGGAAATGGCCGAACAGCGCGAAATCGTGCGGATTCTTGTTGAACTGACCAATCAGCTCAGGCCTTATTTTCCTGAAATGGAGAATTGGAATAGTGTGATTGCCGGGTTCGATCTTACCCGGGCAAAAGCTAAAATTTCCATCAGGTGGGAAGGCAGTCAGGTTTTATTACACGAAGATCCGCTCATTCATTGGGAACAATCCCGGCATCCTTTACTGGATCTGGTTTTCAGGTTGGAACAGAAAAAAGTGGTCCCGCAAAATATCCACCTGGATAACAAACAGAGAATCATGCTGATATCCGGACCGAATGCGGGAGGGAAATCGGTCTGCCTGAAAGCTGCCGGTTTGATTCAATATCTCATTCAATGTGGTTTTCTGGTTCCGGTTCAGGAAGGTTCAAGTTCCGGCATGTTCGACCAGTTCCTCCTGGATATCGGTGATGAACAATCGATTGAGAACGATCTGAGCACCTACAGTTCGCATCTGCATCATATGAAATTTTTTCTGAAGAAGGCCGGAGCCCGCACACTGTTTATGATTGATGAATTTGGAGCGGGTACCGAACCCCAGCTTGGCGGAGCCATTGCTGAATCCATTCTGAGCGAATTGGCTGCAACGGGAGCTTACGGGGTGATAACCACCCATTATTCCAATCTGAAACATTACGCTGCCTCAGCCGATGGAGTAATCAATGCGGCCATGAGATATGATGTGCAACGCATGCAGCCCCTGTTTGAGCTGGAAACCGGAAAACCCGGCAGCTCATTTGCCTTTGAAATTGCCCGGAATATCGGCCTGCCTGACCAGGTGATTCAGAAGGCTTCCGAACTGGTCGGCGACAATCATATTCAATTCGACAAGCATCTCAGGGAAATATCCAGAGACAAGCGCTACTGGGAAAACAAACGTCAGAAAATCAGGCAAAGCTCCAAAGAGATCGATGAATTGCTGGCAAAGTATTCCGAGACTCTTGCCTCCACAGAAAAAGAACGGAAGAGGATTATTCAGGAAACGCGGCAGAAATCTGAAGAGATCTTATCCGGGATCAATAAAAAAATCGAGCAGTCGATCCGGGAAATTCGTGAATCGCAGGCTGAAAAACTGCGGGTTAAAGATATCAGGGAAAGCCTTGAGTCTTTGCGTGACTCGGTGAAGGCGGAGATGGATCAAACACTCGCCAAAGGTGCAGAACGCCTCGAGAAAGCCGAACATGAAAATCGGAAAGTGAGAAAGAAAATCCTTCGCGAGGAGCCTCCGGTTCCGGTAAAGGTACAGGATCCTGTAACTCCCTGGAATATTGGTAGTAAGATCCGGTTAATAGACAAAGAGATCTTTGCTGAAATTCTGGAAACCCGGGGAAAAAGTCTGCTGGTTGCCATGGGGCAGATGATAACGACCATTCCTGCCGATCAAGCCGAGCCGGTCTCGGAGAACGAATTCAGGAAGGCTACCGGAATGAAAAGCTATGGTACGAGCTTTACCGGGGTTGATATGGATAATCGCCGGCTATCTTTTTCGCCCAGCCTGGATATCCGCGGTTTGCGCGCCGATGAGGCACTGCGGAAGGTCACCGAATTCATTGATGAAGCGGTTATGGTGGGATCCGGAGAATTAAGGATCCTTCATGGCAAAGGCGATGGAATCCTCCGGCACCTCATCCGCGATTACCTCTCCGGTGTCGATGTGGTGAGCCGCTATGAAGATGAAGACATACGATTCGGCGGTACCGGTATAACAGTGGTAAAATTATCCTGGTAGCTCTGTTGAGCAACATCCGGATGGATTTGTACAACCGGATAAATAATTACACTTTTAGGGAATCTTGAAAACATACCAAGTAGACATGTAATAATTCTAAAATCAACCGAAATGACGAACAAGCTTTTTAGACTAAAGCCCTTTCACCAACTCATGGCGGAATCTAAAGGTGACAGCCATGGATTAAAAAGATCTTTATCAGCAGTGAATCTTACAACTTTAGGGATCGGAGCTGTTATTGGTGCCGGAATTTTTGTTTTAACTGGTCAGGCTGCTGCCCAGTATGCCGGTCCGGCAATCGTTATTTCATTTATTATTTCTGGCCTGGCATGTGGTTTTGCCGGATTATGCTATGCTGAATTTGCTTCGATGATCCCGATAGCAGGAAGTGCCTATACATATTCGTATGCCACACTTGGGGAATTTATGGCCTGGATAATTGGATGGGACCTTATTCTTGAATATCTCTTTGCGGCTTCGACAGTTGCGGTTGGTTGGTCGGGGTATGTTGTAAGTTTTCTGAGAGACCTTAATATCAATTTACCCCCGCAGTTTACCGGAGCAACCGGCACCGTAATGGTAGATGTACCGGAAATGGGATGGAAAGCCCTTACAGATACATTTACACAGACTCTTGCTGCTACAGGTATAAATGTCGATTCGTTGGCTCATGTTACTTGCGTGCTTAACCTGCCTGCCATGTTTATTGTTGCCCTGCTGTCAACGTTACTGGTAATAGGTATCAGGGAATCGGCCAATTTCAATAATATCATGGTAATCACCAAAGTATCGGTCATCATTCTTTTTGTTGCAATAGGTTTCATGTTTATCAAATCGATTAACTGGCATCCCTTCATACCTGCAAATAAAGTTGAAACTACTCCGATCTCTGAGTACGGATCGCTCTGGGCATGGCTGAAGGCATATGGCGCAGAGTTCGGAAAATTTGGAATCAGCGGGATCCTTCGCGGAGCAGGAGTTATTTTCTTTGCCTATATTGGTTTTGATGCTGTATCAACAGCAGCCCAGGAGGCCAGGAATCCTCAAAGGGACATGCCGATCGGGATCCTTGCTTCACTTGGAATTTCAACAATTCTCTATATCCTTGTTGCTATTGTACTAACAGGTATTGTCAGCTATACCGCTCTAAATGTTGCAGATCCTATAGCCGTGGGTGTTGATGCTATGGGCAAAGGGATGTTCTGGCTGAGACCAATAGTAAAAATTGCAGCGATTGCCGGATTAAGCTCTGTCATCCTTGTAATGCTTCTTGGTCAGCCAAGGATCTTTTACACAATGTCAAAGGATGGTCTGTTACCTCCGTTATTTTCGAAGGTTCATCCAAGGTTTAAGACTCCACATGTTAGTACGATTATTACCGGATCGGTAGCAATGATCATAGCTGGTATTCTTCCGATAAGCATTCTTGGGGAACTGGTTTCCATAGGCACGTTGCTCGCTTTTATAATAGTATGTATAAGTGTGCTTATATTAAGAAAATCCAGACCTGATCTTCACAGGCCTTTTAAAACACCCTGGGTACCATTGGTTCCAATGTTAGGTGCATCGATCTGTTTCCTCCAGATGGTTGCACTTCCACTTGATACCTGGTTAAGACTTTTCATCTGGATGGCTATCGGATTCTGCATCTATTTCTTTTACGGTAAAAAATACAGCAAATTGAATCAGGATTCTTCGGTGAAGCGATCATGAGGGCTTTTCCGGAACCTGCGAAATTGAAACCAGTCCGATACCAGATCAGGAAAGTAATTTTATTAATCGGGATCACCTGCCCGGAAATTACGATGAAATCGGTGCCAATACCTTGTATATAAGATTCTTCCGGATACTTATTGCCTTCCCGAAGAAATGTGATTGGATCACCTGTGAGGAAGTGAAGCTTATTCAGATAGCCATTTTTTTTAAGGATCAGGTGATTCTCAATCTGACCGGAAACCGGCATCGGCAGAAAGGCCAACCCTATCAGGACTACCAATCCAGCCAGAAACACTGATGTGAAATTTTTAGCTTGCATAAATTACATTTTAATCGCAATGGTAATCTCCCTTTTACCCGGTGGTCCCGGAGCTTTCTCAACGATGAATCCGGCTTCCCTGAGGTTTCGCCGCACCTGTCCCTTGGCGGAATAGGTGACCAGTCTGGAATTATTTTCCATGCATGCACCTATTTTTCTAAAAACCCCGGTATCCCACAATTCCGGCTGATAATCAGGACCGAAGGCATCGAAATAGACCAGATCGAATATCCGGTCAGAATTAAAGTTACGAATATCATCCCGAACTTTTTTCAGTACAAATAAGGAGGTGATTGGTACCTCAATTCCCCATACCGCTTTATGAAGTTCATTGAAAAGCTCATGCCCGGATTTCAGGATATCCGGATAGTTGAGCAGCCGGGATTCCTCTGCTGACAGGGGAAAAGCTTCCCAGGTTTCGTAATTAACAGACTTGTTATCAGTGATTGACTCCAACAAGGTAAGAAGGGCATTCAGGCCGGTACCGAAGCCGATTTCAAGGATTGAGATTGAATCTGCCAGCACTTTATCATAGCCGTTTTTTATAAAAATGTGGCGGCTCTCCTGGATTGCACCGTGAATGGAATGATAGTGTTCGCCCATTTCCGGGACAAAAATTGTATGTGAACCATCTTCGGTGAGGATGAGCTGTCGGATCATATGATAAATGGATTGCCGAAAATGTATATTTTTAGCGGTAAATTTAAGAAAAGAGAATCAGTATATGGAAGCCCGATGTATCTCATCTAATAGCGAAACAACCAAGGCGATACCCGTGATTGGTGTATTTACCACCTGGCCTCATACCTTTATTACGCCCGACTTTGCCTCGATGGCTGAGTATAAGCACTATGCCCCTGCCAACCATCTGCACATGACCTGGAATCTCCCGGCGGCCCGGCTGCAATTCTGGATGGATCTCGCCAACGTTTTTTCGGTTACCCCATGGCAGGCCAAACCATCTTTCCGGGAAAACATCGACCGCCCGCTTCCTTTGCTATATCTCCTCAACGGAGGTGAAAACCAGACCAAAATTCTTCGAAAAGTTTAACTGAACAACCATGAAACCCAAAATATTCTTTTTGACCTTCTCCTTCTTTCTGTTACCTGCAATTAGTGGCTTTTCCCAGACAGAGACCTTTCCCGAACCACCCTATTTTAAACCCTACAAGGGAACACCGGGTAAAGTGTCGAAGTATAACAACTTCAATTACCTGGATATCAGGGATGAAGCCGGGAAAAACAACCGTCAGGCCATGGGCCATTATTGGGAGATTTCTTACACCTATGATTCTGTCTTCCGTCAGAAAAGGAAATTTAAGGAATTTGTTGTGAACCAGATTGTTGAAAATAAGGGTAGTGTGTTTTTTCAGGATACGCTCCAGGTCCATTTTGTAATTCCTTCGGATGCCGGTAACGTATGGGGACGATTAGTGCTTACAAGCGATAAGGCATATCGGTTGAGGCTGATCAGGGAAGTCCCCTTTGTAAACAAAATTCAGTTCGACACCAAACCGATTGCCGTTTATGAGAAATTTGTCGACTCAATCGCCCTGCCACCACGTATTAACTACTTGCCTCAATCAGTGATTACCCGGATTCAACATAGTAAATATGATCACCTGGAGTTTAGCTGGAATGTTAAGGATACCTTGTTCCGGCAAAAGGTTATGGGACCCTTCTGGGATCTGAAAATTGAAGTATGGAATAGTAAGAACCAGGTCGATAAGCAGATATCATCTGTTGAAGTTCTTGAGAGTTATTACCGTGCATGTGTTAAGGCAGGCGGTAAAATTATCAAGAGCCGACCGAGAGAATTGCTCTTTATTTTACCGCTGAACAAGGCTACTCTCTGGTGCCGTATAACGGTATCACTTGATGGAGTCTATTTTGTGCGCGTTTTGATTGAGGCTGATCAGGATAAAACTGATCCGGAAAAAATGGTCGCCGCTCCGGCTAATCCGGAGGATTCAATCCGGAGTAAAACAGACCGTTAGCCGCTGAGGCCTGGTCCGGCGTTAATGGATGGATATGGAGTCTGATTGCAGGGCAAAAATTAAGGTCATTGGCCAGGTTCAGGGTGTAGGATACCGTTATTCAACACTCCTGATGGCAAAGAACCTCAAGCTGACAGGTTATGTAAAAAACCTGCCGGATGAATCCGTATACATTGTGGCACAGGGTAGCCCGGATTCTGTCAGGAATCTTATTGAATGGTGCAAAACAGGCCCTCGGAGAGCAATTGTTGAATCGGTTGAGTACTCCTTCCATCCGGTCATGGATTTAACAAATTTTCACATTCGCTGATAATGAATGAAAATTTTTGCAAACCGTTGCTTTTGAGCAAAAAATTTCTATCTTTATTTTAGTAAATTATGCATAAATAGATATGGCCAGTAAGAAAAACCTTAAAAAGGATATCGATTACCTGATTACTGATGTTATCCTGGATTGCTATGCTTGTATGGAAGAGCATCCTGAAAAGGATTTCTCAGCTTACGAGGAAATTATCAATGAGATCATTATTGTGAAAGAAGATTTGTTAGAACGCATCAACCATTTCGACTCAGGTAACCACGGAAAATCACGTGCCTATTTCCTGGGAATTAAAAGAGACCTTGTCAAGAACATCACCGGGGCTCATGATAAGTTGATCGAGCTTGGATGCTGATTGCTATTGCCCATAGTTTTTGACGAATCCGTAGTAAATTTTAATACTTTTGTTACGCAAAGGAATCATCGGAAACCTTTCGTAAATTACATGTATTGAGTTATATGCAATTTTTTACTAAGAAGTATCTGATCAGCATATGCCTGATTGTCTCCATGTTAGCAAATGTGGTTGCTCAGGAGAGAAAATTTTCTTTTACGTGGCTTGACCGGTCTGAAAAAAAGATGGCAGGAAATATCACCGTTAACCTCCTGCCGCAACCGGGAGACGGGCTTTACCAACTTGATTTTACTGTAATCTGGTATGACCAGGATGGGAAACCTATCATCGAAATCAGCCAGATGCCATTTCTTTGTCTTTCAAAATATGATTTTGACATGCTGCCTGCGCAACAGTTCAGGTGCACCTCATTTGAACAGAAAAAAACCTTCAACCTTATCTTTCAATCCTCAGGGAAACTTAATCTGCAGGTATTGAATGGATACGAAGGTGAAGTTAAACTTACTGCGCGGTTTCAATATGCTCTGACCCGGGAATTATATGAGTCTGGAAGATCGGAATTGATTGATCTTAAGGGTACTAACGACTTAAAGATGGACTTCCAGGTAAAATCCCGCAAGCCAGCTATCGAAACAGATATTGCTGCAGATAATAAACGACAGATGAATGCTGCCCTTAACAATTTAGCAACAATGCGCACAGTGGCAGACAATTATCAAAAGTTACGTATTAAAGTTAAAGATTTCGGGGACCGTAAATCCATCGATGAGCTCGATCGGCCGAATTACCTCCAGGATCTTGAAGCACTGTCGGCAAGTAGCGAAAAGGAAAGGGCTCTGCTCAATCCCGATAGTTTGCCTGCCGATACTTTAAAACTTTACCGGGAGCGCTATAATGATTTGATTATAGATCTTCGAACTGCCTATTTAAAGTATCGGATTTCGCAGTCGGACCTGGCTGCCGGTTCCGATCCTTCAACCCGTACGCGAAAAAATGACAGTTTGAGGAATCTTATTCGGATCCGCATTGAACCTGTTGTCCATAGTCAGGTAGATTCTCTAAACCTGATTACCAAAGAGCAGAATTCGATTGCGCTGGAAATTAGTACGTTAATAGCCGATGCGAACGACCATCACCCGGATAGCCCAAGGGTTGATTCACTAATCTTAAGTCACGGATTAATCAAAAAGGTTTTTCTAAATCTCAAGCTGGCTCATGAGAATACATGGAACAACTATCACATTGATATTTATGGATTAATGCCGGTGAGGGAGATCGAGAATCTTCATGCCACATTTCTTAAAGGTCAAAATGATCTGCAATCCGCTATTGATCAGGTTGACAATGACGTAGCAGCGATAGTGCCTGATCAGGTGGAAACACCCTGGTACATGTCAAACCGACTTTTATGGACCGGCTTGCTCGCCGTTCTCATTCTTGTGTTTGCATCGGCAATTTGGAGTTCAACCCGCAATAAACAAATCCTTAAGGAACGGCTAACCTTTCTGGAACGCAGAAATTCCAGGAGCCCACAGGGAAAATCCCAGGTAAACGGGATTTTCTCCAACGAGCTTCCCAACGAGTATTTCACTTTTAATTATGAGGTAAACATACCTGAGTCTGTTGTTGGCAAAATACATTATCACACCTCATCAATAAAATCCGTTTACCATTTAGTACATGGTGCATTGCTGGAAAGGAAGGGTGGGGATTTTGGCGGTTATTTGTTTGGTAATCAATATAAACTGCCTGGAAAAGGAACTGTGAAGAGCGAAATTTTCATAGAAAAGGCATGCGATTCCAAATACCTTAGATCTTCGATCACAAATGATATCAGTGCCAGAGCCGACCTGATTGATGAACTGGATGAGTTGGTAAAGCAGAATAAAAAATACAGGTTGATTGGTTGGTTTACTTCCAGTGCCGACAATAGCATGGAGATACCCGAGGGGTTAATGAAGATCCACCGGTCATTTTTTAAGGAAAAATGGCAGATCGGTATCCTTCTTAATCCTGGTTCCGATGTGCTTCAGGGAGCCGGTTTCCTGCGAAGAAAGAGCGGTTATCTTGATCCGATGCCGGATCCGGCTGCTTTTGTAAAATGGGATGAACTTTACCGATTCGCGTTGAATCCGACGAGCTCTATTAAAAATGATCCTGAAGGACTGGATAAAATAGACAAAGACTATTTCCGGATTGCGCTGAATAATACCTGGGGAGATTCTGTTGTTACAGCCGTTAATTTTGATCTTTCCGTGGTGTGTGAAATAACGGCCGCTGCTGCCAACCAGGCTATTCCAAAAGATACCTTTCAGGTGGTTGGTTATCTCTATGGTACAGATGTAGCCCGGCCAATTGCGGAGGGAAAGACAAATGAATACGAAGTTTTCGTGGACCGTTTTATTGAATTGAGTAATGAATTGACTCCCCGTGATTTACCCGGACTTTCACTCATCGGATGGTGGGGGCAGGCCAATGTGGATGTGATGAATTACTTGCAAAATGCGGTTGACTATCATGAACAATCATTCAGGGAGCCCTATCAGATTTCGTGCCTCGTGAATCCATCCATGGGAGAATTGCGGATCTTCACCCGGAAGCATTCGCTTGAAATGAATAATAGCACCATCGAAACAGAAGAATATGCACTAAAGAGTCTTCTCTCCCGCTAAATTCCTATTTTTGCGATCCATACCTTATATATGTGTCGAAAAATGTGGTTTTATTTCACGAGGTTGATCAACAATTTCAAGGTCTGCTGTATTGTCTTGATTTTGTTCTCCCTGTCAGGGCAGGTTGCTTCAGCTCAGGAAAGCCCGGTTTGGGATAAACCTGCATTGAGAGATTCGATTATAGCTCTTCTTTCAAAATATCAAATCCTTCATAATAAGTTGAACAATCAAACCGATCCATCGGTTGAGCGGGAATTCATACACCTCTTCCCAAATACTAAAGTACAGGTGGTTAACGACCTGGAAGGGCAATCGAAAACAACTAAAATCAGCATTGAGGAGTATATTATTAAGGTGAGTGATCTGTTTCCCGATGGGCTTACCATTAACCTGGATTTGGCCAGGCTGACGATTGACCAGCCTAAGTATGACCGTAATAACCGCTACATTATCAAAATACGCATCAACCGGTCATTGAACGGGATTTCAGGTGGAAAAGTTTTTTCATCTAACCAGAGGACCATATTCCAGATCGCGTTTTTTTATAACAACAATAGTCCCGGCAGCTTTGCTTTTTATGGGATGGATTTGCCGCCCAAAGGCCAGAACTTTATAACTGCCTCTGTTTCTCCTGCACTTTCAGGATTTGTTAATTCAGCCCTTGGTTCTGATGAACGATTGAGTCTGAGAAAGGGAACCGGCTATATGGGAGGGATTTTCTATTCTTATTACTTCTCTGATTATTGGGGAATCGGATCGGGTGCCCAATTTTCGCAATATTCCGGCAGCGTCAGCCTTGGCAAGTTTGATGCATTTGGCGGCTTTGACCCAAACTTCAGGGATGTTCTCATTGATAATGATCTATGGTTTGTTGAAGTACCTGTCTTTTTATCTTGCCGGACCAATCCGTCAAAACGATGGGAGTTCAGGGCGGATCTTGGACTATCCATTGGAATCAGGGTCTTTGAGAGTATGACTTCATCGGCAGTGAACACCAATACGGGTGTAACAATGGTAAACGTTATCACTGATACCGACTGGATAAGTCTTATAAATCGGTTTAATTTTGGACTACAGGGAACAATAGCAATAAAGTACAGGTTTAATAATCGCCTGGGTATCCTGGTAGGCGGAGGCATGCGACAAGGATTGTCGGGTTTGGACAACAATATCCATAATGATTTTGTTAGTTCAAAGTACCTGGGGCAGTATAACCCGTTGTGGGGTGCTCCTGGAAAAACAGTTAACCAGGCTTTTTTTGTGAATCTGGGTGCTGCCATTCTGTTAAATAAGGAGCAGAACTAAATGATCAGCAGAAAATTCAATATATTAGGATCATTTGCATTATGTCTGGCTTTAGTGCTCTTTGGATGTATTAAGGTTGACACACTTCCACAGCTTGAGATACTTGTTCTTGACGAAAAAGGTGCAAGCATTTCTGGCGCCTATGTGGCATTGTTTGATAGTGCTGATGAGTGGAACATCCGGAAAAATCCGGTACAGGTATGGCGCCAAACAGACTCAGATGGAAAGGTGGTTTTCGTTGATCTCAAAGAGATAACCTATTATGTTTATGTGAGATTTGACGGGAAGGACAATAGTGTAGGAGAGGTTTCTACAACCGAGCCACTTCAGGTAAACCAAAGAAACAAGATTGTTGTACACGTAAGATAGTTTTGTGGAGATATGCAAAGGATCCTTACATATACTCGTGTTTTAACCAGGTTACTGGTTTTGCTTCTCCTGATTTCAGGTTGTGAAAGGGGGCCAGTTGTGGATCATGCGGCAGATGCTGATCTTAATGGATCGTTGTATCAAAACAATGTTGTTAAGCTTGATTCACTGGTGTTTATAAATCCGGTTCGAATTAACGGACAGATGAGATTTGACCTGATTGGTACACCACCCCTGATTAAAGCCGGCGATATTGTCTATTATCCTGGTGGTGATGGAGTCTTCGGGAAAGTTATTTCAGCCACATTAATCGGCTCCAGGATGGTTTTCCAACTTGATAAATCCAGGTTGGATCAGATATTCAGGAGCGTTTCAATTCAGGATACCATCAGCAAAGAGGTTTTGAAATCCAGAACCAGGACCGATGCCCACTCCTGGACTATAGATACACTGGGGCTTGATGGATTGTATTTGTATGATGATTTTTGGCAGTCGAAAAGCCTGCAGGTGCAGTTTACCGCCGGTAAGTTTTATTCAAAATCTTCGGTTGGGCAGTTTATTATGTCGGGTCAGGGATCAGATCCCTGGTTTGACCGGTGCCGGCTCGACTTTAATTATTCACTTGATCTTGCTGCTGAATTGGTCATAAAGGCAGGTAGTGCCATGGATGCTGCTGATAGCCTCCTGGTGGAAAAATCCGTTTACGGTCCTTTTATGATCAATGGCTTCCCTGTTACCTATCAGATCGATACCTGGTTAGGGTTCCATGCAGTGACTGAAAGAGACACGGTTTTAACGATCAAACTGTCGGGAATGTCTAAAGGAAGCCTGTCAATTAGTTACAACTATTGGGAAAGCTGGGAATTTGTTCAAAATAGTGAGGAGCAATCAGCAGATATTCAGCTATTTAATGGGCCCAGATTTTCCGGATACCAGGGTGAGGTTTTCGTCAGTCAGGTGATAACTCCTTATTTTTGCGGTGAGGCTTCGCTATCACTCACTGACCGTTTCTCCGCTTTGGTCAACACCGATGTTACGATTCCCAACTGGCAATCTATACAGACAATAAGTACGAGGGGAACCATGTTGCGATCGGGTCAGGCTTTTGGTGATTTTATTCCGGCCCAGCTGATTACGGCCGAAACCCTGCTGTATTCGGAATCGCAAAACGGAGTGCTGGAAAATCAGCCACCGAAGGCTGCTTTTGTAATCAACCCGCCAGCTGGATTTACTGATACAAACTTTGAATTTAATGCATCAAAGTCATCGGATATTGAGAGCCTGGCTTCAGAACTGATGGTCAGATGGGATTTTGACGGGGATAACCACTACGATACAGAGTTTAGTACAGAGAAGATTGCATTTAAAAAGTTTCTTCAGCCTGGTGTTTATCATTCGATTCTGGAAGTTAAAGACCCGGAAGGCCTGACCTCTCGTAAAGTTTCTTCCGTGGAGGTTAATTTATCATCATCGGCTCCTATTGCTTTCTTTACCGTTACTCCTGAATCCGGCCGGATCAGTGATGTTTTTATTTTTGATGCTTCAGGGTGCTATGATTCTGAAGATGGAATTACGCAATTGAAAGTCCACTGGGATTTTGATGGTGACGGTATCTGGGACCGACCCTGGTCCACCAATAAAGCAGCTTTTTTTGTTTATACCGAACCCGGTAAATATATTGTAAAGCTTGAAGTTTTGGATACTCAAGGCCTTTTGGGTTCTACCACACGAATCATCAATGTGGCTGCCGCCAATATCAAGCCAACCGCCATTTTTACAGTCGACCCGGAAAGCGGTTCTACTGAAACCCGTTTTAACTTTGATGCATCTGGTTGTACGGATCCTGAAGATCCTCCGGAAAGCCTTCAGGTTAAGTGGGATTGGGAAAATGATGGGGTTTTTGATACCGGTTTCCGAACCATTAAAACCATTCAGCATATCTTCCCCGTAGCAGGAACCTATACGGTTGTTATGGAAGTTATTGACACCGAAGGTTATGGAGCTACTTTTGCCAAACAGGTTAAGGTTACAAATCCGAATACTCCGCCTGACGCTGATTTTACCATCACTCCAGATTCCGGTACCATTGAAACTGAGATCACCTTTGATGCTTCAATCTGTGTCGATGCAGAAGACAGCCTGGATCAACTGGAGGTTCGCTGGGATTGGGATAATGACAATAAGTACGATACCGAATTCACTACTGTGAAGGTTATCAAAAGAACATTCAGTGTACCAGGTACCTATATTGTAAAAGTACAGGTCAGGGATAGCGGTGGACTCACCGACACCAAGGCCAGGCTGGTTGTGATACAGTGAACGGAAGGAAGTAAGAATTTAGAAATTCGAATTTAGAGTTCTGAATGCTGAAGTGGAAGATCCAAGTATTGTAAAGGCCGATTCGAGCACTTGTCATCCCGGCGAAGGCCGGGACCCCGTCACGCTACTCCAGGCTACGCTGATATCCTTCGATCGCTTTCTCCAGGGTGGTTTTAATTTCAATCCGGAGCCAATCCGGCTTAACTACTTCAACTTTAGCACCATAGCTGAGGATTTGCATTTTTAACTCATCCGAGGGAATGACGAATAGTTTAACCTGATACGAACCGGGTTCAAAATCGGTGATTTCCTGTGATGGATGCAACGGATTCGATAATATATATTGCGTTTGGACTTCATCAAGCCTGAGGACGATTTCTGGCGCGGCCGTCCGTCAACATAAGGTGTGTAATCAAATTCAGTTTCGTGGTTATTGCGGATGGCATCGAGCAAAACCGGCAGATTCTCATGCCCTTTGCTTTCAGGAACGGCCTCAAACTGGATAACCTTTTCAAGATTGGATCCGGACAACCGGTCGGCCAGTATGATTCTGCCCTGAATTTTGTTAACTGCAGTTTCCAGGTCGTGAAAAATCTGGCTTTCCCTGAAGTGGTTAAGCGTGTGCAGGGCAAGCCTGATCAGATCTATATCTTCCGGGGTGATTGGTAAATCAAGGCTAAACCCGGGATCGCTATAAAAATAACCATTGTGCATGCGGCTGAAGGCGATCGGAGCATATTTATTCAGGGCCATTTTTCCAATTTGACCTATTTCTTGCATCTAAATATAAAAAAACCCACAACGTAAACAGGTTACGTTCCCGGGTTATTCTTTTGAATTATAAAATATGAACAAAGATGAAAGAAGAACGCGCAAATGCTGAAAAGAGATTCTGGCAAGCCTTGTCGAAAGTTGCCATTGAATCGGGATTGGAGCCAGGATGGGAGCATCTGGGTTATTCCTGCTCCCGGAAAAAGATGAATGAACTGATTGAACGGTTTCAGGACGACCCATCTTCTCCTGGATTTTACGGGATCAGAATACCATTGGGTGAAGTGAATGGATTGAATCTGAATATGCTGATCGAAAATCAGAAAGAGCTGATTATCGGGATTCAGCCTGAGGATTCAACTGTTCCCGGTAACGAGGCGACCGTTGAAACCTTCAGGGACATGATGGTTTCGCTGGTCAATACCGGCAGATCATGGAATTTTGAGGCTCCCGGCTGGGTAGCCTGGAAAACAACAGAAATCCGGTTGAATTTCAGATCTCTGTTTAATAGGGCTTTCCAGGATATCATGCTAAAGAAATCAGATTCTGAAGCTCTTTACCTGATTGGTGAAGAGGTCGCAGATATTCTGGATGAAATCCGCGATGTGATCATCAAACAAAAAGTTGAATATGGAACCGTTATTAATTAGTCTGATCCTGGGCTTTGGTCTTTCTGAATATTTTAAATCCCGAAAACCGGAACAAACCCGGAAGAAGAGTAAGGCAGAATAGTATTGCCTCAAAAGGGATCTTCTGTTTCCAGAAGGAGAATGTTACCAGGAACAGCAGAATAAGCATGATCATGGCTTTGCTGTATAGCCTGTTGACCTTTTCGGCTTTTGGGAACCAGATGGTAACGGCAAGGAAAATGTTCAGCGGAAATGCCCAGGCGAGGTTAAGATTAGCGTGGCACACCAGATGGGCCGACAAGAACCACATATAGCAGAACAGTAACCCCATGGCCCCGGATATCAGGAACAAGAGGGCGAAAAAGGATTTTATGACAGTGACCGGTGTTTTCCTGAATAAAACAATGCACCAGGAGATCAGGAGAAGAATGCTGAAAATTGCATAAGGATGAAGAAGTCCTGTTCCGATAGGTTTGGGATACTCGGGCATAAACAGGATTTTTTCAGGTTTGCAAAGTGGTGTGCCATCAGCCTGCCTTGCCTGGGAAAAGAGCCTGTGCATGTGGTCCGGTAAAAACATGTACCCTTCCTGTGAAGACTCCTGGTCGGCACCGGCTGCAAGCATCAGAAGGATACCGGTTTTAGCCCAGTTATTCAGGCTAATGTAGGGCATTATCAACTGGCGATAGGTCAGGTGTTCGGCTGGCTCGGGAGGCCAGAGGTATTTTCCGCCGGTTGCCTTTACAACAATATCCCGGATCCGTGTTGAACAATTGTCGGTGAAGAAATCATACCAATAGTGTCGATTTTCCGGTAGATAGTTGATTTCCAGAAGATTAAATAATTCGCACTTTTCTTCGAGCGTGATATTCAAAGTGAGCTCCTTTATGAATCGTTTTTCGTTCATATAATCCGGAACGAACCCCTGATACCTTACAACCGAGAGCATATAATTTAGCTTCCCATTAAGAAACTGGGCATAAAAATCGGGAACGCTAAAGTCGAAAGTACCGTAGTTATAAACCCGGTCGATCTTCAGTACCGGGTCGGTTACCCTCAGGGCGCTATGCCCGAAGTAGGTGTAAACCTCCGGCCCGGGGCCGCAGGTAAGCAGACTGATAGTTGATTCAGTGGTGAGAACGGAATTCTGTGCTACCAGGATTTTACCTGTCGGAAAAAGAATCAGCAGTAAAATAAGAATGCGGGTCCGCATGCTGTATGGTTTTGTGCAAAGATTAGTAAATTTACCCTTCTCAAAAGCAAACTTAAACTCGATTATGAAAAAAACATTTGACCGTCGTTCGTTTCTTTCCAGATCGGCCGTTGCCGGTGCCGGAATGATTGTAATCCCACGCCATGTTCTTGGCGGAAAGGGATATGTTGCCCCGAGTGATAAACTGAATATTGCTGCTATAGGATCAGGTGGAATGGGTGCAGGAAACATCAATAATGTCAATTCCCAGAATATTGTTGCCCTGTGCGATGTGGACTTTAACCGGGCAGCGGCAACATTTAAAAAATATCCGAATGCTCCCCAGTATAAAGATTACCGGGTTATGCTGGAAAAGGAGAAAGGCATCGATGCCGTTATCGTAGCCACCCCGGATCATTCGCATGCCCCGGCTGCGATGGCTGCCATCAAGCTGGGAAAGCATGTATATGTTCAGAAGCCGCTGACTCATTCTGTTTTTGAAGCACGAAAGCTGACTGAAGCAGTAAGGGAATACAAAGTAGTCAGTCAGATGGGTAACCAGGGGCGTTCTGGCGAAGGAACACGTCGTTTGGCCGAATGGATATGGGCCGGTGCGATCGGGGAAATCAGGGAAGTTCATAGCTGGACCAACCGTCCTGTGTGGCCTCAGGGAATCGGCCGTCCAGCCGAAACCATGGCTGTTCCCGGCACTCTCGATTGGAACCTCTGGTTGGGAACTGCTCCCGAAAGACCCTATAATTCAGCCTATGCTCCGTTCAACTGGAGGGCATGGTATGATTTCGGAGCCGGTGCACTTGGCGATATGGGTTGCCATGTATTGGATCCGGTTTTCCATGCGCTGAAACTGAAATATCCGATTTGGGTTCAGGGATCTCACTCCTATGAAGTAACCGAAATGTGGAAAAGGGTTGATAATCAGGAAACCTACCCAAATACATCCATGATTACCTACCAGTTCCCGGCCCGTGAGAAAATGCCTCCGGTAAGACTGACCTGGTACGATGGCGGCTTGATGCCAACCTGGCCTGCCGAAGTGGATTTCTCGAAAATCCCTGCCGATGGCGGATCCATGTTCATCGGCGATAAAGGAATCATCGTTTGCTCAACTTATGGCGGTGATGTGCAGATGTTCCCTGATGAAAGGTTCCTCGAATACAAAGATTTACCGTCTTCTCTGAAAAGAATTGAAACGAGCCATGAGATGAACTGGGTAAATGCTTGCAAGGGCGGTGAACTCCCCTGCTCAAACTTCGACTATTCCGGTCCCCTCACCGAAATGGTGCTGATGGGCAACCTGGCTATACGGGTCCCCGGAAAACGCCTCCTCTGGGATGGAGATAACATGAAAGTAACCAATGATGAAGATGCTAATCGCTTCATCAAACGCGAGTACCGCAGCGGATGGACGTTGTAAACGTGAGGAGGTGAGGGCGTTAAGGACGTGAGGAACGTGAGGAACGTATGATATGGAGGAATGATAATTAAGTATGAGACAAGCAGTTATGACATCACCTGGGGTGATTGAACACCATGAAATTCCGGAACCCGGGCGCTTGAAAGACAATGAGGTTTTATTGAGGATAAAGAAAATCGGAATTTGCGGATCCGATATCCATGTTTTTCATGGAAATCATCCTGCAACGCCTTATCCTGTTGTGCAGGGACATGAATATTCTGCAATTATTGAGGCGGTTGGGAAAGGGGTTACCAAAGTTAAACCTGGTATGAAAGCAACTGCCAGGCCGCAGCTGGTGTGCGGAAAATGCGGTCCGTGTAAACGCGGACAATACAACGCCTGCCAGGAATTAAAAGTCCAGGGTTTTCAGGCACCAGGAGTGGCGCAGGATCTTTTTGTTGTTCCGGACGACCGGATTGTTCCTTTTCCGGATACCATGACTTTTGAACAGGGAGCAATGATTGAACCTGCCGCAGTAGGCGCACATTCAACCAATCGTGCTACCGGACTGCAAGGGAAAAATGTAGTGGTGTCAGGAGCCGGTACCATTGGAAATTTGGTTGCTCAGTTTACAAAAGCCAGAGGTGCTAAAAAAGTAATGATAACCGATGTAAGTGATTATCGCTTAGGCATCGCTAAACAATGCGGGATCGAAGGGATAGTCAACGTAAAAGACATCTCTTTCGAGGAAAGTGTTAAAGTGTTTTTCGGTGATGAAGGTTTTCAGGTTGGATTCGAAGCCGCCGGAGTGCAATCATCACTCGATGTTCTGATGCAATTTGTGGAGAAAGGAGGTGATGTGGTTATTCTTGGAGTTTATTCGCAAAATCCGGTCGTTAATATGTTTTTTCTGGGAGAGCATGAGCTGAATGTTTTTGGTTCGATGATGTACCGGCAGGAGGATTATGAGACAGCTGTTGAGATGATTGCTTCAGGTAAAATTATAACTGCACCGCTGCTTACCAAAAGCTTTCCATTCGCGAAATATCTGGAAGCCTATAAGTTCATAGAACATCAGGGTGACAAAACCATGAAAGTCATGATTGATCTTTAAGCTTTCTGATATGAATAAGAAACCAATTGTAGCCGGAATCGGGGAATTGCTTTGGGATATGTTACCTACCGGCAAACAGCTTGGAGGAGCACCGTGTAATTTTGCGTTTCATGCCATGCAGGCTGGTTGCGAAAGCTATGTGATCAGTGCAATCGGCCAGGATGAGCTTGGTGCTGAACTTATCAGGACGGTTAATCACCTGGGTTTATCGGTTCAATACATTCAGAAAAATAGTTTTCCAACCAGCACGGTAACGATTAAACTGGACGACCAGGGACATCCGGATTATACCATTCATGAGCAGGTAGCCTGGGATCATATTCACTGGAACGCACAGATAATGGAACTGGCAGGTGAATTGGATGCGGTTTGTTTTGGCAGCCTCGCCCAGCGCAACTCCGTATCCGAACACTCCATAGTTTCCTTGGTTTCTGCAACAAAATCGGGCTGCCTGAAGGTTTTTGATATCAATCTCAGGCAGCAGTATTACACAAAAGAAACTATAATTCAATCGATTATCCTTTCGGATGTGCTTAAACTGAATGATGATGAGCTACCGGTGGTGGCAGGTTATTCCAGGCTAAGCGGTGATATTCGAAGCCAGCTTAACCAATTGCTTGAAAAATTAAAATTGAAGTACATAGTTTATACAATGGGCAGCAAAGGAAGCATTATAGAAGGTGCTGATGAGTATTCATTCATTGAGGCACCCAGAGTCCGGGTAGCTGATACCGTTGGGGCCGGAGATGCCTTTACTGCTGTTTTTATTGCCGGTATACTTAAGGGATTTCCATTATCCGAAGTTCATCAGAAAGCCACGGAAATTGCGGCTTTCGTATGCACCAAAAAGGGGGCAACACCTAAATTATCAACTCCCGTTTTTTGAAATTAATTCTTTACTTATTTCAATACTCCGGTAACTTTAAATTAAACGATATTAACAATTCCATGTTGACAAAACGCTTGATGGGAGCGCGATAGCAAAAGAAAAAAGCATCTGGTTTGTAGTCGC
>Ga0265292_1000680_pt1 | contig 41068 bp, 24 predicted proteins | sample Munlanlewell296A_FD_189080 | JGI IMG/M metagenome (GOLD analysis project Ga0265292, IMG submission 189080) | Leachate microbial communities from a municipal landfill in Southern Ontario, Canada - Leachate well 296A | ecosystem: Engineered > Solid waste > Landfill > Unclassified | place: Canada... | reverse complement strand
TGAGTCTCCATTTTTATATCTCCTTTATTGGTTTTCTAATAGTTCCAAATTGGAAATCTAAAAATAACTACTTCCTATATTTTAAACATACGTACTTGCCGCTAATCGGCAGCCCAGAACAAGAATGCCAATTAACCGCAACAACTTTTATTTATAAAAATAATTGTTAGAACAATCTACTTTATAGAGCAACTTAGTTTTGTAAACTCAATTTTATTATTAAACAAATGCCGCAATGAAAAACGCTGTCCATGTTGAGCGGCGGGTTATGTTTACTATTCTAACCATATCTTATAATTATTCTTTATTTCACTAACAATTTTTTCATCAACATACGGATGTTGTTCCAATATTAACCTAAAAATGTGAAGAGACCCGAATACATCTGTCATTATTTTTCTTTGGTCATGTATATATTTTTGGTTAAATATATCTAATCTAATTGCATGTGCTGGCTCTTGCCGCATTCTCCTTACCATTTTTAATGGTTTAATTATATTATCATAAGAATCGGGATGGTCAGGCTTGAAATTTTTCCTTATCCATTCATTAAATAATTCTATTGTTCCTTTTTTCTTTATAATGATTTTACCATCCTTCCGTGTTTCTTCAATTTCCTTTTCCAAACCGGTGAAATATTCCTCATTAAAATTTTCTGATATTATTTTATCTAGGATTAAAATAAAGTTATTGTATTCCCGTAATGTGGGTCTAAGAAGAATTGAAAATTCTTTTGGTCTGTTTGAACCAGAATATATTGTTTTGAATAGCGGTGGATAACCAATATTGTCGCATAGTTTATTGATTTTATATTGTTCTTTAATAAATGCTTCGTAGATAGATATTCCTTCTGGGAAATAACCTAAAATACTTGATCTATAAAAATCTGGATGAAGTTTATAATCTCCTTCCAAAATCCTAGAATTCCATAGTTGTTGATGTTCTGGTGAAAGAATTGCAAGTCTGCGTAAATACACAGCTATTGCTCGTTCTTTCTTAGAGTTGTAACTGAAACCAAAATCTTGGAGATAAATATTGTTTGGATTATCAATATCTTTTTCTCCATCTTCAGAATAATATATTGAACCAGCTATGTCAGAATTTTTATAATAATATCTCGGATCATTTCTATAGAATTCTAATATGCTGAGATCAAACGAACGAAAAGCCAATTGATTTTCACCTTGTGCTAGTGCCAAAGCAAATGGACGACCTTCATATTTATTTTTATCTACTATCTTTTTTAAGTGTTCCTTGGAAGGATACACACAAGAGTTTTGAATCTTTGTGGGGTTTATAATTTTTAGTGTTTCTTCCTTTGGATATTCATTTAACGCCTTGATGTGTATGTTCTGATGAAAATCTCCAAATCTAAATTCTATCAAATCATTTTCAACCATCTTTATGAATAATTGTGGTAGCTCTTCAAATGAAAGGCTATATTTCTCAGAAATAGATCTTACAGTAAGACCGTTATAATCTGGCGAAGTTAGATAATAATCTGTAATATCATTCAATATTTTCTCTATCATTCTAGCCTATAAAAGCAAACATAGCTATTCCTTATACTGCACTGAATTAGTTGTTTGGGAATACATACCCGCATGCAGTTGCATCCACCAAATGCGGACAGGTATATGTATTCCAATTGTTCCGTTTATCGCTTATAATCTCAATATTTAAAAATAGGGTCTGCATGATATCATTCCATAAGTTTTTTAGTCTAATTTACTTGACTTTAGTCAAGCGGACTCTTTACTCCGGCTACTTTGTAGCCGGTTAAATAAGGTTGTTTATAATCGGGAAAATATAAAGTGAAATAACTTAGGTTGGACTCAAAACTTACGCCCGCAAAACCTGCTTTAAGCTGCAGGTCTTTTCTACAAATACGGAACTTTATTAATTCTTTCAAACAAAACCACCAATTAATTTATGTTCGTTACAACATTACGAATATAATTCTATTTGGCAAAATATTATTTCATTATTTATCGTCTAGCAGTCAAGGACCATTCCTTGACCATTACGTTAAACTAATTTCCTACTTCAGCAGCAGTAATTTTTTAGAAGCCGAAAAACCGTTAGCTTTTATCCGGTAAATATAAATTCCCGATGCTAATTGAGAAGCATCAAACTTAACCAGATGGCTTCCGGGATTCTGAAATTCATTAACGAGCGAGAGAACTTTTTGGCCTAACATATTATAAACCGTCAATTCAACTTTTCCGCTTTCCTTTAATGAATATTGGATAGTTGTTGAAGGATTAAAAGGATTAGGATAGTTTTGCGCTAATTGATACTCAGACGGAACAGAATTATCACTCTCAATACCAACAAAAACAGAATCCTTTCCCCCGGCTTCATAATATCTTGCGGTAAATTCTTGCAAATACAAATTAGCGATAAGGTTGTCTTGAATGATTACCGTGTTCTCATCATTACTATTTTCTGCTGCGCTAGACCAGTTATGAGAACCGGTGATCAAATAGGGGGTTTCACCTGACTCACCATCTACAATTGCATATTTATGGTGCAATAATCCACTACCGACTTTTAAAATAATATCAACACCATTTGATTGAAGATATGAAAATTGATTTCCCGTATCGGTGTTATTATCCGTTATTATACGAGTCTTTCCTCCTCTTTTATGTAATGAAATAACTGAGTCTGCCAATTCTCTTCGTGTAAACGTTAATAACGATGCATTGACTGATTTTTTTGCTTTCCCGATGGTCTTACCGATAAACGAAGTTGTTCTATCGCTTGGACTAAAATAACTTTCTACATGCTTTCCACCAATTACAAATGTGTGCGGTGTGTTATTCAGCTTACGCGCTCCAAAGCGGGAATTCTGAGAATTTGCCGCGTCTGTGTTGCTTCCCCACATTTCTTCAAATTCAATTTGATAAGCGCCTGCAAGAGCAACGTCTTGAAACTCAATTACATTTTGTCTATCGTCATTTGTTCCCGGATCAGTAGCATTCCATGAGCCTGTAATAACCCAAATGCTGTCTGCTGCGCCGCCGCGATAATCAAAAATGTAGAATTTGTCATGCATTAATCCGGTTCCATCATTACTTCCAAAACGATCTTTTATTACAGGGATTCCGTTATTTTGTAGAGTTGTCCAAGGTGCAGTAGTGTTGTCATATTCACCAATTACTCTGATCTTCACTCCTCTGTTTTTTGCGTTGATCAATGCCGTTGCAATATCAGCGCCAACGGTTCCGCTTAAACTGTAAGTTGCAATGTCTATTGATCGTTTTGCATTATTAATTCTTTTAATTAAATGTGCTTTGAAATCAACATTACCTGAAGCATTTACTCCTGAGGAAACCGAGGTGTTCACACTCTTATTAAAATAAACATTTATCTCGCCAGTTGTTTGAGAGCCGGAAGATGTGCTCGAAATAATATTGCCGGAGAAACTTGTATCGGAATTTGCAACTGAAAAAGCTTGCAAATTATAAATTGTTGCAGGATCTAATCCTGAAACCGCTATTAAATGATCAGTTCTTAAGCTATCGTCAGGAGAGACAATACCTAATTCATAAGTTGTGGTTTTTCCATAACGGATTCTTGAGGTTCCCGGATTGAGCGTTCCCCAGTTCAGAGTAATTGAGTTTGATGTTAAACTAACTTCTTCCGGGTAGCGGTCAACTATCGGTCCGTTGGAAATAACATCAGAAGGTATTCTCGGCATAAATTGATACCCGCCGATAAATGGAGCGTTAGATTTATATTGACTAAGTATTCCGACTATATCAAATTTTCCTGCCGGGGCAACTAAACCGATAAGTGCTGTGTTATTATCAATTCTTAATTGAACCGTATCCGCCTGAGATGCACCTGTTACCATATAATTTTTATACGCCCAGTTTGTAACCGGACTTCCGTTTAATTCGGAAACAGAAACACCATTTAAACGAACAAGTTGTCCCTCATAATTTTCTATTCCGTTTTGCCCGTCATTACTTAATTGAGAAGGAGTAACAACTAACGGGTCTAAAACATTACCGCTGCTTAAAATTGAGAGGACGGTCGGAAGTTCAATTTGATTTAGTCCGCTAAACTGTGTGAGTTTTCCGGTAACTAAAACTTCATCACCAAGTTTAACAAAATCAGAAAATGCAGAACCGTAGATCGAAATTCCCCCGCTATTATCCTGCATAGCGCTGGGGCTTCCAAATTCAACTCCTACGGTAACGATTCCGCGTAAGGTAACAAATTCACCATTCCGAAGACCTATGCCCGCAGCACTATTAACTTTAGCTTCTAAAATAGGAATTGGGGCGCCATATACGAATGTTTTCGGTTGCAATTTGATGGGTGCAAATGTAATTCCATCCGAACTCGTTGAAATAGAAAATGTAAATTCACCGGTGGTATCGGCGGAAGTAACGTTTGATATTGTTAAAATTATACTATCAGTTCCTGATAAAGAAAAACCGCTAAACATTGTTGAATCTGCCGAATGAACCATAGTTATAGTATTCGGTAAAACAGAAAAATCTGTTGATTGCCATGTAAGTGCTTTTGGTTTAACAATTTTCAATCCTTGAATTACCTCTCCCGTGGATGGTTTGATGATAAACGTTAAAGTAGTTGGATCATCGAATTTCCAAATTCCTGGTAAAACAGAAACAGAACCGGGACCATTTGTTGAAGAAATATTGTATGGATTTACTTCTATTGGACTGGAAGTATTTTGCGGATTCGCGGTTGTAGAATTACACTCAAAAAAATCAGAAGCATTATTATTTGAATCCCAAGCATTACCAAGATTATCATTTGCAGTTGCAGCCAAACCGCTTTTTCGTGCAAACGATTTTTTATCAGAGGTAGTTGAAGATGGAGTAAATTTTGTTCCCTCTGGTGGAATTGTAGTACTTCCATCCCACGCAAAAGCATCAATCACTGCTGCACCGTCTAAAAGTGCTACACCCGAACGTATCCCCGAGTTGGCTAAATTTTTACTCCCCGGAAAAACAACATCTGGCGTTACCACTGCATCAGCCTGTCCAATTAAGAGAAACCCATAACCTTTAATTGTTTTTCCAGCAAGAGAAAGTTGCCATTCAGCAGCATTGGCCGTTGCAGTAGTAGAGCCGGAGACTATCTTCACGCTTGGTCCAAACGTTATATCCGATGAAAATGGATTGTACAATTCAATAAATTCTCCACCCGTAAATACGGAGGACGAACCACCCATCGAGGTAACTTCGCTGATTACAACATGGTTTGCCGCTTGCCCGTAAACCAGAGTACTTAATAACAATATCAATAAGAAAAATATTCCTGTAAATATTTTATTAAAAGTATGCATTGGATCTGTCTTTTTTAGTTTCATGATTTTCCTTTGGTGAATCTTTGGTCAATTACACAGTTTTTATTGAAAGAGATATTCTTATTCTCAGCAATGCAAGTTACGTAATAACATAATATCGTTATAAATTCTGTAACACATCCCGACTTGTCGGAATGTGCTACGATTTTATAACACTTTATTCCGAAAGCTTTCGGGATGCACGAATTCTGTGCAGGGTGACTTAATCCTATTCCTAATCTTTTTTTATTTTTAATCCCTTGAGGAGATTAAGATTATGATTAAGAATGCTCTTTATCTTTTACACAAAATTAGTATTGCAGCTATTATCGTATGTCGGTGGAAAGGATAAACCGCAGAACTTTATTACTTCCGGCATCAAGAACGTACAAGGTTTTGTCTAAAAAGGCTACGCCGGAAGGTTTTACAAATACTTTCGGTCCGCCGAAAGAATGCATTTCATCGCCATATTGATTAAACTTATAAACGCTATCCCTGGCAGCGTCACCATCGGCAACAAAAATATTTCCATATTGGTCAATGCAACTTCCGGCAGGTGAACCGAATTTATTTGGCTGCGCGAAAGGTGTTCCTAACTGGGGATAAAACTGACTTACATATTTTTCTTCAACGGCAGATGCAAAGAAGTGAAACCACTGAGATTTAAAACTTGTCTCGCCCGAAAAAGTAGCTATAAAATCGACATTCTTTTTAGTAAAAGGAGTCATGGAATTAATTCCATTTGCAGAAATCAATCCCGAACTTAGCGGGTCTAAGTTTGGAACTCTGCCTATCAGCGAATCCCCTTCTCCCATGTTAAAATATTTCTTCGGCTGAAATTTTAAAATAGAATTATCGGGATCGTAAACGCTTGTGTTACTTGGTCCATTTCTCGCTACGTAAAATGAATTGTCATAAAATGCTGCAACCGCTGTATATTTTCGCAACGGAAAATTAAAATCGGCGGCGCGGGGCAAAATTCTTGTAACCGGCGCGTTGGCTAAATCATGTTGCGCGGCAAACAGATCAATTTTATAAACTGCACTAAAAGTGCTTGTAATGCCGCCGATCAAGGTATCAAATTGGGCGCAAACAATCAAGTTCAATCTGTAATCTTGAGCAATTGCAACGGGATGTTTTATAGATTTTATTCCTAACACTGTTCCGGCAGTATTAAGCATAACAATTCTATCATTTTCGGTGTCGCATACATAAATAAATGGTTCTTTGCCGGCTAAAATAGCCTGGGGATTATTAAATCCTTCCCATGAAGGCGACAATTGAACGTAAACGGTATCTCCGGTGGGATTTACATTTTTTGAAGTGCTGTTAAATTGGTTGATATCCAATTTATCTCCGCAGCCAAAGAAAAATGGAGTTATAAGAATAATATAAATAAAATATTTTTTCATCTTTTTTACAGACCTAAAATAATTGAGAAACGATGAGCCGTTCCTAATCTTACAAAATTGGAGTAGGCATAGTCAAGAGTAAGTTTGGCAATACTAACCGGAACATTTATACCGGCGCCAAAAGAGTAATTTTGTTCTTCAACATTAAACTTGTAACCGCCCCGTAAAAAAAATGATGAACTGAGAGAAGGCTCCTGAAAAGTGTATTCTGCCCCAACAGCAAAATTTTCACTGTTATCATTCGGGTGATTTAATTGAATTGAAGCCGTAACTTTATTCATTTCATTTTGATAAGGTTCAAAAGCAAAACCGATCCTGAACATAGTCGGTGGAGAAAAAGCCTGCCACTCTGATTTTTTTCTTTTACCGATTAGGACAACTTCTCCATCCGGTGCAAGGTTATTACCAAAATTTGTAACGGCGACAGCAAATCGTGAAGTCCCCAAACCCGTCCAATAATAAGTCCCGAGATCAATCATCACGCCGCGCATTTTCAATTTATCCAAAGTCTCTTCAATATATTTAACCGTACCGCCAAAGCTGAATTGTGTAGTCATTTTCCTGGAATAGGTAACGCCAAGAGCAATATCGCTAAATCCAAAATACTCACCGGTGCCAAACGGTTGAAATTCTGTAGTTACCGGCATATCCTGCATAGAGATAGATGTAAATGATAGACCAAATGCATTTGATTCATCCAAATGATAAACGGCTCCGATAAATTCATGATTAATATCAACAACCCATTTGTTATGAGAAAACATTACTTGATCATCCGAAAATTGTACCAAACCGGCAGGATTCCAATATAACGCCGAGGCATCATTAGCAATTGCGATGAATGCTTCTCCCATAGCTTCCGCTCTTCCGCCAACACCGATTTTAAGAAACTGAGCAGTAGATATTCCCGCCCGCTGCCCACCGAGAACAGGAAAAAGTTGGGCGTACGTTTCAACTTGAATTGCTATAAAAAACAATATAACTAATAGAATATTTTTCATCAGAAATTTATTACGGTTAAAAGTAAATTTTATCATTCGTTCTTTTACATTAATAATTGATTTAAGAACAAGGATTAACGATTTTTGATTTAAGATTATTTTGTCGCTTCTCATTGTCATTTTTCATTGCGGTTTCAACACTTTTTACAAAAATTGAAATTAACTCATTACATTCGTTTAATGCTTGGCTTAGTTTTTCTTCCGGCTTATAAAGTTTTGTCCGGTAAATTATCTGCATACAAATATGACTTTCTCTCAATTCCTTCAAAACAATTTTTATTTTATGGATAAAATCTTTACGTGATTCTCCACTTTGAGCTTCACCATAATTTAACGCAGGAGAAGTTCCCGAACGCAATAACTGTCCACTTAAATGATTCGCCACTTTTGTATCTGGCATGATTTCAACAATTTTAACAATCAATACTGAAAAATTTATTAACCGTTCTTCAAGTTCGTGTTTGTTCATTCTTCACTTCGTATATCTAAAATCGTTAATCCTTGTTCTAAAATTTTTCATCTGTAAAATATTTTAGTTAAAAGTAAATTTTAAGTATCCAGTACTCTTGAACCCCACCCTGCCCTCCCCTTTTTGAAAGGGGAGGGTTAGGGAGAGGTTCGTTTTATAATTAAAGTCTTAAACTAATTCCAAATTTTATGTTTCGCCTGGTTAAATATCTTGCCGGATTAAATGGATATGCACTGATCGGCGCTTGCAGATCCGGATATAACGGATCATTCCAATTTGTCGGAGTTGGATCGCCAAGTTCATAAGCTTTTCCGGTAGTCGGATTAATTATTGCTGAATTCTTTGCATCAAAAAGATTATTGAGTTCTGCAAAGACCGTGAAATTAAGCGAATTAATTTTTACATATTTTTCAAAGTTGAGATCTACCCAAAACCAATTCTCTCCGATCTTATTATTTCTATCAGTTAAGATCGTAATGTATTCCGGTCTTCCGTCAGTTAAGTACTTACCTGTAAAAAGTGTCGAAGTATATCTTTTTCCCGACTCAAATTGGGCTCTCACATAAAAATTGTAATCGTCTAATATTCCATCACCAAATCCGAACAATGCATTATTTTTTTCAATATAAAAATTTGTTGAAACTGAGGCATTCAGCGGACGGTCCCAAGTCATATAAAATTCCTTGATCGACTCGGACAAAGAACCTCGCTGGACAAGAACTCCTTCGTCGGGTGAAGAACTTTTACCTGTAACAATTGAATAGGTAAAATTAAATGAGCCGGTAAATGTTTTACCAATTCTTTTTTTATACTCAAGTTCAACACCTCTTGAGCGGGCATAATCGGAATTTACATAAGTAGTAAAAGACTTAGAGGAAAGTCTTCCTGAAGTAATGATCGCAGATCTTGTACTTACATAATCAAAAATATCTTTATAGTACGCCGTCAAAGTAAGAATGTCGTCAGGAGAAAATTGGGTCTTTATTCCTAATTCATACGCTACAGTTGTTTCAGGATTTAAATCCGGATTTCCAAATTTCTGGAATGAAGACTGAGCGCTGACCGGATTTAACTTTGCATAAACAAACTGAGGGTTGGGCCACTTGCTAAAATGTCCGTAGGAAAAGAATAACGTTTGATAATCTGAAACCGGATGCGAAATTCCAAGTCTTGGACTCAATCTCGCTTTAAATCTTCTCTCACCAAAAAAGCCAAACGTATGCTCGTTATAACTTTGTCTAACTTTATCAGGAATAGTAATAACATCCTGATTTTTCACTGCGTCGTCAACAAATTTTCCAGGGAACCAGTAATCAAAACGTAAACCGAAGTTTAAGATCATTCCTGAAAAATTAATATTATCTTGCGCATAAAAAGCGCCTTTTGCCGGATGAACTTTATAAATATCATTGTTCAAACCTAACTCGCCAACCCAAGGCTGATAAATATCAACCACCTGCATTTCCTGCGTTTGGAAATCAAAGCCTGTTTTAAATTTATTCTTTTCATCAAAAAAACTTGTCAAATCTCCTTTAATTGAAAACTCCTGGACATAATGATCATGCCAGGTATTAGGATTTCCAATATCCCAAAATCCATCGCCCGGAATAACACCGATAGTATCTTGTGAAGTATTGTAATATTGAACCGGGAAATTTGTAATATCCTGTGGCTCAAGATATTCGTTCCATTTTTTCCCGTTGGCGTCTGCTCGTAAATGAGTGAAAAAAGCATTTACTTTAAATTCATAAAATGTTTTCGGATTTAAGGTATGTGTAATGCTGAGTGTCTGATAAATATTATTATGGCTATAGGTGTTCGCGTTATCAAATATATTTTTGAAATTATATTGGTAACCGGGACTTGGCTCCACATATTCAAGGTTTGATTGTAAAGACTGCGAGTTTTGATTAATACTTACCGATTGATTAAACGAATATTGTAGTTTAAATGTCGGCGATATTCTATAAGTAACTTTCCCCAACCAAAACCAACTATTTTCTGCACGCGGTGCAAACCGTGAACCGTTAAAAATAGATGAAACAACTTGACGTGCAGTTGTCTTATTATATCCTTGAGTAATCCCATCGGTTACACCCATATAAAAATTTCCGAAAAGGCTTATTTCTCCCGGAATTTTTAGTCCTAATTCTGGAAGAAAGTATGTAGTTAGCGGTTCAGGTCCGCTTACATTTGCTTCAACGATGTCCGTATTAAAAACATGTATAGAGGTTTTGCCGAATAAGTTATCATTTTTGTATGAGAGATAGCCATGATATTTTTCTCCTCCCTCTTTTGTACGGACATTTACTACTCCTGAAGTAGCCTGCCCGAACTCTGCATTATAACCTCCTGTAATAACCTCAACTTCTTCAATTGCGTTAGCAGAAAGTTGTAAACCAAAGCCGGTCCCGGCTAATGGATCCTGAACAGAAACACCGTCTAACAAAAAAGCATTCTCGTTTGATCTGCCACCTCTGATGTGAATTTCATTATCGGATTTAACAACACCTGCCTGCTGAACAACAATATCAGATATGTTTTCAAGTCTTGCAGCCTGAATATCTTCTTTAGAGATGGTTCTTTTGCTTTGCGTTTCTTCAGCATCTAACATAGGTCTGGCACCAACAATAATAACTTCCTGTCCTAAAGTTAAAGCGGATTCTTCAAGTTCTATATCCAATTGCTTGTTTTTTCCGGGTTCAACCTTTATGGCGCCGAACTTAACTGCTTTGTATCCGATAAGTGAAACTTCAATATTGTACGTTCCGGGATTAATGTTTTTAATTTTGTAGTTCCCGTCAAAATCAGAAGCGGCTCCGTAATAGGTCCCTTTAAGAACGACATTAACTCCGAGCAAAGATTCTTTAGTCTTTTTTTCAGTAACCTTACCCGTTATTGTTCCTGTCTCCTGAGCTAAAAGAGAAAAGAAAGAAACGATGAAGATGGTGAGTAATAATTTCATGGCGTTAAATTGAAATCTTGGAATAATACCTTAGTTAATAAATTTTTCACACTTCCCGGGAAACCGTTAATTTTATGCAGCGGCATACCGATAAAGAAGATATTTTTTTCACTGTTCTCAAATCCTATAAAACCTTTTAATTCTTTGTTCGAGAAATAATAAATAGGAGTAACTCCAATATTGCTCAGATAAAAAGAGCGCGCTCTTGCTAACGAAGAAGTTACCTGAAGTTTCGGATAATCAGTATGTGTAGTATCGGTAGCAACTGCACCGATTGGAAGAAAACTTAAGTAATCGCTGCTATCCGGAATTATCGGAAGAAAACCCTGAATTTGTGTCAGATCAACCGCTTGTGGAAACTGCAATGAAAAAAATATCTTGCCTCCGGGAATAGTATATTTTTGTACCGATGAACTTGCAAGATCAAGCGACGGTTCGTTATCAGCATACCAAATGACACAATCAAACAACTTTATCGTTTCTAAAAAAGTTGAATTTAAGAAAGGCGGTTTTTGATTGAAAATATCATAAAAATCATATTTATTTTTAAGTGGTAAACTATCATCCAACATACTTGTGTAAAAACCGGGAGCGTTATCACTTTTTCTGTAATCATCAACAACAACAAACTTCCCTTTCGGTTTTTTAACAAACCAACCGGGTTTACTGTTTTTTTGTGCCGCAGAACTGAGCCATGCGGATTTTGCACCGGAAATATCAATCGCTTGTAGATAAAAGATATTATTTGCGTTGTATAGCAATCCGGGTAACTTTATTTTTTGTCCTGTAGTTTCATTGGCAGCCTGATTATTCGGATCACCATCAATTAAAAGGTCCATCAAAGGATTTGGATTAGAAAAATCTTTTGTTCTTATCGTAAGCATCTTCACACTGCCGTTAATCGCTACAAAATTGTTTGTATCATTTAAGGCAATATTAATATTTTGAATTGTTTTATCGCCGTCAATATCCGCTGCATTCCAGCCGAAGGACATTACTGTAAAAGATGTATCGGGATGAGTTGAAAGGATATTCCATTCAACGGTAGGAGCCGTGTTTTTTATCGGCAGTTTTAACGATGCAGGGTTCGGATCAATTAATCCAATATCAATAAAATCTTCACCTGAATCCCAGTTACTATTTCCATTTAAATCGGTAAAAGGTTCAGCGCCGTAAGAAATATTATTTTGAACAATTAGCTTGTCGTATTGTCCGTTCCCGGAATTATCAATTGCAGAAACTTTGAATAAAAAAATAGTATCAACTGCGCCGATTTGTAGAGAGAAGAGACTATCATTACTTGATGTGAACGACCAATGGATCCCATCCCACGAAAGATAATAGCCCACAATAAAACCATCAGGATCATCGCCGCTCCAGTGTAGAGTGATTGTGCTTTGCTGCTGCGATACGGTGTCATCGGGATTAAGAAATACTTTTGTGATCGGAGCTTTATTAGCAACCGGATTATCAGTTAATTTTTCATTACATGCGTAAAGAAAAATCAACCCGGTGATTAACAAAGTAACTGTAAATTTATTTATCATGAACTAAACTTTTTATTAAATGGAGTAACGACCTCTCCCTATTTCCCCCTCCTTGGTAAGGAGAGGGACTAAGGGTGAGGTTGTTTTTATTTAAGCAACATCATTTTCTTTACTTGCGTAAACTTATCTACAGAAAGACTGTAGAAATAAACGCCTGAAGTCAATGAACTTGCATCGAAAGAAACATTGTAAGTTCCCGGATTCATCATCTGATTTATAAGCACACGTAATTCCTGCCCAAGAATATTATAGATTTTAATAGTAACCAATCCGGATTTCGGAATTGAATACGCAATACTAGTTGACGGATTGAACGGATTCGGATAATTCTGTCGCAAAGAAAAGTCAAGCAAAGCTGAGACTTCATCCTTAACATCAGTAGGCACATAACCGGAAATATCTGCATCTTTTCTCGGCGCCAATTTATAATAGGCATGAGTAAATCCTAAGATTCCTGTAATAGAAGAGAAAAAATCTCCTGCACTAACTTTTACTGCACTTGCACCTGCATTGAAACTCGTATTTCCATCTGACCAGATAATCCTTGTGTGCGGAAGAACTCCGTCGTTTCCATAAGATTCGCCAAAATTACTGGTTCCATCAGCATTAGCAACATCAATTGTAACATTCTGGTAACGAACCAAACAACCAGACCATTGTTCTGCATCAACTTTCCCTAAGGTTGAAGTTCCGATCGTTTCAGTTAAAAGATCCTGAGGTTCCGGTAACGGATTGTTTTGAGAATTAACAGTTAACGGAGATAAACTATCAATTCTAACCCCTAATGATCCTAACGAAATGACTCCTTCAACAGTTATGTTATCTCCCCTTTTAAGATTAGTAACTTGTGTCCCATTCATACCTGAAGTTCCAAGGAGAATAGCGCTCCACGGTCCTTTTCCATTTTGAATATAAACTCTTGGAGGATTGCTTCCGTGATTTCCGGGAATATCAGAAGTATCGGCAGTTACAACTCCGGTTAGGGTTACATGATACCCGTTATAACCGCTGTATGCGCTTCCAAACGGGCTGTAACGAACATCTTGTATAGTAAGCGGTCTATTCAGCACAAAGTAGGAATAGCGGCTTGTAGCAAGGTTTGTAGGACTTGATGATGAGAGAAGATTATTATCAATAGCTTTAACATAATAATCAACAAAGGCAGAGTCTGCCATTTTAGGAATTACACACGAATAAGTAGTAGAATCTGCCCCGGTTCCTTTGATCATTTCCAGCGAATCTAAATTTCCGCCGTTTACTCTTTTGAAAAGTTTAGCGCTTGTAACAACTGCTCCTTGAAGACCTTTAACTGTTGCGGTTACTGTAACATCATCGTTTGGACCGACAATTGCCGGACTTCTTTTTACATTTGAAATACTAGGTGGAGAAACCAAAATTGGTCCTAAATCATCTGGATATAAGGGAACTACTTCCCAGACATTTTGATAGACTTCCAAAAGTCCTCTAATATAAGTAAGTTGAGAACCTACCGGAGGCGGAGTATAATCTTTTCTTAGGGGATAAGTTCCTCCTGTTTTAAAATATCGCGACTGAGCGTACATCAACCCGGAATGTCCTTTAAGATCATTCAATTTAAATCCACCGGCGGTAGAGCCTGTTCCTGTAATAAGATCGGAAGTAATAATAGGATGCTCAGCATCAGCGGTTAAGATAACATACATCCCCAGATATTTTCTAAGATTATAATTGAAGCCGCCCTGTTCATTATAAAAACTGTCTAACGTTAGAGGTATTGGGTCGGGTCTTTTAGTATGTTGTTCAATAAGATTAATTTCAATTGGCTGCGGAGCGGTAGTAAGCATTAATTCTGTTGTCTGTCCGTAAGGAGTAACAATTCCGGTAAATTCATACGTTCCGGCTGTATCAACAAGGTCAAAGAGTGTTCCTTGCGCAGTAGAATCAGCCTGATAAATATTTAATCCGCTCCATTCACTCGAATTATTTTCCTGAATATAACAGCCCCAAGCTTTACCAAAAGATAAGATGGTTCTTCTATCGGTAACAGGATTAACGATTGGACTGACCATAACCTGTCCTCTCACGTGAACTAATTTCCCACTTAACGGTGTTGCCGGCCAGGTAGAGGGATTCAGACTGTCATGAATAAAATTAATATCCCGCAGGGTCACTAACGGAATAGTGTCGGTCTGCCCGATGACTAATCCTGTAAGCATGAGTATAAATACAATTAGAGATCTGATTTTCATTTTTTTACTCCTTATTTAACTACTAAGAATTTTCCGGTTTTAATATATCCATTTTTGTTATTTTTTACAGTGAAAAGATAGAGCCCTGTTGCAATTGCTTGATCATTCCCTGATATAAGATCCCAAGCATGTTCTCCCCCCGCAAATTGTTGTTTCTTGTCAGAAGCATACTGCTCAAACCATCTCATATCAGAGCCATTACTGGTTTGGTCATGTTCTATTTTTTTAACTATATCCCCGGCTAACGTATAAATTGTTATCTCGCACTCAGACGGAAGATTATAGAAATAAATCTTTCTTAATCTCTCGGATGAACCGTCCCATAATGCGTTCCCATAATAAGGATTTGGATAGACTCCTATTTGGACGTTTTCATCATCTGTTGGAGGAGTGCCGGGTAATATTCTTTTCAAGTTTGCCAACAAGCTTGATTCTAAAGGACCGAGATTATTTTCCGGGTCACCTTTATCAAACGAAGTTACTGAAAAGAGATATTGCCAGCCGTTAAGAAGATTAGGGACTTCATATTTGTAATGATATTTTGTTGTGTCGTCCGGGAAAGACATTGGTTGAGCTAATTCAATAGCTCCGAAACCTGTGTTAAATCCGGTTGCACCGGCAGTATCATATTGTGCAAGCACAACCAATGAGCCAACCGTATTTTGAATGTCTGAAATATCAAAACCTGCTTGAGTTCTATAAATTTTATAGCCGGCAAAATCAACTTTTCCGGAAATGGGATCAATTGATGATTCCGCTCTTTTATCCCAATAGATCGTTGATTTTTGATTTTCCGTTACTACTTTTACAACAGGCACATTTGGCGGTGAAGGCAAAATATAACGATGTATCAATCCGTCGCCGAAAAGATCTTCGCCGGGATCAATTATGCCGTTTCTATTTTTATCATTGCCGAAGTAGGCTCTTAATGCCCAATCGGAATTAGAATATAAATTCTTTCTCTGTTCCCATGTATCAGAAATGGCTGGATCGTTACCAAATTTTTTAGCACATACAATAGCATAAACAACATTTATTGAATCACCCGGTGCAATATTTTTATAATAACCATGCGTAATTAAAATTGATCTGTTGGAAGGTATTCTTAAACTTGCAGGGTCAATTCCCTTGCCAACTCCATAACGGTTCGTTCCCCCAAAATAACCTTGCATTTTCCGGTATCTGGTAAGATCATCTGAAGGAGCAAAATAGTTTGGGTCAGTGGTGTTGGCGTGTGTCCATGAAGTAAAATTGGTTGAGGGTAGAGTATCATTTTGATTAACAAACAAACTATCAATCGTAGGAGTTGAACCCAAATACAAAAATCCGACATAACTATCTGTTAAGGGTCCGTCACCGTCAGCATCATATTCGTAAGCAATTTTTAATGTGTCGTTATATGCATCACCGCCGTGTGAATAAAAGGCTGAGTTAGTAGTTGTATTTATTTTTGTATTCCTGACAACTGCGTCAGTCCAAAGACCAACATAAAGGCTGTCTAAATATTTATTGGAAACATTCTTTATCGTATAATTCATGATCACAAAGAAATCTGCAAAGGGAAAATTCCATGCATAGGTTTCTTCGTGAACGGCAACTCCCAACGGAACGTGTTCTGCAATAGCTTCACCATTAGCATAGGTTGTATTTGTATCGTTAAAATCCATTACAAAATCTTGATGAGAAATAGCGTTTGGGTTATAAAATCTTGAATCCAATAACGTTGATCTTTCAACAACTTTAGATTCTGAAGTATTTGTATATTCAAATCCACCGTTTCTTCCGGAGGAAAGTGAACTTGCATCAATTGCCCCCGTAGTTACTAATGGACCGAACTTGTTCGTAGTGGTTGGGTTAGCTTTTTGGAATCCGCCTATCCACAGACCACCGACAAAAATATGCTCGATTCCGCTACCTAAAGGATATTCGCACGATGGCTGCCTGTTAGCAGCGGTAAGATTATTTAATCCGTTTCCATAGATACCATAATTGGAAACGGTGATGCCGATGTTGCCTATATTAGTAGATTTGGAATTATCATCAACAGTAATTTTATAAAGGCTGTTCTGCTGCGGTTTTAACTGTGCAGCAAAAAGAAGGAGCATGAGATTTAGAATTAAAATATTTTTCATCAACAATAACTTTTTTTTTAGCTAAAGCAAAATACAATAAAAATTTGGACTGATAAGTTATGAAATTATTAAATGATTTTAATAAAATATTTAAAATAAAGATTGTCTCGCCTGTTCATCTGCATGATAGGAACTTCTAACAAGCGGAGAAGATTCTACAATTTTGAATCCGATTTTCATTCCTTCTTCCTTGAACATAGCAAAATCTTCAAGGGTAACGTAACGACTAACGGGTAAATGATGTTTTGTCGGTTGTAAATATTGCCCGATAGTTAAAATATCACAACTTGAATCAACTAAGTTTTTCATTGTTTCCAACACTTCATCATTAGTTTCACCGATGCCGACCATAATTCCGCTCTTTGTTTTCAAACCTTTTCGTTTAAACCAGCTAATCAAATTAAGACTGCGGTTATATTTTGCCTGCGGTCTTACGGCGTGATATAATCTTGGAACCGTTTCTAGATTATGATTTAAAATATCCGGTGGATTTTGCATGATAATTTCAAAAGAAAATTCTTCTCCTTTGAAATCGGGAATAAGAGTTTCAATTGTGCAAGAAGGAATTTGTTCCCGGATCAATCGAATTGTTTCGGAAAATATTGAAGCTCCGCCGTCCTTCAATTCATCCCGGTCAACTGAAGTTATTACTACGTGACGAAGCTGTAACTTTACAACTGCTTCCGCGACACGGAGAGGTTCATCAAGATCAAGCGTGTTTGGAATACCGACTTTAATATTACAAAAACCACAGCTTCGAGTGCATGTGTCGCCGAGGATCATAAATGTTGCAGTGCGATGATTCCAGCACTCGCCGATGTTCGGACATCTGGCTTCTTCGCAGACTGTGTTAAGGTTTTTATCCCTCATTAAGTTTTTTAGATCGCTGAAATTCTCGCCGATGGGTAAACGAACTTTTAACCAGTCCGGGCGTTTACCTAATGCTTCCCTGCCGCTTTCGACTTGTTCCTTAAAAATCCTTTGATGATAATTTATCGTTCGCATTTAAATTTCTTTCAATAATCTTTTGTTGGAAACGGCCGAGACCGTTCCATTTCGTCAGTTGTGACCATTCCGATTAATTTTGTTTTTGTTATTGTAGGGAGCGGTCGAGACCGCTCCGACCTAAATAACCAAATCAGCAATAACATTTGAAAAAAAAATCGTTTGCTTTCCTACCGCACGGAACGCTCACGAGCGTTCCCTACGTTTAACGCATATTATTTGTAGTTGTTTATCCTGATGTTTGCATCAATATTTTTTATTATAAATGCTAGGATTGCTTCATCGTATGTGATGTTGTCTGGTGGACCTCTTTCAGGGTATCCTATGTGTTCTGGTCTGTATGACATATATTCTTGCCCACGAGTTCCGTATATTGTTCTTAGTAATTCGTGTGCACTTACTCCGAATATGTCTGTTGTGCCGTTCATTCCTGTTCCCGTGTTTATGTATACGTCAAATTTTGTTGGTATATTGTTTGTGAATTCTGTCAATTTTGTTGTTCCGTCTAGGCGCCCTATGTTTGGTCCGTTGTTTTCGTAGTGTATTGTTATTATTGTTCCGCTTGTTCCGTTTGTTTTGAATAGTTCTGTTTTTGCTTGTGTGTTCCAGTCGTTTATTGCGTTTATTGTTTGAGTAATCCATCCTGTTGGCGCGTTTGTTGAGTCTATGTTTACTTTAATAGGGTATAATGGTTTGGTATATACTCTCTCAGGGAATTGATATGCATACTCATTGTATTTGAATATGTCTAGTGTCGTGTTTATGCTTCCGAAGTTGTATATCAAGTTTATTTTCGGAAACATTTTTTTGTTTAGTGTTTGGTCTGTGTTTATTGTTGTGTCTTCTTCGTATTGGTGGTATTTGTTTCCTATTCCGTTTGTCATTATGCTGTCTATAATCATGTGTTTTATTCCTTTGTTTAGGTTTGTGAATATGTATTCTCCTGCAGCGTTTGTTGTGTCTGTTTTTCCATCAACATGTACTATTAAATTAGGTACTGCACGCAGAGTTCGTGTTAAAGTATCTGGAGCAATTATTGTTCCAATAATATTTATACTATCAGTTAATACTTTCTCTGTTTCTGTATACTGTGTTGTTTCTCGCCTATTAAATTGGAAATTTAATAAATCAACTTCATCCTTACTCAACTTTTGTAAACCTTTAGGATATAAACTATGTTTACTATTATATGAATCCTTATTAGTGTTTAGTATAAGTTTTTCTAAAGTTTTAGTAACATACGCAACCAATTCCATAGAAGTTAAATTGTGACTTGCGTTAATGTAAATTTTTCCGTTAATCGGATGTCCTGTTGCATCATTTTCTGTCCATTCGCCATAAACATTTCGAGTCATTAAAGGATTAGTTGTATCATTGTTTACAACAAAAAATTCAATATTTCCAATTCCTTCCGCAGTAAAATCTTTTCCAGTCAAACTATCAATAGAAGTCATAGCCTGCGTAACACTTTCTTTAATAGAACTCGGCAAGGTTGAAGTATTAACCAATATAGGATATGAAGGCTTTGTTGTTCCATTAAATGTTGGAGGATATATGTTTGTCCCTATAAAATATTCCGTTATATCATTGAATGTTTTTATTAATTGACCATTTACAGGAAATTGGTTTTCTGTATTTTTATTTGTTAATGCGATGATGTTTATTGTAGTGTCGCCATTGCATGTGAAATCGTCTCTACTATTAGTATATATTCCTTGAGGATCTGTGATTTTTAATACTCCTATTGTTTCGTTTGTTTTGTTTAATTTATTATTTGTTTGTTTTGTTGCGATGTTGTTTCTTGGCAGTCCTTCTCTGTCTCCTTTTATTATCATAAATTTTCTTGGAATATTTGTGTTTCCTACATTTATTATTCCAACGTATACTCCCGTGCTTACTGTTTCTCCATTATCATTTCTTGCGTCCCATTGAATATTGTTTATTCCGTGCATTATTGGCGCATTTATACTTCGTACTTTTTCTCCGGTGATAGAGTATATTGTAATATTTGTTTCTTGTTCTCTATTATTTTGTATTGTGAAGTAAGGTCTTGATGATACGCTAGTAACATCTGCATCAATTGTAGTGTTAATAGAAGTATTGTTTTCTTTTTCAATGTCTGTTATGAATGAGAATTCGCCATTTGGTCCGCTTGTTACTGAATAATTTGTCCAAGGGTTCGTTGTGACTATTTTAACATTCACTCCCGGCACTCCTTTACCATCTATCCCATCTATTACTCTACCAGATATTACTTGAGCATCTACAGCAGTAAGTGTTGCTGCATACATAAATGCGCCTAATGTAAGGTTTCTTATACCCCTAACTACGCGGAATTTGCTAACTATTGATTGTATTTTATGAAGCATAATTGTTATCAGTAAAAATTGTTTACTCGCTTTAGATAAAAACCAAAGATTATTTTTAGTTTATTTTTAATTCCGCTTAAAACTATAAAATTAAAAGGATAAAGTAAAGGATTAAGAGAAAATCTTGTTCCGATAATCCATAGCCCTGAAAGGGCAAAATATATCAACACAGGGCGAAGCCCTGTGAAAAAGCGAACAAAAACTATTACACTCTTGCAGAGCTGTATTTATCTGATTTTTATTCTCATAGGGCTTCGCCCTATGTTTGTGTATAACGCCCTTTCAGGGCTAACTCATCAGGAATGGTCGTGACCATTCCGTTTTTTGTTTGCTATACTGTTCGCACAATTGTGATATTTCTTCCTTTCTTGATGTTCTTCGGAACGCTCGTGGCGCAAGGCGCCATTCCCTACATTCACAAAAACAGACTGAAGTCTGTTCAACTGATTTTTATTTAGGATACTATTTTTCATCCTAATTCATAACCTGGCAAAGCCAGAACCAAAATTGATTTCAGAACAAGGATTAACGATTTTAGAAGTTAGAAGATTTCAACAAACATCAAAAATCAAAATTCGTTAATCGTTAATCTAAAATCGTTTTAAGTGTTAAAATATTATTGCCATTCTGCGCAGAATATTTCTGCTAACTATGTAATTCCTAATTCCCAAAAGTTTTTTCATCAAACCGTTCAAGTGTTTCTTTTATTGAAGAAAGAAACTTTCCACCAACCATTCCATCAACTAAACGATGATCGTGCGAAAGAGCTAAATTCATGATCGGTTTGATCGCAATGGTATCCATTCCGTCAACTTCAACTACAACAGGCTTCTTAATTACGGCACCGACACCAAGAATGGCTACTTCCGGTTGATTAATGATCGGAGTTCCAAAGATTGTTCCAAAGACTCCATAATTTGTAATAGAAAATGTTCCGTTGGTAACGTCATCAGGGGTAAGTTTTTTTGTTTTTGCTTTTTCTGCAATTTCCGATATCGCCTTTGCAAGTCCAACAATATTTTTTTCATGTGCATTTTTAATATTGGGAACAATCAATCCGTTTGGTTCAAGCGCAACGGCGATACCCAAATTGATAAATCGTTTTTGTAGAATTGTGGTCCCTTCAACTGAAGCATTTACAATTGGGAATGTTTTCAAACCTTTAATAACCGCATCAGAAACGAAAGCCATATAAGTTAATTTGATCCCGCTCTTTGTTTGGTATCGTTCTTTATTTGTTTTGATGAAGTTATAAATTTTTGTCATATCAACTTCAACCATTGCAGAAACATGAACGGAAGTATCACGGCTCTTTATCATGTGCTGCATAATTTTCTGTCGTATGTTGTCCATCGGAATCTGTTCAACTAAGTTAGGAGCGTATTGATGTTCATCCTTAACTGGAAATAATTTCTCAAATGCTAATTGGGAACCATCTCTTTTTTCCAAGTAATGCAGCAGATCATTTTTTGTTACTCTTCCGCCGATACCAGAACCGGAAATCTTTTCCAATTCATCAAACGTAACTTTTTCTTTCTTTACAATACTCATAACAAGCGGAGAATAAAATCTATTAGTTTTTTTCTCTTCTTCTGTATCCTCATTTTGTATGAGCGCATTTTTCCCGATCATGGAATGCATCTGATCATCTTCAATAATTATTTCCCTCTGTACTTCTGCTTGATGCGAATGCTCGGTTGTAAATATTTTAGCTACTATGGTTCCCACTTCAACGGTCTCTTGTTCATTGACTAATATTTCAGAAAGCGTTCCGTTTACAGGAGATGGAACTTCCGTATCAACTTTATCCGTACTAATTTCAAAAAGTATTTCATCATGCTTTACTGTTTCCCCTGGTTTCTTGTGCCACTTGATGATGGTTCCTTCCATAACCGATTCCCCCATTTTAGGCATGGGAATATCAATTGTCTGCGGAGATGAACTACCAATTATTTCGTCTTCCGGAATTTTCTCTTCAATTTTTCCCAAAACAGTTTTTTCTTTTTGTGATAAAACTTTAATATCAGGTAAGACTAAATTTTCTTCAGTTTCAATGTATGCTACAATTTTTCCAACATCAAGAGTCGCGCCTTCTTCCGCGATAATCTCGGCAACAATTCCATCAACAGGTGAAGGAATTTCAGAATCAACTTTATCCGTACTAATCTCAAAAAGAATTTCATCTTTACGGATAGTGTCACCCGGCTTTTTGTGCCACTTCAAAATGGTTCCTTCCATAATTGATTCACCCATTTTGGGCATCGGAATTTCTATTCTCATTTTTTCTCCAATTTTTTTTTGTAAAGACGGGGCATGCACCGTCTCTACTTTCAACTATTTAGTATCGAATCAATTCTTTAATAGCTTGATAAATTCCTTCTCGCGAAGGAAGCGTTGCATTTTCTAATATCGGACTATACGGAACATGGACATCTTTAGCGGCAACTCTTTTCACCGGGGCATCAAGATGTTGAAAACAAGTATCGGATATTCGCGCAGCTATTTCAGCTCCGAAACCGGCAGTAAAAGTATCCTCGTGAATAACTATTGCTTTATTTGTCTTCTTCACTGAATTAAAAATTGTTTCTTCATCTAAAGGAATGATCGTTCGAATATCAACAACTTCAACAGAATAACCTTCGTCCTCAAGTTTGCGTACTGCAAAAAGAGAATCCCAAACCGAAGCTCCATAGGTTATCACTGAAATATCCTTTCCTTCTTTTACAATTTTTGCTTTGCCGAATGGGATGAGATAATTTTTATCCGGTTCAGGAGAAGTAGCAAAACTTTGACGGTACAGACCTTTGTGTTCGCAAAATAAAACTGGATCGTTCAAACGGATTGCGGTTTTTAATAATCCTTTTGCGTCTGCAGCGTTTGAAGGATATGCGATATATATTCCGGGAATGTGTGCAAATATTGATTCAATATTTTGGCTGTGGTATAACCCTCCGTGGATATATCCGCCAACTGCAACGCGCGTAACAAATGAAGATGTCCAGACATTGTTTGAACGGTAACGCATCGTAGCAACTTCATCTTTGAACTGCATGAATGCGGGCCAAATGTAATCTCCAAATTGAATTTCAACGATAGGTTTTAATCCGGTTAAAGCCATTCCGGCCGCAACACCAACAATGCTTGCTTCGGCTAAGGGAGAATTAAAAACGCGTTTTTCACCAAACTTTTGTGTTAATCCTTTTGTTGCGGTAAACACACCTCCCTTTTTATCGGCAACATCTTCACCGAAAAGGTACGTCTTATTGTTCAACTCCATCTCTTCATGGAGCGCATGATTAATAGCGTCAACCATTACCACGGAATTTCCTTTTGGTTCAGTTGCTTCATAATTAAAAGTGTCTTTCAATCCGCTTTCATCAAACATAAATTTCTCGCATGATTCCGGCAACGGATCCTGTGCGTTTGCCGCTTCAGTAACTGCTTTTTCTATTTCTTCTGAAACTTCATTTTTAATTAATTGAATTTCTTCATCCGTAGCTAAATTATTTTCTATTAAAAGTAAAATCATTTTTTCAATCGGATCGCGTTTTGCTTCATCTTCCAATTCATCGTGTGCGCGGTATTTCTTTTGATCATCGGAAGAAGAATGAGAAAGCAAACGCACTACATCGGCTTCAATTAAGACAGGACCTTCCCCACTTTTTGCATATTCCACCGCTTCCTGAAAAGCTAAATACGATTCAACAAAATCGGTTCCGTCAATCAGCATTCGTTTTAATGTTGCGTAGCCTTTCATCATTTCTGCAATTGAATGTCCTTCTCCTCCGCTCTGCTTGGAAACGTGAACGGATATTGCGTACTTATTATTTTGAACGACAAAAATAACCGGAAGTTTTTCGCGGCTCGCCCAATTCACCGCCTCATGAAATTCACCTTGACTTGTAGTCCCTTCGCCCGAACTTACGTACGTTACATTTTTAATTCCCTGGTGTTGAGAAGCTAAAGCAGTTCCAACAGCATGTAAATATTGTGTTCCCGTAGGACTTGATTGACTCGGAATGTTCAATCCTTTAGCGCCGTAATGACAGGGAAGTTGTCTTCCACCGCTTGAAGGATCATCCGCCTTGGCAAAACATTGAAGAAATACATCTATAGGTTTAACTCCACAACTAAGTACGACACAAAGATCACGGTAATACGGAAATATCCAGTCGTGATGCGGGTTTAACTGCATCCCCGCTGCTGCCTGAATTGCTTCATGCCCGGAACCGGCAATGTGAAAAAAAGTTTTCCCTTGCTTGAGCAAGTTCATTGTTTTTTTGTCAATCTGGCGGGAAAGAAACATGGTGCGGAATGCATTAAGAACTTCTTCCTTGGAAAGATTCAAAGTTCTTCCGTTAAGCAAAATTCCCTTCGCTACATCTTTTTTCGTATTATTTTTTTTCTGTTCAGTTGATCTTAAACTCATTTATGAACCTTTTTAATGCGTAATTATTTGTCTGCCTGCCGTCGGGCAGGTAAAATGAACTCTTCCCTTTGCAGTTCATCAATATTTTCATATCGAAAAACTTCAATAAAATTTCTCAGAAGTTTTTCTTTCACTTCTTCTAAAGAAATTTTTTTTCCTAATTCTTTTGCAAGCGAAGTGACTTCTTTATCCGTAATACCGCAGGGAATAATGCCGTTATAGAAAAGTAAATCGGTGTTAACATTAAAAGCAAATCCATGCATTGAGATCCAATTACTGATCTTTATTCCAATTGCTGCAATTTTTCTATTCTCAATCCAAACGCCGGTGTATTTTGGATTTCTTCCGGTATCCAAACCATACTCTTTGCAAGTTAAGATAATTACTTCTTCCAATGCGCGTAAATATTTGTGTGTGTCGTTTTGCCATTCATTTAAACTAATGATCGGGTAACCGATCACTTGTCCCGGACCGTGATACGTAATATCACCGCCGCGGTCAATTTCAAAAACTGAAATATTATTTGCTTCTAAATATTCTTTACTGCCGGTTAGATTTTTTTTGTCGGCAGTTTTACCCAAAGTATAAGTGTGCGGATGTTCGAGTAAAAGAAAAACATCAGTAATACTATTTTCTTTTCTTAATTGAAGAATCTCATGTTGAAGTTTCCATGCTTCTTCATAACCAATTAGATCAAGATTACTATAGGTTAATGTCCTAGATGTGTATTGATTCGCCATAGGCGTTAGCCGCTGCTTCCATAATTGATTCGGATAATGTCGGATGTGCATGAATTGTTTTTGCAATTGATTCATACGTTGCTCCATGCGACTTTGCAATCGCAAGCTCTGCAATCATTTCAGTTGCCTCCGAACCGATAATATGCGCGCCGAGAAGTTCGCCATATTTAGCATCAAAGATAAGTTTCACAAATCCTTCGCGCTCACCGGCTGCAAAGGCTTTTCCGCTTGCCATAAATGGAAATCTGCCAACTTTTATTTCGAATCCCTTTTCGATGGCTTTAGCCTCCGTAAAACCAATACTTGCAACTTGCGGTTGACAGTATGTACAGCCGGGAATATTTTCATAATCGATCGGTTCGGTATGCAAACCTTTTATCGATTCAACACACTGAATTCCTTCGGCAGATGCAACATGCGCTAACCACGGCGCTCCAATAACATCACCAACTGCATATATGTTTTCAATATTCGTCCGGTAATTTGTTTTATCAACTTTAATATGATTTTTGAAAAGTTCGATCCCTAATTCCTCCAGACCAAAACCTTCAATATTTCCGGTAACGCCAACCGCAGAAAGAACAATGTCAGATGTTAATTCTTTCTTCTCCCCCTTTTGAATCATGGTTACGTGTGCTTTCTTTCCTTTTACAATGACATTCTCAACCGAAGTAGAAGTAAAGATTTCAATTCCTCGTTTCTTAAAACTCTTTTCAAGTGTTTGCGAAACTTCTTTATCCTCTATCGGAAGAATACTATCCATCATTTCGATGAGTGTGACTTTAGTTCCAAGAACAGAATAGAAATAAGCAAATTCAACACCGATAGCTCCCGCACCGATAATGATCATCTCTTTCGGTTGTACAGGGAGATTCATCGCTTCAGTACTTGTAATAATAACTTTGCGATCAACCGGAATGTTGAGAAACGTTTTTGCTCTCGCACCGGTGGCGATAATTATTTTATCGGCGGTAATTGAGTCGGATTTTTTGCCATCATTGTCATAAATATCAATTTGGTTCTTCGATGATAATTTTCCGAATCCTCTGATGCGGTCAATTTTATTTTTCTTTACAAGAAGTTCTACATTTTTTGTGATGCGGTCGGAAACATCCCGGCTTCTTTCAATGATCTTTAAAAAATCGAAGGAAAGTTCTTTAACGGAAATGCCGAATTCAGTTGAGTGGTTCTTCATTTTATCGAACAACTCGGCATTTTTTAGTAATGATTTTGTCGGAATACAGCCCCAATTCAAACAGACACCGCCGAGATTTTCTTTATCAATTACAACCGTTTTAAATCCCAATTGTGCAGCACGGATTGCCGCAACGTATCCTCCGGGACCTCCGCCTAAAACTGCGATTTCGTAAGATTTTGCCATTAATTTATTTCTGCTTTCTTCTTTTTTCTTGCTTCAAATATAAAGAAGCTGGGAGTAAAATAAAACTTGTTAACGTTCCGACTTTTATTACATTTTTTAGCATGCCAATTTCCGTAACATAGACTTCAGTCTGTGTAACGATTTGAGCATCAGTTATAAATTGAAATCATTCCTTTTCTAACTATAATTAGTCCATCGCTTTTCATTTTACAAATTATCTGTTCAAGATTTTTGTGTGCAATGATTTCCGCAAGATTTGACTTCCCTAATTTTTTCTTTTCTAAAAGAAGTTTAAGAATTTTCCCTCTCACTTCCCTTTCGGAACCTTTAAACTGCGATTGTTTTGACTTTGATTTAATGTTCGTCCGTTTTGCGGTAGCTGACAGCGCACCGTAATCCATTAATGCATTGTGCCAAATTCTGCTCTTCCCTTTCGGAATAACCGATAATGCAATTTCAGAAAGTCGTTTTTGTGAAATATTCTGATTAAGATGCAATTCATGTATCAAGACTCGCCGGATGTTAGTATCTATTACGGCAACTTTTTTATTGAATGCAAATGCTAAAATTGCAGCGGCTGTATAACTTCCAATTCCTTTTAATATTAGGAGTTGATCAATCTGTTTCGGAAATACTTCTTTAAAATCATTTTGAATGATCAAAGCCATTTCTTTTAATCGTATCGCACGGTTGTTAAATCCAAGTCCCGACCAATCTTTAAGAACTTCGTAATTTTTAGCGTGTGCTAAATCTTTAAGAGTTGGAAAATCATCAATAAATTTTTCATAGTAAGGAACCACTCGTTGTGCTTGTGTCTGCTGAAGCATAACTTCGGAAACTAAGATATTATAAGGATCGGTCGTTCTTCTCCATGGAAAATCTCGTTTGTTTATTTTATACCAGGATAAAATTTTACTTTGAAACTCTTTTATTGTTTTTTCGTTCAACACTTTTCGTTCATTTGACTATTTGAGTAAATTCGATAATGAAATTTCAGAAATAATTTTTCTACTTCTTATCTTACTGTAACAATCTTTTCCCAGGAAAAGTTTTATTACACAGGAAAAAATTACGAATTAGGAATGATCTTCTATTAAAGCATTTCAAAAGTAAAAAATAGAACGTAGATTTTTTAATTCGCCGCGGCGAATTATGATTGTTTATGATACTCCGAGATCAAAAAAAAATCCCTCATTACTGAGGGATTTTTCTGTTTACTGAAAACTGATTACTAATAACTACTTAATCAACAACATCTTTTTGGTGATCACTGTACTGTTTGCGGTTAATCTGTAGATATATGTACCGCTTGCAAATCTTGATGCATCAAAAGCTACTGAATAATTTCCTGCAGTCTGCAAATCATTTACTAAAGTAGTTACTAATTCGCCGAGTGTAGAATAAATATCAATTCTTACTTTTGAGTCAACAGGAATTGCATACTTAATAGTTGTTGAAGGATTAAACGGATTAGGATAATTTTGGCTTAATTCAAAATTAACAGGAACATCAACTTTAACTTCAACTTCATTTGAATAACTATAACTTCCGTCCAAGTCAATCATTTTTAATCTGTAGATTACAACCGGACCTTTTACATCCTTTTCTGTAAAACTGTATTTTACACGTTCGGTAGTTGTCCCGGAAGCGTTTACTTTTCCTACAGTTGCCCAATCACTTTTTTCAGATTTACGTTGAATTTCAAAATAGGAACTGTTCTTTTCAGTAGCAGTCTGCCAGTTTAATTCAACAATGTTGCCTTTAGAGGAAACTGCAAATGAAGTCAGTTCAACAGGTAACGGAGTATTTGATTCATCAGCGCCGATATATGGGAAAGTGATGCTTCTTGTGTCCCCGTCAATATCTTTTGTTAATCCTACAATAGGAGTTCCGATAAGATTAACATCACCGTCTGAAGCGCCGGTAAGATGTAAATTTGATAACGATACAAAGTTTACGGTAACTGATTTTGAATTTGCATCTTGTCCTGAAGCAGTCTTCCAATCGGCTAAGGTAAGAGCCGCAACACTGTTCCAATTTCCAACTCTTCCATTTACGTTATCTTGAACAAAGAGGTCGTTATAATTCGATGTCAATGTTCCGAGAGCGCCATCTCTTGAGTAACAATAGGAATTGAAGTTAGCCTCTGCTGAAAAGACAATATTATTTTTTACGGTATTGAGACCATTGGAAATTGATAATCCTTTATAAACAACCGTGCCTGTTCCGATATCTGCAATATCATTCATAAAGATAGTATTGTTATAGCAGTTCAATGTATCCGTTGCAGATGAATTTTTGATGCCGGTTAAATATGCCGATGGGTTAACAGCAGTCAATTCGAATCCCGTTATCATATTATTGTAAACATTATATGTTCCGTTAGATTCAATACTGATCGCAGTAATTCCATAAGCAGCGCCTGTAGAAAGTGTAGAAAGTTTTGAGATCTTATTGTTATAGATATTAATAACTGATCCTGCCATAACATCAGAAGCATAAATGCCTTCGTTCGCTACTGCGGCAGCAATTCTCTGATTAGTAATTATTTCATTGTTAAAAATATCTGTACTTCCTGCTTTATACAAACCAATCGCTCTTCTATTACCTTCGATTAAATTATTCTTGATAGTAATATTGCTCGGGAAAGTGGCGGCAAATGGAGAACCTGCATAATAAGTTAGTCCTGCTATACTTTGAGCTACACCTGCAAAATTTGAGCTAATATGATTATTGTCAAAAGTAAGATTTTTAGGTACCCAGTCCACGCTTGATTGGTTTGTAGATCTAACCAAAACAGCGCCAACTAAATTGTTGCCGGAAGTACTAACTGTTTTAACTTTATAAAAAATATTACAATTTTTTACAGTTACGTTAGAAACATCACCAACAATAACTAATGGAATAGCATTTCTTTGAGCGGCTGTATCTGTCTGAAGGGTGAGGTCTCTCGTTGTTCCACCAACTGTGTTTGAACCATCAATGACAATATTTTTTGTCGTTTTTAATGAAGCCCATGCAACATTTCCTTTGCCCGGAATACCAATAATAAATGCACCTGAAGGACCTGAATTAAGGTCAGTCGGATAATTAAAAGTAATAACCGGTTGAACACCTGTATAAGGTTTAATTGTTAATGTGTAAGGATCAGGATTAATAGCTAATCCAATACCAACCGCATCCGTATATAATTCAGTAATGTCACTCGTAATATAAAGATTAACATTGCCTAAAATAATTGCATCATTAACATAATCGGTAGCTGCTTTTAAAGATGCAAATTGTGGGTTAGTTGCACCAGGACCACTTCCAGCAATACCAACATAATAATCACCTTTAATTCCGCGGAGACCTTCATCAGCGCCTTTGTAAGGAGCAAGAGCATCGCGAAGATTACCATCAATATCTGTAGTTATGCCAACAGGAACTCCCATTAAATCTCCATCACTTAAAGAAGCTCCGGAAAGATGAAGATCCGAAACAGAAGTAAACGTTACATCTTTTGAAGTAGAATTAGCATCAAGAACTGAGGCAGTTCTCCAATCTGTTAAAGTAGGAGTTGCAGCAGTTCCAAAATAACCTACACTTGCTAAAGCCCCTGCAGGATAATAATTGTTGTAATCTGATACCAGTGTCCCGCCAGTTCCCGTGCGTGCTATACATGATGAACTAAAATCACCTTCTTTATCATAAACGATATTATTTTTTGCTGTAACCGCGCCTTGTGCCATATAAACGCCATAATAAGTAATCGTAGCACCACTTGTAAGCAAATCATCCATATAAATTGAATTATGATAAAGGTTAACGGTTGGAGCCGCATTCGCAGTAGCTCTAATGCCATAGAATATCGTTGTTCCAGATGCAATCGTTGAACTAAAGCCGCCGATAAAATTATTATAGATGTTTGCGGTATATGGGAGAAGTGTATTGTTTCCGCATTCAATGCCCGCTGAGTAAAAAGTTGCAGCGCTGTTTACAGATTGCAGTTGATTTATCTTGTTATTGTAGATATCAATTACTGATGCTGAATCTACATAAAACAGATAAATTCCAAACGCGCTTGTGCTAGTCTGAATTTGATTTACTGAAATTTCATTCCCGCTTATCACTGTAGGTCCACCGATAGAATTTAAAAATATTCCGCGAGCTGTTGCAACAAGCTTATTGTTTTTGAGAGTTAAATTCGAAACACCATTCCAATAGGTAGGAAAAGTCCCACTGGTAGTAACTGCAAACGCCTGTCCTTTATTAAAGCTGGCATTAATTTCGCAATTTTCAACAAGTACACTATCAGGAGTAAATAAAGTAGGAGTGAAAAATCTGTTTACCAGAGCAACCGCATAAGCCGCGAGTGTTGAGATTTGTTTTACGACAGTATTTTTTAATTTGAAATTATTCACTTCACCTAACAGTCTAAGAACCACTGTATTTGCGTTCGCTGTAGCTACATTTTGAAAAGTTAAATCTCGTGTAGTTCCGCCGACTGTATTTGAACCGTCAATAACAATGTTATTAACAGTAAGCATTGCATAATTTGTAGCTGAGGTTGTAGTTAAATTTGGCACACCAAAAACAAAGTTGCCTGAAGCTCCGGTATTATCCGCAACTTGAGTAAAAGTAATGGTTGCAACAATGGTTGGCGCAGGTTTGAAAGTGATTGTATGCCCGTCTGTATTTACACCAAGACATACATTAGTGACTTCTGTTAAATCACTTGTGATGTAAAAAGTACAATCCCCGGTAATGGTTCCGGCATTGACGGCATCTAAAGCAGATTTTAAAGTCAAATAATCCGGGTCTCCCCCACCTGGGCGCGTTCCGGCTATTCCAATGTAGTATGAGCCTGTAAATTGGGCCAATATTGGAGTAACTGCAAAAGAGACGACCAAAAACAAAAGAGTAATTAATTTTTTCATGTTTTCCTCTAAATAAATTGTAGATGATAAAAAAGAAGCACTTAATTAAAAAGAAAGAACAAAAAGTTAAAACCAAAAATCGGGCTGCTCAGTAAGGGGACAAAAAGACTTTACTGATACTCCCTATAACTTGAATGAACAAAAATAATCGGGTGAATAACTACCCATTTTAAATAACAGATGAAACTTAATAAATTTCTAATGAGTGTCAAATAGAAATTTATAAAAAATAAAGTGTGTAAAATATTTTTTATTGGTTAATTCCAAACTGTCCAAAATGATGGGTGAAGTGTTTTTCATGAAAAACATCCCATTCGTTTTTATTCAGTTCACCAAAAGTGGGATTTAGTAAAGTAGCTTCAGGGTGTTTCTCAAAATATTGGTAATAATCCTCTACTTCATTCTTTAGTACTAATTTTGCTTCTTCTATGTTTTGATATTCTAAAGACTTAAGACCTTCACCGATGAGCGGATTAATAAATTCTTTTGGCAGAGGTCTCGCGCTCATTAAAAATCTTTTCAGCGTAGGTATTTTTTCCGGCGGATTAAAACAACCGATATTTAATTTACCGTTGCTCGTTCTAACCGCAAGAACTAAGTGCTCGATCATGTGTTGAGCAGTCATTTTCCCCCACAACTGTTTAGTATCAGTAGATAAGTTATTTAGCTGTTCCAGTTTGCTCAAAAGCGGTTTATTCAAATTGATCCTTTCTAAAATAATATTTGCTGTTTTAACATTTTAAATTAACATTCATATTTTCTTCAAGGAAAATAAATTACAAATTCAGCGCTTTTTTCCTATATCAGTTCTGTAATAAATGTTATCATAAGAAATTTTTGAAACAGCTTGATATGCATATTTAATTGCTTCATCAAAATTCTTCTCCTTAACAAAGGAAGTTACACCAAGTACTCTGCCCCCATTAGTAAAGAGTTTGCCTCCTTTTAAAACAGTTCCTGCATGGTACACTTTTGCGGTTGATTCATCAATTTTGTCTAAGCCTGATATTTCAAAATTAGTTTCATAATTATCCGGGTAACCTTTGGAGGCAGTAATAACACAAACAGAAACTCCACCGTTATATGAAACAGCATTCTTATTTATCACTCCTTTAGCGGCAGAAAAAAGTAATTCAAGAAAATCTCCTTCAATTACATTCATAACAGCTTGTGTCTCCGGGTCGCCGAATCTCGCATTGAACTCAATTACTTTAGGACCATCTTTCGTTAAAATCAATCCACAAAATAAACATCCGATAAAAGGGGTTCCCAATTGTTTTAATCCATAGAGGGTCGGTTTAATAATTGTGTCTTCAATTATCTTTAAAAGATCATCAGAGACGATAAAAGCCGGAGCATACGCACCCATTCCTCCTGTGTTTTTGCCGGTATCATTATCTCCAATTCTTTTATGATCTTTAGCGATAGGGAGACAGAAGAAATCTTCACCATCAGAAATGACGAATAGAGAGGCTTCTTCTCCAATAAGAAATTCCTCGATTAATATTTTATTGCTCGCTTCTCCAAAAGCTCTTTCCTCAAAATTTAGAAGAACTGCATCTAATGCTTCATAAATATTATTACAAATGGCGACTCCTTTGCCGGCAGCTAACCCATTCGCTTTAACAACGATAGGATATTTTTGCTGATTTAGATAATGAAGAATATCCGCTTTAGAAGACGTGACTGAAAATTCCTTATAATTGCCTGTTGGGACATTATGTTGCCCCATTAATTTCTTTGCAAAAAGTTTATTAGCTTCAATTTCAGATGCATCTTTACCAGGACCAAAAACAGTAACTCCCATGCTCCGAAGAAAATCTACGGTTCCGTCAACTAAGTACTTTTCAGGACCTACAATAACAAGTGCAATTTGTTCTTTTTTACAAAACTTAAGTAAATCTTCATTTGTAGATAAAGAGACGTTTTCAAAACAATTAATTGTTCCTCCATTACCGGGGGAGATAAAAAGTTTATTGCATTTAGGAGATTCTTTAACCTTTAGAGCTAAAGCGTGTTCCCTTCCACCGCTGCCTAAAATTAAAACATTCATTAATTATTTTTAACCATAAACTGTAATTCCTTTGCTAATTGCTCCGTTAAAAAGTCGCGGCGGAATTTTTCAATATATTCTTCAGAGGGAACCGGAAATGAATTTGCCTGATAATCAGCATATAACTTTAATAGCAATTCTTTAATGTATTCAATGTTATCAGGATCAGTTAGATAAGTTGCTCCGTATTGCTTTGCATAAGATTTTAAAGCTCCCTCAGGTAAACAAGCTAAAACCGGTTTTCGAGAGCCGAAATACTCAAACAATTTACCACTTGAAATAGTATCGTCATTTTTTCCTTTCCCTACCATCAACCACAAAACATCACTTGATTTAATTTTTGCAACCGATTCTATATGAGTGAGATAACCAAAGTCTTTTACATTATCTTCTAAACCATATTTTACAGTTAATTTACGAAGCTCTTTTGTCTGTGCGCCTACAAAATAAAGATCTATATTATCCGCTATTTCCTTCTTTTCTTTCTTCAATAATGCAAAAGCTTTTAATAAATATTTTGGAGTAATAAACTCATAAAATGATCCCGTATAGGTCAAGATCATTTTGTTGTTTTTCTTTTTAATTACCGGAGCAATATCAAAATCAGCTGGATCATACCCATGAGGAACGATAACAATATCATTAGAATCAAGAAATTTGTATGTTTCCATTTGGTATTCTTTAATTCTTCTGTTCGTAACAAATATTTTATCCGCTTCCTTTAACACTCTATATTCTAATTTTTTATGCTTATAAGCATGGTATGGGGTAAGATATTTCGAAAATTGATTTCCATACCACAAGTCTCTATAATCAATAGCAAGGGGAATTTTAAATTCTTTTTTTAATTTAGCACCTAATTGAAAAGCAGAAAAAGGGGGCGCAGTTACAAAAATCAGATCAAATTGCTCATTAAGTAATAGTTTTCTCGCTTCAATCAGAGCTTTTTTTGCCCATGAAACTTTATTATCCGGTATATAAAAAAATTGATTTATTCGGTTAATCAACTTTCTCGTCATTTCACCCGGCATTTTAATAGTTCCGAAAGCACTTAACTTTGCATTTAATTCATTCCCTTTCACACGAATAATTTGTACACTTTTATCTACCTCCTTTAATAATTCAGGATCGTGAGCAAAATAACCTGTCTCCGCTGAAGTTATCACAGTGGGTTGCCAGTTGTTTTGTGGAAGATATTTAACAAACTTAAGTATCCTTTGAACACCGCTAAGTCCCATAGGGGGGAAATAATATGCTATAATAAGTACTTTGAACATAATGAACTCATAAAACAAAATAATAGATGAATAATTACCTGTGATAATTCGGAGATTCTTTAGTTATAATAACATCATGTGCGTGACTTTCTCTAAAACCGGCTGAGGTCATTTTAATAAACTGTGTTTTTTCTTTTAATTCTTTAATATTTTTTACTCCGCAATACCCCATAGCAGCCCTTAAACCACCGACAAATTGTAAAATAGTATCAGAAAGTTGCCCTTTATAAGGAACTCTTCCCTCAACTCCTTCCGGAACTAACTTATTAACATCATCTTCCATATCTTGAAAATACCTCTCTTTACTTCCATATTGCATTGCACCCAGGGAACCCATTCCGCGATAGGATTTAAAGCTTCTTCCTTCTAAAAGTATTTTTTCACCAGGACTTTCATCCACTCCAGCAAATAAACTTCCGATCATAACAGAATCTGCTCCGGCTGCAATAGCTTTAACTGCATCTCCTGTATATTTTATTCCTCCATCAGCAATGATAGGTAAGTTCTTTCCTTTCAATGCTCTAGCTACATCCATAATAGCGCTTATTTGAGGGACACCGACTCCTGTAACTACTCTCGTAGTACAAATTGAACCGGGACCAATTCCAACTTTTACTGCATCAACACCAAGAGAATATAATTCAAGTGCAGCACTCGATGTTGCTATATTTCCAACAATTAATTGAATATCCTTAAACTTCTTTTTAAATTCTTTTACTATTTTAATCACCCCTTTTGACTGCCCGTGTGCGGTGTCTATGACAATAACATCTACGGATGAAGCTATTAATGCTTCTACGCGATCAAAAGTATCAACAGTAACACCAACTGCTCCGCCAACCTGTAACCTTCCAAGTTTATCTTTGCTTGCAAACGGATGTTGTTTCTTCTTAAGAATATCTTTATATGTAATTAAACCTTGAAGTTTTCCGAATTTATCAACCACGGGAAGCTTTTCTATTTTATATTGCTGTAATAATTTTTCTGCAGTAGCAAAATCTGTCCCAATCGGAGCAGTGATCAAATTTTCCTTGGTCATTAGTTCTTTTATTTTAAGTTTTGGATTAGGGGAAAACCTTAGATCACGGTTAGTTAAAATACCGACAAATGTATTCGTATTATCTATTACGGGAATACCGCTAATTCTATATTTCTTCATGAGTTCAAGCGCATCAAAAATAGGTTGATCCGGGTTAACGGTAACAGGATTTCTAATCATTCCGCTTTCAGAGCGTTTTACTTTGTCAATTTCTTCAGCTTGTGCATCAATACCCATATTTTTATGAATGATCCCGAGACCTCCCTCTCTTGCTAATGCAATAGCCATATTTGATTCCGTTACAGTATCCATCGCTGCCGAAATAAAGGGTATGCTAATAGAAATTTCTTTTGTCAGTTTTGTCTTTATATCGACTTCACGAGGAAGAACCGCTGACTTTCTAGGTTGTAATAAAACGTCATCAAAGGTCAGTCCTTCATAAATAATTTTTTGTTGCTTCATCTCTAACTTTCTTTATTCATTTAAGATACAAAGAATTAAAATTTAATTAATTCTTTGTATTTGATACAGTTCAATTTCATTTAATTAATGTCGCTTCTAAAAAACACTAATTATCAAAAGCGGCAAAACCTGTTATATCTTCTCCAATAATTAATGTATGCATTTCGTGAGTTCCTTCATAAGTCTTTACAGATTCTAAATTTGCAGCATGACGCATAACAGGGTATTCATCCAGAATACCATTTGCTCCCAAAATTTCTCTAGCATTTCTTGCGATATTCAGAGCAATTTCACAATTGTTTCTTTTTGCTAAAGAAACCTGCTGGAATCTTAATTTACCATTATCTTTTAATCTTCCTAATTGAAGATTTAATAATTGAGCCTTAGTAATTTCTGTTAACATTTGAACTAACTTCATTTGTGTCAATTGATAAGCGGCAATTGGTTTAGAAAATTGTTTCCTAGTTTTGGCATACTCTAAAGCTGAATCGAAACAAGCCATCATAGCCCCGACTACTCCCCAAGCAATTCCGAATCTAGCTTGGTTTAAACACATTAGTGGAGATTTCAACCCAGCTCCTTTAGGTAAAATATTCTTTTCAGGAACAAACACATTATTAAAAATTAGTTCTGATGTTACTGAAGCACGAAGAGAATGTTTCCCCATCATCTCGGGAGCAGTGAACCCTTTAAAGTCTTTTTCTACTAAAAATCCATTTACCACACCGTCTAATTTAGCCCAAACAATAGCAACATCTGCAATTGTACCGTTAGTTATCCACATTTTAGCCCCGTTAAGAAGGTATCCACCATCAACATTTTCTGCTTTTGTAACCATTCCACCTGGATTTGAACCGTAATCAGGCTCAGTTAATCCAAAACATCCAATTTTCTCTCCTTTTGCTAGCAATGGGAGCCAATAATCTTTTTGTGATTCGCTTCCGAATGTGAATATAGGGTACATTACAAGAGCACTTAAAACTGATGCGAAACTTCTGACTCCGCTGTCGCCCCTTTCCAATTCCTGCATAATTAAGCCGTAAGCTACATTATTCATTTCCGCACAGCCATATTTTGCAGGCAATGTGGGACCTAATAACCCTAATTCTGCCATTTGTGGTACAAGATAAAGAGGAAATTTTCCTTCTCGATTATATTTTACGATTTGCGGAAGAACTTCATTGTCAACAAAAGAACGAACGGTTTCTCTAACAAGCAGTTCATCTTCAGAAAGAAGATCATCAACATTAAAATAGTCTACACCTGAAAATTTTGCCATATCTTTTTCGTTTTTTGTTATCAAAATTACATAATAAGTCTTACTCGGCAAAATTAGCAAAAGTAAAAATATTTTACTTTGTTTTTTAATTCGGGAAAAGTAGCTTGCAGATGTGAAAATAAAATTATTAAATCAGAAAAAGCAATTTTTTTTACTCGCAGTCTATTTATATTTAGTTACTGCGGGATTATTCCATCATCATTCATATTCATTTAAGAATGAAGAAAATACATTTATTTCTCTTCAGAATAAAAGTGAAGCAGTTAATGATTTTTTAGATAACACAGCGGGAATTTGTTCACTTGAGCATTTTCTCCAATCAATTAATTTTGTAGACTATTCTGAGGCGGGAAAAAAAATAAAACTTCCCGAAGTAGAGCAATTAATTGTAAAATCTTCTATTTTTGCCCCTCTTAAAGTTTTTTATTATTCCTATCCCCTAAGAGCTCCTCCCGCGATTTAGTTCTCCGAATTTCTTTTTCCATAATTGCTTTTTAAAAATAAGGAGTTTCTTATGTTTAAGTACGCATCGGTATTTATTATCACTTTCATTTTTTCTGTCAGTTTTTCTCAGCCGCTCTCTCCAGTGCAGGGTATTGTCATTGATTCGCATAACCAAGAACCGTTAATAGGAGCCAACGTTTTTCTTAAAGAATTAAAAATTGTTGTTGAAACAAACGAGAATGGAGTTTTTCAGTTTTCCAATGTTACTGCCGGGAACTATACTCTTGTTTCTTCCCTCACAGGACATAAAGAAACGACCAAAAAAATATCAGTCCCTCAAAAAGAAAAACTTATTATTGAGATGCACGAGCAAGTTATTAATTTGAATGAAACCATTGTTACGGGAAATCCATTTTCACTTGATCCAAAAGAACTTTCACAGGCAACCATTTCACTTTCACAGCTTGATTTACAGATTAAGAGAAATTCAACTTTAGCACAATCATTAGATTTCCAACCCGGTGTTGCAATGCGTTCAAACGGAACGGCTGCTTCCCGTCCTGTTATCCGTGGATTTAGCAACAACATGATTTTAATATTAGAAGATGGTTTGCGTATGGGAGATTTATCTTCATCTTCTGATGACCACGGAATTTCTGATGATGGAAGCGAACCTGAAAAAATAGAAATTATTAGAGGACCTGCTAGCCTGCTTTATGGAAGTAACGCCATAGGAGGAGTTGTGAATGTTATTACCGATGCAATTCCGTCAACAATCCCACAGAAAGTAAACGGACATTTCTTGACGGAAGGTTCGTCTGTTAATAACCAGTACTTAACAAATCTGCATCTTAATTACGGCATTAATCTTTTTTCTTTCCATGGCAATTTATACAAGAGAAAAGCCGGTGATTATAAAATTTCTACCGGTGGAAAAACATTTAATTCATTTTTTGAAACTTTTGGAGGGCAAACCGGAGTTTCATTTCATCCTAACTGGGGAATTACCGGATTAAGTTTTTCTTCATTCCATAATCAGTATGGATTGCCTGCTCCCTCCGGAAGTACATCTGCCGCTTACATCGACATGAAAAAAACTCAAGTAAAATATTTAACTGATATAAAATTCGATAACAGCTTTTTGTCAGATATTTATATCAAGGGTAGTTATCAAAATTATCATCATAATGAGATTGATAGATTTAGTGGAATTATCGGCACCTCGTTTAACCTTGAGACCGCAAATATTGATATTTCATCTAAACATGTTCCCCTCTCATATTTAATGAATGGTATTTTTGGACTCTCATCATCGTACCAAAAATATAAGATACTCGGAAGCGAAGCAATAACTCCGAATACTGAAGTGCTAACCGCAGCCGCTTATATTTTTGAACAAATGAAATTCAACAAAATAAATCTCTCCTTTGGATTAAGAACTGAAGTCAGTAAAGTAGATATTAGTCAAGCAGTTTTAACGGATTCTCTTTTTGCAAGTCAAAAAATAAATTTTGCCACTTTGTCTGGCTCTTTGGGAATAGTTTATTCTCTTTCAGAAGAACAATCGATATTTTTCAATGCCGCTAAAGCTTTTAGATCACCAAGCGCTGATGAACTTGCGTCTTATGGCATCCACGAAGCGGCAAACAGTTTTGATATCGGTAATAGAAATTTGTTAGTAGAAAACAATTTAGGATTTGATCTAGGTTTGCGATCATTAAGCGAAGAATATTCTGCGGAACTAACCGGATACGTATATGCAGTTAACAATTATATTTCAAGAACCCCGCAAGCATTTTTTTATAGTGATGAAACTGACAAAGCTACAAATTCAATAATCGGATTTAACGATACTACCGGTTTCCGGGTAAAAAAATACTTAAATGAAGAAGCCGTATTTTATAGTTTTGAAAGTAAAATAAGTCTAAAATTAACGGATAATTTGGCAACTACAATCATTGCGGATTATGTAAGGGCTAAGAATAGTAGAACAAAAGAAAATCTGCCTCAGATTCCACCATTCCGGATTTCAGTGGAAACAAGATACACAGTTGATCAATTTTGGCTTGGATTAGATGCAAAAGCAGCAGCATCCCAAAAAAATATTTCAATAAATGAAATTCCTACTGCAGGCTATTTTCTCGTTGATTGTTATGGAGGTATGAAATTCTTTTCGGGCAGATTTGCTCATATTATATCTTTGAAGATTGAAAATGCCTTCAACCGGAAATATAAAGATCATCTATCAGCAATTAAGGAGTTCACATCGATGCCCGGAAGAAATATTTCGCTCAGTTATAAATTCCTATTTTAAGTTTGAAGAAAATTCGTTAATTTTTGGACGTAAAGATTTTCAGTTTAACACGGAGAGGTGGGTGAGTGGCTGAATCCCGATGTAATCGGGATTGCTAAACCGCCGTAAGGGTTTTATAGGGTCAATTTAATAGATTTGGAGAGGTGAGTGAGTGGCTGAATCCCGATGTAATCGGGATTGCTAAACCGCCGTAAGGGTTTTATAGGGTCAATTTAATAGATTTGGAGAGGTGAGTGAGTGGCTGAATCCCGATGTAATCGGGATTGCTAAACCG
>Ga0265292_1000679_pt1 | contig 41169 bp, 39 predicted proteins | sample Munlanlewell296A_FD_189080 | JGI IMG/M metagenome (GOLD analysis project Ga0265292, IMG submission 189080) | Leachate microbial communities from a municipal landfill in Southern Ontario, Canada - Leachate well 296A | ecosystem: Engineered > Solid waste > Landfill > Unclassified | place: Canada... | reverse complement strand
CGGATTGCGAGCGACTGACCTGCCCTGCCGAAGCTGGAGGCGAAGGAGGGAAGAAGCGAGCAAACGAAAGAGAGTCAGCGAAGGCCGCGAAGCGGCCTGAGCTAACACCTTGCGTCAATTCATTTCCCCTTTAACCCCTTTTCTTGACGCAATGAAATCCTTAGTGTTTGGTGGTAAAATAAGTTCGAACCTTTTTGAAGATGGGCACATGTTAAATAAAAAAGTAATATTCATATTAATTTGGTTATTGTTGATTGTTTTGTCGGTTATTTCTCCAATCAAAGAGTTTAAATTCGTGCTTGCTTCAAAAAATCAGGTGTTGTTGATAGGCCTTTTCCAAAGAATTCTCGGACTTATGGCCTTTACTCTTCTGTTTATTCAAATATTTTTAGGGATTTTCATGGAAAGGCTTGAAGAAAAACTTGGGAAATGGGTGTTTAATTTTCATTTATTTAACGGTGGTTTGGTTTACCTTCTCATTCTTCTGCACCCGGCATTTTATATGTTGTTTCTTTTTAAAATAAAAGGCGTATTAGACCCTTTTTATATCTATTCCGGTTTGTGTGTTCTTTGTACCGGAAATCTGGAGCATTTTATTAATTTTGGCAGAGTAGCCTTATGGCTAATAACTGCAGGAATTATAGCGGCGGTATTTAGGGCTTCTGATCAGTTCTTGAAAAAAAACTGGCGTAAATTTCATCTGTTGAATTATTTTGCTTTCTTTCTGATTGCCGTCCATGCGAAAGTTTTGGGTACCGACGTTTCCATAACTCCTTTTAAATGGATTTATTTGTTTGGGGTTACGACTGTAGTTTTTTCGCTAATCGTAAAATATATTCGTCCTCTTTTTAGAGGGAAGAAATAAGGATTTCAATATTCTTTCTCAAGATGTCGGATGCTGGTTGCTTGATGTAGCGTGGAGTACTTCGGGCAATACTGCTTTTAATATAAGTGAGAGTTCTAATTACCTGTTTATTTTTCCCACTTTTTTGAAGCATTTTTTTGACACCTTGAAATTGATATTTTAATGACAGGTAAATAGCTCTTTTGGTGATCAATTTCTGGGAGTAGGCACTATCCAAATCTTCAATTAGAGAATCTATTGTAACAACAGGGGTGGTAGATTGGGTTTCTCCGCCAAATGATAATGAGAAAGTGTCGACCTGTCCATCTTTTGTAAGACCTTGATAGGAATCGGTGGTGACTAGGTCTTCAATGTTATATAAATAAGAGTCGAGAGTGTAACTGCCCAGTAGACCTGTTATTTCAATTTTATATTCTCCATCGGCGGGGATAGGGTATTGAAAAATGGTCAGTGTTTCCCCGCTTTTCTCCGAGCCGCCAACATCGTCTGTAAGGGGTTCCTCGATAAAGGAATAGCCCGTTATTTCATTTCCTGCGGGATCAAACACTTTTATTTGTTTATCCCCGTCCAAAACAAGAAGAATGTATGATAGGTCAGTAAGTGTTGGCCGGAAACTGTTGATAGCCAAGAAAGTATTGCCGTAAGGGATTAGGGTAGTTCTGTCATCGTATCCCGGATCATTGATTCCGAAAGAGTCCGGGGTTTGGGATTTGGCAACTACAAAATGACCCGGCTCCTTCAAAATTGCCGGACGCCCCTCTGTAAGTTCATTAATCAAGGTTTCATTGCTCGCGGCCAGTCTTCGATATTCTAAAGTCGGACTGAGAAGAGAAGAATTAATTTTAGTATACCTGGTCACGGCCAACCAATTGACTAAGCCGTTGACTAAATAGCCGTCGGTTTGGCCATTCAACCAGTTATTTAAGATATCGGGATCGGCGTAGGTGTGGCCAAAATATTTTAAAATCATTGAGGCGGAAGTTAAAGCACAGCCGAATTGTCTGATTGTGGCGTTTAAATGATCGTAAATTTGGTTTCCCCATAGTGGATTAAATTGCTTCAAGTCTGGAACATCCAATGCCGGCAATGGTGTCGGTGTAGGTGTAGGGGAAGGGGTTGGGGTTGGAGTAGGTAGTAGGATGTTTAATTTTGCCCGGTAGACTTTGTTGGTATAGACTCCGGGTATCCAGCCACCGGTAAGATAAAGATATCCGTCAAGTTCCGCTAAAGAACTACAGCAGTTATTGGTTAACAGGTGGTTTGCACTTGTTTGCCAGATTCCCATGACTCCGTTTTCATTTGCCGAGGTGTAATAAATTGTATCTAAAAGCGACGATCCGTTAACTCCGCCCGCAATAAAAATATAATTACTTACTTTGGTGCTTCCGAAATTTCTTGCAGGGGATGGAAGATTCGGCATTGTTTGCCAGGGGGATTCTAATGTTCCATCCATCTTTATTTTGGCACGATAGACACTAGATTTTTCACCACTGCTATTGGCGCCTCCGACAATGAAAATGTATCCATTAATTTCAAACATCCCATGTCCCCATAAAGGTTCGGGTAAATTAGTAGTAGTATTCCACGCACCGACATTACCGGAAACATCTATTGGAGCATAGTAGACTTTGTTGGATGTGTAATCGGTATGTTCAATATCAGTCCACCCTCCAGAGAAATAAATATAGTCTTTTGTCGCTACCGCCGCCCCTTTTGAGAGTCTTTCGGGAAGTGGAGTGGTAGATGTCCAAGAAGTAATATTTCCACTAGAGTCTATAGTTGAGCGATTAACACTATTTATGGAAGTTTGGGGTGGATATTGAGTACCTCCTAAAGTATAAAATTTATCTGATATTAAAACTCCACCGTACCAATATAAAGGTTCCGTAAGTCCCGAGGTGACTACCCATGTTCTATCAAGACCGGATTTTGATGTATCTAATTTCTCAGCGCTGTCTAGATCGTCTGAAGTTGAGCCACCTACCACGTATATGTATTTACCATATGAGAAGGAGTAATGATTTGCCCTTTGGGCCGAAGGAGTAGATTCTAATGTCCATGTTTCGACCAGATCTACTGCTTTAACTTCTGAGCATGAGTATATAGGTAGAAATAATAATAATAAGAAAAACATTAAACCAATTATCAATTTGGTAAAATTCTTCATCTCTATAAACGTAGCAAGTAATAAGTTAAAATGTCAATATGGAATTATTAAACCTTAACAGTTTTGAGATGGAGCAATTAAGAGATAAATTGGCCAGGAATAATAAATATAAGTTGTTGTATAAAACCTACAATGATATTTATTCTGAGATAAAAGATTTAAATAATCAAGATTTTTGGGATAAAAAACTGGAGAGTGATAAGAACGAGATGAATAAAAGTTCAATATTTATTGACAAAATTGATAAAGTTATTAACTTTTTGAAGAAAAAAGAAGGAAAGATGCTAAACATTGGCTTTGGAAATGGACTACTTGAGAGGAAATTGGGAAAATCAAACGAGGATCTAGAACTATTTGGTATAGACATCTCAAGATATGCAGTTAAAAAAATGAATAAAAGGTTGACTGGGGAATATAAACTTGGAAATATTATAAAAATTCCTTTTAAGTCTTCTGCTTTTGATTACATTATTGCACTAGATGTATTGGAACATATACGGCCTAGTAAAACTCTAAAAGCTCTTTCTGAAGTTAATCGGGTTTTAAAAAAAGGAGGTGTCTTGATAGTTTCGGTCCCTTTAAACGAAGATTTAGAAAACATGTTAAAAAAGGGAGAGAATCCAAATGAACATCTTCGTGTTTATACTATCCCGGTAGTTATCGCAGAACTAAAATTTTCTAAATTTAAACCATTCAAAGAATATTTTCTTTATGCTTTTAAAAGTTTTTATAAGTTAAAAACGTTTGTAATTAGACTGTTGCCTATAGAATTAAGAAAGCCTAATCTTTTAATTTTATTTGCTAAAAAATGAGGATACTTTTTATTTCAAGATATTGTTGGCCGCATGTGGGGGGGGTGGAGAGACATGTGGAGAGAATAGCGGAGAGCTTACGGCGGGCAGGGAATAAGGTAAAAATAATTTCGGAAGAAGATATTTATTATCCTCATATAAAATTTTTTGGACTTTTGTATATTTGGTATTGGTTTTTCAAAAACCGCGATTTGATAAAACAAAGTGATGTGATCCATTGCCACGATGTTTTTATTTGGTATCTTCCGTTTAGGTTTTTATATCCCAAAAAGAAAGTTTATACCACCTTTCACGGCGGACAAGGTATTTGGCCCATTCCCTTTCATCATAAAATCCTGGTTCGTCTGGCTTGGAGGCTTTCTAATGGGACAGTTGCAGTAGGGGATTTTATTCCCAAGTACTTTAAAATAAAGCCGGATAAGATAGTTTATGGAGCAGTAGATTGTTGTAAGAAAACAAACAGAAAAAAAGAGAAGTCGGTAATATTTTTGGGAAGGTTGGAAAAAGAAACCGGTATAGGTGAATTTTTAAAATGGATTCGTAGTCTAGTCTACGGATACAAAGTGAATTTTATAGGAGATGGGAGTTTAAGAAACGTTTGTGAAAAGTATGGCTTGGTTCATGGTTTTTGTGATCCGGCGCCTTTTTTGCGAAAAGCCGAAATTTGCGTCCCCGGCGGCTATCTTTCTTTTTTGGAGGCAAAAGTCGCAGGATGCAAAATAAAAACCTTTTATAACAGCCCTATTAAAAAAGATTATTGGAGAGCAATAAAGAAAAAATATTCCGTTTCGGAAAACGGTAAAAAAATTCTAACCTGGGATAAATTGGCAGAAATTTATCTGAAACTATGGAAAATGTAAAAGTATCGGTTGTTACAACAGTATTAAATGAAGAGAAAACGATTGGAAGTTTGCTTGATTCTTTATTGGGACAAAGCAAAAAAGCCGATGAGATTATTGTTGTGGACGGAGGGTCAAGTGATAGAACCGTACAAATAATAAAACATTACCAGAAGAAAAATAAAAAAATAAAGTTATTGGTTGAAAAAGGAAACATTGCCCACGGAAGAAATTTGGGAATAGAAGTTGCGGGTAATGACATTATTGCGACTACGGACGCAGGCTGTGTCCCGCATCCGGATTGGCTGGAGAAAATTACGAGGCCTTTCGATGTCCACCTTGCGGTAGACTTGGTAGCCGGTTTTTATGATATGCCGGTTAATACACCAATGCAGAAGGCGATAAGCGTTTATCTGGGAATCCATCCAAAAAGATATGATCCGGAGACTTTTCTCCCTTCTACCAGGTCGGTGGCTTTTAGAAAACAATTATGGGAGAGAGTGGGGGGGTTTAACGAAAAACTTGACAAGGCGGGAGAAGACACTCAGTTTTTTTATAATATTGTGAAAACCGGGATAAGGATTATAAGAGTAGGGGAGGCCAGAGTAGATTGGAAGGAATTTGAACATATTTCATTTAAAGAGGCGATGAGAAAATTTTTTAATTATGCAAAAGGGGATGCGCAGTCAAAAATCTGCTGGCACCCTACCAAAAAACTAATGTCGCACAATATTAAGGTAATTTTTATTTTTATTAGGTATTTATTTGGTTTGTTCTTGTTATTTCAGTCGATAAACAGTCCCCTGCTTTTCCGTTTGCTGGAAATTTTGATTGTTTTATATATTTTTTGGCCAATTTGGAAATGGAGGGATGTAATAGATGATTTCCAAACAAAATTATGGCTTCCTGTAATCCAGATTTCTTCCGATTTTGCCGTCATGGCCGGATTTTTATATGGGCTACTTTAAAGACACGATAAAAGGAGTTTCCTGGACGGGAGCCCTCAGGGGCTTTAACAGGAGCATTGTTTTTGTAAAGCTGGCAATTTTAGCCAGGCTTTTGACCCCGGAGCAGTTTGGTGTTTTTGGGATTGCCACTTTGGTATTGGCCTTTTTGGAAATTATTACCGAAACGGGAATAAATATCTTTTTAATTCAGGAAAAAGCCGATCTTAAGAAATATGTTGATACAGCCTGGATTGTATCCATAATCAGAGGTTTTTTGATTACTATTTCTCTATTCCTGCTTTCCCCCGCAATATCTTCGTTTTTTAATTCCCCTGCTTCATATCAATTACTGCTTTTATTAAGCCTGGTTCCCTTAATCAGAGGATTTGTAAATCCGGCCATTGTGAAATTTCAAAAGGATCTGAATTTCTCCAAAGAGTTTTTATTTAGGTTCTCAGTATATTTTATTGACGCTTTCGCGGCCGTTCTTATTGCCGTTAAAACACATTCTCCATTGGCTTTGGTTTTAGGAATGATTACAGCGGCTATTTTTGAAGTAATATTTTCTCATCTTTTTATCAAACCCACGCCAGTACTTAAATTTGAATTTGAAAAGATAAAAAAAGTTGTCAACAGGGGTAAATGGTTAACTGCGGCAGGACTGTTTAATTACTTATTCGTAAATGTTGATGATGCGGCAGTAGGAAGATTAATGAATACCGCCTCATTGGGGTTATATCAAATGGCGTACAAAATTTCGTCACTGCCATTAACGGAGGTATCCGATGTGGTTCAAAAGGTAACTTTTCCCGTCTATGTGAAAATAGCTGATAACAGGTTAAGGTTAAAGAGGGCTTTTATTAAAAGTCTAACGGCAACTGCAATTCTCATTCTGCCATTGGGAATTGCACTCCTCATATTTCCATCACAGATTGTCCAAGTTCTTCTTGGAGAGAGGTGGTTAGCAATTGTACCTGTAGTTCGGGTAATGTCTTTTTTTGGCGTTATCCGCGCTTTAACTATCTCGTCTTATCCTTTGTTTCTGGCTTTAAAAAAGCAGGAGTATGTTTCATTGGTTACCTTGGTCGGGATTGTTGGTTTGGGAGTAAGTATTGTACCCTTGGTTAATAAGTATGGGATAATGGGCGCCGGACTTTCCGCTTTAATAGGCTCGATTGTGACTGCTCCGGTAGTTGCTTATTATTTAAACAAAGTTTTTCAAAAACGATGAAAAAATTAAACCTTGGTTGCGGAAATGATTATAAAAAAGGTTGGCTTAATGTTGACTTTGATAAAAATTACCGGGCTGATTTATACCTTGATCTGAGGGAAAGGCTGCCTTTCGGCAACCATGAAATTGATTGTATTTTGGCCCAGGATATTTTAGAGCATTTTACCAAAGAGGAAGGCAGGGAGTTTTTAAAAGAATGTTTCAGGGTTTTAAAAGATGCCGGGGAAATTAAAATTCAAACTTCTGAGGTTTTTCAGATAATCAAAAAATTCGGCTATGATTCGGAGACAACTTTTAAATTTATCTATGGCGATACTTCAGGGAACTCTGATCTGGGGTCGCATAAATTCGGCTATACCGAAAAAAGCCTGACCAAGTTACTGAGAAGTCTCGGATTTGGCGGAATTTCGACAAAAAAAGATAACACCAATTTCATTCTCATCGCCAAAAAGAAATCTGTAGAAATTTATCCCTTAAAGGTGCTTATTTCCGGACAGGATTCGGGTGGTTTAGGGGGCGCTGAAAAGTTTTTATTGTCTTTGGCCGGACAACTGAGAAAAGCAAAAGTAGATATCGAATTTACAACTTATGTTAAAAGTTTGTTTAACAAGCAAGTTAAAAAAGATAATTTTATAACTTGGGGAATACCGGTGCGCATGGATATTATCGGCAATCTAAGAGGACTCATTAAATTTATTATTTTTCTTCCATATATTTGCTTAAAAGATTATCTTATCCTGCGAAGGTTTAAAAAAAACGGCGGAGATTTAATCCTGATTACAGGATTTTCGGACAAAATTGTTCTTTCTCCGATCGCCAAATTATTGTCAATTCCCGTCATTTGGCTGGAATACTCTCCACTGGCAGAAGTAATGCAAAAGAATTTATATTTACCTAAGATCCTTTACCGTTTAGTCAAAGAGATTCCCAATTTGGTTATTGTTCCGAGCCGGAATACCAAAAAACATCTCATTCCGGAAACGAGAATCTCTGACGCCAAAATAGAGATTATTCCCTGCGGGATTAAGATGTCGGATGTAAGAAGTAAGAAGTATGACGCAAGAAACAAAAAAACAAAAACGATCGGGATGGTTTCCAGAATTGAGACAGAAAAAGGGCAGGATACTTTGATTAAAGCGGCGGCAATTTTAAAAAAAAGAATAAAAAATTTTAAAGTGGTCATTGTCGGTCAAGGAGAGACAAAAAAGTTAGAAAAGCTGGTAGAAAAGTACGGTTTGGGCAATACCGTTCACTTTTTGGGCTATAGACAGGATGTTTATAAAATTATGTCCTCTTTTGATATTTTTGTCTTTCCGTCAAGATGGAAATTGGAAGGTTTTGGTTTAGTTTTAGTTGAAGCGATGATGCTGGGCCTGCCCATTATAGCCAGCGATTTCGGACCAATACCGGAAGTCGTTGGTAAGGCCGGAATCTTGATTAAACCGGGCGAAAAGAATCTTGCCCAGGCAATCGAAGGTTTATTAAATGATGCCAAGAAAAGGGCCGGATTGTCTCAAGAAGGCGTCAAGAGAGCCGGGCAATTTGATATCAAAAATATCTCTCGTAAATATCTCCAGATATTTACAGAACAAAAACGCCAACGGAATCTAGAATGAAACGATTAAGCACTGTTGTTTTAAAAAATAAAAAAATAAACGATTTTGCCAAGGAAAGGAATCTTGCCCTAATGCAGGCCCGGGAAGACTGGGTTTTGTTTATCGATAGTGACGAGAAAGTTTCGCCGGCCTTGGCCCGGGAAATTAAAAAATTAAAACCCTCCGGCTATTCCGGTTTCCGCCTGAAAAGAAAAAATTATTTTTTGGGCCAATTCGTCGGTACAGACAGAATTTTAAGACTCGCCCGGAAAGATGCGGGCAAATGGCAGCGTCGTGTTCATGAAGTTTGGCAAGTGAAAGGCAAAATCGGGACATTAAAAAATCCCTTGATTCACCGAACGGCGTCGTCGGTGGCGGAAATGCTGGCTAAAATTAATTTTTATTCGACGCTTCATGCCCAGGCGAACGCGGAAGAAGAGAAAAGGGCCGGCCTGGGTAAAATTACCGTTTTTCCTTGTTTAAAGTTTGTGCAAAAATTGTTTCAGACCCGTAATTTTGTTTTTAGCCTGCTGCAATCTTTTCATTCGTTTTTAGCGTGGAGTAAATTATGGCTAATTCAAACAAAAAGAAATTACAAACAATAATACTTTTTACATTTTTGGCCATTTTTCCATTTGGCCAACTGTTGAAAATGTCTTTTCAGCCAATCGATTTGGTTGTGGGCCTGGCGTTTCTTTATACAATCATCTTTTCTGTCGGGACACCTAAAGCTGTTGTCGTTTTTCGGAACTTCCTCCTGGCAGCCGGCTTTTCTTTATTGTTTTCTCTTGCCTTTTTTAAGACGGGAGATCTGTTTACAGGCTTTTTATATCTTGCAAGACTTACTTTCTATGTATATTTTATCTCATTTGTTTTCAATTTCAGCCAAAAAAACAGGATTAAAAAGAACCTTCTTGTTAACGGGTTGATGGCGGTGTCTATTTTTTCGGCAATCTTCGGCTGGATACAATATTTTTGGTTTCCCGATTTTCGTCCGTTCACCGTTTTTGGCTGGGACGATCACTTATTTAGACTGACAGGAACTTTCATGGATCCCGGCTTTACCGCCTTAATTTTTGTTTTGGGTGCCGCCATAACCCTGCTTAGCTATTTAAGGTACAAAAAAATCTTATATCTTATATCTTTTATCTTATTATCCGTTTCATTAGCCTTTACGTATTCAAGGGCGGGATATCTTTCATTTATCGCTGCTGCCTTATACATGGGGTTTTCGGAGAAAAAGATGAAAGAAATAATTCTGGCCCTTGCGGCTTTTGCGGTTATAGTTATGGCTCTGCCGAGAACGGCGGGAGAAGGAGTGAAGCTCGAAAGGACGGCGAGTACAAGTGCCAGATTGTTGAATTATTCCGAGACAATAAAGATTATCGGCAAGTCCCCCTTGTTTGGAATAGGGTTTAACAATCTCTGTTTGGCAAAGGAAACTTTTTTTGAAAATAACGAACAGGGACTTCATTCATGCTCGGGGTCCGATTCCAGCCTGTTGTTAATTTTGGCCACAACGGGTGTTGTCGGTTTTATTATATTTCTGTGGTGTATAAGATCTCTTTTTCATTTAATCAAGTCGAGGAACCTATACGGAAAGATATTGATATCCTCTTCCATCGCCTTATTTATTCACAGTCTGTTTGTAAACAGCCTTTTTTACTCATGGGTAATGGGTTGGATGGCGGTACTCCTTGCGGTTTCACATAAAGAATCTAGGGAGAAAATTTAAGAGTGAGGGTTTTTTCTTTTTCGTTTCCCGCTTTATCAATCGCCTTGATATTAAAGGTGTTTAGACCCTCGGAAAGCGAGGCGGTATAACTAAAAGCTCCGTCATCGCTGACGGAAATAAACCTGTCGTTTATGGTTAAAGACGAGCCGGTTTCGGAGTGGCCTTTAATTGTGGCTTGAGCCTGTTTACTGCCGAAATATTCGGAACCGTCGGCAGGGGATTCGATTACAATTTCGGGGGGGGTATTGTCAAAAGTAATAGTGTAAACTTTTGTAGTCTGACTTAAATTTCCTGCTTGATCTCTTGCCTGGGCGGAAAAACTGTTTTCTCCGTCCTTAAGGTTGAATTTAAGCGAGAAAAATCCTGCATTATCTGAAATTACCTCTTCCTTGTCGGAATTAAAGGTAATTATTACAATAGCGCCGGCTTCGGTATTGCCCGACACTTCAAATGATTTTTGGTTAGTATACTCATTTTCACCGGAGATCTGAGGAGGCGCAGGAGGCGTAGTGTCGTTTAAAATGATTGGTTTGTCGCTTTTCCCCAAGTTGGACATAAATGTCGCAAATTTTGCAAACATCGGGATTCCCAAAAAGAAAAGAAAGATAATAAAAGCAAGGGAAAAGAAAGCAAAAAGAAATGCCTTTCTCAAATTCTTCTTTTCTTCTACCGTAGCCAGTCTTGAGTAATTCCTTCTCATGTTTACCCCGAGATTATCGAGCGGAGCCGAGGGCGAGATTCGAACTCGCGACTTGCGGTTTACGGAACCGCTACTCTACCAACTGAGTTACCCCGGCACGGCTTTATTATACCATTTGAGGATGTATAATGAGGCGTATGGCCTACACAATTAAATGTAAAAAATGCGGGACTGAGATAGAAATAACCGAAGCTTTGACCCGCCAGATAGAAGAAAAGGTTGTTGAAGCATCTAAGCGGAAACTTCAGGAGGAATTTGAAAGGAACAAAAAGCTGACTGGTCAAATTGATGAACTTTTGGTGGAAATAAGACTTTTAAGGAGAAAAGACGATGAGCGGGAAATCGAAATGAAGAAGAAACTCATGGAGAATGAAGAGAAAATAAGAAATGAGGTAAGGAAAAAATCCGAGGAAGACCACCAGCTTAAAGATATGGAGAGGGAGAAGGTAATCAACGATTTGAAAAAATCGTTGGAAGAGGCGCAAAGGAAAGCCCAACAGGGGTCACAGCAAACGCAGGGAGAAACCTTGGAACTGACGGTGGAAACAAAATTGAAACAGGAATTTCCGACCGATCAAATAAGTGAAGTTAAAAAAGGCGTCAGAGGAGCCGATGTCACCCAGGTTGTTATTGATAAATTGGGAAGAACCTGCGGGAGCATCCTTTGGGAAAGCAAAAATGCCAAGTGGACTGAAGGCTGGATAGCAAAATTAAAAGAAGACCAAAGACAGGCCAAAGCGGATTTGGCGGTTTTGGTATCCGTGAGTTTACCTAAAGAGATCGAAACATTTAATTTCATCAAAGGAGTTTGGATTTGCAGCTGGAAAAGCTTTATTCCTTTGGCTTTGGCCTTGAGGTTTAATTTGGTTAATATTTACTATGAAAAACAAAATGCGGTGGGAGTCGATGAAAAGATGAAAGTCTTGTATGAATATTTAACCGGAAACGAATTTAAACACCGGGTGGAGGGGATTGTTGAGACGTTCGGAACCTTGCAGGACGATATGGAAAGGGAAAAGAGATGGTTTAGCGCCAAATGGGCCAGACAGGAAAAGCAATTAAGGAAAGTGATGGATCACACTCATGGCATGTATGGTGACCTGCAGGGTGTGATAGGTAAATCCCTTCCCGACATCAAAACGATGCGTCTGGAGTCAAATAATCCTTGAGCTGACTTTTGAAAAAGTCAGAACCTCCTTTTACGAAAACCCGTAAAGAAAGAAATTTTTGTCTTTGCCCCACCCATCCCGTGCGTGTCAACGTAAAATATATTGAAAATACTCCCTGTTACAGCTTTTTAACAGTTGACATGTTAACTTTATTGTGTTACAAAGTAGTTAACTCAAACTAACACTATTTAACAATGAATAAAACTATTGATCCGAAAATAATATCAACAAGTGAAGCCTGCCATTTATTGGGGGTAACCCGCCAAACTCTTTACAAATTGGCTGAGAAAGGTGAAATTCCCGGAAAGAAAATTGGTGGGAAATATAGATTTTTCGAGCAGAATATTTTAAATTATATTCGACTTCATGAAACCCATACTGATTTAGGTAATTTGGGATATAAAGAATGGGAATTAAAAGGAGATTTTGCCACCGAAGGAATTAAAAAGATGGCAAAACGAACGTTTCAAGGTTTGTCTTCTAATCTTGAAGAACTTATTGTTAATTCGTACGATGCAGACGCGACTTCTGTGAGCATCATCGTCAATAATGACAAAAAGACATTAAGCATTATTGACAATGGTTCAGGGATGGATGAAGAAGCTCTCACCTCGTTTGTGATATATGGTAAAAGCGATAAGGATTCAAGTTATCATTCTCCTAAATTTGGGCGTTCTCCAATAGGTGAATATGGTATGGGAGGTAAATTAGCAATAACCAATACATGTAGACGATGCAAGATTATCACAAGAAAAGGTGCGCACGAACATATTTTCAATATGAACAGATCCGATTTAGACAAAGCAAAGTATATAAGTGACTTAAAAAGTAAAGTGTTGACCAAAAAATGCGACCAAAATCTTCATGGTACTGAGATTTACATGGAAGATCTCTTTTCAAAAACAATAGATAGCGAGAGATTGCAAGAGAGATTCTCAACAAAAATGCCCCTTAGTCAAAATTTTCAAATCACAATGACTGTAATACTTAATAACGAAAAACAAAATATAGAAATTCGTGAACCAGTTTTTGATTTTGAAAGAAAATTTGATTTTGAAGAAACTTTGCCAAAAATTGGGAAAGTAAAAATGACTATTTATTTTACCAAGGAACCAATATCGTCAACGAAACAGGGCGTGTGGACGAAAGTAAACGGAAGGATAGTTAATGAAAAAGCGGAGTGGTTTGAACTTTTTAGGGCAACTTCAGGAACGAGATATAGGTATCGATTATTTGGTTATGGAGAGGCTGATGGTTTGAAGGATTATGTAACATTTTCAAAGAACGACTTTATTGATTGTCCGGAATATTCTGAGTATTTGAACTTTGGACATAAGAATATTCTTAAAGTACAAAATACCTTACTTCGAGAGGATGAAAATGTTAAGAAAGAAAAAGATAGGGTTTTAGTAAAAGAAGTTGAAAAAGAAGTAAACGAAATAGTTTCAAAACTTGACGATCCAGCCACCTTAGGAGCAATTGAAGCAAAAATAAAAAAAGAGTTTACAAAGGAAAAGGAAAGTGCACCAGAGACACCTTACCCGAATATTGATGCAATTGAAAAAGAAGCCGAGAAAGTAGCCTCTACTGTAAAAAGAGGAAAAGATAAAAGAGAGCGACGCAACCAATCTATAGCACCTAGCGAAAAACTCTCTTATTCAGGAAAAAATTACGTAATAACGCCGATTGATCTTTCTGAAACAGGAGACATAGTTAAATTTACAAAGGAAAAAAATTTAATTGAGATAAATGAGAAACATCCATTCTACACCAAGGCTTCAAAAAACAATTCGCTGGACGATTTGGTAATGAATCTTGCTTTTACAGAAATATCATTTGATTATAGTGAAGGTAATTTTGTTAGTTTTGATACCGTGTTTAACGAACTTGCAAGAATTGCTTCTAAAAGGATTAAGCCGACTGAAGCAGAACCCATTATAAATGTTAGTCCGTCAATAAGTTAAACACATGACTATCTTCCGCAAAAAAAGGAAATATAGAATTAAGAAAAAAAGAGTCTATGCGCCCACTGAGCTTGAAAAAGAAAGAATGCGTTTAGTTAAAAGGTTATACGATGAATATGGAACATTGGAAAAAGTGGGAAGTCTTTTGAAATTGACCAGAGAAAGAGTAAGACAAATTTTAGAAAAAGGTGAGAGGTATCGACTTTTTACCTATGAACTTACTAGAGATACGAAATTTAAGAATATTCTTCTCAAAATCAATAAAGAACAGCTTACTAACCAGGTTAGAAACACACCAAACAAATTTGAAATTTGTTCAAACTTGGATATCGATATAAATACCCTTTTTAGACTGATCAAGTTTTATAACATTGATATTGAGGGCTACAGACAGGATGCCCGTTTTAAAAGATATCTTACTGAGTATTCACAGATGGTTAACACTTTAGGATATCATCCGTCAACCACAGTAATGCAGCATAGTAAAGAATGGAGAAAAATATGGGCGGGTATTGACCGATTGTGGGGTGGTATAGATCAATTTAGGAGTGAATTTGGTATAGAGAAACCGAAGTTTTCTTTGCACCCCAATACCCTTAGGGCTTTCCATAATGCAATGGAAAAGAGGATAGCTATAAAGAATATAAAAATTGATAAAGTTTATAAGATTGTTGAAGATAATGGTCCTTTGAGTTGTAGAAAAATCGCTGAGTTAACAGGATACTCTCATCAAAGTGTCTATGGATACATTAAAAATATGGTAGAAGAAAATAAAATTGGGAAAATAGTCAAAGGAAGCCTGGTTAAATATAATACTAAGCAATTATAAAAATTAAGTTAAAAATTTTTACGTTTTCTCGTTTGAATGAATATGAGAAAAGCTAGTTATTCGCTTAAAGATTACACAATATTACGTACTCCTTTTTGTTTCTTCGATGAAACAGGAAATCTTAATGATAAAGCCAACCGTTACTTTGCAATGGGAATGCTCAAGTGTTCACAGCCATACTTTCTTGATTATGAAATTCAGAAACTACGACAAAGAGAAAAATTTTATGACGAAATAAAGTTTAATAAAATCTCTAAAAATAATATTAAATTCCTTCTAAAAATATTAGAGTTAGTTTTCAAGACACCAGGCCTAAAATTTAGCTTTTTCATTATTAATAAAGATGACATAGATTTCCAAACAGAATTTAAAAACGATCTTTGGCTAGCATATGAGGTCTTTGCCGAAAAATTGCTTATAGGGAATATTTCTCCTAGAGAGATAGTCACCGTTCTTGCTGACTATGTTGCTACTCCTCCTGACGTCAAATTTGAAGTAAATGTAAAACATTCAGTTAATAATCACTTCGAAAGGCTTGCGTTAGCTGGTGTTTGTAGAGTGGATTCAAAAGGTGTCAATCTAATTCAGGTTATTGATTTATTCCTAGGCACTATCTCTTATTGTTATAAACTGGAAAACAAATTAGTTAAGGGTGATAAAAATAAAATTAAATTTCTTAGAAGACTTAAAAATAACTTGAAAGTAGAAACGTTTTCTGGAGGCTTCAGAAACTCAAATTTCAATGTATTCGAATACCGTATAAAACAGAAAAACGGGCCATCGTCCTAACGGTCGACGCCCGTAATTCTACATAGAGAATAAACCAATACAATCCCTTTGTCAAGGGGTAAATGATATACTTTGATACATTTACAATTGATGAAATTTTTGCGTTTTCTCGTTTGAACACAAAGAGAATGTTCGAGCCGTTGTTTGCGGATTCCGTCTATGAGCGGGATACCAGAATTGAACTGGCGTCTCATCCTTGGGAAGGACGCATACTACCACTGTACTAATCCCGCCTGTGCTTCGCTTCGGCGGGCAAGCCCGCTTCCACTCCCCAATTATACATTATCTGGACAGTGTCAGGATATTTCCCGGATGAATAATATTTGGATTTGTCAATTTATTCTCTTTTGCGATTTCAACCCATTTATATCCGTCGCCATATGCTCTAACTGCAATAGCCCAAAGATTGTCACCTTTTACAACTTGGTAGGTTGCGCCGGAAATAGCATTAGTTATTTCAGCTGCCGGTTTAGCTTCAACTTTTGGAATAACAAGACTTTGTCCTTCTTCTATTAAGCCCGCATTGGCAAGGTTGTTTTCACCGGCTATGTCTACCCAATTATAACCTGATCCGTAATACTTTTCGGCAATTTTCCAAAGACTTTCCCCTTTTACGACTGTATGTGTCTGAGGAAGGGCATTTTCCGTAGTACTTCCTTTTGAGCCGGAAGGAACAATTCCTTCTCTACCCTTAAAATAATTAACAACCAAAATTCCAACTACGACTATGACAATTGCACCCAATACCGCACTGATTGTTGATTCGTTTAGTTTTAATGATTTTAAGAAAGATTTTAAATTCAAATGTTTTCACCCCCCTACGCCCAAGGCTTCGGAGGGGCAAGCCACCCTGGGAACTAGCTCGCAATTTAGAGGAAAATACTCTTGGAGTCAAGGGGGGGTTTGTAAATGAAGTGAGTACATAGCTTGCACATGACTTTGCCTAGATATAAAATGAATATAATCTTATCATAGATGACCATAATAATCAAAAAAAGAGGTATAATACTTGCTGAGGATTATTACTGGTAATGCCTATTGGGGTCGTAGCGTAGCGGTTATCGCGCCCCCCTGTCACGGGGGAGATCGAGGGTTCGAATCCCTTCGACCCCGCATAACGGGAAGCAGATAAAATAAGAGCATGAAAAAAGAAGGGTATTTTATTATCATCGGGGGGCATCCTGGGGTCGGCAAAACAACTCTTGCTCGTAGTCTAAAACAGTTCTTGTCCTGCATCGTTATCAGCCGTGATGATATATTCCGTCGACTGTTCGAGAACCCCAATCCACATTCAACCGAACATAAACAGAAAGCGTTCAAGGAATGCTTACGACAGTGTAAAAATATTCTTGTCAAAAACGAAACAGCAGTGCTAGATATGCCATTTAGCCGTAACATGGAAATCGAGGCTGCCAGACGTCTATCTAAATTACTGCATAAACCTTGGAGATTTGTATATCTTAAATGTACTGATGAAGTAGCAAATCAGCGTATACGTAAGCAGAAACTGCATCTAGTTAAACCGGAATTGCGTATCAACACCAGAACAGAACCATTGCCCGAGGACGTTGAATTGATGGTTGTTGATTCTACTCCTCCTCTCAAGCAATATATCAATCAAGTTCTCAACTATATTGATAGTAGTACTCTTTTGTAAATAAAGACCGTTAAATATTCTTCAGTTTCTTGTTTTGTCAAATTCTTTGCGGAAGGATTAATTGTTGGAAGTGATTTTGCAAGAAATTTATCGTAAAATTGAATTGTGGGTATTTTTAAAGGAAAAGAACTGACAAATTTGCAGATTGCGGAGTTGCTTCGAAAAGTAGCGGCGGCCTATCAACTAAAGAATGAAGAAAAAAACAGGTTTAGAATAATTGCCTATAACAGGGCCGGCGATGCCATTGAGCACGCAACGAGCGAATTAAAGGACGTTTGGGATGAGAATAAATTGGAGGAAATCCCCGGAATCGGTCCAAACATAGCCAGACACCTGGATGAGTTGTTTAGGACGGGTAGATCCAAACATTTCGAGACGGTGATGAAAGGTGTTCCCCAAAAGGCTTTTAAACTGATGGAATTGCCCGGAATAGGATTAAAAACAGCCCTGAAACTTTTAAAGGAATTATCCCATAACGAAATAGAAAAGTTACTCAAACAAGTTGACAAGAAAAACACCGAAAGAAGGCTTCTTTTACCATATGCCTTGGAGATTGCGGGCTCCATTATCGAGTGGCTAAAAAAAGAACCAAAAGTACTGCGTGTAGAGCCCTTGGGAAGCCTTAGACGCATGGTTTCGACCATTGGTGATATTGATATCGCGGTGGCTTCAAATGAGCCTAACGTGGTGATAGCGCACTTCGCTAGATATCCCAAAGCCACCAAGATAGTTGAAAAAGGAGAGAGCTCGGCGTCGATTCTTCTTCCGGGCGATCTTCAGGTTGATATCAGAGTGGTCAAACCCGACGTGTACGGTTCGCTCCTTCAGCACCTTACGGGCTCAAAACACCATAATATTGCGCTGCGCGAGTACGCAATAAAGAAAGGATTTAGTTTAAGCGAATACGGGATTAAGAACACAAGAACAAAAAAACTAAAGAAATTAAGAACGGAAGAAGAATTTTATAAATACTTGTGGCTTGAATGGATTCCGCCTGAATTGAGGGAAGATGCGGGAGAGATTGAAGCCTCTCGAGATGCTAAGCTGCCAGAGTTGGTTGAACTCGCTGATATAAAAGCAGATTTGCAAATACATAGCAGTTTTAACATCGAAACCAGTCATGATTTGGGGCAATCATCGATGGAGGAGATTGTTAAAAAGGCAAAGGATAAGGGATATGAATATTTTGCCTTAACCGAACACAATCCGAGCAAAAGCGGACACAGTTCGCAGGAAATCGTGGAAATACTTAAAAGGAAGCGTGAAAAGATAGAACAAATAAATTACTCACGAACAACAAAAGTGTTCAATAGCCTTGAAATAGATATCATGCCGGATGGAGGGTTGCCCGTATCCGAAGAAGGGTTGGAAACTTTGGATTTTGCCCTTGTTTCAATACACTCAAGTTTCAAGGGCTCCCGGGATGAAATGACAAAAAGGATTCTTTCTGCTTTGTCTCACCCCAAAGTTAAAATCTTTGCTCATCCGACGGCCAGAAAGTTAAGCGAAAGGGAAGGAATTGAGCTTGACTGGCCAAAAATCTTTGCTTTCTGCAAAAAGTACAACAAGTGGTTAGAAATAAATGCCGATCCGGTGAGGTTGGATTTACCCGATTTTTTGGTCAGAGAAGCGGTTAAGGAAGGAATAAAATTGACTCTGGGTACGGATTCTCACCACAAAGACATGATGGACAATATGATTTACGGAGTTTCTGTGGCAAGGCGAGGTTGGGCGAAAAAATGTGATATTATCAATACGTTGTGTTTAGAAGAATTTGAAAAGGAGGTGAGTAAATAATGAATTATGTATATGTAATAGTTGCAATATTGGGAGTTATTTTACTTTGGCTTATTTCCACTTATAACTTTTTTGTCAGCAGCAAAGCCAGAATTAAGGCGTCCATTCAGGAAATTGGAAATCAATTAAAAAGACAGTTTGATCTTATTCCAAATTTGGAAGAGTCGGCAAAGGCTTATTTAATGCACGAAAAGAAAATATATGATGCGTTAACGGAGGCCAGAAAAGCAATTTCAGGCGCAATTAAATCCGGTGATGTGCAAAAGATGTCCGATGCGGGAAGTAAACTTTCACAGGTATTGCCCCAAATCCAGGTTGTTGTAGAATCAAATCCGGAACTTAAGGCCTCGGAAGTAATAGGAAAATTAATGGACGAATTAAGAGACACCGCCGATAAGGTCATGTATGCCAGACGTTTGGTGATTGATCTCACAGCCGATTTTAACGTTAAAAGAGTTGAATTTCCGTCAAGTTTGGTTGCGGGAATGTGTAAATTTGATGAGCTTCCCGGGTTAATTACTCCCGAAAAAGGAGAACATGTGGAAGTGAAAGGAAAGGAGATACAAACACCTAAGGTTGATTTGGGATAATCCCACTTCGCCAAAGGTGAATTTGGAGTAACGGTATGGTTAATATTTACGAGGCGCAAAGGGCAAATAAAATAAAAAGCACGATTATCGTTGCCGGATTTTTTGTCTTTGTAACAGCCGCTGTTTATATTTTGGTCCAGGCGACCTCGGTTTATATGGGTTATGAATTTGGAGGCCTGGGATTTATGGGCATGGCGCTGATTATTTCCGGTATATCAAGTTATGTCGGTTATTATTACAGCGACCGGATAGTTCTTTCGATTTCCAAAGCAAGAAAGGCGGACAGAATAAAAGATTTTAATTTTTATACCGTTACCGAAAATCTAGCCATCGCCTCGGGAATTCCCAAACCCAAACTTTACGTGATTGAGGATTCGGCGCCGAACGCTTTTGCAACGGGCAGGGACCCCGAACACGCCGTGATCTGCGCGACCACGGGATTGTTGGACAAACTGAACCGTACGGAACTTGAAGGCGTCATCGCTCACGAACTGACCCATATCAAAAACTACGATACCAGGCTGATGTCGGTTGTGTCCGTTTTGGTGGGCATAGTGGCTCTACTTGGTGATTGGTTTTTAAGGATAGGTTTCCATGGAAGAAAATCGGATAACGATAAAGGTCAATTAGGAGCAATCTTTCTTATTTTAGGACTTGTTTTTGCCATTCTCTCGCCCATTATCGCCCAGCTTATTCAACTGGCCGTTTCCAGAAGAAGGGAATTTACGGCTGATGCCGGCAGCGTATTTATTACTAAACAACCCCGGGGACTGATAATGGCCCTGGAGAAGATTTCTGCGGATATGGAACCTTTGGAAGTAGCCAACAAGGCTACCGCGCATCTTTACATTGTTAGCCCTTTTAAAGGAAATGTTAAAGGGGCGGTGGGGCGTTTTGCCGGTCTTTTTAATACCCATCCTCCGGTAAAAGACCGCGTAAAAGTACTCTCCGGTATGGTATGATATTTGTGAAATGGCAAAGTTAACCAAAACAGAAATTGCGCATGTGGCAAGGCTTGCAAAACTAAAAATTACTTCAGCCGAAACAGATAAATTTCAAAAACAGCTTTCAAAAGTCCTGGATTACTTTAACGAACTTGATGAAGTAGACACATCGGACCAGGAACCGACGAGCCAGACAACCGGGCTGAAAAATGTATTTCGGACAGATGAAATAAGAACCTCAGGTTGTTTAAGCCAGGAAGAAACCCTTTCCGGAACCGACAGAACAAAGAATGGCTATTTTGTGGTTGATGCGGTTTTAGAAAATAAAGACCTATAAATAAAACATTATGGATATACCCCTAACAATCAAAGAAACGCAGGTTGGTTTGAAGAAAAAGAAATTTAGTGCGGTAGAGCTTGTAGATGGTTATTTAAAAAATATAGCCAAGTCCGATAAAGATATCAATTCTTTTGTTACCGTTACCGAAGAAGTTGCGTATGCGCAAGCGAAAAAGGCCGACAGATTGATATTGGATTATGGCGACAAAGCATTCGAAGATTATCCGCTTTTGGGTGTAACCGTTGCCCATAAAGATTTATTTTTGACTAAGGGAATAAGGACTACGGCCGGTGCAAAACTTTTGGAGTCATACGTTCCCGCTTATTCTGCAACGGTTGTAGAAAAGTTAGAGAATGCAGGCTGTATTATGCTTGGAAAAACTAATTGCGACGCCTGGGCTCATGGGTCTTCAGGGGAAAATTCGGATTTTGGTCCGACGAAAAATCCCTGGAATAAAAAATATGTTCCGGGCGGGTCTTCGTCCGGCTCCGCCGCCGCGCTAGCCGCCAATATGACTCTTATTGCTACCGGGACCGATACCGGAAGTTCGGTCAGACTGCCTGCTTCTTTTTGCAATTTGGTTGGATTGAAGCCCACATACGGAGCCGTTTCGAGGTATGGTGTGATTGCCATGGCCTCTTCTTTAGATACCGTTGGTTGCTTTGGTAGAACGGTCGATGATGTTGAAAATATTTTTACTGCCATCCGCGGAGGAGACGGAAAGGACAGTACAGTCAAAACCGCCGAGTGGCAAAAGCCAAAAGCAAAAATGAAATTGGGAATCCCTAAAGAATATTTTATTAAAGGCACCGATCAGGAATTGGAAAAGTCGATTTTGGCGGCAATTGAAATCTACAGAAAAAATGGGGTTTTGATTAAAGAAGTCTCACTTCCTCTTACTAAGTACGCAATTTCGGCTTATTACATCATAGCTCCAGCTGAAATATCCTCAAATTTAAGCCGATATGATGGAATACGTTATGGCAATTTGAGAAATAGTTTTGCGGATGAGGCGAAAAGAAGGATTATGTTGGGAACATACGTTTTATCTTCAGGTTATTATGATGCTTATTATCTAAAGGCAATGAAAGTCCGTTCGAAGATCATTCAGAATTTCGAGAAAGTATTTCAGGAGGTTGATGTTCTCGTCGCGCCGGTTTCACCGACACCGCCGTTTAAGTTGGGTGAGAAAATACAAGACCCACTGAAGATGTATTTGGCCGACATATTTACGGTACCCGCTAACTTGGCGGGTATTCCGGGGTTAGCGGTTCCCTGTGGATTCACTGATAAAGGTCTGTCTTTGGGATTTCAACTAATGGGTCCTAGGTTTTCCGAGAATACATTATTTGCTTTGGCAAAACTTTTCGAAAAAGCTACAAACTATAAACCGAAAGTAGCCAATCTTTAATATGGTAGAAGAATTTAAATCGGTCTTAAAAAATCGCAACTTTGTTTATATATGGACTTCCCAAATATTGTCCCAATTAACTATCAATATTATGAATTTTATTATTTTGATCAAATTGTTCGGTCAGACGGGTTCCGCCATTGCTACCTCACTCCTGTGGGTTACTTACGCCCTGCCGGCCATATTAATAGGTCCGGTAGCATCAACTTTTATTGATATGGTAGATAAAAGAAAAGTTTTAATGATCACAAATATACTGCAGGGTTTAACAATATTTCTCCTAGCTATGTCCCACATGACATCAATCTTTATCTTATATGAAGTTGTATTTATCTATTCTCTCCTAAATCAGTTTTACGTTCCGGCCGAAGCTTCGACGATGCCTTCGGTTCTAAAGAAAAACGATCTTACCAGAGGAAACGGACTAAGTTTTATTACCCAGCAAGCTTCCCTTGTCCTCGGTTTTGGGGTGGCGGGATTATTAAATCATTTCCTTGGATTCGACAATACCCTTTATCTTTGTGCCTTATTTTTGTTTATGGCTTTTTTGAGTGTTTCTTTTTTACCGGAACTTAAGTCGAAACTTACCATTCCGCCCGACATAATTTTGGCAATAAAAAGCTTTCTGGATAATACGCTCGAAGGTTACAGATTTATAAAGGACAAAAGAAGAATTATTGCCCCCTTTTTACTGCTCCTGGGTTTTCAGGTAGCCTTAACTATTGTTATTGTTTCCTTTCCCGTTATTGCCAAGGAAATATTTGACATCAATTTAAATGCGGCAGGAATATTTATCGTAATCCCCGCGGCACTGGGGGCAATGATTAGCGCGTTTAATTTGCCCAGATTGATAAAAAAAGGGTGGAGAAAAAAAAGAATAATAGAGAATTCTTTAATGATACTTACAATTACTATCGCGACATTGGTATTTGTAATACCCGAATTAAGTTATGTTTACAGAATCGTAGCCGGCTTTATTACAGTCTTTTTTGCCGGATTGGCCTTTGTGGGCGTTGCTATTCCTTCCCAAACTTACATGCAGGAAATTACATCGCATAAACTACGGGGGCGGGTATTTGGCAACTTTTGGTTTTTGACAACAGTTGTCTCGGTCATACCGGTAGTCTTCTCCGGCACAATAACCGAAATATTTGGCGTCAGATTCTTCCTGTTTATCCTGGCTGCTTTTGCTTTCACCGTTTTTATTATGTCGACAAAATATGCGGATTCTTGGTTAAATAAAGATGAAAAAATTTACACCGATAGTCGGTCTTGAAGTCCATATCGAACTTTCGACTAAATCGAAAATGTTTTGTTCGTGTTCGCCGGAGCATTTTGGGCAAAAGGCAAATACCTTGCTTTGTCCGGTATGTCTGGGTCTTCCCGGCGCTCTTCCCTTTGCCAACCGCGAAGCCATTCTCTCCACCATAAAATTCGGGCTGGCCTTCGGCTGTAAAATAAACAACTTTTCAAAATTTGACCGTAAACATTATTATTATCCCGATTTACCCAAGGGCTATCAGATTACACAATATGACCTGCCTCTTTGTGCAAAAGGTGAATACCACCTAGCGGGTGGTACGATTCATATCCGAAGGGTTCATCTTGAGGAAGATACGGCAAAACTTCAACATCAGACCGTCGACGGGAAAAAAGTAACCTTTATTGATTTTAATCGAAGCGGAGTACCTTTGATGGAACTGGTAACCGAGCCCGATTTCAGAAACGGAAAAGATGTCGTTTCTTTCTTAAAAGAGGTGCAGTTAACAGCACGCTATTTGGAAATATCAAATGCCGATATGGAAAAAGGGTCGATGAGGCTCGAGGCCAACATATCTTTAGCGGACAGCGAGCACCTCGGGGGTGGCCGAATGGACTCCCACGAGGTGGATCTTCCAAACTATAAAGTGGAGTTGAAAAACATCAATTCCTTCGCATTTTTGCAAAAAGCGATTGAGGCCGAAATAGCCAGACAGGCTGAGATTTTATCGAAAGGAAGTAAGGTTATACAGGAAACGAGAGGATATAACGAATCGACAGGGAAAACCTTTTCTCAGAGGCTAAAAGAAGAAGCCCAGGATTACAGATACTTTCCGGAGCCTGATATTCCACCCTTACGATTCACAAACAAGGAAATCGCGGACATTAAGCTTTCAATGAAAGAGACCCCCTTGGCCATAAGAGCCAGACTTGGTGAAAAGTACAAATTAAGACAGGACTATGTAGAGGTGCTAACCGCCGATCGCGAAAGGGTTATCTATTTTGAAAAGGCAGTTGAATTGGGCAAAAAATACAATATTTCGGCCAGTCAATTAGCTGATGTTATGGTTAATAAGAAACTGGACGAACAGTTTACCGAACCTGCCGAATTAATAACCAAATTGGTAAAGATTTCATCTGTCTCTTATGCCCCGGAAAAAGATATAATAACCGCGATAGAAAAAGTGATTGAAGAAAACAGCAAAGCAGTTAGAGATTATCAACAGGGAAAGGGACAGGTTCTGGGATTTTTGATAGGCCGGGTGCAGAAGCTATTAAAAGGAAAGGGAAAGACAGAAGAAATAATTAATTTATTAAAAGAAAGTATAAATAGAAACTAAGATGACTGAAAATATACAGGAGGAACAGCACGGACACAAAAATAGAGAAGATTATTGGACCCAGTGGGTAAAAGAGAATGGTCCTGAAGACATTGCGAGAAAATTAACGGAACTAGAACACAATTCCGAACACGATGGTCTTACGGGATTATTAAACAGAAGAGGGTTGGAGGAGAGAATATTGTCTACCGCACTTGCAGTTGTTAGAAGAAACTCTGGATTATCGTTTTTGTTTATTGATATGGATGGGTTAAAAACATTGAATGACTCTAAAGGTCACGATAAAGGGGATGAGGCCATCGAGCAGGTTGCAAAAGCCATTCAATTAAGAGGAAATGATATCCCGGGAAGATGGGGCGGAGACGAGTTTTTGATTATATTACCCGATACCGGTCAAGAAGAAGCGTTATTGATTGTCGATAGAATAAAAGATAATTTAAAGGGCGCTTTGACAACGGTTAGTATAGGTGTCGGTATGTGGGATGGAGAAAAGGATCCACTGGAAATTATTAATGAAGCCGATAGAAGCATGAACGAATTCAAACATGCAGGTTTGGCCGACGGTGAAAGATCAAAGGGAATTGATGTGATCACTTTAGAATAAATATGTCCGACAAATTCGTCCATCTCCATGTTCATACGGAATATTCGCTTTTGGATGGGCTTTCCAATGTCTCAAAACTGATTTCATACGTCAAGGAATTGGGTATGGATTCGGTTGCCATCACTGACCACGGTGCAATGTACGGCGTAGTCGATTTTTATAAAGAAGCGATAAAACAAAGCGTAAGGCCAATAGTGGGAATGGAGGGTTACATGACCAGGGGAAGTTTAAAAGACAGGCCGGAACGCGGGAAAGTAAAAAACTACCACCTGATTTTATTGGCAAAGGACAATGGGGGTTATAAAAATTTAATGAAATTAACATCAATATCGCACCTTGAAGGTTATTATTATCGTCCCAGATTTGACAGAGAAACCTTGAGTAAATATTCCAAAGGATTGATTTGCACCTCGGCCTGCCCCCAAGGGGAAATCGGCCAGGCTTTAATTCGGGATGATTACCAAGAAGCCAAAGAAACAGCAAAATGGTTTCTGGATGTCTTCGGAAAAGATTATTACTTGGAAATTCAAAGGCATAATTTTGCGGGATGGGCGCAAAAAGCCAAAGAGACTCAAATAAAAAGATCTCTTAATGAGATGGCCGATAACGTCAAGAAGGCCAACGACGGGATGGTTAAATTAAGCAGGGAACTTGGCATTCCCCTGGTAGCGACGAATGACGCGCATTATATAAGAAAAGGGGACGCATCTGCCCAGGACGCTCTGGTCTGTATTGCCACCGGTAAAAATATTTCGGATTTAAACAGGATCAGATACCTCGACTATCCCGATCTTTATATCAAATCCCCGAAGGAGATGTCGGAAATATTTAAAGACTTATCCGACGCGGTAGAAAATTCAGTCAAAATTGCCGATAAATGCAATGTCGGAATAACCCTCGGTAAATGGTTCTTCCCTAACTTTCCGATACCTAAAGGGTCCAACGCAGACAAGGAGTTAAAGACGCTCGCCTTAAACAGATTAAAAGAAAAAATCCCCAATGCAGGCAAAGAAACAAAGGACAGATTAAAACACGAATTGGATATTATCATCCAAAAAGGATATTCTACTTATTTTTTAATCGCGGCTGATATTGTCGATTGGGCAAATAAAAATAAAATAATTACCAATACCAGAGGCTCTGCGGCAGGTTCGTTTGTCTCCTACTGTTTAGGAATAACCACCGTTGACCCCCTTCTCTATTATTTACCGTTTGAAAGATTTTTAAACCCATATCGGCCTTCTCCGCCGGATATTGATTTTGATGTTGCCGACGATAGAAGAGAAGAGGTTATCCGTTATATTTGCGAGAAATACGGATATGACAAGGTTGCCCAGATTTGCACTTTCGGCAGAATGCTGGCCAGAGGTTCCGTCAGGGATATGGCCAGAGTCTTGGGTTATCCGTATGCTGTGGGCGACAGAATATCAAAAATGATTCCGATTGGTTCTCAGGGTTTTCCGATGACAATAGAAAAGGCTTTAGAAAGTACGCCGGAGTTGAAAAGATTCTACGAAGAAGACAAGGACGCGAAGATTGTACTCGATTTGGCACGTCAAGTGGAAGGCAACGCAAGACATATATCGGTGCATGCCGCCGGTGTTGTTGTCTCGCCCTCCGAGTTGACCAATTTCACTCCTATTCAAAAGGAGCCTTCAGGAGAAAAAATAATCACTCAATATGAAATGCATGCCTGTGAAGATGTTGGTCTTATTAAGTTTGATATTTTGGGTATCAGAAACTTGTCTATTCTGGGATCTTCAATTGAAATCGTGGAAAAAACCAAACATAAACAAATCGATATCAGGTCGATTCCTATTAATGATAAAAAAACATTTGAGACGCTGACTCGGGGCGAAACAATGGGTGTTTTTCAATTGGGAGGCTCGGGTATGACAAAATATCTTAAGGATTTAAAACCGACATGCGTAGAAGATTTAATGGCCATGGTTGCCTTATACAGACCCGGGCCGATATCCCAAATTCCCGAGTATATTAAAAGGAAAAATGACCCCTATCTGGTCAGTTATCTCGACCCGAGAATGAAAAAGTTTTTAGGAAAAAGTTACGGGCTGATTGTCTATCAGGATGATCTTTTGTTTTGCGCCTTGGATTTGGCCGGCTACTCGTGGGAAGAGGCGGATAAATTCAGAAAAGCGGTAGGGAAAAAAATCCCTGCCGAAATGGCGGCCCAGAAAGAGAAGTTTGTCAAAGGGATTGTCGATAACGGACAAACGGCGGACTTTGCCGAAATGCTCTGGGCGCTCTTTGAACCTTTTCAATCTTATGGGTTTAATAAGGCACATGCGGCCAGTTACGGCATGGTAGCCTACCAAACCGCTTATATGAAAGCAAATTATCCGGTGGAGTATATGACTGCATTTCTAACCGCAGAGTCTGACGATATCGATAAAATCACCGCGGCTATCGGCGAGTGCAGAAGAATGGGAATTAAAGTCCTGCCCCCGGATATTAACCTCTCACAGATAGGTTTTACCATGGAAGAAGATAAAGGTTCTCTGGGCGGATTGGCGATAAGGTTTGGTTTAAGTGCCATCAAAAATGTAGGGGGTGTAGCCATCAATTCAATTTTGAACGAAAGGGGAAAGGATTTTTTTAAATCTTTCCCGGATTTTCTGGCAAGGGTTGACAGCAGAAAAGTAAACAAAAAAGTCTTGGAAAGTTTAATTAAAGTCGGAGCTTTAGCTTCTTACGGAAATAGAGCTTCACTTCTGGGATCCTTTGATGAAATCAGAAACAGAGTGTCGAAACCTAAATCACTTAAAGGGCAACAGGGTCTTTTTGGAGAAGATGTTAAAAACAAGTCTTTTACGGAAAGCAACCTCCTTTTGAAAGTTAACGAATACCCGGACGACGAACTTGAGTCACAGGAGAGACAACTTTTAGGATTCTCACTTTCCGCAAAACCGGTCGGAGAACTTATTAAAAAACTGGAACATCAGGCGACGCACAAGATTTCTGAGATCTCCGAATACGAAATGCTTACCGAGTCGGTTAGAATTGCGGCGGTGGTCAGAGAGGTCAGGTTGGTTGTCACCCGAGCAGGTTCGGAAATGGCGTTTGTAAAAGTCGAGGACGGAACGGGAAGCATAGACTTGGTTGTATTTCCCAAGTTATTTAAAATAACTAAGAATTTCTGGGTCGATCAAAACGCCCTTCTCATATCGGGAAAGGTTGATTCGAGAAATGATCAGCCGTCACTTTTGGTAGAATCGATAGAAACAAAAGGCTCTAATCAATCGAAAGACAATGAGTTATATATCAAAATACCGCTTAAAGTTTCAGCCGAAAACCTTAAAAGGTTAAAAAACCTTTTGGTTTCACATTTGGGAAATCAAAATGTTATTCTGGTTTTTGAAAAGAGTAGAAAAAGAATCAAGCTCCCATTCAAAATACTGTGGAGCGAAACTTTAGCCAAAGAGATATCGGATCTCCTTGAAGGAACCGGCCCGGTTGATGTACAATAAGCGGTCTAATTGCTATGTCATTATACATCACTCACAAAAATATAAAATTCGGGATAGGTGATAAGATAAGAGTTACCCAAAAAATATCTGAAGGACAAAAAACCCGGTCCGCTTATTTTGAAGGTATAGTAATATCAATCAGCGGCAGGAATGAGGGAAAAACATTTACCGTCAGAAGGATCGGGGAACAAAAAATTGGGATTGAAAGAATATTTCCCATTGAACTTCCCTCCATCGAGAAGGTAGAAATAATGCGTCATGGGACAAGCGGTGTCAGGCGTTCGAAACTTTACTACTTGCGCCAATCGTCTCCTAAAGAAACAGAGCAAATATTTACAAGAGCAAAAATAAGGGATAGAATTATTAAGAAATGAAATGAAAAAAATTTTCAAGAAATTATCGGTGATAACAAAAAATCTTAAAAAAGATAAAAGAGTCAAGAAAATACTTATTATTTTGGTGGTTCTGATTGCCCTCTATCTGGGCCGGTCGTTGATTTTTGCCGCCTGGGCCGGGAATAGACCGGTCTTTCGCTTTTCTTTGATTAGGGAACTCGAGAAACAGGGAGGAGGTTCGGTTTTGGATTCTCTGATAGAAAAATCTCTGATTAGTCAGGCAGCCAAAAAAGCCAACGTGGGGATTTCGGACGATACGGTTAATTTGGAACTTGTCAATATCGAGGAGTTGGTCAAAAAACAGGGGATTTCACTGGAAGAAGCCCTGGCCGCAAGAGGTCAAACAAAAAAGGATCTGCTTGAACAGATTAAACTTCAAAAAGTAATCGAACAAATTCTAAAAGATAAAATAGTAGTTACGGAGGAGGAAATAAAAGAATACTATGACACCAATAAAATAAAGGAAGTGCTTGACACCGCGAAAGAGGGAATAAAAAACAGTCTGATTCAAAGCAAACTTCGAACGGAGTATACAAAGTGGATAACGGAATTGAAAGAAAAGGCAAAAATCTTCTACTTCGTCAAGTATTAGCAATCGTCCCATAATTCTTGACTTTTGTCTTCAAGTAGGGTATCGTTCTCGTATCTAAATAAGCAATTCCAGGCATAAAAATGCAGCCTGTTTCTTTGTTTATTGGTAAAGTTAGCACTTTTGAAGTAATAAAGAAGGATTTTTCTCATTCTATGGCCAAAAAGGAGGCTAAAATGTTCAGAAAATCGTTCAATAAGAATCACCCTGAGGTAAAAGAGGGAGAAGTGTTTCTGACCAACGCTGACATCGAAGGATTGTGCCACATCGGCTGGAAATCGAAACGCAAGGGTTCGGTTGCGTATGACATACACAACAAGCCCATACCCAGCTTTGGTCACGACTTCTTCCCAGTTTTTGTTCAGCGAAGTGAGTTGGAAGCAGGCGGCATCGACCCAGACCATCTCTGGAGCGACAAAAAAAAGCCGAGCTTTCTCTCAATTGCTCTGTGGGTGGTCGCAGTCATCGTTGTGTTGGTGATAATCATCACCCTGTTGCCAAAATAGCATAAGCACTTTTGATAGGAACACAACCTTACTGCAACAAAAAACCCTCCTTACGGATGGAAATTATTTGACGTAATTTGTCATTAGTTTCTTGAAGTAGGAGGGTTTTCTTTTTATGATGGTATAATGAATGTATGAGAATATTGGGGATTGATCCGGGAACAGCCACTTCAGGGTATGGTGTTGTAGATGTCAATAAAGGAATAACCGAGGTTGTAGGCTGGGGCCTGATAGAAACAGACAAAGATGGATCCACTGCAAACCGATTGGAAGCTATCTACAAAAACACCGGAGAAATAATAAAAAATTACACACCCGACGTATTTGTTATAGAAAAGATATTTTTTGCTGCCAATGCAAAAACCGCCATTGCCGTCGGTCAGGCACAAGGAGTGATGATGCTCACCGCCTCAAGGGCAAAAATAAAAGTAGTTGAATATGCGCCCGGGACAATTAAGAAAATGGTCGCAGGTGACGGCAGAGCCAAAAAGAAGGATATTCAAAAGGCCGTCAGGAGGATTCTTGGTAATAAAGTAAGAAGTGAGGCCAATAAAAAAACTCATTTTGATAATGCAGCGGACGCTTTGGCCGTTGCGCTTTGTCATTATTATAAAACGAACCCCACGTCGCCCATTCGACTTCGCTCAGGGCTATGCGGGGCGGAGGGGGGTTTACCCCACGGAGCTTTAGCGAAGGGGGGTGAGGATAATGGCTGATTTAAAAATAGGTAAAGTTACACATTACTACGACAAAATAGGAGTTGCGATAATAGAGTTGAATGCGGCACTCTCAACGGGTGATAAAATCAAATTTGTCAGAGGAGGAGAGGATCTTTTTAAACAAACAGTGGATTCAATACAAATTGAGCACGAAAAGAAAGACTCTGCCAAAAAAGGAAGTGTCATAGGATTAAAAACGGAAAAAGATATTAAAGAAGGTGCGGAAGTTTACAAAATCGGTTAAACTGTTTCGGTGGGGAAAAGAGAAAATAAAGGCATTGTTTGGAAAAAAGCTCCGGATATAAAAAAAAGGGTTAGCGTCATATCCAACTCACTCGGTTTGAAATGCCCAAAAGAAAGTGGCATACATTGTGTCAGATCCAACAATGCAAATACAAGAGCGTATGCAAGAATTTGGGGTCTTTCCAGAATCTGGCAGGAAACTTTAAATCTTAATCCTGCCTATATAATTGAAGTGATTTCTGAAAAATTTGACAATTTACAGGAAAAACAGCAGGACAAAATACTTCTTCATGAGCTGGCTCACATTCCGGATAATTTTTCAGGAAGCTTAATTCCTCACATAAGAAGGGGGAAAAGAAAGTTTTCGGGAAAAGTAGAAAGGCTGGTCAACCGGTATTTAAGAAATTTATGAAACTAATAATATTACACGGCGATTATGTCAACAGATCGTACGAGAGATTGGTTCAGTTTATCCATGAGGCGAAGAGGAGAGGCTGGGAAATAAGCGATTATGACCAAGAAACGGTTGGCAATCAAAGCCTTTTTGCCGTGGAACGGTTCGTTGTCTTGCGCGATTATATGACCCTAAATAAAAAGGATATTTTAAGACTCGCTAAATATCCGGGAACACTTATTATTTATCACGAAGGAAATATCCCCCAGACTTTTTTAAAAATGTTAACCAATCCGGTAATTGAAGAATTTAAGTTGCCGAAAATTATCTGGGATTTTTTGGATAATATTTCAATTAAGCTTTTCCATGAAGTAATTAAAACCGAACCGGTAGAATTTGTTTTTGCCGTTCTGGCCAAACGTTTTAGGGACCTTTATTGGGTCAAAACTGATTTAAGATCTATGATTTATGATTCATGGAGAAAAACAAAACTACAAAAACAGGCTCAAAAATATACCACCTCGCGGGTGGAACAAATTATAAATGAACTGGCAGAAATAGATATTAAAGTTAAAACTTCAAAAGCAAATTTGATTTCCTCCCTTGATTTTTTACTGCTAACAAAGCTAGAATGAGTTCTAAGCAAAATGACAATCGATCCTTCGATTTTTAAAGCCTATGACATTAGGGGAATATACCCCGCCCAATTGAATGAGGAAGTCGCCTATAAAATTGCCCGTGCCTATGCAGAAATTATAAAAAGGGAAAATAAAGACAAAGAAAAGATAGAGATAGTGGTTGGACATGACATGAGGCTTTCCAGTCCTTCATTAAAAGAGCAGACAATAAGAGGTTTGATAGATTCGGGGGTGGACGTTATTGATATCGGTCTGGCCACTACCCCCACCTTCTATTTCGCCGTTGCTTTTTACGGTTTTCTCGGTGGCATGCAGGTTTCGGCCTCCCACAATCCCAAAGAATATAACGGATTTAAAATGGTCAGAGCGGGAGCTGTGCCCGTAAGCGGAGAAAAAGGAATTTACGAAATGAGAGATATGGTTATCGCCGGCAATTTTCCCATATCCGGCCAAAAAGGCATTGTGACTGAAAAAGATGGGGTAGTCGATGAAGAAATAAAAGAACAAATACAAGATAAAAATATCCATATCGATAAGATTAAACCGTTTAAAATTGTTGTTGATACCGCCAACGCCATGGCCATTTTGGATATCAAGGCCATGTTTAAATCCCTTAAATGCGACCTTGTTTTACTGAATTCCAAACTGGATGGCACTTTTCCGGTCCATCAGCCGGACCCTTTAGATGAAAAGAATCTGGAAGTCCTGAAAAAGTCGGTTGTTCAAAACAAGGCCGATTTGGGTATAGGACCGGATGGGGACGGAGACAGATATTTTTTTATTGACGAAAAAGGGGAAGTGATAAGACAAGAAATTTTAAGGGGAATAATGGCCCAGATTGCCCTCAAAGAAAACCCCGGTGAAACGGTCTGTTACGATATCCGTCCCGGAAGAATTACTAAAGACATGATTGAGGCGGTCGGAGGAAAGGCTTCAGTAACAAAAGTCGGCCATTCTCTAATCAAAGAACAGATGCTTAGGGAACACGCCATTTTTGGCGGTGAGTCATCAGGCCATTATTTTTATCAATTTCCCTACGGGACTTTTGAAGCCCCCATAGTTTTGACTTTGAAATTTTTGGAATACCTTTCTTGGCAAAATAAGCCCGTCTCCGGAGTAATTGCTCCCTATAAAGTATATTTTCATTCCGGAGAAATAAATTCGGAAGTTGCCGACAAGGGCAAAAAAATCAAAGAAATTGCTCAAAATTATGTCGATGCTGTAATTTCCTATCTTGACGGAATTACTGTTGAATACCCCGACTTTTGGTTTAATGTGCGGCCTTCCAATACCGAATCTTTACTGCGCCTGAATTTAGAAGCAAAATCCGAAGAATTGATGCGGCAAAAAAGAGACGAGGTTTTAGATTTAATCAGATCCTAATATGAGAATAATAGACTCAAGGGAGGAAATTGCCAAGATTGACAAAAAAAATGTCTTGGGGTCGGTGGAGGCTTTGCCCGACCAGTGTCTTCATGCCTGGGAGGAAGCTTCAAAAATAGAAGTTCCTGAAAGTTATAGAGATATTAATGAGGCGGTCATGTGCGGGATGGGCGGTTCGGGACTTGGTGCTCGCGTCATTGAATCCCTCTACAGGGAAGAAATTAAAATTCCACTTATTAGAGTCAATGATTATCATCTTCCTGCCTGGGTAGACGAGAATACTTTGGTTATCTGCTCAAGTTATTCCGGTGAAACCGAAGAAACAATTCAAAATGTCAAAGAAGCAATCGATAAAAAAGCCAAATGGCTGGCAATAGGAACCGGCAATTCTTTAATCGAAATGGCCAAAGAACATCAAGTTCCATTCTATAAAATAGAACCCAAGTTTAATCCCTCTAATCAGCCGAGAATGGCGATTGGTTATTCGATTGTGGGACAGCTGGTTTTGGCTGCCAAAGCAGGTCTTGTTGAGTTTTCAAAAAACGATATTGATAAGATGGTGTCTTCAATGCGGGCAGTTATAGCAAAATCAAAGGTTGAGGTAATCGAAAAAAATGAAGCCAAAAAGCTGGCCAACCGGCTGAAAGACAAAATAGTGGCTTTTATTTCGGCCGGTCACTTGGTTGGCGCTACTCACGCTGTCAACAATCAAATGAATGAGAACGCAAAGGTTTTTTCGGCTGATTACCAAATCCCCGAACTTAACCACCACCTGATGGAGGGCCTTTCTTATCCGGAGGTCAATAAAACCGCGCTTTTTGCCTTTTTTATCAACTCTTCTTTATATCCTGAAAGAATATTAAAAAGACTTATATTGACCAAGGAAATTGTCGAAAAGCATGACGTTGAAACTTTTGTCTATAAACCTGCAAGTGATGAAAAAATATCCCAGGTTTTTGAAACAATCCAATTCGGAGCTTATGTGGATTTTTACCTGTCTATGTTATATAAAATTAACCCTGCCCCCATACCCTGGGTTGACTATTTTAAGGAAAGGCTGGGCCAACCCCTGGGGAAATAAAACCTTCTATGGTATGATAAATAAGTTATGCCCAATTTGCCCCTAATAGCCTTCTTTAAAGATATTGATAAAAACGATATTCCTCTTGTAGGCGGAAAAGGGGCCAACTTGGGAGAGATGACTAAAGCCGGATTTCCTGTCCCCAACGGTTTTGCGATTACCGTTCCTGCGTACGAGATGTTTATCGCGGAGAACAATTTTGATAAAAAAATCTTAGATATTTTACAAACTCTTGATGTAAATGATCCCGAACAACTAAATCAAGCTTCAAAAAACATAAAAAAATTAATAAATACCGGTAAATATCCTGAGGTTGTCTCAAAAGAAATTATTAAGGCATACAAAAAACTGTCAGGCCATTTTAAAAGTTCGCTTGTGGCGGTAAGGTCCTCGGCAACCGCGGAAGACCTTCCGGGTGCGTCTTTTGCCGGACAACAAGAGACTTTTCTGAATATAAAAGGAGAAGCAAATCTTCTGGTCAAAGTCAGGGAATGCTGGGCTTCTCTTTTTACGCCAAGGGCAATTTTCTACAGAAGCGAAAATAATATACCGCAGGGCAGTGAAAAAATATCGGTTATGGTTCAAAAGATGGTTCAATCCGAATCGTCCGGCGTGATGTTCTCTATCGACCCCGTTTCCAACCAAAAAGACAGGATTGTAATTGAAGCCGTCTGGGGGTTGGGCGAGATGATAGTCCAGGGTTCCGTTGTTCCCGATACGTATGTAGTTCAAAAAGAAACTTTTAATATTTTATCAAAAGAAATATCGGATCAGTCCACCCGGTTGATTCGCGAGGGAATAATAACCAAAGCAAGAGATGTGCCGAAAAAATTAATCGGAATTCAAAAGATTTCCGACAACGATATAGTTTTTCTGGCAAAACTTGCCGAAAAACTCCACCAACATTACTATTTCCCACAAGACGCCGAATGGGCAAAGGAAAAAGCCCCGCTTGGCAGGCAGGGGAAAATATACATAGTTCAAACTAGGCCCGTAACCACTATTGCCAAAAAAAGGCAAAAAATAGCGGATGCTGCCGGAATCAAAATAGCCGACGTGCCGATTTTAACCGGGTCCGCAGCTTCTCCGGGAACAGGAACAGGAGAAGTAAAGCTTCTGAAATCTCCAAAAGAGATATCTAAAATAGAAGAAGGGGATGTTCTTGTAGCCCGCATGACTTCTCCCGACTACGTTCCGGCTATGAAAAAGGCTGCGGCCATCATCACCGACCAGGGAGGGCAAACTTCCCACGCTGCTATTGTTTCCAGAGAACTCGGCATTCCCTGTGTGGTTGGCACCAAAAATGCAACCAAGATCTTAAAAGACGGGGATATTGTCACCGTAGACGGAAAAGAAGGGAAAATATACATGGGGAGTAAAGTAAAACAAGATACTAAGAGTGAGAAAACACTAAAAGCTAAAACAGCGACGAAAGTATATGTCAACTTGGCCGAACCCGAACAGGCTTTGAAAGTTTCAAAAATGAATGTCGACGGCGTGGGCCTTTTGCGAGCCGAATTTATCGTGGCCAACATCGGTATTCATCCTAAAGAAGCCATTAAAAGAAAAGTGCAGACAAAGTATGTACAGAGGCTTGCCGACGATCTTTCGATCTTTTGTAAACATTTTGAACCGCGGCCTGTAGTTTATCGGGCAACCGATTTTAAAACCAACGAGTATCGGTCTTTAGAAGGGGGAAAATTCTGGGAGCCCGAGGAACCAAATCCCATGCTGGGCTACAGGGGCGCTTTCAGATATATTGCCGATCCCGAAGTATTTAACTTGGAACTGCAGGCCATAAAAAGAGTCAGGGAAAAATATGACAACTTGCATTTAATGATACCCTTTGTCAGGTCTCCTGAAGAATTAGCCAAAATAAGAAGGCTGGTGGCAACGGAAGGTTTGTTTGAGGAACACACGTTCCAGTTTCTGATGATGGTAGAGCTTCCCATAAATGTAATTTTACTGGAAGACTATATCAAGGTAGGAATTGACGGAGTGTCAATCGGTTCCAATGACCTGACCATGCTTATAGAAGGAACTGATAGAGATAACTCCGAGGTATCTCAAGCCTTCAATGAACTCTCACCGGCCGTATTGTGGGCCATTAAACGGGTAATTAAGATCTGTAATAAACACAATATCACCTCATCCATCTGCGGACAATCCGTTTCTTCGTATGACAGTCTGGTGCGGTTGTTGGTTGAAAAAGGAATTACCAGTGTTTCCGTTAATCCCGATGCGGTAAACAGAGTAAGAAGGATAATATTGGATACGGAAGCGAAATTAGCAATTTAGATATATGTCAAAAGTTAAACACATTTGGGCGAGAGAAATATTGGATTCGAGGGCAAAACCAACAATTGAAACCGCCTGCCTGCTTGACAGCGGGCACGTCGCGGTAGCCTCAATTCCGGGAGGCACATCAACCGGCAGTCATGAGTCGCTGGAATTAAGGGATGGAGACAATCTCCGCTATAAAGGCTTGGGTGTTTTAAAAGCAGTTGAGAATGTAAACAATATTTTAGGTCCGGCACTTATCGGTATAGACCCTTCAAATCAGGAAGATATTGATAACAAACTTATAGGCCTTGATGGAACCGAGAAGAAAACAAAGTATGGAGCAAATGCAATCTTGTCGGTATCAGTTGCAATTACAAAAGCGGGCGCAATGTCAAATTCCCTGTCTTTACATAACTGGATAAACAAGATTTCTAAAAATATTGGCCTTGAGGCAAAAGAGGTAATACCTACGCCCCTACTGAACATGATTAATGGCGGTAAACACGGTGCGGGTAATTTGGATTTTCAGGAATTTCTGGTTATTCCCGCCACAAACAAGGTCTATTCCGAGGGTCTTCAAATGTCGGTAGAAATTTACTATGCCGTGGGAGAAAACCTTAAACGAAGAGGTGCGATACACTCCGTCGGGCATGAGGGAGGATATGCTCCAAATCTTTTTACAAACGCGGACGCACTTGAGCTTTTACTGGAATCTATCAAAGAAACGCCTTATTCAATGGGCAGAGACGTATTTTTGGGACTGGATGTGTCCGCAGATTCGTTTTACAAAGACGGAGAGTACACCATCAGAGATAAATCGGCGCCGATGGATGATAACGCTCTTTTGGAATATTATAAATTTCTAAACAGTCAGTACCATCTGGCCGTACTGGAAGATCCTTTTTACGAAGACGGCTGGGATAGTTGGAAAAAAATTTGCGATGCTTTTGAAAATCAGGTATTAATTGTTGGTGACGATTTGTTGGCCACAAGCCCTAAAAGAGTTGAAAAAGCCGCCAGTGAAAAAGCTTGCAACGCCATACTTGTTAAACCAAATCAAATTGGAACCGTAACCGAAACTATTAAAGTTATCAAGATAGCGCGGGATTTAAAATGGAAGGTCATCGTCAGTCACCGATCGGGTGAAACAAACGATTCTTTTATCGCGGATTTTGCTGTTGGCACGGGAGCCGATTTTGTGAAATTCGGCGCTCCGGCAAGAGGGGAGAGGGTAGCAAAATATAATAGACTGCTGTCTATAGAGAAGGAAATATAATTTTTTATGCCTCAAACACCAACCAACTTTGTTTGCCTTCTGGTTCTTGACGGTTGGGGACTGGCCTCCGACGGTCCGGGCAATGCCATTTCTCAGGCAAATATCGTCAACATGAAGAGATTTTGGGCGTCATTCCCCCATACGCAACTTATAGCGGCGGGGGACTCAGTGGGACTGCCCAGAGGAGAAGCAGGAAATACGGAAACGGGACATTTGAATCTTGGCGCCGGCAGGACCGTTTACCAGGATTTGGCCCGTATTAACATGTCTGTCGCCGACGGTTCTTTTTTTTCAAACAAAGCCTTAAATGAGGCAATAACCCACGCTAAAAATAATAACTCCAACCTGCACGTCATGGGTTTAATCGGGGCCAGCGGCGTTCATTCCAACCTGGAACACCTCTACGCCCTGATTCAATTGGCAAAATTAAGCAAAGTACAAAACCTATTTCTCCATCTTTTTACCGACGGCAGGGATTCCGCTCCCACGTCTTCAAAAACATACATCAGATCGGTACGTGAAGTTATTGAAAAGGAGGGTGTTGGCAAAATAGCGTCAATTATGGGCAGATATTGGGCTATGGACCGCGATCGACGCTGGGATAGAACGGAAAAGGCCTACAGGGCTTTGACGCAGGGAGTCGGTTATTTAGTAAAATCCCCTGAGGAAGCGGTTGAATACTCGTATTCTACTGGTAAAACCGATGAATTTATCGAACCGTCTTTAATTTCGGGACCGAACGGGCAACCTATAGCATTAATTAAGGCAAACGATTCGATAATTTTTTTTAATTTTAGAATAGACAGGCCGAGGCAGCTAACGGCTGCCTTCGTCGCCAAAGATTTTTCTGATCAGAGCATGGTTCTGGATTTCGATCCTTACCTGGAAAAATATGAAAAAACTCATTTATTTTCAAAAGTGTCTCACTATCAGAAAGTTTTTGAAAGAAAGGAAAAACTGAGCAACCTTTTTTTTGTATCTATGACCGAATACAGTAAATCACTGATTAAAGAAGGCGTCCACATTGCTTTTGAACCGGAAGCCGTGGCTGTCCCCTTGGGAAAAGTATTAGCCGATGCAAACCTAAGACAATTAAAGGTGTCCGAGTCCGAAAAAGAAAGGTTTGTCACTTATTATTTTAACGGTTTAAGAGAGTCCCCTTTTCCCGGCGAAGACAAAATTATTATACCGTCACCCAATGTTTCTACGTACGATCAAAAACCTGAAATGTCCGCAAACGAACTTACCGAAACCGTTTTAAACAAAATTAGAGAGGGATGGCCGTATTCTTTTATACTGATCAATCTGGCCAATCCCGACATGGTTGGACACACCGGCAATATCGGTTCGGCGGTAAAAGCCTGCGAAACCGTGGATATGTGTGTCGGTAAAATTGCCACCACCGTCCTTTCTAAGGGCGGAACACTCTTAATTACGGGAGATCACGGTAATGTTGAAGAAATGATTAATAACAGTACGGGGGAGATAGATACCGAGCATAATGCAAATCCCGTTCCTTTCATCGCTGTCGGTAATAATTATTTAGGGAAAGCCAACACACTTTCGTCTGGGATTTTGGCGGATGTCGCCCCTACCATTTTAAATTTACTTGACACTCTCGTTCCGTCAGCTATGACCGGCCGGAACCTTCTTGAAGGACTTTAACCATTCGTAAAGAATCGGGGTAATTGAAAGAAATATTATCGCCATGACCACATAGTGAAAGTTTGTTTTAACTACCGGTAAATTACCAAAAAAATATCCTGACCAAAGAAATAGGGACACCCAGGCGACCCCCCCAAAAATGTTGTAAGCAATAAAGTACTTGTAGTTCATTTTTGCAATTCCGGCGACAAAAGGGGCAAACGTTCTTATTATGGGCACAAATCTGGCCAAAAAAATTGCCCGGCCGCCGTATTTATCGTAAAATTTTTGGGTCCGGATTAAATATTCTCTTTTGATTAATCTAGTGTCTTTCTCAAATATCTTTGGCCCCACAAAGTGTCCGACCCAGTAATTAACGGTGTCGCCCAAAATTGCCGCAGCCAAAAACAGCAAATAAAGCCAATATATATTTAGACTCGAGGTAACAGAAAGGGCTCCGGCGGCGAAAAGAAGCGAATCTCCCGGTAAAAACGGTGTCACTACAAACCCCGTTTCCATAAAAACAATAAGAAACAGCAGGCCATAGGTAAAAGTACCGTATTGGGCAATCACCACCGCCAGATTTTTATCAAGATGTAAAAAAATATCAATTAAAGTCTTAAAAAATCCAGCCATAAAGGAATTTTATAATCTATTTACAAAATATAAAAGGGGAATTATACTGGCATTATGAAAATCTTTGTACTAAGTCCTAACGCCGACAGTCTTTTTAATAACGATCTTATCAGTAAAATCAAAAAAACAGGCGAGTTGATTTTAATAAAAAAGATAACTACTTTTTCAAAAATCCCCAACCTTCTTTCCAATAAGGAAGAAAAAATATTGGCTATTGACCCGGACTTTGTGGAATGGAAATTTCCCAACGAATATATTAAAAAGATACCCAATCTCAAAGCAATTTGTTTACAAAGTACATCTTTTAAT
>Ga0265292_1000678_pt1 | contig 41183 bp, 48 predicted proteins | sample Munlanlewell296A_FD_189080 | JGI IMG/M metagenome (GOLD analysis project Ga0265292, IMG submission 189080) | Leachate microbial communities from a municipal landfill in Southern Ontario, Canada - Leachate well 296A | ecosystem: Engineered > Solid waste > Landfill > Unclassified | place: Canada... | reverse complement strand
CGCGTCAGGCTGCACTCGTCGCTGGGGTACATGTCGCCGGAGAGCTACGAAGCAAGGAGGAGGCGACTGGACGCAACGGGAACGGAAGCGGCATAGTCAATGTGTTCGTCGAATCGGGGGAACGCCAAGCAAGTCACGGCGCGAAACCGCCTGTGACCGTGTTCCCACGGGTCGTCAGGTTGATGCTCGACTTCAACCGCGAGCTCCCGAAGGTTGGTTTGAACTATGGGCCAATTCACTCCCCGCTTGGTCGAAGGGTGAGCAACGTGGGAACATCCAATGCCGAGGCTGACCGGCGCGCATCCAGCGCATCGGCGATCCGGTCCATGTGGTCGGGGAACAGGTGGCCGTAGCGGTCGAAAGTGACTGCGATCGTGGAGTGGCCGAGGTGGACTTGGATCAGCTTCGGGCTCGCGTTCTCGGCGATGAGCAGCGCGGCCCATGTGTGACGCACGTCGTTGATCCGCAGCGCGCGCGGCAATCCCGCGGCGCGCAGGGCTTCAGACGGCCCTGGAGGAGTTCCGAGACGTTGTTCCCCATGCCAAGGACATGCGGGACATTCTCTCGCACGCAGAGGCGCACGTTGTCTTCGCGGGTCGACGTCAGCGCGACAATCCGTGGACGTTCACAACTGACGGCGTCCGTCTTCGACGGCTCCGCCGATCTCCACAACATCAGTCAGGGCTTCTTCGATCCCGTCAAGGCTGCAACGGCTGCAGATCCTTACGGCGGCAACGTGCCCTACTCCATCGATGGCATGTCGGTCGCCGATCGAGTGTCCTTCTACTACCTCTCGAAGTGCAACCTGTCGGAACCCGGGTCGACCGAGCGCGTGATTTCCAGTGACATTCGAGCGAAAGGATGCAACGGCGATGCGTGAACCCGCGGGGACCCTGTTCTTCTAGGACGGCGAACTCGACGCGGTTACGAATCCGTCTCGGTAGACGTTGAGCAGCGGTTGGCCGGCGGGGAACAACGCCGGCCAGATCACCAACTGGACTTGGTCCCCCATCACCGTGGGCACGGTTCCCTGCCCAACCGCGTCGCCGAGCGACGTCGCGGTGGCCAGCGTCTGCCATCCCAGATCATCGTCGTAGCGACGAATCTCCCACCTGCTCACCGCGGCATGCACATACGTGCTTGGGCCAAGGGCTGTGAACTCACAGTGCCAGGGCGTGATCTCCGCCCCAGTCGTGTAGGCAACGCATCCCGACGTAGCCGCTCGCGCGCCGAAGGGCGATACGGCGACAACAAGCAGTGCGGCAACGAGCAACGCGCGACGCATTTCCTCAGCCGTTCGACGCCCGCGAGTCGTCTTCCTTTAGAGCCCGCACGCTGAACTCCGCAAAGAGGAAGAAACGCCCCTGTTACGGGCCTCGATAGCCCTGACTCCTGATCTTCGCGTGGCGTGATTCCAGCGCGAATGACTCACCGGTCACCCTGGGAAGGCTTTTCGACTTGTGTTCAGTTAGGCCACAAGACGGCGCCCGAGGACCGTCAGGGTTCACGCCAGTTTGGTCGGCTGGGGGCCTTGGCCGCCCATGAGAGCAGATACGTCACGATCGAACGGATTTGCTCGTCGGTCAGTCCGCCGCCGAACTCGTTCCACCAGGCGCTCATGTCGGTTCCAGGCACACCGCTTTGGATAATGTGGTGAATTTCCTGTTCGGTCGCAACCTCGAAGAATTCCTTCGAGTTCAGCGCCGGCGCGTCGGGTCCTTCTCCGCTGTCTCCGTGGCAGGACGAGCAGTTCGCACCCCAGAGCGAGCGCCCCATCGTGATCTCCGCCGCGCGCCGCTGTGCGAACGCTTCCGAGCGCCTTTGTCCCTCCACCGCGCGATATGCAGGGAAAGCGGCGACCAGAAGCGCGAGGAGAACGACGCCGGCGACGAGCCATCGCCCCAGGCTCTCGTCAAGTCGCTCGGTCGCTCGATCCGGCGGCGTCACCGACGATCCTCCGTTTCCATTTCTACTGCTCTCCCGCGCGCGACTCGCCGGATTCCCCTTGAGTGAGGCAGGAGGGGCCGGGATTCTCGTTCAAGGTGCGCACGCCACGCGGTGGGCCGGTGATGACGCGACCGGTGTCGACGATCACGTCATCGCCCTCTTCTCGCACCGGGAACGAGTCCATACCGCGCGGGGCCGGACCACGAACGTACTCACCCTTGCGATTGAAGACCGAGCCGTGGCAGGGACACTCGAACTGGTTCGAGGACTCGCAGAAGGGAATGCGACATCCCAGATGCGGGCACTTCTGATAGACGGCTCGCAACTCGCCGTCGACTCGAGTCACGTAGAAACGCCCGTTGGAGAAGTGCCGCACGGAGCCCTCGCGGAACTTCGAGGGACTGCCGATGCGGATCGGAGCACCGAACCCTTTGCTCGCGCGCGGACGGAGGAAGTCTCGCGTCGTCCAGACGGCCTCCATTCCGAGGATGCCGACGAGGGCCTTCCACGTGTTCGCGAGGAACTTCCGCCGGCCGATACGCATCAGAGTTCGACGTAGAGTTTGTCCCAGGGCCATACCCAAGACCAGCCGGGCCCACGGAAGAAGACACCAACGAGGGTGAGCGCGATCGCCACAGCAATGAAAAGGGTGAAGGTGAGGATGGCAACCTTGCGATCGGTCGCGCGCGTGGATGGATTGCGATCGAGATACGGAAGAAGCGCGAGCCCGGCCATCGCGACTCCGGGAAGCAAGATGCCGGCGATCATCGGGTGGAAATGCGAGAGCAACTCCTGAAGGCCGGCGAAGTACCAGGGGGCCTTCGCGACCGGCGGAGTAATGTTCGGGTTCGCCATTTGCTGAAGTCGTGCGTCGAAAACCAGTGAGATCGCGAACACGGCGGCAACGACTGCCGCGGCCACGACGGCATGTCGGATTAGTAGGTACGGCCAGACGAAGATCGTGTCCTCCGGCTCGCGCTCGGGCACGACCTCGCCTTCGCGCGGCACGACGCCCAGGAGGCGGTAGCGCGGCTCAGGCATCTCCGCCATCGGTCACCTCCTGCGGCTCCGCGTTCGAGGACATCGAAGCCGGTTGCCCGGGCTCCCCGGCAAGTCCGTCCTTGCGCACGCGCCAGATGTGCACGCCCAGCAAGGTCACGAGCAGGGTCGGAAGGACGTAGATGTGAAACACGTAGAAGCGCAGGAGGGCATTCTCGCCGACCTCGGGTGCCCCGAGCAGCGCGCGCCGCGCGTTCTCGCCCATGAACGGTACGTATCCGGCGACATTCGTTCCCACGGTCACAGCCCAGAACGCAAGCTGATCCCACGGAAGCAAGTAGCCGGTGAACGAGAGGCCGAGCGTCGCAAGGAGAAGGCCGATCCCAACGACCCAGTTGAACTGACGCGGTTCTTTGTATGCCCCGGCGTAGAAGACCCTAAGCATGTGAAAGAAAGCCACCAACACCATCAGGTGGGCCGACCAGCGATGGATGTTGCGCACGAACCGGCCGAACGTCACCGCCGTACGAAGCTCGTGCATGTTCAAGTACGCGCTCGTGATCGACGGCACGTAGAAGAACATGAGGTAGATGCCCGAAACCAGGAGCATCGCGAAGAGAACGGCCGCGATGAAGCCCAGGCGGAAAGTGGAGCGGAACGAGAGGATGCGCCGCGGAACCTTGGCGGGGTAGACGTGAAGGAAGAGACTCTGGAAAGTCGATGCCGCACGCCCGCGCGGAGTGTCGGTGTGCGGCGCGCGGAAGATCGAGCGCCAAGCTTGGCTCTCGCGCAAACGGCTGGTCGAAGGCCGAATCATGCGGGAACGGGCTCCTCCCAGACGCCGATGCCCTTCCATTCGCCCATCCACAGAGCGCCGGACGGGCAACGCTGCACGCACAACTCGCAGCGGATACACCGATCTTCCTGGAGAACGAGCGCGCTCGCCGGCCCGGCCGTGTTCTCGACACCGGCGAGCCGGGACGCGTCGACGATCCGAATGCATCGCTCGGGGCAGATGTCCACGCAGCCGCCACAAAGAATGCACAGATCCGGGTCGAGCATCACATTGTCAAAACATTGCAGACACCGCGACGCCTCCCGGCGAGCGTCCGCCTCTCCGTAGCCGAGTTCGACCTCCGGCATCCCGATGCGGCGTTCGTGCGAGACCGAGGGAATCGGCACGCGCAGGACGGCGTCATATTCGGGGATCGCGCGCGGAACGAACGGCAGGCTTTGAAGCGACGAGGCGGTGACCAACGCGGGTTCCGCGCCGGAGAGCAGCCGGTTGATTGAGGCGGCGGCACGCCGACCGTCGGCGATCGCGGAGATCAGGTTCCGCGGCCCGAACGCGACGTCTCCGCCCGCGAACACGCCCGGGGCGCTCGTCGAAAGGCTCTCGAGGTCGATGACGATCGTCCCTCGCGAGGACACGGCAACCCCGTCCTCGGGGCGCAGCCACGAGAGATCCGGGGCTTGTCCGATCGCTAGAATCACAGTGTCGCAGGGGATGACCGACTCGCTCCCCTCCTCGAAGCGGGGGTTGAACCGTCCGTCGGGATCAAACACCGACGAGACCGCGAGCGTCTCCAGTCCGGTAACGCGACCGTCACTTCCTACGATCCGCTTAGGCCCTAAGCGGTGCAGGAGGGTCACGCCTTCGGCCTCGGCTTCCTCGATCTCGAAGGAGGAAGCCGGCATCTCGACGCGCGCTTCGAGTGCGACGGTACGCACCTCGCGCGCGCCCAGTCGCATGGCGGTGCGCGCGGCGTCGAGGGCCGTCGTCGCCGCGGCCTGGACTCCGTCTTCAGCCGGATCGGAATCGCTCGGCGGCATCACACCCTCGGCGACCGCGCGAAGTGCCGTGCGTGCGACATCCAGGGCAACGTTTCCCCCGCCGATCACGACAACGCGATCGCCGAGCCCCACGCGGAAACCGAGGTTCGCGTTGATTAGGAACTCTACCGCTCGCAGCACGCCGTCAAGCTCGATCCCGGGGATCTGCAACTCGCGGCTTCTCATTGCGCCGCACGCAACGAACACGGCGTCGAAGTCGGCGCGAACGTCGCCCAGCGTGAGATCGCGGCCCAGCGAAACGCCGGTTCGCAACTCGACGCCGAGGTCGAGAATCGAGGCGATTTCTGCGTCGAGAACCTCGCGAACGAGCCGATAGGCGGGAATTCCAAGCCCCATCATTCCGCCGGGCCGGTTGGCAGCCTCGAAAACGACCGGGCGATAGCCGTACGCGGCCAGGTCGTGGGCGCACGCGAGACCCGCGGGCCCGGAACCGATGATGGCGATTCGCTGGGGGCGAGCAGGCGCGCGACGAACCGACTCCCGCCACGTGCGGTCCCCCGACGCGCTTTCGACTCCGCAACGCTCGCAGGCGAAGCGCTTCAGCGCGCGAATCGCGATCGGTTCGTCGATGGCTCCACGACGGCACGCATCCTCGCACGGCGCGGCACACACTCGCCCACAGATCGAAGGAAACGGGTTCGGCATGCGCGCGGTGCGATAGGCGAGTTCGTCGTCACCTCGCCCGATCGCCGCCACGTATCGCCCCGCGTTGGTAAGCACGGGACACGCGCGCATGCACGGGATGTTGTCTTCGAACCATCCAGTTCCGACAGGACGTGCCGCGAACTCCATCACATGATCCTTCGGCGCTGAAGCCACACGAGAACCCAGCACGCGGCGATGACAGAACCGACGGACCAGGCCGTGAGCGTCAGGTCGCGGATGATCGAGGAGCGCGTGCGCTGCTCGATCAGCGTGGCCAGCCGGTCCGGGACGACGGCAAACATCACCGTGAACGCGAGAACAATGCCGGCAGTCAGGATCGTGGCCCGTGCCCACGAATGAGCCCAACGCTGCTCCGATTCCACGACCCGACTGCCTTCCACTAGGCCGCGCTGACGGTAATCGTTCCCTCCATGCCCTCCTCGCGGTGGCCCTCGATCTCGCAGACGAGCAAGTACGATCCGGCCTTTGTCGGAATGACGTACAAGTCGAGCTGCTTTCCGGCGAAGACCTCGACTTCTTTCAGAGTCGGGCCCTTGTACTCGCCGAGCAGATCCTGCGCCTTACGGAAGGCGATGGAGCCGAAGAAATCGTCCGCGACGAACTCGTGCTTCTTCTTCCCGGTGTTGACGATCTGGAGCACGTAAGGCGTACCGACCGTGAGCGCGATCGCCTTTGGCTTGAAGAACATCTCGCCCAACTCGATCCGCAGCGTCTTCTTGGCATCCCAGTTCGCGGCTTCAACCAAAGCCGGGCCGTTCTGCACCCACGAACCCGTCGTGATGCCGGCCAATACCGGAGCGGGAACGGTAGGCGGCGAGCCGGTCACGGTGATTGTCCCCTCCATGCCCTCCTCGCGGTGGCCCTCGATCTCGCACAACATCTCGAACGTTCCCGGCATCACCGCGACGAACAACAACTCCGTGCTTTTGCCGGCGAGTACCTCGACTTCGGTGAAGTAGGGGACCTTGACTTCAGCACTTGTGTCCTCTGCCTTGCGCGTAGCGATGGAGCGGAAGAAGTCGCCGGCGACGAACTCGTGGTCTTTCTTCCCGGCGTTGACGATTTCAACCTTGTAGGGCTTGCCGGCCTCGAACGTGAGGACCTCCGGCTTGAAGTACATCTCGCCGAGTTCCAAGCGCACGGTTGCCGCGGCGTCCCAGTTCGCGGCGTCCACAAACGCGGAGGCGTTCTGGACGTACTGGTCGGCACCGAGCGCCGTCGCAGACGGCGTCGGACTCGTCGCGACGTTCGACGGCTTGTCACTGCCGCAGGCCGAAGTCGCGAGCGTCAGCGCTGCGAGCACCAGCGCCGGAAAGCGCACCATAGCTCTCTTCATTTCCCCGTCTCCCTCTGTCGAACCACACGACGGTTCCCCTTCGACCGCCGCCGGACGAACCCCGCCCAATGGTTGCGGAGTGGGCGCTGCCGAGCATCGGGGAAAACACGTGTCTCACATAGGTGAAAACACGCGGGTTACTGCTCGATGCGCTGCTCCCGGCTCCAGTGGCCGGGGGTTCCGGGGCGGACTCGGCCGTCGCCGGGGCGGGCGGTCATCGGGATGGAAGCCTCCACGCTCGTCCCTGCTCCGGGAGATGAGGCCACACGGAGTTCGCCACCGAGCAGTCGCACTCGCTCCTTCATCCCGAGGAGACCGAGATGATCCGGCGCGCGCCCGTCGGGGTTCCTCGCGGCATCAAACCCCCGCCCGTCATCGGCGACGATGAGGCGCAGCGTGCCGGCGAACGAAATCCGGACGCGCGCGCGCGAGGCGCGCGCATGGTGTTCGACGTTGCGCAGGGCCTCCTGTGCGATGCGAAATAGGCAGAGTTCGACGTCCGAATGAACACGTTGCTCGGGGCCCTCGACGGTGAACGTCCCACGCATTCCGGTACGCCGTTCGAGGTCGTTCACGACCCACCGGACCGCGGGAACCAGGCCCAAGTTGTCCAGGACGGACGGCCGCAAGTCGCGGCTGAAGCGCCGCAATTCATCGGCCACGGCTTCCGCAGCTTCACGTGCGTCCCGGATGGTGCGGTTCACGTCGCCGAGGGCGGCGATCTCCGTTGCCTCTTCCACGGAGTCGAGTTTCCGGCAAAGGGCAACGAGCGACTGGACGCTTCCGTCGTGGAGTTCGCGCGCGATACGAAGCCGCTCTTCTTCCTGGACTTGCTGCATCTGCTGAGCGTACGACTCCAAACCCTGCTGGCGTTCTCGCCGTTCGGTCACGTCCCGAAGGACGGCCTGAACCATCACCTTCCCGCTCGAGTCCTTGAAGGCACTGCACACGGGTTCGACCCAGGTTCTGCGGTCGTCCGCCGTTCGGATGAGTATCTCCTTGTGGGACGATCTCTCACTGCGCACGAGGCGAAGGAGAACTGCCGCGGCGGCAGGATCGACGAAGCGCGTTAGATCGAGTCCGCGAAGCTGGGCGGCGGGACGACCGAAGAGCGCGCTCGCGGCCGCATTCCCTTCCTCGATCGTTCCGTCGGCGTCGAGGATCAGGATCGGCTCTGCCGCGCTCTCGAAGAGGCTGCGATATCTAGCCTCAGAAGCTCTCCGACTCGACTCCTCGGTTTCCGCCCTGTGACGAGCCGTCGTCTCCCGATCGACCCTGCCGGACACGATGAGGGCGATGATCACCACAACGAGGAGTTGCGTGGCTTCGCCGACTCGCTCGAGTCCGGAGTGCCAAATGAGCATGTTGGGTATTGCAAGGAGTCCTGCCCACAGCGCGGTCGGAACCGCGCCCTCGCGACCGAACCTCAGGCTCGCGTAGAGCACCGGGATGAAGTAGAGAGAGGCCGGGACGAAATACGCCGCATCGAGGCTGTATCCGGTCAGAAGCTCAAGCCATTCGACCATTGCGTGCGTGGCGGTGACGAGAACAACCAGGGCCTGTACCGCCCAGAAGCGACGGCTGCGAAGCCGCTCTCGGAGGCCCGTCGCTGCGGGCTCTTCACCGCTCGACCACGTCACGGCGATGTCTCACCTGCGGTCCGGTCCATGTCGAACCAGTGGCGGGCGACTCCGTAGACGACCGCTTCGGTCCGGGAGGAGACGCCCAGCTTCGCCAGGATGTGGCTGAGATGCCCCTCCACCGTGCGGACGCTGAGGTGCATGGCGCGGCCGATTTCCTTGTTGCGAAGGCCACGCGCCGCCAACTCGAGGATCTCTCTTTCCCGGGGAGACAGGGACGGCGATCCCTTCTGCAGCGAGTGCCGCAGCTTGGCGGCAACTGCCGGATGGAGGGTCACTCGGCCCTCGCGCGCGGCGTGAATCGCTTCGATCACCTCTTTGCCCCGCATGGTCTTCAGCAGGTATCCGGCCGCCCCGGCCTCTATAGCGGCCACCACGTAGTCCTCATCGTCGTAGGCGCTCAACACCAGGATTCTGGCGTCGGGGGCAGCCTCCGCGATGTCGGGGACCGCGTCGATGCCGTTTCTGTCGGGCAGCGCGAGGTCGAGCAGGATCACGTCCGGACGAAGTTCGCGCGCGAGGCGCACCGCCTCCGAGGCCGTGCCCGCCTCCCCGGCCACTTCGAGGGTCGCGTCGCGCGCCAGGATCTCACGCGTCCCCTCGCGCACGACCGCATGATCCTCGACGATCAATACCCTCGTACCCATGCGCGCTCCCGAAGTGAGCCTGGGGCGGAAGAGCCGCCCGCGAAAAGCAATGCGATCTCCCCCCAAGGGTCGAAACTTCACTTTACTCCGGCGAATCGGTGCACCGCCACGGTGAGTGACGCGCCTGTCGACACCGCCATCCGCCGCAGACGGCGCCAGTCCCGCAGCGCGGGCAGCAGCACAATCGGCCGAGCAGGGAACAGGAATCAGGCGGAGCCGGGCCGAATCCCTCTCCACCGGAACCCGGAGGAGGTGCCGATGATCGCGCGCCGCGCTCTTGCCTTGCTCGTACTGCTCGCCTCCCTCAGCCTGCCGGGCGCCGCGCGCGCGGGCGTCAGCGTGGAACTCGTCAAGTTCGGAGACGTGCCGGTGAACGTTGTGCTCCCGGACGGCTACGACTCCGGCCCGCTACGCTACCCGGTCATCTACCTCCTTCACGGCTACAGCGAGAACGAGAACACCTGGCTCGACATGGGCAACCTGGCAGCCTTCGCCGCCGACAAGCAAGCCATCTTCGTGACTCCGGGCGGTGACCCGGACGGCTGGTACTCAGATTGGCGCAACGGAGCGAACAAGTGGGAGTCATTCCACATCGGCACGCTCATCCCCTACATTGACACGCACTACCGGACGATCGGCGCGCGCGCGGGGCGGGCCATCGCGGGGCTGTCGATGGGCGGCTTCGGGTCGATGAGTTACGCGGCGCGGCATCCCGTCTGTTCCTCGCGGCGGCGTCCTTCTCCGGAGCCGTGGACACGACCGACAAGAGCCCCGTGGCAGAGCTGGCTATCGCCGGCGCATTCGGTCCGAAGTCCGGAGACGACCGGTTCGCGGTGTGGGGAAACCCGCTAACGGACGAAGTCTGGTGGCACGCGCACAACCCAACCGACCTTGCGGCCAACCTCGCAGGGATGTCGCTGTACGTGGCAAACGGCGACGGCATCCCTGAGGCGGACGACCCCCTCGACTCGACCGGAATGGCTGGAGAGCGCGAGATTCTGGACATGGCTCAGAACTTCGACGCCGCGCTGACGCGCGAGGGCATCACACACGAAGTCGACTGGACGGCGGGCTCCACACCTGGAAGTACTGGAAGCGCGACATCGCCAAGTGGTGGCCGCATTTGGAGTTTGGCGCTGCTGCGCCCGCGACATTCAACTACCGCGCAGTCGAGCCTTCGTTCAAGGTGTGGGGCTGGTCGTTTGGGGCGGACTCGGCGCGCGCGCCTGAGTTCCTTGAGGTGCGCGATGCTTCATGCGCGCGCGCGACGCTGACAGGCTCGGGAACCGAAACGGTGACCACGGCTGCATGCTTCACGCCCGGCGAGGTCGTGGCGCTGTCGGGCGCAATTACTGCTTCTGCGACCGCCGACGCGACCGGACGACTCGCATTCGCTGTAGACCTTGGGCCGGCGCACACACTGCAGCAATACACCGCGCCGACACGCGCTTTGGAGGCGACACCGAGGTACTTCACAACACAAACCGTCACGTTCACTTCGCCCTGACGCGCCGTTACTTGACCGCGAGCTCTGTCTTGCGGGAACGAAGGGCTTTCGCAACCGCATTATCAGTTGACTCCTAAACTTCGGTGTCGGTTTTGCCCCGGCAACGCACGATCCGGCCGGCAGATTGTCCTGAAGAAGTCTCGACAATAGGCATAGACTTCCAAAATAGGCATAGACTTCCAACTGTAGGATTCGCCACCAAAGGAGGTAGACGATGCCGCGACGGACGTTCGACATGCTCTTAACTTCAGTCGGCGTGATGCTTACTGCATTCCTGTTACTTGCCGGCGTGATGTTGATGTGGGGATCGAACTTCGCCAACACCAACGTCGAAGACCAACTGCGCGCGCAGAAGATCTTCTTCCCGCCGGCGGGTCCCGCAACAGAGTCCCCTGACATCGGTCCGTTCATCAACAAGTACGCGGGTCAGCAACTGCTGAACGGACAGCAGGCAGAGGCGTACGCCAACCACTTCATTGCGCCCCACCTGAAGAACGCGGCCGGGGGCAAGACCTATGCAGAAGCGAGTGCTGCCTCCCGCGCGGCCCCCGACGACCCATCGTTGAAAGCGGCAGTCGATACCCTGTTCAGAGGTGAAACGCTTCGCGGATTGCTCCTTAACGCTTACGCGTTTTGGAAGCTAGGCCAGATCGCGCGCATCGGTTCTCTGGTGTCGCTTGCATTCGCGATCGTTATGGCGGTGCTGTCAATACTCGGCCTATGGCACTGGCGCAGAGTGTCCGGGGGCGAGAAGTTGATAACCACCTGATCCAAACGCTTTCTGCGAAAGGACTCGCCGTGCGGGTCCTTTCGTCGTTCAGCCGGTCAGAATGACCGGCACCCGGACAACATCCGTCGGCTTGCCGTCCTTTGCCGACGACACAAAGACCTCAATGGTGCCCTGCTGCTCGGCCGCGACTTCGAAAGTCACATTGACGGAGTAGGTACCACGGCATCCGGTCCCGCATGTTGCGTTGGTAAACGTCGTCGCGATCTCTTTTCCTCCGGCATCCAAGATGCGCAGACTGACGGTCGCCTCGAAGACGTTCGCCGTTCCGGACACGGTCACGGGACTGCTCACCCGGTCGCCGGGAATGGGGTGTTCCACCACGATGGCGGGCATCAGGTCCTCGAAATCATCGCGCGTGGATGGTCGATCAAGAACCAATCCGTGACTGCCGAATTCACGAATCGCACGGCCGTCGATACGAAGGCTCACCGAAGTCACCGTGTCGAACTGAGTAAGAGTGAACACGACCTGCGCCAGGCGTAGCCGTTCGCCGAGGGTTCCACCCGACGCTTCGAACTCCGAACTCAGGTCTACTGTCGCCACGCGGTCGGCGATGTTTAAGTCCACCAGTTTGGTTTCAACCGGAATCGACGTTCCAGTACCCTGCGCGCGCTCGGCGCTCGTCGGCCCATCCAGCATCGAGGTGATTGCCGCGCGCGCGACCGCAGGCGTGCCTGCCGCAGTCCGATACCCCAACAACAATTTCCCGTCGGCATCGTTGAACCACACCTGATGAGCGAACGTCGCAGGGCTCGCTGTGGGCTCCGCGGAAGTAGTTCCAGAAGGCTGCGCGTTCGGGGTTCGGGCGCTGCATGCCGAGGCGGCGAGCGCGAGCGTTGCGAGGACGATCCCTATGCGTCTCATAAGTTCGCAGCGTATCCGACCCCAGGTACGTTCGAGGATCGGAGCGCAACTCCTGCCGGAGGTGAAGGGCTAGCGCTGCGGAGTGACGGACTGCAACGTGATAGTTGATTCGGTGCGATACCGATGGCCGCCGCTGCTGTGATCGAGTTTGTAGATCTCTTTCGTTGTGAACCGATACTTCGGTGCGATCCACAGGCGAACGTCGACGGTGCCGGAGACCTCGCCCTCCATCTGCATCTTGATCGCGACGGCCCAGGTCTCAACATCCTCCGAACCTATCCGCTGAGTCGAGTGTTCGAGGGTCTTGCCCGTGTAGGTCCCCGAAGTGTCCCCCTCCCAGGACCCTTCCCAGGTTTGCCCCACCTTCTGCGGGAACACCGAGAACCGGACCGGCGTCGCGAACTCGATCAACACATCCTCGGTGACCGGACCGACCTTGAGTTTCATGCGGAAGTACGAACACCTGACACCGGTCTCAGAGATCGCGAGGGGAAACCATTCCTCGTGCTCGCTCGAGAAGATGTGATGGTTCGTCCACGATCTGCCTGAGGACTCAACTATTCGCTGGGATTCACTCGGGTACTCGCGGGTCGGGAAGTCATCGACCTTCTCCCACCCCTCGGTGTCCCAGGAATACACACCGGACTCGGGGGCCTTCAGCGCATAGCCTCCCTTCGCAGATACGGCCGGCGAAGGCGACGGACGTCGGGACTTCGTGGTGCGCGATGCCGAAGTCAAAGGCTTTGGAGTTGCCGACGCGGTCGTCCGGGACGCCGACGCACGGGGCGAGGCTTTCGCGGACGTAGTCGCCGAGGCCGCTGCTCGGTATCGCTCGAGCGCACTCGCCGCCGTCACAGGAGTCGAATCGGAAATCCAACGGAACCCATAGGCACACGTCGAAAAGAGCACCTGCACGGCAACAACTGCGGCCAGCATCCTGCGGCGGCGGCGCGTCGCGACCGCCCATTTCCCCAACCCCGCCATTCGCGACATGCGGACACACTACGCCGTCGGCAGCTATCTGACAAGCCGCCTTGTCAGATTCCCTACTGCACAATCTGACAAGCACGCTTGTCAAATGCTGCCTTGCCGGGTAGCGTCGCAACCAGCAATGGGGAGAACATCGCGGACCACCACGCCACAGCGTCGGCAGTACGCCGGCCTTTCATCAGAGGAGCGCAGCGCCGAACGGCGTCGCCGCCTGATGGCCGCCGGCCTGAAGCTGTTCGGAAAAGACGGCTACGGGTCCACCTCCATCGAAGCACTGTGCGCCGCCGCCCGAGTCACCACACGCCACTTCTACGAAGAGTTCAAACACCGCGAGACACTGCTCGCGGTGATCTACGACCAGATCCTGTCGGACGCGCTCTCGGCTGTTGAGCTGGCACTCGCCGACGCCCCCGAGGACGACCTCTACGCGCGCGCGCGGGCAGGGGTCGCTGCGTTCGTCCACGCGATGCTCGACGATCCCAGGCGCGCGCGCATCGTTTGCGTCGAAGTCGTCGGCGTGAGCGCGCGCCTCGAAAAGCATCGGCGCCCGGCATTGCACCGCTTCGCCCACATCGTCGAGAACGAGGCCCGCCGTGCGGCCGGAAAAGGCCTGATCAGCGACCGGGACCCCGGACTCGCCGCGGTGGCCCTAGTTGGGGGCACCTACGAGGTTCTGGTAGAGGTTCTCGGCAAGCGCAAAGTGGCGACCGACGAACTCATCGAGGAACTCAGCCGGTTCTTTGTCGCGGTCGCCTCCGCAGGCTGACCGGTTCGGTCAGGCCCCGGCGCAAGTGGAGCCTGCGTGCGCCAGTCCGGCCCGAACCGCGGCCATAGTGGCCTCGACGCCCTCCCGGTAGGCAGCCTGGTTGTCGTACAGGAACGAGCGCGCGAGCAAGTCGTCCTCGAGCTCCTCGAAGAACTCATCGGAAACCGAAGACACTCCGGCAGACGCGCTCTCTTGAATCTGCAGCAGGCTCTTCATCACGACCCCCAAGCGACGCGTTTCGCTCCAGCACCCTGCACTCAGCTCGTGGATCTTCGAGGATACGATCCGACCGGGCCCCAGCCATGGGCCCGATGGCCTATTTAGACCGACGAAATCCACAGACAAATCGGACACTGTGGATGCCGCCTATTCGGACCGTCGGGCGCTTATCCGGTCGCTGGTCAATCGCTTCTCGAGGAGGCACCCGACCTCGATCGAGTCGGGTTCCGATGGCTGCGCCGGCCCCGAAAACAACCAGAAGCCAAGCCGCGATCACGCGGGGGGGTGGCGGCCGCCGGCGGCCCAAACCACCCTATTCGTACGGGTTCCGCACCAAGGCCGTAGGCTCTGAACCGAGTGGTTGGACGGCGCCGGAGGAGACATGGAGTTCGAGGACGTGGTGCGAAAGCGGCGCATGGTGCGCAACTTCCACGATCGGCCGATCCCCGAAGAAACGCGAGACCGAATCCTCGCAAACGCTGTGCGGGCACCGTCAGCCGGGTTCACCCAAGGCTGGGCGTTCTTAGTTCTGGAGGACTCTGCGGATCGCGCACGATTCTGGAACTCGGCTTGGCCGGAGCAAGAGCGCACCGGCCCACATACAGGCATAACGCGTGCGCCGTTGGTGATCGTGCCGCTCGCGAGTCGCGGGGCTTACCTTGCTCGCTACGCCGAATCGGACAAGGCCGGACCGGACCAAGATCCCGCTCGGTGGCCGGTTCCGTACTGGGACATCGACACCGGCTTCGCCTCCATGCTGATGCTGCTGACGGCCGTCGACAAAGGACTCGGCGCGCTCTTCTTCCGCTTGAGGGGACAAGACCTCGGGCACGACTTTGGAGTCCCGCCGGAGTATCACCCGATCGGCGCGCTCGCATTCGGCTATCCGGCTCCGGACACGCCTTCACCGTCTTTGCAGCGAGTCCGCAAACCCGTCCAGATCGTCACGCACTTCGGTCGCTGGTAATCCCCGTTCCGGCCCTTGCGTGGTGGGTTACGATTGGAGTGACGTCGCGAAGGAGGTGATGGCGATGTCTGCAGTAACCGAGTACCTCCGGCACCACGGGGTGGTCTTCGAGGAATTACCGCACGCCCCTGTGTTCACAGCGACGGACGAAGCGCGCGCGGTCGGCGTTTCAGCCGACGATGTCGTCAAGACGCTCGTGCTCGACGTTCGCGGAGGACACGCGTTGGCGCTTATCCCCGGCTCGCGCAAACTCGACATGCGACTCGTTCGCGAGGCAACCGGCGACCGGCGGGCACACTTGGCAACCGAGGAAGAAGTCGAACGCGACTTTCCCGGCTACGAACTCGGTGCGCTTCCGCCCCTCGGCACCTTGTTGCGCGCGCCCGTCTTGGTGGACGCGGAAATCCTGGCGCACCCTCAGGTCGTCTTCGCGGCGGGTTCCCAGCGCGAATCCGTTCGAGTACGCACGGACGACTTGATCCGCGAGGAGCGGGCAACCGTCGTTCAGCTAACGCGTGATCAGCGGCAACCGACGCTCGCGTAACGAACGGCGGCAATATCGGCCCGAATGCGATTAGATTCGAGGCCGATCGTCGCGCGCGGAGGTGAACGTGAATCGATGGAAGTGGATTCCTGCAAGCATGTTGCTTTGCGCAATCCTTGCTTCATGTTCGAGTGAATCCAAGCCGGCGGGGAACTCGGGAATCCGAGGGCGCGCGTTGCTGGGTCCCTCGTGCCCGGTTCAAACGGAAGAGAACCCGTGTCCGGACACGCCATACCGCGAACCGATCCTCGTTCTTCGCGGCGACGATGTGATCGCAACCATCCGGCCCGGCGCCGACGGAAGTTTCCGCGTGGCACTCAACCCAGGGGCGTATCGCCTGAGGAAACCAGGCTCTGCACCGCTTCCGTCCGGCCCATCCCCCGAGACGGTCGTCGTGAGGGAAGGCGCGTACACCGAACAGGATCTGAGTTTCGACAGCGGAATCCGCTAAGTCAGCGCCCCGCGTGCTTGCGATCAAAGCGCGCGCCCGCAGCAAGGAACAGTCGCGGCATGAGCGCGCGCAGGATCGGCATCACGGCGAAGTGGCCGGGAACGTAACGCTCGAAATACCCCTTCTCGATGCAAGCGCGCACGGCCGCCGCTACGTCCTCCGGCGGGTACATCTTGCCGTGGTAAGCAGCAGGTTCAGTGATCTTGTCCCAGATCTCGGTGCGAATCGGCCCCGGGTAAACCGAGTGAACGCGCACGCCGGTGCTGTGCAGATCTGAGGCAAGGGTCTCGCTCCAGCCGGCCATAGCAAACTTCGAAGCCGCGTAGGCGGCCTCACGAGGACTCGCCACTCGGCCGGCGACAGAAGCGACGTTCACGATGTGACCGCGGCGCCTGTGCAACATCGAAGGCAGGGCCGCCATGGTGACGTAAACAGACCCCATGAAGTTCACTTCCATCGCCTTCCGAACATCCTCGACCGTGAGACGGGTCGCATGCACGCGCATCGGAATGCCTGCGTTGTTCACGACAATGTCGATCTTGCCGAAACGCTCCAATACGCGGCCGACCGCTTCCTCGATCGCCTCGCGATCAGAGACGTCGGCAGCAACGCCGTCGCTGTCTGGGGAGTTGCGTCGGCAAATCGCGATCACGTCGCCGAGCATGTCGGCGCGGCGCGCGATAGCAATGACCACAGCGCGGCGGCGGGCCAAGTCGAGCGCAATTGCTCGGCCGATGCCGCTGGAAGCTCCCGTCACGATTGCAACGCGGTCGGTGTAGTCGTAGCCCATTGCTCCCCTTTCCACTGCGATCGATCAGAGACAGGACAACGTCGCCTCGATCAGGCCGGCCGTGCGCGGATCCGGCCCGTAGTGAATCATCATCCGGTTCATGACGTAGGCAAAAGCAATCCCTGCCTCTGGATCTGCGAAGGCAAGAGAACCGCCCATCCCGCCGTGGCCGAACGCACCGGTCCCGCTCAAAAGGGCACCCACGATCGGCAACTGGAAGCCCAATCCCCAGTTGGTCGGGACGACGAGCGTCAGGTCGCGCCCCATCGTTTGCGTCGTCCGCGCTGCGTCCATGGTCGAGGGGCTCAGCAGACGTGTCCCGTCCACCTCTCCGATCAACGCCGCGTACATTCTTGAGAGCGCGCGCGCGGTTCCGACGCCGTTGCCCGACGGGATTTCGGCCGCGCGGACCTCTGCCGAGTTCCAGTCGATCGGGTCGCTGGTGATGTTGAGCGACCTGCTGAACATCGAGTCCGGATCGACCTGCGCTCGAACCAGTTCCTGAAGGATTTCCGGCAACGTCGCGAAGACACCCGGGTCCATAGAGAGCTCAAAGGGGATGAGCGACGCCGCCCGCGCGTCGTGCTCGCCGGGCAGTCCAATCCAGAACTCAAGTCCGAGCGGGTCGGCAACCTCCTCGGCGAAGAACCGCCCGACGCTTCGGCCCGAAACCCTTCGAATGAGTTCTCCCACCAAATGCCCGAAGGTCCAGGCGTGATAACCGTGTGCCGTTCCCGGTTCCCACAAGGGTTTCTGGGCTTCGAGTATCGCCACCGGCTCCCTCCATGCAAGCAACTCCTGCACGGAGATCTTCCGCTCCAGCGCCGCGAGACCGGATCGATGGCTGAGTAGGTAGCGGACGGGGATGTTCTCTTTCCCGCCGCCGCCGAACTCCGGCCAGTACTCAACGACCGGCGCGTCGAGATCGATCTCTCCCCGCTCGACCAGCATCAGCGCGCACGTCGCAGTCGCAGCCTTTGTCGTAGAGAACACGAGTTGGAGAGTGTCCTCGCGCCAAGGGCGTTCGGTCGCGACATCTGCAGTCCCGCCCCAAAGGTCAACAACCACCTCGCCGTCGACGTGAAGACAGAACGCTGCGCCTACGTCACCGTGCTCGTCGAAGTTGGTCTCGAACGCATCTCGCACAGCCTCGAACCCCGCGGCGACATGACCCTCGACTCCCATTTGCGCTCCCCCGGTCTCGACGGCGGTTACCCATGAACCGAGCGCCAAGATAGCAGCAGGGCGCTAAGAAGCCCGGCGCATCTCCTCCGCGCGCTCGACGGTCTTGACCCGCATCCCCAGCCGGTACACGAGTTCCCCGCCGAAGAAGTTCCCCACGCTCATCACCGCGAAGGCTGCCAACGCGGCGATGGTGGCCGGCCACGGGGCGAACGCCGCGGTTCGAATCACGCCGGAGTCGCCATCCGACCCGACGGGCTCCATGAGATCCAAGGCAGGCACTACTGTCGCCAGGGCAACCGGGTAGTGAACCAACAGGGTATGCGGCGGGGTTCCGACCAGACACGAAGACTGCGACGTTTCCGCCGGTGATCTCACGACCTCGCCCTCATTGCTTCAGCGATGTTCCGAGCGGCCTCCTCCGCGGTGATCTCGGTGGCCGAGGCGGCCTCTTCGATGTCGGCAAGGGTGATGTTTCTGGGATCGCCGTGGTCCGCCTCCGGCTCACCGCACCCACAGGACAAGCACATGTGCGTTCCGTCGGTTGCCGGGTGGCCCGCCCCAGTCTGAGCGACTAACTACAAGTCCAACCCCGACAAGACAAGCAGCCTCAACTCGGTCATCTCCTCCATGGCGTAGCGAGGACCTTCCCTGCCTTCGCCCGAGGCCTTTACGCCGCCGTAGGGCATCTGATCAGAGCGCCAGGCCGACACGTCGTTGTGAATCAACCCACCGACGCGGATTTCGCGGTGCGCTCGAAACACCTTCCGGAGGTCGTTCGTGAACAACCCCGCCTGAAGTCCGAACGGCGAATCGTTGGTGATGGAGATCGCCTCGTCGAAGTCCGAGTAGGTCTGCAGCGTGACCACCGGACCGAACACTTCGTCGCACGAAACCTTCATCTCGGGACGGACATCGATCAGCACCGTGGGCAAGTAACACGGATCGACGCGACGGCCTCCGCAGACTACGCGCGCGCCCCCGGCGATCGCCTCCCCGACCCAGGCGTCGACACGCTCAAGCGCGCGCGCGTCGATCAACGGTCCGACGTCGGTCGCCGGATCCATGGGGTCTCCGGTCCGCAATGCCTCGACATGCGCCACCAACTCATCCATGAACCTTCCGGCAACGTTCTCGTGAACGAGGACGCGCTGCACCGCAACGCAAGACTGTCCGGCTTGGTAGAACCCACCGAAGGCGATGCGCGCGGCCGCATGCTCGAGGTCGGCGTCGGGCTCGACGATGGCCGCCGCGTTTCCTCCAAGTTCGAGCGTCACACGCTTTCGAGGCGCGACCGACTTCAGATGCCAGCCGACGGCGGTAGACCCGGTGAAGGTCAGCATCGCGACACGGTCATCGCGCGCCGCACGCTCGGAGTCCACGTTGGAGGCAACCAAAACCGACAGCGCATCGCCGACGCCGGCCTCCAGGAGGATCTCGGCCAGCGCCAGCGAACTCAGCGGAGTCGCCGGAGCCGGCTTGACCACAATCGGATTCCCCACGCCGAGCGCGGGTCCCACCTTGTGCGCGACCAGGTTCAGGGGGAAGTTGAAGGGAGCGATGCCAAGAACAGGGCCGATGGGAAAGCGCCGCGCGATTCCCAAGCGCCCCGGGAGGTCGGTGTCGAGGCGGACCAGCTCCCCGTCGAGCCGCTTGGCCTCCTCTGCTGAAAAGGTCATCGTGGATACGGCTCGATCGACCTCCGCGGACGCGAACTTCCACGGCTTGCCGCCCTCGCGCACGATGATCTCGGTGAGCTCGGCTCGCCGAGACGTGATCGCGACGGCCGCGCGGGCGAGCATGCGCGCGCGCTGCCCGGCGCTCTGGGTCCGCGTTCGTTCGAACGCGCGCACCGCTGCGCTCAGCGCGTCATCGACATCACTCCACTGAGGCACCGCGACGTCGTCGATCGTCTCGCCGGTATACGGGTTGGTGACGGGCAGGGATGCGGCGCCGGTGCGCCATTCACCCGCAACAAGGAACGGTCTCATGCCCTTAGGCTACTGCGAGCGACGCCCGGCCTACCGCGTGGCGGAGTTGTCCAGCGTGCGCAACGGGTGTCCGGGCGGTGTCGGCGGAGGCTGCTCGAGCAGAAGCGCGACCACCGCCGACGTCAGAAACATCGCGATGATCGCCGCCGCCGTCATGCCGGCGTCGTTGAACAACACCGCCGCGACGATTCCGACGACGCCGCCTTTGAAGGCCCCACCGAACGCCGGACGTGCATCCAGCGCGCGCGCAAGGTCGTCCCGGCGCTTCCAGGCCAAGATCGCCGCAACTGCCCCGAACACCAGCAAGGCCTTCATCCAAATCGAGAACGCGATGAGCGTGCGCGCGGCGGCGAGCTTGCGCGCAATAACCGATCCTTCGGCGGCTCGGACGGCCGAGCCGATGTGTGAACGGGCCTGCTCGCCGCGGAGTTTGTCCGCACCGAACACCGCCCCCGTAGATGCGGCCGTCACTGCGGCAATCGCGGCCCCCATCCGGAAATCGATTCTCCGCCCGGAGGCGTGTGCCACCAGAATCCCCAATGCGGGAATCGCAGTAAGCGTGGCTCCGAACTTCGCGCCGAGCGCCGGCGCGCCCATCACGGCAATTCCGGCGGCGAGCAGCGCAGCGATGCCGAAGGGGATCCTGCGATTCGCGCTGGAACGACTCATGCCGGCGGCCGCCGCAACGAGTGCGCCGCCGATCACGACTCCCATGAATTCGTTGCCGATTCCGTAGAATCGCGCACCCTGCGCGAGCAAGTACGACAACGGAGAGCGCGAGGCCAGCGGACTACCGGCAACGAGGTCGGCCAGCACGGCTACGGACGTGACGCCGCCGATCACAGCGAGTCCGCGCACGGCACCGAAGAACCCCACCCCCAGCACCGCCGCTGCAAGCGCGATCGCAGCGCTCCACAAAGCCATGACGGCCGGTCGACCGGTCGGCAGCACCGGCTCGATCAGCAACGCAAGCGGCAGTGCGCACGGAATGCACACGGCGACCGCAGCCGGTACGCGCAACCCGGGCCGCCGGTCGAGGATGCCGAAAACGAACGCAAGGGCCAGCAGGCCCAGCAACGACATGCTTCCGATCATCAGCGCGCGCACGACGATGATCCGAGAGTGAGCGGCGCGAACCAGACCGGACTCGAGCGCGGCGAGCCGGCCGGGAGGGTCGGACGCCTCCTCCCAGCCAAGCGCGCGCCCGGTCATCTCCCGCGGTACGTCTGCGCCCATCAACTCGAGGATGTGCGGCGCGACGTCGGCCAGAGTCGCCAAGCCGGCGCGCCGAGTGCTCGGGCTGTACAGCAGTCCCGAGGGGATACGAGGACCTACCTGCACCAAGAGCCCAAGGTAAGTTCGCTCTTGCTGCCGAAGGTCCGACGGGAACGGGGACAAGGCGATCAACACGTCACCGCCGTTAAGCGCGCGCCGCTCGTCGGCCACCCGCGCGCCGGCGGCGGCAAGCTCAGCGGGTGTTTCACCCGACACGCGCAGGAACCGAACAACACCCTCACCCGACCCCACACCGCCGTCGCCGAGAAAGGCTCGGAGAGACCGGTCGACTTCGACGCCCACGCCGGCCCTGCGAAGCGCGGTCGCCAGTTCGAACCCAACCGCATCTGCAGGCGCGCGCCCCCCGGCGCCGAACGTCGCGTAAGCCGTCGCGCGCACCCGGTCGAGTTCCGTTTCGTCCGATCCGCCGCGCGTGCCCAGCAGCGCAGCCGACCCGTCGCGAACCAGCGCGGCCAGCGAAGGCTCGCCGAGCCAGTCCGCAGGAGAGGCCCCCTCTACCAGGACGACGACCAGGAGCCGCCCGGGAGCCGCCGCGCGCGCAGCGCGCGGCGGCCAGGCGGCGGCAACAGCGGCGGCGGCGACAAGGCATACAAACAGCAGGGCGGTGCAACGGCGCATGCGGGGAGCCTATACTCGACGCACCGTGGCCGCCCCGCTCATCGACTCCTTCGGACGGGTGGCCGACGATCTGCGGGTCTCGGTCACCGACCGCTGCAACTTCCGCTGCACCTACTGCATGCCGGCGGAGGGCGTTCCGTGGTTGCCGCGCCACGACATCCTGACCTTCGAAGAGATCGACCGGCTCGTCGGGCTGTTCATGGAACTGGGCGCGCGCACCGTTCGCCTGACCGGCGGCGAGCCGCTTGTGCGAACCGACTTGGCCGACCTGGTGCAGATGCTTACGGCGCGCGGCGTTCCAGAACTGGCGCTGTCCACCAACGGAGTTCTGCTGGCCGAGCGCGCACCCGAACTGGCGCGCGCCGGTTTGCACCGCATCAACGTCAGCGTGGACTCGCTCATGCGCCACCGCTTCGCCGAAATGACTCGCCGCGATGCGCTTGAACAGGTGATGGAGGGCCTGCGCGCGGCCGAAGCCGCCGGCATGCACCCGATAAAACTCAACTGCGTCGTTATCCGCGGAACCAACGACGACGAAATCATCGACTTCGCCAAGTTCTCCAGAACGACCGGCTACGAAGTGCGCTTCATCGAGTACATGCCGCTGGATCCCGAAGAGCGCTGGAATCGCGAGACCGTCGTCCCCTCGAAGGAAGTTCTCGAAATCGTCGCGCGCGCCTACCCGCTGGAGCCGATCCGGCACGGTCCCGAACCGGCAACCATGTGGCGCTTCGCGGACGCAGCACCGGGCGCGATCGGCGTGATTTCCTCGGTGACCGACCCGTTCTGCGAGGCGTGCAACCGGGTGCGCATCACTTCCGACGGTCAGCTGCGCACCTGTTTGTTCGCACTTGAGGAGACCGACCTGCGCGCGCTGCTTCGCGGCGGCGCGAGCGACAAGGACATCGTGGAAGCCATCCGTGCGAGCGTGGCGGGCAAGTGGGCCGGCCACAAAATCAACGATCCGGACTTCGTCCGTCCGTCTCGCCCAATGTCTGGGATCGGCGGATAGCCTCCAGATCCTCGGGGTCGTCCACGTCCCACAGAACAATCGCCGGGGCCGCCTTCGTCCACTGCCCTTCGCCCAGACGTCGCACTTCCACAACGTCGAGCAAGTCGCGCATCGCGCGCGCGCCCTCTGCCACCAACTCCGCCGCGCGCACCGCCGCGCGTTGCGAGTAGCACGCGCACAACTGCTGGTCGCGATCATCGAGCACCGGCAATGCGACGTCCGCATCGCCCAGCGAACCTGCCACGAATTCCAGCAGCGCCGCCTCAATCAGGGGGAGATCGCAGGCGACCAGAAGGATGGGCCCGTCGTGCCCGCGCGCGCGCAACTCGGCCGCCCCGGCGACGAAGGCGACCAGAGGCCCCTCGCGCGGATCGTCTACGACCGGCAATCCCGTTTCGGCCTCGTTGCCGACGGCGAGGACCGGGTAGGCTACCTGCGCGAGCGCGCGCGCCACCCGCACGGCGAGGGGAATGCCGCCAACCTCAATGGTTGCCTTGTCCCGCCGCATGCGGCGAGACGCGCCTCCGGTCAGAAGGAGACCCGCTGGATGTATTCGCTCCACGAAATCGCCCACTTCCACGCAGTTGCGGACCCATGTTATGCGGCCGGGGGCACGCGATGAGCAAACGCACGGTCACCCCCGAAGAACTCGCGCACCCGCTGATTCCCTACGAGGAAGCCGTGGAGAAGATACTTTCCTTCTTCGGCCCGCTGGAACCGCGCGAGGTGGCCGTACGTGCCGCCCTCGGGCTGGTCGCGTCCGAACCACTCGTCGCGGACACGGACGTCCCCGGTTTCGAGAACTCTGCAATGGACGGCTACGCGGTGATTGCAGCCGACACGCACGCAGATCTGCCGGTCGTGCTGCGCTTGGTCGACGACCTCCCTGCCGGTACTGCTCCGACCCGAACGGTGACGACCGGAACCGCCGCCAAGATCATGACGGGGGCTCCCATACCACCCGGTGCCGACGCGGTGGTTCCGTGGGAGAACACCGAGGCGCACGAAGACGCGGTCGCGGTGCTCGTGAGCACAGCGGCGGGCAAACACGTTCGTCCGCGCGGCGAAGACGTCAAAGCCGGCACCGAGATCTTCGGTGCCGGGACGCGACTGCGCGCAGTGCACCTGGGCGTGCTGGCGTCCCTCGGGCGCACGCAAGTTCGCGTGCATCCGCGTCCGCGAATCGCGATCTTGTCCACCGGCGACGAACTCGTGGAGCCGGGCGGGATCTTGCGGCCCGGCCAGATCTTCGAGTCCAATCGCGCACACCTGCGCGGCGTCTGCGAAGAGAACGGCGCCGACGTCATCGCCGAGGCGATGATCGGAGACGAACCCGACGCGATCGCGAAGTGGCTCTCCGAGATTGCCCCGTCGGTGGACCTGATCGTGACGACCGGCGGCGCGAGCGTCGGCGAGCATGACTGGATCCGTCTGGTGCTCGAACGCGAAGGCGGGCTGCACATGTGGCGCGCGGCGATCAAGCCCGGCAAGCCGGTCGCCTTCGGACGCATCGGCAACACCTCCGTACTCGGGCTTCCCGGCAACCCGGGATCGGCCTTCGTCACGGCGCACATCTTCCTGGCGCGCGCCCTTCGGGTGATGGGAGGCCTGCCGCGCGAACCTCGCTCGGTGCGCGCGCGCCTGGGCGAAGCCGTCAAGGGAACTCCAAACCGCACGCTTTTCACACGCGTGACCCTCGACGGTGAAACGGCTACGCCACTTCCGCGCCAGTCCAGCGTGGTTTTGTCGAACCTGATCCCCGCCGACGGGTTCGCGATCGTTCCGCCGGGCGGCCTTGAGGCCGGCGCCGAGGTGACAGTGGAGATGATCTGATGGCCACTTTGTTGTTCTTCGCAGCGCTGCGCGACGCGGCCGGCGCGCGCTCGACGACCGTGGATGCGTCCACCGTCGGCGAAGCACTCAAGATCGCGTCGGAACGCTACGGGGACCGATTCACGAAGATCCTTGAGATCTGCACCGTAGTGCACGGCGACCAGACCGTTCCGCGCGATCGAGCGTGGTCGCTCCCGCTCGCCGAGAACGACGAGATCGCGCTGCTGCCCCCGGTGTCGGGCGGCGAGGACTTCCAAATGATGGACGTCGCAGACAAGGACGAGACCCTGCGCGAAGCAATCGCGGCGTGTCTGGTGGTGTGCTCGCCCGAAACTAGGGATCACTTGCTCGGCGCACAAACGCCGAAAGGAGATGCGGTCGGGCCGGCAAAAGTCGCAGGCATCCTCGCCGCCAAGCGCGTGCCAGACCTAATCCCGCTTTGCCACCCGGTGCGGACTACGTTCGCCGACGTGACCATCGCGGCGTCAGGAAACGACTCCATCGAGGTGCGCGCGACTATTCGAGGCCGCGACCGAACCGGCTTTGAAGTCGAGGCGCTAACGGCGTGCTCGGTCGCCGCGCTGACGCTCTACGACTTCGGAAAGGCTGAAGACCCGCGCATCCACATCGAGAACTTGCGCTTGATCTCGAAGTCGGGCGGGAAGTCGGGAAGCGTGGTGTACGAGTGAGAGTCGCGGTTCTCACGGTCAGCGACCGCGCGTCGGCCGGAACCTACGAAGATCTCGCCGGCCCCGAGGTCGAACGAGTCGCGCGCGCGGCAGGTGCCGAGATCACCGCGCGCGCACTGGTCCCCGACGAGCGCAACGAGATCGCAAGGCAGTTGCGAGACTGGGCCGACAACGGGATCGCCGATGTGATCCTGACGACAGGCGGCACCGGACTCGCTCCCCGCGACGTCACGCCCGAAGCGACCCGCGACGTGATCGAACGCGAAGCCCCCGGGATCGTCGAGTTGATGCGCGCGCGCGGTCTGGAGATCACACCCTTTGCCGCGCTCGCGCGCCAGGTGGCGGGGACACGCGGGCGCGCGCTCATCGTGAATCTGCCGGGTTCGCCCAAAGCCGCCGCCGAATCACTCGAAGCAGTGATCGCGATCCTGCCTCACGCCGTGGAGTTGATGACCAAGTGATCATCGTGACCGGACTGTTCGAAACTCCGCTCGACGTGGCGGGACTCGTCGCCGGTATTCGGCGCCCCGAGTGCGGAGGCCTGGTCGCCTTCGAAGGCACCACGCGCTCCCCCAACCACGGCCGCGTCGTGGTTCGCCTCGAATACGAGGCTTACACCGAGCGCGCCGAAAAGCAGCTGCGTGCGATTGCGGAAGAAGCGGCCGAGCGATGGGAACTCGGCGGCGTGCTCGCGGTACACCGCACAGGTACCTGCGAAGTCGGAGAGCCGAGCGTGGTCGTCGCCGCCGCGGCGCCGCATCGTCCCGAGGCCTTCGAAGCCGCGCGATGGCTGATCGACACCATCAAAGCCGAAGTCGCCGTCTGGAAGAAAGAGATCTTCGAAGACGGCGAAGCCTGGGTCGGAACCGACTGCTAGCGGCGCGCGCTTACTTTCTTGCGCATGATCGGACGGCCCCCGCGCCGTTCGACTTCACGGAACCCGGCCGCTTCGAACATCGGCGTGACGCCGGTGAACGACGACGCCGCGGACTTGCCCGGATCAACGGGGTACCCCTCGACGACGCGCGCGCCGTTGGACGCAGCCCAGCGCACCGCCTCGCGCAACAGGCGCGCGGCGACGTTCTCGCCGCGGTGCGCGCGATCCACAAAGAAGCACACGATCGACCACACCGGCGTGTCGTCCACCGGACGCAGTTTCGGTGAGCGCTCAATACGTGGGAACTCGGTGCGCGGAGCAACGCACACCCACCCCACCGGCGTGTCGCCGGAATAGGCGAGCAAGCCGGGCACGGCACCCGAGCGCACGATGTCTCGGAACGCGGCACGGTTTGCAGCGCCGGCGTCGCGCGAGAACTCCGCCGCGGTGATGCGCCACCACATGCACCAGCATCCCGAGCACGCGCCGCTCGGACCGAACAGCCGCTCCAAGTCGACCCACAGCTCGGCGACGACAGGCTTCACAACCAGTTTCGGCATTCCTTCAGGCTACGGACCCGAAGTCTGGAATGGAAGCACGACTGCCGAGGGATACTCCGCGCTGTGGTGTAACTGCAACACGCTGCCTGCCAAGTTCGCCTCGGTCGGCACCGAGGGACTCAAGTGCGGGGTGTCGGACGCCTGAACAGAGAAGCGCAGTTTGTGCCCGGCCTTGATGAGCGCGCCGGTGGGGAAGATCTCAACCCACAACTCGTTCAGGACGCCGTCTTCGACCGGCAGTACCGAGGCGCGCGTGAACGGGTGATACGGACGCACCGTCAGCCCGTTCCGAACCGTCGTCTTGGACTCGTCAAGCGCGCGCAACGAAAGCAGGTTCCACCCCGCGCTGATCTGCGTGACCGCCCCATCGGGGCTCACGTCGGCGAGGCGCGCGGTGATGAAAGCGTCCCGGCCGTTGGTCGAAGCAAACAGGCGCGCGGCCACCGGTCCGGCAAGCACGGTATCGGTCGCCACCGGCATGTCGTATACGAGCGAGTTCACCGCGTCGTTCGTGCGCTGGTCTGCTTCGCATCCTTGGTTCACGCCGGCTGCCGTCCACTGTGCGATGGACCGCGTGCAGGTCCCCGAAGCGGGTTGCCACACCAGCGTGTCGGGATCCTGCGCCGCAGGCGCGGACTCCGCGAGCGTGCCGGTCGAAACGGGAGCCATACCCGGTCCGGACAAGAAACGCTCGTCGTAGACGACGCCGGGCGGTGGCCACGATTCCGTTGTTGTCCAGTGCCCCGAGCCGAGACGGTAGTACGTCACAGGAGCCACGTCGACGTCCAGGTCATCGTCTGCAACCCCGCGGACGTAGTGGTCGAACCAGCGAAGCTCCAACTCCGGCAGAACCGGCACCCCGTCGGCCGGCAGCCCTTCACCCATGCCTGCGGTGACGTGATACCAGGGGCCCATCAGCAACCGGGTCGGGATTCCGTTAGCCGCCAGACGTTCATAGAGCATTGGTTCTCCGCGCTGGAACAGGTCGAACCAGCCTCCGACGACGAACGTCGGGACGTCCACTCGATCGATTACCTCCAGCGGCGAGCGTTCGCGGTAGAACGGACCGTCGTAGGAGTTGTCGCCCCCCGACGTTGCGTTCGCAAGCATGGTCGTCTGGAACCCAACAGCGCCGGCCGCGTGCGAAACCACCGCGTTCACCGCGCCGACGGGGTCATTCCCGGTGTAGGTAGGCGGCAACAGACCGAGAGCGGTCACGAGGCCGAGCCACATCGGGATGAAACTCGTGTTTGTCTCTCCGCCCGAACCGACGATGTCCCGGTAGACGTCTCCCGCGGGAACAACCGGGAAGATCGCACGCAGGCCCTCAGGATGCTGCGCGGCGGTGAGGATCTGGTTGATCGCGCCGTAGGACGTCCCGTGCAGCCCGACGTTACCGTCGGACCATTCGCGCGAGGCCGCCCACTCGACGATCTCCTTACCGTCGATTTGCTCGCGCGTTCCGAACGAATCCCACATTCCCTCAGACGCGCCGGTGCCGCGGACGTCGGCAATCACTTGGACGTAACCGCGCGTGATCAAGTAGTCGCTGCGGAAGTTCAACTGCGGAGCAGCCTTGTTGTATGGAGTCTGCGTGACGAGCACGGGGAACCGCCCCGGCGCCGCCGTCCCGTCGTCGCCGGCCGGACGCAACACGTCCACGGCCAAACGCACACCGTCGGACATCGTCACCCGAACGTCACGCTCAATCGCAACCTGGGGGAAATCCGCGTCGCGCGGGCTCCACGTTTGCGCGCGCCCAACACCCGGCGCCGCGATCAACCCCACCAAGGCAACAGCAACGACACACCGACGAATCATGGGCTCCCTCCCGCTCGCAGGCTCGGGTAGAGCTTCGATGTGTTCCGGAGAATCCCTTTTTGGTGACTACGCGCTTCTTGGTGACTACACGCGCGCCACTGCGGAACGCACCCCTGATCCCGCGCACTCCGCCTGGCAACGAACCTCAGGTGGGGTTACATCGTAATCAGTAAGCTGGATTCGTGGCCGATCGACTTCCCCCCGGACAGCGCCTCGCGCGAGGCTGGCCACTGCTCCACGAGGGACCGGTTCCCCGCTTCGATCCCGCGACGTGGCGGTTCCGCGCCTTCGGCGACGTTGCGGAAACCGCCGAGTGGACCTGGGATGAGTTTCGCGCGCTTCCGGCCACCGGGCTCACCGCCGACTTCCACTGCGTCACCGGTTGGTCCAAGCTCGACAACGCGTGGGAGGGAGTGCTTTTTCGCGAGATTGCCCGGCGCGCGCGCGTCCGTCCGTCGGCGACACACGCCTTGGTGCACGCTCCGCACGGGTACTCGGCGAATCTCCCGCTCGACGCACTGATGGACGACGACGTGCTGTTCGCATGGGCGCACGACGGAGAGCCGCTGGAGTTCGAACACGGCGGACCAATGCGCTTGGTCGTCCCCAAACGCTACGCGTGGAAGAGCGTGAAGTGGGCGAGCGCGGTGGAGTTCCTGGACCACGACACGCGCGGTTTTTGGGAGATCCGCGGTTACCACAGCGACGCCCACCCCTTCTCCGAAGAGCGCTACGCGCGGCAAGAGTGAGGCTCCAACTGGCGGCGCAGCGGGGGGCTGCGGATACACTCGCGGGGTGAGACTGCTGCTGTGCGGTGTTCGCGGCTCGACTCCTGCGACGGGAGCCGAGTTTGATCGCTACGGCGGCAACACCTCGTGCGTAGCGTTCGCCCACGGTGACGCAGACCCCACATTGGTGGTCGACGGCGGCACCGGCCTGCGGCGCCTGAGCAAGATCCTGGACCGTCGCGCGTTCCGCGGAACGATCTTGCTCGGACACCTGCACTGGGACCACACCCACGGCCTGCCGTTCTTCGCCTCGGGCGATCAAGACGGCGCGCGCGTTGACGTCTTGATCCCCGAGCAAGGCGACGCGTCGGAGGTAATGGCGCGCGCGCTCGGGCCACCGCACTTCCCCGTTCGCTTGGAGGATCTGCGCGGTGACTGGTCGGTTGCGGGCTTGGAGCCGGGGAAGCACGACATCGAAGGCTTCCGGGTGCTCGCCCGCGACATCCCGCACAAGATGACGCGGACCTACGGGTTCCGCATCTCCGACAACGCGACATCCGTTGCGTACATGTCCGATCACTGGCCGGCGCGCGCGCCGGGCGAAGTCGCGGAGTTCCACGAGACGGCGCGTGAACTTGCCGACGGAGTAGACCTGCTCATCCACGACGCGCAGTACACCCAGGAGGAGTTCAACGCGCGCGCGCATCTGGGGCACGCCACGATCGAGTACGCGGTCGGACTGGCGGAGGCGTGCGGCGCGCGCGAACTGCTGCTGTTCCACCACGACCCCGAACGCACCGACGACGAGATCGACGCCCTCGTTCAAAAGTACTCCACCGGCGCCCTGCCGGTGCGCGCGGCAGCCGAGGGTCACGTCATCGATTTGTAGGCGGCGCAAAGAGCGCCGACGTCGCGTATCGGGATGAAAGCGAACGGAACGTTTCGGGACGTTGCGGCAGACCCCCGTAAGAACTCAAGGAGGAGCCTTCGCGCGCGGAGAAACCTGTCCGCGATGAAAAGGAGCGCCGCCGCATCCGTGCTGCTCGCGATTACCGTCGCGGCAAGCATCGCCGTCGTGCCCGGCACTGCCGCCGCCGATTTCGACGATGGCTGCGTTGCCGTGGGAACCCACGGGCCGATCGCCAGCATCCGGCCGCACGACTGCTACTACACGGCCAGCGGCCCCGGTTTCTACGTCGCGGCAACCACGAATCCGTTTGTGATCTCCGTCTCCAGAGACGGCGGGCAAACCTGGGCGGACATCGTGCGGCGCCCGGTGCAGGGCGAGCCCACGAACGGATCCCTCCCAACGCGTCCGGGGGATCGGGTCGGAGTCAGCGTCTCGTGCTGGAGCTACACGGGCAGTTGGCCGTGCACCTCAGAGCAGTTCGGCGGACGCTACGGCGTCGTGTGGGCGCAGAGCGACATCTAGTCGCCGGCAGCGGGCGCGAATTGCGTCAGGTACAGGTCCGCGTAGGTTCCCGGCACTCCCACCAGATCCGCATGGCGACCCTGCTGCACGATGCGTCCTTCCTCCACGACCAAGATCATGTCGGCATTGACGATCGTGGACAAACGGTGCGCGATCACAACTGAGGTCCGCCCCGAGAGCGCCGCGTCGAGCGCGCGCTGGATAAGCACCTCGGACTCCGAATCCAAATGCGACGTCGCCTCGTCCAGAATCACGATCGGCGGCGCCTTGAGAAGAACGCGCGCGATCGCGAGGCGTTGCTTCTCCCCACCCGAAAGCCGGTAACCACGCTCTCCTACGACGGTGTCGAATCCGTCGGACAACGCAGCGATCACGTGGTAGATCTGCGCGGCCCGGCACGCCTCGACCAATGCCTCTTCGCCGGCATCGGGGCGCGCGAACAACAGGTTGCTGCGTACGGTGTCGTGGAACAAGTGCGGGTCTTGGCTCACGACCCCGATGTGCGCGCGCAAACTCGCCAGCGTCAAGTCCCGCACGTCGAGGCCGTCGATGAGCACCGCGCCCGCGGTTGCGTCGTACAGCCGCGGAATGAGCGCCGAAATGGTCGTCTTGCCGGCCCCGGACGGACCGACAAGGGCCACCGTCATTCCCGGCTCGGCCACAAACGAGACACCCGAGAGCACCTCAACCGGATCCGTCTCCTCGTCGAAGTTCCCCACGGTTTCCAGGGATGCAATCGACACGTCCCGCGCGCGCGGGTAGCGGAATCGCACATCGCGGAACTCGATCCGGCCGCGCGCCGCCTCGAGCGCAACGGCTCCGTCTCGATCGGCAATCGACGGCGGCAAGTCGAGCACCTCGAAGACCCGCTCGAAACTGACGAACGACGTCATGAGATCCACGCGCGCGTTCGTCAACATGGTGAGCGGTCCGTACAGCGCGCCAACGTAAGCGATGAACGCAACGACCGTGCCGGTCGAGATATCTCCGTTGATGGCGAGCCGCCCTCCGACTCCGTAGACCACCGCAGCGCCGACGCCGGCAACCACGCCGAGCGTAACGAACAACGTGCGCGCGTAGACCGCGATCTTCACTCCGATATCGCGCACGCGGCCTGCCCGGGCGGCGAATACCGTGCGCTCGTCGTCGGGTCGTCCGTAGAGCTTCGACAGCATTGCGCCCGAGACGTTGAACCGCTCCTGCATCATGCCGTTCATCTCTGCGTTAAGCCCCATCTGTTCGCGAGTTACCCGCTGAAGGCGGCGTCCGACCCGCTTGGTGGGCAGCAGGAACAGCGGCAGCACGGCCAAGGCGAGCAGCGTCAAGCGCCACTCGAGTGTGGCCATAATCGAAATCGTCGTCACGAGGTTCACCACGTTTTGCACCACGGTTCCAAGCGTCCCGGTCACTGCGGATTGAGCGCCGACCACATCGCTGTTCATCCGGCTAATCAACGCCCCGGTTTGCGTACGCGTAAAGAACGCGAGCGGCATCCGCTGCACGTGATCAAAGAGCTTCACACGAAGATCGAAGATGAGTCCTTCGCCGACCCGCGACGCCAGCCACCGTCCCGCGAGGCTGGCGCCCGCCTGCGCCGCGGCAACACCGACACCGGCCCCGGCGAGGATGTACACCAACCGCACGTTCCCAAGAAGAATCGCGCGGTCGATCAGCGCGCGCATCAGCAGCGGCGGTACGGCCGCGAGCAACGCCGACACCACAACCACCCCGAGATAGGCGCCGATGGCCGCCCGGTACCGCGCCGCGAGACGCAGCGCGCGCGGGATGGTTCCGGGAACGAGCTTGTGGCTCTTTACGCTGTCGTCGGATCCGCGCAGCAGCATTCGCCCGCCGTGGGCACCAGGGAACATGGTTCGAGTATAGAAGCGCGCGCCGCGCCGGGCTCGGCCTCCCGCAAAGACAAACCCGCGCGGATTGCGACGCGAACCGCCGCGCGCCGCTCAGGCCAGCAGTGAGGTCCGCGGGTAGGCGATCGCGGGGTCGGTGATGACGTTGACCAGGCTCGGACCCGGCGTCGCGAGCGCGCGTTCAAGTGCGGGTCCGAGTTCCGCGGGTTCCCTTACGAACTCGCCGTGACCACCGAACGCGCGCATGACCTCGTCATAGCGGGTCTCGGGCCGCAACTCCGCGGCGACGTCGTATCCATACAGGAACTGCATCGGGTGCTTCTCGAGCCCCCAGATCCCGTTGTTACCGCACACCAGCGTCACGTCGACGCCGAAACGAACGAGCGTGTCCCAGTCCCCAAGGCTGAACCCCGCAGCTCCGTCTCCCAGCAACACGACGATCTGGCGTCCCGGGTACAGCAGTCCCGCCGCGAGCGCGTAGCCGGCGGAGATCCCTAGACAACCGTACGGCCCGGGATCGAGCCAGCCGCCGGGCTCAAACACATCTACGAACTTGCCTGCATACGACGCGAAGTCGCCGCCGTCGGCGATCACAATGCCGTCGCGCGCCAGGCGCGGAACCAGTTCGCCGTAGACGCGCGCCGGATGAAGCGGAGCAGCCGTGCTCGCAAGGTCGCTTGCGAAGGACTCTCGCTTCGATGTCTCAACCGCGCGCAGCTGCCCGACCCAGTCCTCGCTCACGCGCGCCCCTGCGCCGGCGAGCGCATCGAGTCCCGCGGCGATCGGCCCGGCAATCCACGCCGACGGGGCCGCATGATGGCCCACTTGCGAGGGATCGTCCACGACGTGAATCACCTTCGCGTCGCCGAACTTACCGAACGCAATGCGGAAGTCCAAGCGCGTACCCACGACGATCACCAGGTCGGCCGTCGCGAACGCGTGCCCGCGCGCCGCCGAGAACGCAAGCGCGTGATCGGCCGGCAGAATCCCGCGCCCCATACCGTTTGCGAACACCGGAAGGCGCGCCGACTCGACCAGCGCGCGCGCGGCGACCTCTGCTCCGTCGGCCCACACGTCCGAACCCAGCAGCAAAACCGGCCGCTCCGCCGCGGACAGAAGACGCGCTGCGAGTTGGGGATCTCCGTCCAGGCTTGCATCTTCGACCGCGGCGGGCACCGGCGCCGAAACGGAGGCCTCCATGAAGAGCACGTCCATCGGGAAGTCGCAGAACACCGGCCCACGATGACGGAGACCGGCCGAATCCAGCGCCGCCGACGTGCGCGCGCCGATTTCGGCGGTGTCGAATACCGTCTCGGAGCGCTTGGTCACCGGCGCAAGCAGCGGCGTGTGATCCATCTCTTGCAGACTGCCTTGACCCCATCGCACTTGGGGCGCACGTCCCCCGAGCACGACCAGCGGCGATCCGTTGAAGCTCGCGGAAACGATGGCGTTCATCCCGTTGACGACGCCGGGTCCGGCGGTCAGTGCCGCAACACCCGGGGCGCGCGTGAGTTTTCCGTGCGCCTCGGCCGCGAAGCCGGCGGCAAGTTCGTGACGAACATCCACGATCCGCATCCCGCGCCGGTGAAGCCCGTCGTAGATGGGGAAGATGTGTCCGCCCGAAAGCGTGTATATGCGATCAACGCCGTGCGCGCGCAGCGCTTCGGCGACGTGATGCCCGCCGTGCCCTTCAATGATCTGGGTCATGCGCGGCATCCTGCACGCAGGCCTCGCCCTCGGGCAAACACGGGGGGTGAGTTTGCCGCGCTCCACGCCGAGGGGTACCTTCGCTTTTTGTGAACTCACGCAGGCTTTCCCAAATCCTCGCCGCACTCGTCGCGCTCATGTTCGTGACCACGTCGTGCGGTGGCTCCAAGCAAACCGGCTCCGCAGCCGGCCCCAAGTCCAGCCCGGTACCCGCGGCCAGTCTGATGAGTGGTTCCGCCGGAGCCAGCGCCGCAGCCAAAGCTTCCAAGCAGGCCGAGGCCGTCCAGAGTCAGCGCGCGACCGCAACCGCCGCGACGACACCCAAAGGAACTCCGGCCCCGCCGGCACCGCCGCCCGGAAAGGCTTCACCGAGCGACCCGCCGGCCTCCGGCACCTACACGTACACGGTCAAGGGAACCGTGACGTCGCAGGGAAAGACCCAGCCTTTGCCCGACGAGGCGACGCTGAAGATAGATCCGGCAACGCTCGCCGACGGTGGCGCAAAGCGCCAGGTCCACCACGTCGCAGCCGAAGGCGGCAGCTCGGACATCACGTATCTGTTCGCCGCGGACGGCATCTACATCGAGCAGGTCGTCACCAACAACTACACGTGCGCACTGCAGCCTCCGCTCAAGACGCTGCCGCTCCCGCTGAAGGTGGGAGCGAAGTGGGCGTCGAAGGCCACATGCCAGGGAACCACAACCGAAATGACTGCAGAGATCGTGCGCACAGAAAAGCGCACGATCGGCGGGGTCGCAGTGGACACATTCGTCGTCGAATCGACCGTCCACACGACCGGGTCGGGCTTCGATCAGAAGCAGGACGCCACGACGTGGTTCTCGCCCGACTACCGGTTGCGCGTTCGCGAACAGAGCACTGCGGACATGACATTTGGAACTGAGAAGGCCACCACGGAATCCGTTCAGGAGCTGACGGGGCTCACGCCGAAGAAGTGAGGCCGGGGGCCGCACCAATCGACGACCTGGCACGGATCCAGGAAGCCAGCCTCGCGCGCGCCTCCGAGTCGACCCGGCGAGCCTACCCGGCGGATCACCGCATGGACGGCGAAGGGCTGTTCGCGTTCCTCTCACGCCACCGAACCGCGGTGCTTGCCACGGTGCGTCCCGACGGACGCCCGCAGGCCGGACCGGTCGGCTACGCGCTCGTCGGAACCCGTTTCGTGCTCGCCTCCTTGGAGTCCGCCGCGCGCGTCTCGAACCTACGGATGCATCCCCACGCGTCGCTGGTCGTGTCGGAGGAGTCCGGCCAGGAGCGCGCGGTCGTGATCGTCGACGGCACGGCACGACTGGTGCGCGCGTTGGAGGCCGCCCCCGACGTCCGGGCGCCGTTTCGCGCGCCCGACGGCTCACTGCCGCCATGGGTCGAGGTCTTGGCGATGATCACGCCCGAACGCCTGCTGTCGTACGCAACCGACCCTGCCGCGCTCTGAGGACTGATTCTGACCCGGGGGGTCGATTCGCCCCACCGGGCGTCCTGCGATAAAACCCTTGCACTATGAATATCTGTGTCCTGGTCAAGCAGATCCCGGACCCGAACAACCCGTACGAACTCGTCAACGGGCGACTGAAGCGCGATGTCGCCCAAAACGTGCTCGACCCCGGGGATGAGTTCGGCGTCGAGGCCGCGCTGAAGTTCGTTGAAGCGCAGGGCGGCGAAGTAACGGTCGTGTCCATGGGCCCCGAAAAGGCCTTGGAAGCAATTCGTCGCGCGCTCTCCATGGGTGCGCACAAAGGCATCTTGGTCTCCGACGATCAGCTGGCGGGTGCGGATTCTCTGGCAACTGCCCGCGTGCTCGCCGCTGCGGTCAAGCACGCCGGGTTCGACCTCATCGTCGCGGGGACCGAGTCCACCGACGGATACACCGGAACCGTTCCGGGCACCATCGCCGAACTACTCGGCGTCCCGCAGGCGACCTTCGCCAAGCACATCGAGATCGGCGACGGCAAGCTTCACGTGCAGCGCCAGACCGAGAACGGGTACGACGATGTTGAGTGCCCGCTGCCCGCGCTGGTGACCGTCACCGCAGGAGTGAACGAGCCCCGCTACCCGACGTTCAAGGGCATCATGCAGGCGAAGTCCAAGCCGGTCGAGCAGCTCAAGGTCGCCGACCTCGGACTGTCGGCAGAGGACGTCACCGCCTCGCAGACGGTCGCCGAAGTCACTCCCGCTCCCGCGCGCGGTGCCGGTGAGAAGTTCGAGGACGACGGAACCGGCGCAGCGAAGATCGCCGATTTCCTCAAGGAAGCGAAGGTCATCTGATGGCGAAGATCTGGGTTTACGGAGAGGTCACGCCGGACTCCACCGGATTCAAGACCACGCTCGAGATCCTCACGAAGGCTCGCGAGCTTGGTGAAGTCTCGGTCGTCGCACTTGGTCCGGGCGCAACCGCTGCCGCCGCAGCGTTCGGCGAGCACGGCGCCGCAACCGTCTACGCGAGTGACGACGCCGTCTACAGCGACTACATCGCCGAGCCGGCCGCGTTCACGCTTCACAAGTTGATCGGCGAGCACCAGCCGCACATGGTCATCTTCCCGATGACCTACGACTCCCGGGACGTCGCCTCGCGGCTCGCCGCGAAGACCGGTTCGACGGTGATGTCCAACGCCGCCGACATTCTGGGCGCCGACAAGGCCACGACGGCCATCTTCGGCGGCGCGCAGATTGTGACGACACAGCTCAACGGTCCGGACCCCAAGATCGTGCTCGTCCGTCCGAAGTCGCTCGACGCGGCTCCGTCCGGCGGAAGCGCGAACGTGGTGGCCGTTGACGTAGCCGTCCCCGAAGAAGCGAAGCGCGCGAAGCGCGTCGAGCGCCACGAGGTCGCCGCGACCGGTCCCAAGCTCGAAGACGCAACGGTCATCGTGGCCGGCGGACGCGGGCTCGGAGACAAGGCCAACGTCAAGTTGCTGGAGGATCTGGCGGCCGAGATCCCGAACGCCGCGATCGGCGCCACGCGCGCCATCGTCGACGCCGACTGGGTCCCGTTCGCGCTTCAGATCGGTCAGACCGGCAAGACGGTGAAGCCGAAGGTCTACATCGCCATCGGCATCTCTGGTGCCACGCAGCACATCGTCGGCATGAAGTCCTCCGATCGCATCATTGCCATCAACAAGGACGCCGAAGCACCGATCTTCTCGCTCGCCGACCTCGGAGTGGTCGGCGACGCACTGAAGATCACGCCGAAGCTCGTCGAGGAGGTCCGCTCCCGCAAGGGCTAGGACCGGCGGACGACGACGAGGCCGCGGGAAACCGCGGCCTCGTCGTTTCTTGGGGTGGTTCAGCACTCAAATTGAACGTCCACTCCCAATCCAGACCCCATGCCGGCGAAAGTCGACGGACCGAAATCGACCTCATCAAAGGTCGCAGCGGCGACTGCCTGCCTGTAGGCGCCCTCGTAGTCGGACGCAAACACCGTGCAACCGCTGTGGAACGACTGGGTGCCGCCACCACGCTGGATCCGCCCATCGGGGGTCCAGTCGGCCACGACGATCGTCTCGCGGCCATCGTCTATCGGGTTGCCTTCGTCATCGTAGGACTGCATCCAGTACGTGCCTTCGAGGTGCGCGGAACGAAGCAGCAGCGGGTTCATCTTGAAAGTGAACGAACCCGGATCGGCCCAGCCTTGAGCCCAATTCTCCACCACGCAGGGGACCGGCTCGACATCCCCGGGAAGCGGCGGGCTTTCGGGATCGCGTGGACCCATTCCCGGATCACCGCCGCCACCGCCATCATCCGTCTTGTCGCACAACATCGATCCGGTGAATACCTCAGACCAGCCATTGCGTCCCGCGGAGGCGGCCAAATACCGCACCGAGATCCGCACCTGAGTGTCGGAGACATCCTGCGTCGTCTCCCAGTAAGCATCGGCAGACGAATCCATCCCGATGCCTGCTCCTGCAGAAGGCACTTGCGCCCTTGCCGGAATCGTTGCGGCCGCAAGGACCGCGACCAGCGCAGCCATACGCACTGGGCGCATGCTCTCCTCCTCCTCGACGCGCTCCCGGTTGGAACGTGTCCTCTTTGACGTATGATCGCCCGACTTGGTTCCGGCGTCGAGGGCCGTTTTGCGGTGAGCCGGAACATCCGCACCCCGGGAGGTCTGCGAATGCCGCTATTCGAGTTCGAGGGTAAGTCGCCCCAGATCCATGAGACCGCGTTCATCGCCGAGACGGCGACGATCGTCGGCGACGTCGTCGTCGAGGAGAACGCCTCGGTTTGGTACGGCGCGGTTGTGCGCGGCGACTACGGACCGATTCGGATTCGAGCGGGAGCCAACGTCCAGGACGGTTCGGTGCTGCACGGCCCACCGGGGGCCACGCTGGAAATCGGACCCGGTGCGACCGTGGGCCATCTGTGCGTAATCCACGGAGCGTCCCTCGGCGCCGAAGCAATGGTCGCCAACGGATCAACCGTGCTGGACGGAGCGGTGATCGGCGCGCGCGCGATGGTCGGCGCCGGTGCGTTGGTTCCCCCGGGAATGCAGGTCCCCGAGGACACTCTGGTGGTCGGCGTACCAGCCAAGGTACGCGGACCCATCCCGGGAACACCGGCAGAGTTGTGGGTCAAGGGCAACCCAAGCGCTTACCAAGATCTCGCGCAGCGCCACCGGGCGGGCGCGCGCCCAGCCTAGGAGTCCCACGGCCCCCATCGCGGCCCGCTTCAAAGCGTGGGCGCAGAGGCCTCCACTTTCAGGCGGAACGGACTAGGCTGAATGCGGCCCGAGAGGGGAGATCGCATGAAGGCGAAAACGGCTCTTGCGGCAGTGGGGATAGGGGTCTCCCTGGCCGGCGCGTGGGTCGGGGTCCTATCCCGACCAACCGCCATTGCCGCGGTGAACCCACCGGAGGCGTTCCGCGATCGACTTGTCGGCGTAGGAGCGATCCTCACGCCCCTTGATGACGCGCGGGCTGCGCAGGTGGCCTCGGCGGGTGTAACCGCAGACCAGGCGCGTCGCCTCGCTGAACACCAGTTCCAGCGCGCGACCTTTGCCGGGATATACCTCGGCGGATTCACGGATACGAAGCAACATGTCGGCGAGACCGAGAACTCGCCCCTCTCGATATCGGATGTGCCCGCCTACGTGGTGCTGCTGGACGACGCAAGCATGTACCTTCGCGGCCCGTGGAGGGGAGAGCATGGGCGGCCCCCGAAACCCGTCTCCGTCTCCGTGGCCGTATTCATAGATGCCCTGAGCGGCGCACAGATCATGAGCACAACCCTCTAGCCGAACGCGTCGCCGACGAACGACAAGAGCGGTTTTGGCGCGCAACTCACCGTCCGGACGGCGTCTTCGCGCACGCGCGACTTTGCGCGCCCAGCCGTCCACTTCGCAATCGGGGATCTCAACGACGCTGCCGCAGGGTTGTGGATCAGCGGCAACCCAAGCGCTTACCAAGATCTCGCGCGGCGCCACCGCGCCGGCGCGCGCCCCATCGGCGTAATCGGCGCGTAAAGTAATCCCATGAACCGACATCACCTCGTCCACTTCTTGAAGCACCCGTCGATCTGGGCGCACGCGATCTGGCGAAAGGCGTACGAGACCAGGCATCCCGATCACCCTTGGCTGGATCCCGGCGCGATCAAGCTGATCGACTCGGTTCTGACCACCGAATCAAACGTCCTCGAATGGGGGGCCGGTCGCAGTACCACCTGGCTGGCTCGCCGCGTCGGCCGACTCACGAGCATCGAGCACGACGCCGGCTGGTACCGACAGGTCCGAGAAACGCTGGCCGATCGTGGCCTCACCAACGTCGACTTGCGGTTCCTTCCGCTACCCGACACCGCAGCCATGGACGATGACTTCTACTGGTCCGAAAGCCCCTACGCGATGGTCAGTGCGGAGTTCGTCGACGGGGCTCTCGACCTCGTGTTGGTCGACGGGGCAATGCGGCAGAACTGCGTCGCCCGCGTGCTGTCCAAGATCAAACCCGGGGGTCACCTCGTGATCGACAACGCGCGCCAGCTCTCACGACTCGATGATTGGGGAGTCCCCGCCGACTGGCCGCTCCTCCACATTGACGGCAGGCGCTTGCGCGACACCGCGGTGTGGCAGCGGCCCTCCAAGGGCCCGGCAGTGACGGGGGGGGATTGAATCCCCCCCCGTCACTGCTCTCCTCTTCCGGTAATCAAACTAGTTGCAAGACCCCACCGTGCACGCGCCCCCAACACTGACGCCTGCGCTTACGCCTCCGGTGTTGTAGTGCGCACCGGCCACGGGAGACCCATTGGCGAAGGTCACGACGTTCCCCGCCTTCCCGTCACCCGTGCCCGTGACGCCGGTGAACCCGACCGATCCTGCTTTGCCGTACGTGCACACCGCCACCATCGCATGCGGTGGCACCCACACGCAGACGGTTTGATCAACCAGTGTCCCCGATCCAGTGCCGGTGCAGGTGTCCGTGCCGTTAACCCGCACGCACGTCCGCACCTCGTTCGCTGACGCCGCCGCGGTCGACAGCCCCGCTGCAAGTACGACCAACCCAAGCACAACACGTCGTGCCCGCATGACTTCCCCCTTCGCCCATTTCCTGTCATTCCGAACTTTTCGGAACGCGCGAAACCGTAACCCCCC
>Ga0265292_1000676_pt1 | contig 41237 bp, 33 predicted proteins | sample Munlanlewell296A_FD_189080 | JGI IMG/M metagenome (GOLD analysis project Ga0265292, IMG submission 189080) | Leachate microbial communities from a municipal landfill in Southern Ontario, Canada - Leachate well 296A | ecosystem: Engineered > Solid waste > Landfill > Unclassified | place: Canada... | reverse complement strand
TTTTGGTAAACCCGAAAACCCGGATGACGGTTCATGGCCGTTGATACAGGAAGCGCAGTTACGCACATGGCAGTCAGTACCTAACACCGGGATGATAGTAACTATCGATGTTGGTGACCCTAGTATACATCCAAAAGACAAAAGTACGGTTGGGTACCGGTTATCACTACACGCACGGAAACTAGTTTTCGGCGAAAATATAGAATTTTCTGGGCCGATATATGATTCAGTTAAGTTTGAAGGCAAAAAGGCATACATAAAGTTTACACATACGGCTGACGGTATAAAAATCTCGAAACCGGGAGAAAAACCGTTATGGTTCTGCATTGCGGGTGAAGACAAAGTGTTCTACAACGCGAACGCGGTAATCTCCGGAAAAGATACGGTTACTCTCACCGCGCCGGAAGTTAAGAACCCTGTTGCTGTACGGTACGCATGGGCAGTTGCGCCGGTAAATAATATTGTCAACTCATTAGGTTTACCTGCATCACCGTTCCGGACGGATAAATGGATGGGCGTTGCGGTACCATTACCCCCGGGAATAGTTGCACTAAAGAAATAGGTGTTTATGTTTTTAACAGTATTTTTTGTATTGATATTATTGAGTTCATTCACTCCAGTATACGCAAATGTTACACTTTCGGGTTTATTCTCTGACAACATGGTCCTCCAGCGCGGTATGGAAACCAAGGTATGGGGTTATGCGGATACAGATGAAACGATAATCGTTGAATTCAACGATCAAAAAATACAGGCAACCCCCGGGATTGACGGCAAATGGATGGTACTCCTGAAAAATCTTCAACCCGGCGGGCCACACAAAATGGTTATCTCCGGCAAAAATATTATTGAACTTAATAATATCCTCGTTGGCGATGTTTGGGTTTGCAGCGGACAGTCAAACATGGCATGGCCAATGTCAAAAACATCAAACGCAGCATTTGACGTAGCGAACTCAACTAACCCGTTAATCCGCATATTCACAGTCCCGAGGATAAGTACAACTACTGAACTTGAATTAACTATATCAAAATGGTCAGAATGCCTACCCGCTACAGTACTAAGCTACTCCGGAGTAGCATACTTTTTCGGTAAAAATATGGTGGACACCACAAAGGTTCCTGTAGGATTGATAAACGCATCCGTAGGCGCTACGCCAATTGAACCTTGGATGAGCCAAAAGGAACTTACTACTAATCCGGTATTGGCAGAAGATTACAAAAAAATTGTGGAACTAGAAAATTCCTATACAGAAGTCCCCGTACCGGTTAAGAAAACAATAACTGAAAATATTGACTACGACCCTACAGCACTTGCTGATAATACACCAAAAACTATTAAGAAACCGGTAGTCAGCGCAGCACAACGGCAGTCAGTTTGTTATAACGGAATGATCTCTCCGTTATTGAACTACACCATTAAAGGCGTTATCTGGTATCAGGGTGAGAATAACAGCCTGCGTACAATGGATTACGGCAAATTATTCCCTGCAATGATTACCAGTTGGCGTCAAGCATGGAATATCGGCGAGTTCCCGTTTATATTTGTCCAGCTTGCGTATTACGGTAAACCTGAGAAACAAGATAAAGGCGCGTGGTCAATTATCCAGGAAGCACAATTGCGTACCTGGCAAACCGTACCAAACACCGGAATGGTGGTAACTCTCGACATCGGTGACGTTAGCGTACATCCAAAAGATAAAAGTACGGTTGGGTACCGGTTATCACTACACGCACGTAAACTTGTCTTTAGCGAAAATATTGAATGTTCCGGCCCGGTATATGATTCTGTTAAGTACAACAAAAATAAAGCGTATGTTAAGTTCACTCATGCAGCTGATGGTATAAAAGTATCAAAACCCGGCGAAAAACCGTTATGGTTCTGCATAGCTGGAGAAGATAAAGTGTTCTACAACGCGGATACGGTTATCTCCGGAAAAGATACGGTTACTCTAACCGCGCCGGAAGTAAAGAACCCTGTTGCTGTGCGGTACGCATGGGCAATCGCGCCAGTGAACAATATTGTCAACTCGTTAGGTTTACCTGCGTCACCGTTCCGTACTGACAACTGGGACAATGTTTTGGTTCCATTACCACCAGGTGTGATTACCGCAACAAAATAAATATTTCACTACTATCAGTACTTCCCGTATTTTCTTCCAGTTTCTATCATTGCGAAAATGTTTTCATCCGGCGTATCGCGCCCGCACTGATCGCCCGTAGAAAGTATAAACCCGCCGTCGTGAGCCGCAGCGTCAATAGCAGCTTTTGCTGCGTTCTCCACGTCTTTCACGCTACCGCGTAACATAACATCAGTCGTATGAAGGTTACCCATGAGGCTAATCTTATTCCCAAACTCTTTCTTCACTTTAGCGAGGTCGCAGTCGCCCATCGGCGGGATCTCCAGAGGATTAATGCTTGAAAGATCGCTTTCTTCCGCAGCGATTTTTACGAGCTGGTACTCCGGCCCGCAACAATGCACCTGGCTAGGGATACCCGCGGATTTACACAACTTACTAAACTCTTTCAACGCGTATAACGAAAGGTCACGGAAAATCGGTGGAGGGTTGCTGAGCATATGCCCTGAATTACCTATAAGAATGAAATCAGGTTTTAGCTCCAAATGTTTTTTTAGTGTAGCAATAGCGTTCTCCGTTTGTTTCTCACACCGCGCGATAACTTTCTTAGGATTATCATAATACTCGTACACAGAGTCCGGGTTTTTTATGTTCAAACCCGGCATCTGTACTGCAAGGCCTACAACCCCGCGGTCACCCATATACTCATACGCCTCATAGAACGCGTCGGTACCTTTATAGTTGTTAACCTTCTTCACATCTTCCCATTCAGTTGGCGTAGTGGTTGGCATTCCAAGCTTACTAAGCTCAACCCCGTGTGTTGGCGAGTTATCGATATAGTAAACATTACACGTGCGGGACCATTCTTCTTTCCCGCTGACTGTCCTGTGGTTACGCGTGTAAATACGGTCGTCGGTTTTCAGGATAATCGCTTCCTTCCACAATGATGGTAACAATTCAGGTACGGGTTCCGGCGAGTACGACACCGGGACTGCCTCGAGCCAGCCGTCAAACCCAAAATATTTTACGGCGTCGATATACGCCTTCCACTTCGGCGGGTTGTTATACAAATATATGTCCCAAAACGGTTTTTTGGTTAACCTACACGGGATCATGTTTGACATGTCCGGGGCAACAGGTACGTAGTCCGGTTTACCGTTCCGCATCGCGGTGAGCATACGTTCTTTCGGTATCATCCTTCCCCCCTATCTCATTTTTTATGATTTATTTATGATATCTTATCAAAATATTGAAGAGTTGTTCTATAATAAACCAGCAACGTGTCATTTCATAACATTTATGGTATTTTGTAAAAAATCAACTGGAGAGGATTAGACGCCATCAGAACCTGGTTTGTGGGACAGCCTGTGTAAGAAGTTAAATTTTAAAGTTTACATAAGTTCCATGTCTTGAACTTACGCGGAGTGACAGTTTTAACATTTCCCACCATTGTTTGCACATCGGTAAGCCATTTTATATACTCGTCCAATTGAATTTCACGATACGGAGATACAACAGAGAAATGTTTACGCCGCGTTTTTGACTGTGCATCTTTTCGCATCTCGCGTTTATCACGGTTACTTAGCATCTTTACCCCCAAGTTTATGTACCAACTTGTTGTATTCATCTAAACGGTCAAATAGTTCAAAGTATTCTCGTAACTTCTTGTGGTCTATCACATCTTTATTTGCTTTCACTAAGTTTTCAATATCAACGATGTCTTTGTTATACCGTTCCGGATCGTTAGCAATAGATTGTACTTTCAATCCAATTATGTCTTCTGAAAGTAACGCTTTAACTTTAAACTCGCCGTTGAACAACTCTTTTACTTTCGCGCGGTTAAGCATTGCAACCGCATATTTTCTATGCGCCAGCAAAAAATCCACTTCGCCTAACGGTTTAAGCGGCGAAACATAATTTATCACATCTACAGACTTATGCCTAATCTCATATCCAAAACTTTTCATAATTTTATCAACGCTGCTTGCTTGAGTTGAAAAAATCATGAAATCGATGTCAATAGTTGTACGTATAAACCCTGATAAACTCACTGCAAATCCTCCGATTAACGCAAACTCAATATTTTGTGCTGTAAACGCGGGTACCAATAAATTAAATACTTTTTTGAAATCCATACATATATTATATCACAATAAGTTTCTTTTTCAAGTTTGAGAGATACTGCTCTCGTCATAAATTACTGAAGAAAAGGCGAAATAATGCATTTGGTAAACTTGGAAGGGATTGGATGCCATCAGAACCTGGTTTATGGGACAGGGTGTGTAATTAATGTCATATCTCCTAATAAACCAATACCCCCACGCCACCAAGAAAGATCAAAAGGATCTTTTCCTAAAGCCCTATCTTTACTAATCACAGTTGCAGCTATTGTAACAGGTTTATTCTTTGATATCTCATCCCAAATATCAACATGATATCTTGTAGATGCCACTAGATATTCACATTCGACATTTCTGAATACTACAATCTTTTCTAACTTCAATAGAAAATTATCTTTTTTAATAGCAATAATAGTAGCTTTTAATATACCAGTTCCTTGTTCAGTTTCAAAATCCCATGGGTCTCCTATACTCAAAATAACACTTTTTCCAATTAATTTGTTTGCTGTTGTTGTATTTTTCATTATATTATTCATTTCTTTCTTGAACATTTTAGCTATTTTCCGCCACTCAGAAAGATCGCCTTCTAGAATCTTTTTACAGTATATTTCCAGTGTAGCTGCTTGTTTTTCTACGGAACTATAAAGTTGTGCCATATTATGAATTTCTTGGAGACCAATATCTAAGTTGGGATTTCCATATTTTGCAATGTAGCGGATACCAAACTCTTTATTTCCGAGTCTCTTATATATATTTGGATTAGGCACAATGCTAACAGAGACGATAGGAACATTTTCTGAGCACATTACTATTTTGATATTATATTTATCTGAATGTAATTCAAATTCAGAATCTTTTATCCGTCTCATCTCACAAGAATATTTTTTGGCAATTCCCCTGAAATATTTTTTCACAGCTATTTCAAAAGTTTTAAAATATTCTTTGTTTAGCATACCTGTACCTGATTAGTTTCTATTTATATTCTTTGTATATAAAGAATATATCGAATTTATGAGGCAATCTAATCTTGTATCCTTTTTTCATTGTAACAAATATTTCTAAAAAGTAAGTTCGTTCCCAACGCATTTCAATGTTTCTTATCATAGAACTTTTCCCTTTTATTTTTTCTTTGAATTCATTAAGAATTCCTTTAATAACATTATTATTGTGGTCGATTCCGGCATGATACATAGTTGGCCAAAAATAATTATTTATTAAATCTTGTTTTTGACGCCAAGATAAATTTTTCCATTGTTCATAAGTAATATCTTTGTTTAACATGTTTTCTTTGACACGTTTCTTGGTTTTGGATGTAGTTCTCTTTCGTATTTTAGACAAGGTATTCAACATTTAACTTTCTCCCATACTTTGTTGTCTCTTGACACGGATATTCTACCAAATGTGTATGTGAAGTCAAAACAGAAATTGTCACGACGGAGTAAAAACTGGAGGGGATTGGATGCCATCAGAACCTGGTTTATGGGACAGGGTGTATAAGTAGTACCGGAAAAACTACTCTTATCTTGCACATATTACGTCAACTTGGTTCCAGTAGTGATTATCTCGTAAGCAAACGGGTTTGAACGAGTAAACTCTACCTTTGCAAACGGATGAGGTTCGATTCTGGTATCAATATCCCAGGTGTATTTCATCAATCTTACACGGTCATCTACCGGGTCAACAGCTTTTTGAGGTAACACAATCGCCAAATCAATATCGCTATATTGGTGGTGAGTCTTTTTGACATAAGAACCAAACAAATATGCAGCGACTACCTTAATCCCATGTTTTTGCAGTAACGCAACGTACTCTACCGCAATTTCTTTTATATCTTCTATATTTTGTCTTTTAGCCATAACCGGAATTCCTTTATATGCTTTATGTATTGTTGTGCATATTTTTGAGTACACTTTTGGTGAAACCGTTTTTTATAGTCAGGGTACCTGGCAGATATGTTGAAGGATGTTACTTCTGTTAACAGCTCTTTTTGCGGTATTGTTAATTTCAAGCCGGACAATTCTGCAATTCTTACCAGATTGTGAATAAATGGCGTGTTGTTATTGATCATCTTTACTTAATACGCTTTTAGTAGTTTTTCTATTACTAAATGCCCAAGGAATAACGACCAGGAATAATCTTTGCTCCTATACATGTGTTCCATAGTAACAAAATTATCATCTGAAGTTGTTATCCAGTATTTAATGATTTCGCTTTTTTTCATACCTACTTATTATAAGTTCAGACACTAAAAAAGTCAAGCCTAGTAACAGGAATTGTTCACGACGGAGTAAAAAATGGAGGTGAGGGGAATCGAACCTCTCCCGAATATATTATATAAATGAACAAAACAGATATATTTTAGAATTAGTATAATATTCCCTAATTATGAAAATTGTACGGTTAATATTTATATGCATGATATGTATGCTAACAGCCATTCCACTGCTGTTTTCCATAACCTCTGAAAATAGCGCGGTTACACAAAACATTGTTGAGATTAAAGCTGCGGGCGGGTTCTACATTGACGTCAGTAGTTTAACACCGTTTCTTACAACACTTCCTATAGACGAACAAACCGAACAGTTGCATGACTGGGCAATGGTAGGATTACTTACCAGGCTGGATATTGATAATGATAAGTATTCCGATATTCTCCATGCAAAGTTTCCGTTACGTTTATCCTACCTCGAGAACGTAACACCATTTACCGTACTCCCGGGCCGTGTCGAAACAATTACTCCCGGTACATGGGTACTGGCCTTACCTATGAAAGACGTGTATAACAATACCGCACTGTGTTCTGTAGTTGACCATAAACGCGTGGAAACACTTGTTATCCCGTCAACTATTCATGTATTCGGTTATGTTGTTAATCCTGACAGTACCACACTGCAGGTGGTACACATATCTGCAATTAAAGGTTCCGCACTTTTCTCCCCTGAATACGGATATTACGAATCAAAAGTTGATAGTTTAGAATCCTTCACCCGGTGGTTCAACAAAATTGATGACCTCACCTACGCGGACTGGGCTTCCGGATTAACCCTTGGCGGGCGTAAACGCGCAGTACCGCTTGACCGCGGGATTACAATGGAGGACGTCGCAGCATTGTACCACGCATACAAAAGCCAGGCGGGAAGTAATACTGAAAAAGAAACCGCACGGAAAAAAGAGTATGATAAGTATATCCAGCAGAAGTATAACGAAACCCTGACAAAAACCCCGGGGTTAAAGCAACAAATCATTGAAGGTAAAACCACTGCTACACAGATTTATAAAGAATTACGCAAAAAAATTCCGTATGCACCGATTTATACTGATACAAATGTAGGGTTCTCGCTTGACCCTGAGAAAGATACCCGGGGTTTAGCGGCTGAACTTGACCGCCTGGCGGTATACGATCCGGGGTTAGGGTTTACGGAGGATCCCGGGATAAAAAGTTATGTTCTCTCCCGCAGCGCGCAATTAAAAAATACATCCCAAAAACTTAGGGATAAAAATTATGCGCCGTTTCTTGAACTCCGCCGCGGGCTTGCAGGAAGTAATGATACTAACGCCAAAGTATTTGATGAAATGCTGAAGCATTTAGACCAGAAAAGTTCGTATCAAACCGCGCGGTATGACGGTGACCTCAAAGGTACGGAAGTTGGGATGATACTGTTCTATACTGACCTAAACGCAAAAATATGGGCATTAAACTATGGTAACACATTACCCCGGCAGGGGGTTACGGGTATACGCGCAATGTCGGATATACGTGTGCCTAAACATTACTGGAACGAGTTTTTGAAGTTATCAAACACGCGGTTGTGGTTTGGGCTAAAAAGCGATAATTTTATGATCACGGGTGGTAACCGTTTATACTTCGCTCCAACAGTAACAAGGGTATACGCCGCGTCAAGCGACCCGTTGTATCCCGGGAAAGAGTCAGAACCTAATTATCAAAGCAGCGAGTTTCTTGGGTGGTGGGACCGGCATTATTCCGCAGTAGCTGATTATGAACCTCAGTATTACAAACTTGACCAGATACAAAAATGGTCCGCCGTATGTATGGTATTACAGGAAGTTAATGTTGATGTATTAAATTTTTTTTCTCAGGTAAAACCTGTCCATAACAATGTTTTTAATGAATGGTATACGCGTAACATAAACAATTTCCGCAGCCGCGTGGAATTGCCTTTTATTGACAGTAAAAAGTTTGGGAAACCCAATGAATGCCTGGGATTAATGTACTCCGAACCCTACCCGCTGATGGGCCTGCGGTTTTATATTTCCGGCGGCGTGTCATTAGCTGCAAGGAAGGATATTACATCTAAACTTAAAGGTACAGAAACTAAAGTTTATACCAAATCATCAGGGACAAAGCCGTTGTCATCCTCTACCGGTAAAAACCGTGGTACCAGCAGCGGAGGTACCGGAGACGGGGATAAGGTTTTGGTTAAAGAACAGCGTAATGTTAAGTACGAATTCCCAAAACCTGCACCCGAGAAAATGCTTAATGAAGCACGATGGAAAGTTGTACCAAAGAAAGAAATTAAACTCCGCGCACCGGTACTTGAACTCCCGCAGGGGGTCACCCATGAAGCGGTACTGAAATCACAAAAACATGAAAAACTTGAGATAAACTATAAGTTTAACAACACATCATACGGCCGTTTCTCCGTGAAGAGTGTTAACCCTAAAAAAGTTGCATTCGGGTGGTTACCCGGGGAAGGGTATATCATTAATTCAATCCTCGGGAATGTTGTAGCACAGGAAACTATAATGAATACTAACGGCATTGCAGGCGGGATGGAAGGTATTCTTAATACCATCCCGGGAATCAATAAAGTTGTTGTTAAGGATGTAAATAAAAAGTATTACCTCCAACTTTCAACAGGTACCTCGAGTATCCCTGCGGGAACATGGGTTGAGCTTACTGTCAACCCCGGGAGTATCACCCCAATAAAAGGTGAATACTACGCCCGTGCTGCCGGAACATTACCGGAATCAAATATTTACTCCGCACGTATAGTACCGGCAACAAGTGTACTGTTGAAGTAATTCACCCACGTAAGTCAGTATTCGCTGAATTATAGAGATTTTAATACAGATAATTATTTATTAAATAGTATAATATCCGGGAAAACTGGATTGAGTAACGACGGCTCGTATACGTATACGAAATTGGGGTGACTATGAACCGTGATTTAAACTTTTTCTTTGCTAATACACACACTTATTGTTCTACTGGCACCGGGTTTTCAGTCTTCAACTCTTCATCTATATTATTAAAAAACTTTATCTCACAATGCCGGAAAACAAAAACTTCATTTCGTTTGGTAAAACTTTCCAAAACAAAGTCTTTTAATATTAACAAATTTAGAAATAAGGATATCGCTATTATATATCAGGACCTGCCATACAACAAATTTATTGTTAATATTCAAGTTATAATGGACACCCTGATTTTTCCTCTTTGGTACAAAAATAAACCTATCTGTTTTTTCTCAGTGATCGACAAAACCGAGTACTGCGAAAAACGTATTTCTTCCGGATCAATACATACCGAGTACGACAACGTTACCCGGTTTCTTCTCTGCGAACAAATGATATCGCTGTTAGAGAGAACAAACCGTCAACCCGTTTCGCATGGTCACCACAAATTTGAAATTGATACAAACCTCGATGCCTCACAAGAAATAGCGAAAAACTTTATCACCGGCCCGATCCGTGTACTTGCGCCCGCAGGTTCCGGCAAAACAAAGACTTTAGTAAACCGTATAATAAACCTTATTAACAACGGTATCCCGGAAGAAAATATCCTAGCTCTTGCGTTTAACAAAAAAGCAAGTGATGAAATGAATTGCCGTCTTAAAGCTAAACAAGTTACAAACGTGGATGTCCGTACTTTCCACTCGCTCGGATACGAAATTATACGTAACAAAACAGGGGGGCGGTTTAACCTCCAGGCAGAACAAAGTGTAAATTCTATTGACCCATTGATTCTTGTATTACAGCAAACAAAAAATGATATTCTCCCAATCTCTGATACTACTGTAGAGATCAACGGCCAAACAGTTCCGTTGAAACCCGTTTTTAACGCGTATATTGAACGCCAATGGATGCTTAACTCGTTCAATTTTGATGACCTAATATATTTCCCTATACGTATCCTTATTGACGACGACATCATACGTAATAAATATCAGCAGCGGTACCAGTATTTACTGGTAGACGAATTCCAGGATTTAAATAAAGCGCAATTATTGTTACTACAAATATTATCCTTACCCGAAAACAACGTATTTATTGTCGGAGATGACGACCAAATGATCTATGGCTGGCGCGGAGCTGAGGTACGGCATATAATCGATTTCCCTAAACGCTATCCTATGTCACAGGATTGTACGTTATCAACAAACTATCGTTCCAGCCAAAAAATAGTCCGCCATTCAAAATGGCTGATTGACTATAATACAAACAGGATAAATAAAAATATCAAGGCAAGGACAAACGCAACCCCCGGGTTTTTTGATATAGAACTGTTTAACTCACTGTGGGAACAAGCTGTTGCTATAGCGGACTGGATCTCTAAAACCAAAACAGTGCATAATTTTCAATGGAAAGACTTTGCCGTATTATTCCGTTTTCACAGTTATCAGTTCATAATAGCGATGGCACTCGACGCAAAACATATTCCTCACAGCCTGGTACACACCGAACGGATGTTTAATTCCAGAATCGGCCGTGATATTTATGCTTACCTTTCCGTAATCATGTATCCGCAAGAAGCGACAGCGAAGGACTACGCAATAATCCTTAGAACTCCAAACAAATATTTTTCAAATAATATCATTTCTTCAATTACAAACTGGGAAGAATTAAGCCGCGCATCTGAAAAACAAGGACTACGCGCGTGGGAACGAGATAAACTCTGCGATTTCTTTAACCATATTGAAACGTTAAGCCATTTTGCTAAACAACCAACCACTACCCCGCACTCTTTATTAACTTTACTTGATAAAGAAATTGGACTCTCTATTTTTTATAGAACCCATCCTCGTTTTTCAGCGGAGGTTGATGAATCAACGGACGATGTTATTGTTGAAAGTATTATATTATCCGCGAAAAACTTTAATGATACAGCAGAGTATTTTCAATACTTCCGTCAAACCATTAATCATCCCCCTGATGCTTCTTCAACTGATGAATTAGACAGGCAAAACGTAGTAGTTTTGACAACCATCCACAAAACTAAGGGGAACGAGTATCTCAACGCAGCATATTTTAACTTAAGCATGGATTCCCATACTAATTCGGAAGTGTGTATAGAAGAAGAACGGCGGGTAACTTATGTGGGCGTCACAAGGGCAATAGAAAATATTTATATTACCGGCTTAAAAAATAAACTGTCAAAATTCATACCTGAACTAGCATTCAATCCGGCATTAACAAAAATCTCAACAAAAAAACTTCAGGACAAAATACGCAACGCAAAAAAGAAGTTATTGATTAAACAAATTGAATTAATGGAAACCGAGGTTTTGTTCAGAAACAAAATCTTTAACTCAAAGAATACGCATAATTTTTAATTTATTGATAAATCCCACCCTTTTTTGTATGATTTTTGGCTATATAGGACTTCTTTTATGGAAAAAGAAATTAAGAATGATATTGGTATAAGTACCGACCTAAACCCGGAACAACTGGATGCCGTAAAAACCGTTGACGGGCCGCTGGTTATTTTAGCGGGTGCAGGGTCAGGGAAAACCAGGGTTATCACATACCGTATAGTTTACCTCTTAAAACTTGGCATCCCGCCGGAAAGCGTTTTGGCAGTTACGTTTACAAATAAAGCAGCGGGTGAAATGCGTAATCGCATTAACACATTAACCCCTGGCCTTGGCGCACGGGTGGATGTTTCAACATTCCATTCATGGTGTGCACGGTTTCTCCGCAGGGAAGCGCAGTCCGCGGGATTACACCCCGGGTTTGTTATATATGATGAAGATGACCAGCGTAATCTCATAAAAGAAGTGGTGGAAGAACTTGAACTTGACGAAAAAAAGTTTCGTCCTTCACCGCTGGCGGAAGAAATTAACCGCGCAAAGGATAACCTGCTTGACGCATCGTCATATGCTATACATAGTTTAGCGTCAAATGATCCTGCAAAAAAGTTGTTGGCCAATATTTACCAGTATTACCAGCAAAAACTTGAGAGGTCTAACGCCGTTGATTTTGGCGACCTTATCCTCAAAACTGTTAATACGCTACGTAATGACACAGTTGTGTTTGAGAAGTACCGCCAGAACATACAGTACCTCTTAGTTGATGAATACCAGGACACTAACCACGCACAGTATGTACTCACAAAACTTATTGCAAGTTACCACCGTAACCTCTGCGTTGTCGGTGATGACGACCAGGCAATATATTCCTGGCGTGGAGCTGATGTCCGTAACCTGTGGATGATTGAACAAGACTTCCCGGAAGCAAAAGTTGTTAAACTTGAACGTAATTACCGTTCCACCCCGGAAATTCTTGAACTCGCATGGAATGTTGTACGCAACAATTTCGCCCGGAAAGAAAAGAAGTTGTGGACCCAAAACCCTTCCGGCCCGGTACCGGTATATATTAACAACTATAACGACTATGAAGAATCTGAGAACCTTGCAGCGAATATACGTTACCTGTTAAGCATAACAGCGGGACGTAAATATTCCGACTTTGCGGTATTTTACCGTACAAACGCGCAATCACGCGTTATTGAAGAAATTTTTGTCCGGGAAGGGATTCCTTATCAAGTCGTAGGGACGGTAAGTTTTTATCTCCGTACAGAAATCAAAGATGCAGTGGCGTACCTCCGCGTAATACATAACCCCAATGATTCACTCGCGTTTAAACGTATAATCAACCGTCCTCAACGCGGGATCGGGAAGACAAGCATGCAGGTGATTGAGGATTATATGGCTGCTAACGACCTGTCATTTTACCAGGCACTGAAACAAACTGATAAAATCCAGAATCTTTCCCCTAAAGTCCGGACGGGTATAACACAGGTACTCTGTTTTCTGCATGAATGGATTGGTAAAAAGAAAACTGTTAAACCCAGTGTATTACTCCGTGAAATCCTTGAAAAAACCGGGTATCTTGAAGAACTTAACCTCGAGAATACCGTACAAGCGAAGAATCGCGTGGATAACCTCCGTGAATTAGTTTCCGCAATTGCGGAACTTGAAGAACGTACTAATGAAGGTAATTCTGAGACTGATATCCTTGACCTTTTCCTGAACCAGCTTGCGTTGATGTCCGGGCCGGATAACTGGGATCCAAATCAGGAACGCGTAACGCTGATGACGGTACACCTGGCAAAAGGGTTGGAATTCCCCGTCGTTTTTATGACCGGTATGGAAGACGGATTGTTCCCGTTAGGCGAAAGTTTATTATCATCGGAAGAACTTGAAGAAGAACGGCGGTTGTGTTACGTCGGGATGACCCGTGCGAGGGAACGGTTATACCTATCCTCCGCATCACAACGCCGGGTATACGGCCAGATGCGGTACCATATGCCGTCAAGGTTTATCACGGAATCACAGATTCTGGAACTCAATACCAAGGAAAAGATAGGTTCTGTCCCCGAGTTTGGCGAGTATGAAACCTCAAACTCTGCGTTAGAACATACAAAGTTTCATGTTGGCCAGAGGGTACGGCATTCAGAATTCGGTGACGGGCAAATAGTTGGCAGTTCCGGGCAAGGTATGGGGTTAAAAGTAATTGTACAGTTTGATAACGGTTCATGGAAAAAGTTGGTCGTAAAATATGCCAATCTGGAATTGATATAATTAAATAGGTAATATTTTAGGAAAGAGGATACCTTGAAAATTACGAAAGAAGATGTTGACCACGTAGCACGGCTGGGACGGTTAAACCTAACCCCCGCGGAAAAAGAAAAGATGGGTAACCAGATTGAGCAAATCCTGGAGTACATGGACAACCTCAACAAACTTGATACCTCAAAAGTAGCGCCTACTTCGCATGTAATGGATGTCGCAAACGTTTGGCGTGAGGATAAGGTTGAGGATAAAGGCAATGAAGCTCAGGCGGTACTCTCAATCGCGCCGGATCGCGAAGGCGATTTTTTTAAAGTAAAAAAGGTCATTGAAGGATAGACAATATATGCCGCGCAGTACACGCTTTCCCCGGCAATACTTTGCCAGGAAAACGCTGGAGGTTGCCCGCGGATTAGTTGGTACACACTTTGTGCGTGAAACCACAAAGGGTAGGATCAGCGGTATTATTGCGGAAACTGAGGCGTACTGCGGGATAACAGATCCTGCGTCGCACGCATATGCCGGGAGAAAGACTAACCGTACAGTAATTATGTACGGCCCTGCAGGATATGCATACGTATATTTTGTGTACGGTATGCACCACTGTTTCAACGTAGTGACGGATCGTGACGGGACAGCCGGAGCGGTATTGCTCCGCGGGATTATCCCCTTGGACGGTATAGAGTTGATAACACGTAATGCGGATAAACGTTATGAACAGGTAAACGGGCCGGGGAAACTATGCCGTGCGTACGGGATTACAAAAAAGGAGAATGGGTTAGATCTTTGCGGTGGTGACAGCACGATATATTTTAGCAAAGGGTTAACTCTCAGCGGAGATGAAGTTCATGCGTGCCCCAGGATAGGGATCGGGTACGCTGGTGAAGCAAAATATTGGCCTTGGAGGTTTGTCCTCCGCGGACATGGATATAATTGTAAGTGAGGTAATTATTTATGAAAAAAATTTTAGGGTTGATGTTAGCGACAGGGTTAACATTTTCTGTAACATGTACTGCGGTTAAAGCAGAAACACCCGCTACTGTTACTAAACAAAAAAGTGTTACCCAAAAAAAAGCGGGAGGAAGTAAGGTGAACAAAAACGTTATTCCGGAAGCAGTGGTTAAAATCGGTAAACCAGGGAAGTACGCAGTGATACAAACCTCAAAAGGCGACATTATCTGCGAATTATTCCCGAATACCGCACCCGGGACTGTGGAAGTAATCTCAGGCCTCGCAACGGGTACTCGTGAATGGTACGACCTGAAAACCAGTACATGGGTTAAACGCCCGTTTTATGACGGGTTAATCTTTCATCGCGTAATCCCGGAGTTTATGATTCAACTTGGTTGTCCGCGGGGTAACGGTACTGGTGATCCTGGATTCAGGTTCCGTGACGAATTTTCGCCGGAAGTTAAGTTTGACCAACCGGGACGGTTAGCCATGGCAAACAGCGGGCCGGATACTAATGGCAGCCAGTTATTTATCACCGAAGTCCCCACCCCGTGGCTTGACGGGAAACATACAATCCTTGGACAGGTGGTGGTTGGGATGGACATCGTAACCGCAATTACGCGGGTGGAACGCGACCAGCGGGATAAACCGTTAAAAACGATTACTATTAAAACATTCCGCGTATACGACGTACCCGCAAAAAAAGGTGGTACAAAGTAGTTATTAAGCCAGTATGTATATAGTTAAAGACAGGGGTTGGGTGTAGAATGATAGACACAAAAAAATGTTCGGTCCAGGAAATTGTTGATAACGTAAAAACAAATAAAGTTTCACCTTCGGAAGTGGTCGGAACGTATCTCGCACGGGTAAAGGATACAAATCCTAAACTAAACGCTTTTGTTGAAGTATTTGAGGACAGTATTTCTTCGCGGGTGAAAGAACTTGAATCCAAACTCGCTGATAACCCAAAAACACTTGGCGCGCTTGCCGGTGTGCCTATAGCAATCAAGGATAATATCGCGATCAAAGGCAAACTTTGCACATGTGCATCCAAGATTATGCAGGGGTATGTCTCGCCGTATAACGCAGAGATTATTAACCGCCTGGTAGCCGCGGATGCGATCCTCGTCGGGAGAACTAATATGGATGAGTTCGCAATGGGTTCCTCCACTGAAACATCGTTTTATGGTATCACGCGTAATCCATGGGACCTGGACTCCATACCCGGAGGGTCAAGCGGCGGTAGTGCAGCGGCGGTTGCTTCAAAGATGGTACCCCTAGCAATCGGGAGTGATACCGGCGGAAGTATCCGGCAACCAGCATCCTGCTGCGGAATCTCAGGGTTAAAACCTACCTACGGGCTTGTTTCACGCTACGGCTTATTCGCTTTTGCATCCTCACTTGACCAAATTGGCCCGTTTGCAAATAGTATCCCCGACCTTGCGTTATTACTTAACGTTATTGCGGGACATGATACCAAAGATTCTACGTCAGTAGATATGCAAACCCCGGATTATGTTGATGCAATACAAAAATCAGGTGATGTGATAAAAGGGTTGAAGATAGGGTTACCAAAAGAATATTTTATTTCCGGGATTGATAAAGAAGTTGAAACCTCAGTACGTAACGCAGTGAAAGTATTGGAATCACTTGGCGCGGAAGTTGTGGAAGTGTCTCTCCCCCATACAGAATACGCATTGGCGGTATATTATATAATCGCACCCGCGGAAGCCAGTGCTAACCTCGCGAGGTATGATGGTATAAGGTTCGGATACCGCAGTAAAGACGCTGCTGACCTCCTGGAATTATACGAGAAATCAAGGGGTGACGGTTTTGGCCCGGAAGTTAAACGCCGGATCATGCTTGGTACATACACTCTATCGTCGGGATACTACGACGCGTATTATCTTAAAGCACAAAAAGTGCGGACGTTGTTACGCCAGGATTTTGAGAACGCGTTTAAACAAGTAGACGTCATAATAACGCCCACCTGCCCAACCGCAGCGTTTAAGATCGGTGCGAAGATGGACGATCCGTTACAGATGTATTTATCTGATATATTCACAATCTCGTGTAACCTCGCGGGGATTCCGGGGTTAAACATCCCCTGCGGGTTCTCAGGTAACGGGTTACCGATAGGGATGCAGGTATTCGGCAAACATTTTGATGAAGTTAAAGTGTTGCAAACAGCGTATGCGTATGAGCAGCACCGCGGATGGGCGTTTCCCGGGATGAAAGTATAGATAGAAGGAATTTAAGATTTATTATGAACACACTAAACTATAAACCAACAATCGGGCTTGAAGTACATGTTCAGGTGAAGACAGTATCAAAACTTTTTTGCGGGTGCTCAACAGAATTCGGGGCGGAACCCAACCACAACATCTGCGCGGTATGCACAGGCCAGCCCGGTGTATTACCGGTAATGAACAAAAAAGCTGTGGAGTTTACTATAAGAACAGGATTAGCGTTGGGATGTTCAATCTCTGAACATTCAGTTTTTGCGAGAAAACAATACTTTTACCCTGACCTCCCAAAGAATTATCAGGTATCCCAGTACGAACTACCGTTGTGTATAAAAGGTTCTGTAACCCTACCCTCCACGGGTAAGCGTATAGGTATTACAAGGGTACACCTTGAAGAAGACGCGGGGAAGTTATTACACGCTATTGGTGCGAGAGAACTTGAGTATTCATTAGTAGACCTTAACCGTACGGGTATTGGGTTAATGGAAATAGTTTCTGAACCCGACATTACCTCCGCGGATGAAGCGGTTGAGTATCTCACTACACTAAAAAGTATCCTGCGGTACATTGACGTTTCTGACTGTGACATGGAAAAAGGTACTTTACGGTGTGACGCAAATATTTCTATCGCAAAACCTGGCGATGAACTAGGGACTAAGGTTGAGATTAAGAACATGAACTCGTTTAAGTCATTACACACAGCATTACTCTACGAAATAGTAAGACAAAACGAAACATTATCCTCCGGAGGTAAGATTATCCAGGAAACGCGGTTATGGGATACCGATATTAATGAAACAAAATCTATGCGGAGTAAAGAATTTGCGCATGATTACCGCTACTTCCCGGAACCCGACCTCGTACCGTTTAAACCTTCCCGGGAATGGGTAACCGAAATAAAAACCTCCTTACCTGAACTACCGTTAGCAAGAAAATCTCGGTTTGTTAAAGAATACGGGCTTAACGACTACGACGCCGGGGTACTTACTGCGGAGAAAGCGTTAGCTGATTATTTTGAGGAAACAGTTACTTCCTGCGTAAAACTTGGGCTTAACAATAATGATGCGGCTAAACCCGTAACTAACTGGATCACCACTGACCTCCTTGGGTATCTTAACACCAACAAAAAAGATATTTCCTTAAGCCCCGTTACTGCAGTAAACCTCGCGGGGCTCATAAAACTTCTTACCGACGGCACGATCTCCGGTAAAATCGCGAAAACCGTATTCACCGAAATGTGCAATACCGGCGGGAAACCGGAAGATATCGTTAAATCAAAAGGGTTAGTACAGATATCTGATGAATCCGCAATCCTGAAGTTAGTTATCGAAGCGATTAATGAAAACCCAAAAGCCGTTGCTGAATTTAAGGCAGGTAAAGAACGCGCGGTATTCGCTATTGTCGGAGCGGTAATGAAAAAATCGCAGGGTAAGGCTAACCCCGCGGTTGTAAATAAATTGATAAAAGAAAATATTTAATGAAGCTTGGTGTGATAAGTGATACCCATGGAAGTACGGATACACTCTCCCGCGTGGTAGAACGGTTTGTTAACCACCACAAAGTTGATGTTATAATTCATCTTGGTGATGAACATACAGACATTAATGAATTACCTGATAAACTACCGGTTCCTGTTCATACCGTCCCCGGGATTTATCATAAGGATTATTTAAACCCTAAAGTATCAAACCGTAAGATTGTAGAGTTCAACGGATACAAAGTTTTGTTATCCCACACGCCAAACTCTACCACCCACGACCTGCCGGGAGATTTAAGGATTGATGATGTTACGCGTAACCGCGAAGTTAATGCTGTGTTCTACGGGCATAAACATATCCCTGCGGTTGAACTCCGCGGAAGTATTGTATGGCTAAACCCAGGGCATTTGAAACCGTCGGATAACCGCGGGTATCCTATGTCCTACGCTGTAACTGATATTCTTGAGACAACAGTGAATTATACGATATACTGTTTTGACAACGATGAAGTCCTGCAGGAGTTGGAGGTACAAAAATGAGTAACAAAAAACTTACACGCAGAGAATTCTTAAAAACTGTAGCACAAGCGGGTCTCACCGCAGCGATAACCAGCCCACTGTCAGTATTCGCAGCAGAGAAAAAGAAAAAAACTAAACCCCAACCCGCAGAAAAAAACATGGGGGCAGTGGTTAACGTAACAAAAAATGCGGAACCCGGAGAACTTATCCGTCAGTGTATAACTCTGATGGGCGGGATGGAAAAGTTTGTGAAAAAGGGTGATGTTGTGGTTATCAAACCCAACATTGGGTTCGATCGCACACCGGAACTCGCGTGCACCACAAACCCGGAAGTTGTCGCAGAACTTATAAAACTCGCGTACTCCGCTGGTGCAAAGAAAGTTGTGATGCTCGACCGCCCGTGTTCACGAGCGGAGGACTCCTACAGAAATTCCGGAATTGAGAAAGCTGCGCGTGATGCCGGTGCGGAAGTTAAGTTTGTAACCAAAAGTATGTATATAAACACCGCAATCCCAGGCGGTGTGGCCTTAAAAGAATGGCCTTTTGTGAAGGATATTCTCGAATGTAACGCCTGGATCAACGTTCCTATAGCAAAACATCACGGGTTTACTAAATTATCGTTAGGGATAAAAAATTATCTTGGTATCGTCGGGGGTAACCGCGGGTTATTCCATTCGAACATGCACCCCTGGCTTGCAGACCTTTGTTTGGTTACTAAACCTAAACTTGTGGTGATGGACGCCGTACGTGCGAGGTTACGTAATGGCCCCAGCGGTGGTATGCCGGAGGATGTTGAACAATGGGATACCGTTGCGATGTCAACAGACATCGTGGCGGTTGATGCGTATACCGCTACGTTGTTTAAGTACAAACCTGAGGAGATCGGGTATATAAAAGAAGCGTATGACCGCGGGCTTGGCGAGATGGACCTCGCTAAGGTTAACGTCGTGATAAAGGATTTTGGGAAGAAGTGAAGACCATACAGTTCCGGCGGATAGTACAGTTATTATCCTTTACGGTATTTACCATACTATTCTTCTTTGGTATACCCTATGCGTTCCAGTCAAACATTATTTCTTTCACCCCAGTATTTGCGGTAATGTCTACAAATAATATTTTATCCATACTGATAACTTTTTTGATAATTATTTCAGTTTTTGGATTAACACTACTCTTTGGCCGTGTGTACTGCGGATGGATATGCCCGTTGGGCAGCATATCTGACTTTCTTTGGTGGACGGATTTAAAGAAACGCTATGTTCTGCATTACCCTAAATTCAAATATTATGTATTACTCTTTTTAGTTGGGTTAACTTTTTTGGGTATCCAACTTTTTTGGTGGTTCGAACCCGTCACGCGTATATATCGCGGGATTACGGGGTTCACCACAGGATTCCCTACCGGAGTTATGGAAGTAACATTCCTCCACTGGGCGGGGTTAGCGTTATTTCTTGTGGTTCCGCTGTTAAACATCTTCTCAAAGAGGTTATGGTGCAAAACCTTTTGCCCGTCAGGCGCGGGTTACGCATGGCTAACAAAGTTTAGTAGGTACAAACTTACTATCGAGAATGAAAAGTGTATACGCTGTGAACGCTGTATAAAAGTATGCCCCGTAAACACTATAGAAAAAGAAATGTATGTGCTTAACCCGTCAGAATGCGTTAACTGCCGTCTCTGCGCAGAAACGTGCCCTACAAAAGCTATAAAATATTCTGCACTAAAAAATGATGATTCTGATAAGCCAAAGGTTGCGATTACCCGCCGTGAGTTCATAGGGTCGGTAGCAACGGGTATTGCTGCGGGGATTGTATTAAAACATATCCCCGGATGGAACCGCAGGAGAAGTGTTTCCCTCCGCCCACCGGGTGTTGCGGATGATGAAGACTTTGAAAAAAAGTGTATCCGCTGCGGTGCGTGTTTCCAGGTATGTCCTACTAAAGGATTACATCCGGAAGTTGGGAACGGGCTGACATCGTTTTATATTCCGCGGTTTATCCCCCGGGTAGGGTATTGCGCGTACTCATGCATTAAATGCGGGAAATCGTGTCCCACCGGAGCAATACCTAACCTCAAATTGGTTGATAAACAAAACACAGTGATTGGTACCGCTGTGATTGACTATGAACGATGCATCAAATGCTTGATCTGTGAAGAAATGTGTCCTATTCCGGAGAAAGCTGTGAGGATTCGCGCAGTAAAGCCTATGGACGAACCTTATGTCATACCTGATTTATGTATTGGCTGCGGGATCTGCGAGAACGCGTGTCCCGTAGAAGGTAACGCTGCAATCCGCGTTATCCGCGCATAACAATAATTCGAATATTTGAATGCACTCCTGCAATAATGATATAATTCACGAGTAACCAATGATAACAGTTGATAAGTTACCTCAACAGTTAAATAAGAAAGGACGTTGGGAATGGGAGTACTAAACAATTTTTCGCTGAAAGGAAAAACCGGGATCGTTACCGGCGGAGCAGGGATTTACGGCCGCAGTATCGTCGAAGGTTTATGTGAAGCCGGAGCGGGTATAATCATTGCCTCACGTGATATTGAAAAAAGTAAGAAGTTCGCGAAAGAGTATAAAAAGAAGAAGTACAAAATTTATCCCTACCAACTCGACCTCTCGGTAAATAACAGTATCCTCAACTTTACCGCGGAGATAGCGAAAGATTTCAAGAAACTTGACTTTTTGGTCAACAACTCGGTCCTCCGCTCTATGTGGCGTTTGGACGATGATATTGCTAAGTGGGAACAATCAATGGCGGTAAACGCAACGGGAACGTTCTCGCTTACCCGCGAAGTTGCGAACCTGATGATCCGCAGGAAAGTTAAGGGTAGTATCCTCAATATCGCGTCAATCCAGGGTATTGTCGGGCCGGACCTCTCATTATACGAAGGCACGCCGATGGAAGGTATTCTCCCCCCGGACTATTTCTTTCATAAAGCCGGCTTAGTTAACCTCACGAAATACTTTGCTGCGCAGTACGGAAAGTATGGTATCCGGGTTAACAGTATTGCACCGGGCGGGTTCTTTAATAACCAGGATAAAACCTTTGTTACGCGTTACTGCAAACGCACATTCCTTAACCGCATGGCTGATATCAATGATATTAAAGGCGCAATTGTTTTCCTGGTCTCCGACGCATCAGGGTATGTCACAGGTACGAATCTTATGGTAGATGGGGGGTATACAGCGAAATGAAAAAGATCTTAATCGTTGGCGGCGGCGGGATCGGTGAACGCCATATACGGTGTTTTATAGCAACAAAAAAAGCGGTAGTTTATGTATGTGAACCCAACCCCTCGAGGTTGGAACAGTTAAAACAAAAGTATGCGGTCAAAAACGTATACACAGATTTTAGGAAAGTTGATTTACGCCAGTTTGACGGTATTTTACTTGCCACACCGCCGAATTATCATATTCCAATGGCAACCCGCTGCGCGGAAGAAGGCATCCCGTTTTTGTTGGAGAAACCTTTATCCCTCGATTTCAATGGCGTGGATAAACTTAAATCCATAGTCCATAGAAAACGCCTACCCTGCGGGGTTGCGTATGTCAGAAGAAGCCAGATGTCATACAAAACTTTGAGAAAGTACGCGTTATCCGGCAAAATCGGTGAGCTCAAAATGGCACGCACAAACTTTTCGCAGGACTATACTAAGTACCGCCCGGATTACCAGCGTATCTATTACGCATACGAAAACATGGGCGGCGGGTGTATACTCGATGCAGCAAGCCATATCGTTAATCTCATAGAATGGATATTAGGATCGCCAAAACAGGTTACTGCTATGTACGACAAGATGGTCCTCCGTAAAGTTGAGTGTGAAGACACTGTTGCGCTGCTTATTAGATTTACAAAAAACAGTGCGGTTGCTGATATTTTCCAAAACCAGTTCCAGAAACCGTTCGCAGCTGATGTTGAAATCGTAGGTACAAAAGGAAATCTTTTATTTCATGCAACCAAAACGACGCATACAATTTTGTATTCAAATACTGATGATTCAAAGTGGCACGTGCTGAAACATTTCAATGTCACAGCAGATGAACCTTTCATCGCACAGGCAAACGATTTTATTGCCGCGATTGATGGTAAACGCGCGTTCCCTACATCCCTCTCTGACGCAGAATCCACTTTACGCGTATGCCTCGCTGCTAAATCGTCACAGCGTTCCGGAAAGTTTGTAAACCTATGACAAGTACCCGCAAAATATTCAAGCTCGGAATCATCGGGCATAGCCCGGGGAACGGCCATCCATACTCGTGGAGCGCAATCTTTAACGGGTATGACAAAAAAGAAATGGCTAAATGCCCGTTTCCCGTAATCCCGCAGTATCTCGGGGAACAGAACCCGCGGACAATGTGTATACCTGACGCTAAAGTTACTCACATATGGACACAGGATAAACGGGAGTCTCAAAAAATTGCTGATGCGTCATTAATTGCGAATGTTATCACCAACCTTGATGATATGATAGGCGCGGTGGATGGCGTAATCCTTGCCCGTGACGACGGGAATACTCATTTAAAGTACGGCGAGCGGTTTATCCGAATGAACATCCCGATACTTATAGACAAACCGTTAGCTACGTCATTACCGGACCTAAATAAGTTTGAACAGTATTATTCCCGCGGAAAGCTAATAATGTCCTGTTCAAGCATGCGGTACGTAAAAAATATTTTAAACGCAAAACCTAAACTTGGCAGTATTCTCACTGCCACCGCAATGGTTCCTAAATACTGGAACACATATGGTATCCACGCAATTGACGGTGTATGCAGTATTATGGGTTACGATGTGGAATATGTACAGAACTTGGGGAAGGATGAAGAACATATAATCTATCTGCGTTATAAGAACGGCAGCCACGCGGTCCTGCAGTGTTTCAAAAATACCGTGCCGGCAATGCATTTTACGTTTTACGGTACGAAAAACAATCTTGTCCTGACAACAACAGACTCGTTCTCATCATTCAAAGCGATGCTGGTAGATTATGTTGAAATGTTGAAAACACGGAAATTACCGTTTAACCATCGGGATACATTTATAAGTATAAAAATATTGATAGCCGCGGAACTATCGCGGGAACGTAACGGCAAAGTTGTGAAATTAACCAGTATCTAACTAAGTTAAAGAAAGGGTTTTTTATGAAAATATATATTACAGGATTCCCTATGGCGGGGCAACGCGAATTGTTCTCCACCTTATGCGGTACACCGATTGAAAAGTTAAACCAAACACCGATGGAAATCCATCTCGGCAGTACAGTTGTGCGTGACCCCCGGCTTGATGTTTTATCTAAGATGTATAACCCGAAAAAAACAACGGCAGTAAAAATTGATTACAACCTTCTCCCCGACTACACTACCCAGGGCGGGCCGATAACGACAATGATTATGTCAAATCTAAGAAACGCGGATGTTCTCTGCTGGACCGCGGGTGAAGCATCCGCCATTGCGGATACGTCAAACTTTATATCTGACCTCATAATCGCTGACCTTGGGTTGGTCGAAAAACGGGTAGAAACACTTGCGAAAGATGTTAACCCAAAGACCGCATCAACCCGCGGGAAGGAAAAGGCGGTACTGGATATCTGCAAAAAAACATTAGATGAAGGCAAGTTATTATCCTCCCTTAAATTTGACGATGAACAAGCTAGAGTACTTGTGAACTATCAACTATTAACCCGTACGCCTGTACTGGTAATCGTGAACACCGAAAAAGATGAGACCGCAATAAATACTGTGATCACGCAGTTATCAACATTGTACCCGTCCGTAACATTTATACCGATGAATGTGAAATTGGAACAAGAAATTTCGGGGCTTGACCCGGAAGACCGAGGTACGTTTATGAAAGAACTCGGGGTTACCGAACCTGCGGTTGATAAAATGACACGATTAACCTACGCAAAGCTGGGGTTGATACAGTTTTTCACCGTTGGACCGGATGAAGTACGCGCGTGGGCAATCCCGAAAGGTGCATTAGCACCGGTAGCTGGACGGACTATACATTCCGATATTGAGAAAGGCTTTGTCCGTGCGGAAATGATGAAATACGCTGAGCTTATTGAAGCAAAGACGGAACAAGTGTTGAAAGATTCTGGCAAGTTTTACGTTAAAGGACGTGACTACGTTGTCGAAGACGGTGATATCCTAAACTTTTTGTTTAACGTATAACATACCACAAAAATGTCGGGCTGAGGCAGTAGCTTAGACATTTCTGTCTTTATGGAAAATAATTACGTTTGGGTTTATTATAAAGTAAAATAATAAGTGGTTAAATTAGCATTAGAAGGAGTTTTTCAATGGTAGACAAAATGATTAGAGTTGGTGTCATTGGCTGCGGTAAAATTTCAGGGATATATTTCAAGAACATTAAAACATACAGCTTTTTAGAAGTTGCAGCCTGTGCGGACCTAAACATGGCCGCCGCACAGAATGCTGCACAAGCATATGCTATCCCTAAAGCGTGTACACCGCAGGAATTACTCGCTGATCCAAGTATTGATATTGTACTTAATTTAACAGTCCCAAAAGCACATGGCGAGATTGCGTTCGCTGCGGTTAATTCTGGAAAAAGTGTGTACAACGAAAAACCGTTAACTGTCTCACGTGAAGACGGGAAGGCGTTATTAAAACTTGCGAAACAAAAAAAGGTGCTGATTGGCTGCGCGCCGGATACTGTCCTTGGAGGCGGGATACAAACATGCCGTAAACTTATCGACGACGGTGTTATTGGCTCACCGGTAGGAGCGACAGCGTTTATGCTTGGGCACGGGCCTGAAGGATGGCATCCGAACCCCGAGTTTTTTTATCAGGTAGGAGGCGGGCCGATGTTTGATATGGCACCGTACTATTTAACTACATTGGTAACACTGCTTGGCCCGGTTGTAAGTGTTATTGCGAAAGCGAAAATAACGTTTCCTGAACGCACAATCACGAGCCAGCCAAAAGCCGGACAAAAGATTGTTGTTGAAATACCAACACATATAGTCACTATCCTAAATTTTGTGAATGGCGCAGTAGGGACTTTAATCACAAGTTTTGACGTATGGAAATCCACGTTGCCAAGAATCGAAATCTATGGTTCTGAAGGCAGTATGTTAGTCCCTGACCCTAATACGTTCGGCGGGCCGATAAGTATATTTAAACCAGGGGATAAGGAATGGACACCAAAAGAGTTAACTCATGGGTATCAGGTTAATTCCCGCGGGCTTGGTGTTGCAGACATGGCATATGCGTTACTTAATAAAAAACATAAACACCGTGCAAACGGGAAAATTGCATACCACGTATTGGACATTATGCACGCAGCACATGAGTCATCAGAAAAAGGCAAGGTTGTGAAACTAAAATCGCAGTGTGATCGCCCGTTACCGATGCCGATGACACTGGAACCCGGAAAGTTTGAAATATAGGTTATAAGGAGGGTTAAGTTATTTATGGCACGGCTAGTAACACTATTCACAGGGCAGTGGGCGGACTTAACATTTGAAACCATATGTAAGAAAGCCGCAGAGTTCGGGTACGACGGACTGGAACTCGCCTGCTGGGGTGACCACCTCGACGTGTTCAAAGGCGCGGAAAGTAAAACTTACTGCCAGGAAAAAGTTAAAACCTTGAAGAAACACGGGCTTATCGTCAAAGCGATCTCCAACCACCTCGCAGGACAGCTTATCTGCGACCCAAATAATGATCACCGGTCAGATGGATTCGCACCGAAAAACTGCCAGGGTAACCCCGATAAAAAACGCGCGTGGGCAGTGGAATCCATGAAAAACGCTGCGGTAACCGCAAAAAATCTTGGGATTGACACGGTTTGCGGATTCACCGGGTCACCGATTTGGCATATGCTTTACGCTTTCCCACCGGTAACACAGGCGGATATAGATAAAGGCTTCGAGTACTTCGCGGAACTCTGGAACCCTATTCTTGATGTATTCAAAAAAAACAAGGTGCGGTTTGCGTTGGAAGTACACCCCACAGAAATCGCGTTTGATATTATCACAGCAAAACGCGCTTTAAAAGCGATTGACAACCGTCCTGAGTTTGGGTTCAACTTCGACCCGTCCCACCTGCACTGGCAAGGAATGAATCCCTCACGGTTTATCGAAGAGTTCAGCGACCGTATTTACCATGTGCATATGAAAGACGCGATTGTAACGCTTGACGGTTATTCCGGGATATTATCCTCGCATCTTGACTTCGGTGCAGCACATCGCGGATGGGATTTCCGTTCGCTCGGGCATGGCAGTGTGAACTTCGAAGAAATTATACGTATGCTTAATCGCATAAACTATACCGGCCCATTGTCAGTTGAATGGGAAGATTCCGGGATGAACCGTGAACACGGGGCAAAAGAAGCCTGTGCGTTTGTGCGAAAGATTGGCTTCACACCGTCAAACCTTGCATTCGACGCGGCATTCAGTAAAAAATGAATAAATATATTCGAAAGCAGGTAGCCTAACATGGGGTTCTTGTTAGGATACGATATCGGTACTTCAGCTGTAAAAGTTTCACTTATAGATACTGATGGTAAACTCATAGCTTCAGCAACATCACCAGCAGAGAATGAACTCACAATTTCATCGCCACACACCGGTTGGGCGGAACAACACCCTGAACTCTGGTGGAAACATACTGTTGAAGTAACGCATATATTACATAACAAAGTTGGGGCTAAACTTAACAATGTAAAAGCTATAGGTTTATCCTACCAAATGCACGGGTTGGTATTGTTAGACAAAAAAAGTAATGTCTTACGTCCCTCAATTATCTGGTGCGACAGCCGCACTAATATAATTGGCATCCGTGCAGCGAATAGTATCGGGCATAAAAAGTGTTACGAACATCTTTACAACCTCCCCGGCAATTTTACGGCATCAAAACTCGCATGGGTACGCGCGTATGAACGCACAGTTTTCGAGAAAACACATAAATTTATGTTCCCCGGCGACTACATAGCATATAAACTTACAGGTGAACTAAACACCACTATTCCAGGCCTGTCCGAAGGAATGTTCTGGGATTACAAAACCTGTGGTCTCGCGAAATTTATTTTTAACTACTACAACATTCCATTGGATTATGTCCCTCCTGTGGTACCGGTTTTTGGTAGGCAAGGAACTGTTTCTATTACCGCTGCTAAAATGATGGGTATCCCCGCGGGAATACCGTTAACCTACCGTGGGGGTGACCAGCCAAACAACGCGTTGTCATTAAACGTGCTTAACCCCGGCGAAATTGCAGCAACTGCAGGCACTTCCGGTGTTATCTGCGGTGTTAATAAGAATATTAGATACGACCCAAAATCTAGGGTAAATATTTTTGCGCATGTAAATTATACAGCTGAACATCCAAACTACTGCGCATTACTTTGTGTCAATGGTACAGGTGTACTTAACAGCTGGTTAAGAAACGAGCTGTTTAACGTATCTAATAATAAGTTTGGGTATAACGAGATGAACACCATTGCTGCAACGGTACCTCCCGGCGCTGGCGGAGTTATCACAATACCGTTTGGTAACGGCGCAGAACGCACACTGGAAAACCTAACCACAGGAACTTATTTTACAGGAATAAATTTTAATCTCCACACAAAAGCGCATATCATACGTTCCGCGCAGGAAGGTATTGTTTATGCGTTATACAACGGGATAGGCCTCATGCACGAAATGGGTATAAACGTGAAAAAAGTACGTGCGGGGTATGCTAATATGTTCCTCAGCCCTGTTTTCCGTGAAACCTTTGCGACAATGACAAACTCAACGGTAGAACTTTATAATACTGATGGCGCACAGGGCGCTGCCCGCGGTGCGGGTATCGGCGCAGGAATATATAGTTCGTTCAAAGACGCGTTTACAGGGTTAAAACGTATACTCGTAGTTGAACCTAATCCCAAAAACCGTGCAGTGTTGATGGCAACTTACTATAACTGGAAAAAAGTACTTTCCCGTATAATAACAAAATAATAAATTTAGTTTAAAAAATACTTAACCGAGTAACTGTTTATCGATTTCCGGGATTTCAACAACCTTACCGCCGGAACGCATGGATTCCGCTGCAGCACAGCCAACCGCTACTGAATGTCTCCCGGCAATAACCGGTGCAACAGGTTCTTTTCCATCCAATATCATATCAACAAAGTCTTTACAGATAGTCGGGTCCGCACCGCTATGCCCGCCCTGTGCAGGTTTTATTGTGTGAGTACGGTCAGCTAATGTCTTCCACGATTTACCTTTTCTGAATTTAACCCATACTTTCATCTCGGGTTCCGAATTTTCCATTGATCCTTCAGTACCGATGAACACGTAGTTACGGTGATAATCCGGCGTAAAATGGCATTGCAGGTATGACGCTTTCACTCCGTTCGCAAGTTCCATAATAACAACATTATTATCCTCGATATCAACTTCTTTCCGGAACGCGCATTGCGCGCGGCGCGGAGTAGCGTACGGGTCGTTACATTTATCGAGTTCTTTACAATTAGGACAAGTTAAGTCATTAGGTTTATCCCCGCCATAGAAGTCAAGGCTGCCGAAAGCAGAAACTTTTTTGCCGTACGACCCTGTGATCCAATGGATGATATCAATATCATGCGACCCTTTTTGTAACAGTAATGACGTCGCATTTTCCTGTTTTGCATGCCAGTCATGGTAATAATAATCCCCGCCTAACCCTACAAAATGACGGACCCAAACGGCCTTGATTTCGCCAAGAACGCCGCTGTCGGCAATATCTTTCATCGTACGGAAGATGTTCATGTACCGCATGTTAAACCCTACCATCATACGATTACCCGATTTTTTCCACGCGCGGAGGATACGGTCACACCCGGGGATTGTTATCGCCAATGGTTTTTCACAAAAAACGTGTTTCCCCGCATCAAGTGCAGCAACGGCTTGTTCTTCATGCAAGAAGTCCGGTGTGGTGATAGCTATTGCGTCGATATCCTTATTCTCCAACATCTGACGGTAATCTTTATATGTTTTCGCGTCAGGATTAACGTTGGTTTTGAACGACTCAATACTTTTGTCATTAATATCCGCTCCCGCAACAACAACTGATCTTCCATTAGGTTGATGCCAGTGTTTTGCAATCCCGCCGCGGCCAACTAACCCTATCATCCCGATCCTTAACTTTTCCATTTTGAGTAAGTATCCTTTCATCAACTTTTTTTGTAAAATACATAACATAATGTTATGAATGTATTTAATTATATATGAATTGAAAGGATAATGTAAACAAATGGATAGACATTATGATGTTATAGTACTCGGCGGCGGGCCCGGTGGTTTTTCCGCAGCAATTGCTGCAGCGAAGAACGGTGCAAAAACATTGCTTGTCGAACGTTATGGCTTCCTCGGGGGTATGGCTACAGCTGGCCTGGTTAACCCGTTTATGTCCTACCGCACAAAAACGAAACTTTTAACCTCCGGTGTGTTCAATAATATGCTTGACCAGCTGCGCACACGCGGGGCGTTGCATACGCTTAACCAAATATTTGATGATGAGGCAATGAAAATCTTACTTGATGACATGGTTCGTGATGCCGGTGCAACCATACTTTTCCATGCTTACTTCAGCGATGTAAAAATGAACGGCAATAAAATTGATGCGGTGTACGTAGAAACAAAGTCTGGACGTTTGGAACTTACCTCAAAAATATTTATTGACTCAACTGGCGATTGTGACCTTGCATACCGCGCAGGAGCGGAGACGGAATACGGACGGAAAGAAGATGGAGCAGCACAACCGATGACATTATGTTTTCGTGTTGCCGGTGTTGAACTAGGCCTTGAACGAAAAGCGTTAGCGTTACACCTGATTGATATTTTTCTAAAAGCAAAAGAAGATAAAGTTATTGATCATCCCCGCGAAAACGTATTAATGTTCGAAACTATGCAACCCGGGGTGTATCATTTTAATACAACCCGCGTGGTTATGAAGAAAGGTACTGACGCGGAAGACCTTACCGCTGCGGAACTCGAGGCACGTAAGCAGGTCAAGGAATTATTTTTATTGTTCAAATCAAAATCGCCGTACTTCAAAAACGCGTACCTTATTAAGACCGCGGCACAGATCGGTGTGCGGGAAACCCGCCGTGTGATAGGTAAGTATATACTAACAGAAGACGATGTACTGCAGGCACACAAGTTTGATGATGCCATAGCGCGTAGTAATTACAGTATTGATATCCACAGCCCTACAGGCACGGGAACTGTTATCAAACGCGTACCTACGGGAGAATACTATGAAATCCCGTACCGTTGTATCGTCCCGCATAAAGTGGATAATCTTCTCATAGGCTGCCGTGGGATAAGTTCCACACACGAAGCGCATTCGTCATTGCGTATTATGCCTGTAGTATCCGGTATTGGCGAAGCCGCAGGCGTTGCCGCTGCGATGTGCGTGAAGCAAAACATTGCACCGTCACAACTTGATGGACGTGAACTCAGAAAAAAAGTATTTGATGACTAAGGTTGTACCTGTTGTTTTTGTAATTGTTGAACTTTTTTGTTATACAACCCCTGGGATCCGATGACCAGCGGAGCTTTATCGCCGTCAATTTTGATTAATTCAGCAATAGGGTCTTCACGTAATCTCAGGAATTTGAACCCATAAAATATTGCGCGTTTTGAGATCAACTTCTTTTCTTTCTTTGACGGTTTACCGTTATTCTCAGCACGCAACTTTTCATTTTCTTCCTTAATTATTTTATTCTGTACATCAGCATCAGCGTTATGTTTCCTTCGTTCAGCTGCCAGCTGCGGAGCTGAGGTACACATCGCAAGTAAGGGTTCCATCTTAACCTTTGGAGAAGTTGAATGCGTAAAAAATACAGTACCATCATCATCTTTGGTAATCAACCCCGTATGCCCCACCCATTTACCGTTAGGGTCTTCATCATACCCTCTTACGATGTTAACAAAATCGCCTGCCTGGAGTTTGTTAATAATACCGGGGACCGAGTCGTACGGGATGTAGTACCATGTAAGGTTAAGTTTCGCGATATCCACGTCAATACCGTACTGTTTCTTAAAAAATTTTGCTTTATCGTACTCGCTGCATACCGATACAGCTTTATCCCCGATGAGTTCCATTGTTACGTCCTCAACCAGCCATGAGTTATTGTTATCCCAGTCAAGTTCGGTATAATGGTTTCGCGCGAGAGTACTTATTTCACCGTTTTTATATCGTATCCTCTGGAGAAACGCAAAAAAACTTGGCCAGTCCCAGCCTAACGCCATAGCGTATGTGTGTTCGGAATACACAACACAATCGCTTTCTTCAAGTTTAAACAACGGATCCGAGTCATAAAGTTCAAACGGGTACTCACCCAATAAAAAAATGTTGTACGGCTGCCCAAGGTTTTTCCGTGCGATATGCTGTATCCGTTTTCTAAGGTCAGGGATTGATACCTGTAAATATCCGAGGTATTTATCAAGTTCTTTATTAGTAAACTGATAAATCGGTTTTGCTTCCATCATGCTCAATTCATCCGGGGAAAGGTTGGCTTTAACCGCTAACCCCATCTGCTGCTGTGATAAAGACACTTTTTTGAGTACCTTCTTTGTTCCCGCGCAAGAGGATAGTATCAGCGCTGTTGCTGCAAGTAAAAATATTACCAAAATCCCGTACTTACCCGTAATCTCCATACTTTCTTTTCCCCGTCCTTCCCATTCTTTACCTTTACAATTGTTTTATAAAACCTTATATTATCATATTACAAACATTAAATTTAGTGTTATAATGTTTTATAAATACTGTTTTGATTTTATTAAAATGAGGTTTATTAAGCCAATGAAAAAACTCAATAACCCGGATAATGTTAATACTTTGATGAACGCTTCAAAATCTACCGCCATATTTTTTTCGTTGAGCTACTGTCCTTACTGTAACATGTTCCGCCCTGTATTTCAGGAATATGCGGATAATTTTGGAGATACTTACGAATTTGTTGAGGTTATTCTTGACGATGACGCGTGTCCGTTATGGGATGAGTATGGGATTAAGGTTACACCTACTGTTCTTATATTTAAGAATGGTAAAGTATCCAAACGCGCAGACGGACGCCCTGGGTATGGGCTTGACCGTAAAGCGATGTCAGTACTGTTTCCTAAATAGCTACCGTGAAGATTTAATTGCAAGGATTTTTTACGGGATACGGATTTTAACTATTAACGGTAAATGGTCGGATAGTAATGACGGAACCACACGTTTTTCTGTTATGCCCTTATACAATTCCGGGCTTATTAGAACATAATCTATCCTGATATCAGACTTATCTGCGGGGAATGTGCTGGTTTCACCGGGTTTGGTACCCATAAACGCGTCGGCATAACGGTCCTTGCGCAACCTCTGCGGTTTTTCGCCTAACAGTTCTTCCATCACAGGTGAGTATTCCTGAATATTTACTGTCTGTGTACTTCCTATAACCTTGTGTTTCACTGTTTTATACACTTCTTCATTAAAATCGCCAACCATGATTTTGTATCCTTCAATCCCGGCTGAGATTTTCATTAATTCCTTTGCCTGCAACAACTGTTCTTCTTGTGTTAACCCAAGATGTGTCACTATGAACGTTACTGTTGTTTTACCGATTTCTACTGTTGATATTATACAACCTCGTTGTTCACTAAAATTGTTGAGGTACTCAATTGATGGTAATAAACGGTGTTCATACTTTTTTACGGGATATTTGCTGAGGCACATTACTCCATAAGTATATTTATCCTTAATAACGTTGGGGTTAAACACAGGATGTAAACCCGTATATTTTTTGAGATACGCTACCTGGTCAGTACAATCTTTACTATCAACCATATTCAATACTTCCTGTATTCCAACGAGGTCAGGGTTTTCTGATTTAATAAATTCCGCTATTTTGTCGAGTGTAAATTTATTCTCCGCATCCGCACCATGATGGATGTTATAGGTCATGATCTTTATCTCAGTCCCTGTAACTTGATCATTGCTCATAACGGGTATTATACCTCCAAATAAAAATATTATTATTAATACCGTAAAAACTTTTGAAATACAATTCTTCAACTGTTACCTTCCTCAATTTCATTAAATAATACAGTATTACTGTCACTGTGGTCAATGCCAATTCCCGCGGATTTTCAAGGATATCCTCTATTTTTTATTGTAAAATTATATTAACTATATTTCATAGGAGAATTTGTATGTCAAAACAATTTGTTATCGGTGTGGATGTTGGAACATTAAGTGCGCGGGCAGGGATTTTTGACATTACCGGCAAAATGTATGCTAATGAGAAGAAGAATATACAGTTGTGGTATCCTGCAACGGATTATGTAGAACAATCTTCAGAGAATATTTGGAGCGCTGTATGTTACTGCGTAAAACAATGCATTAAAACCTCAGGGGTTAACCCCGAGAACGTAACAGGTATATCCTTCGATGCAACCTGCTCGCTTGTCGCACTGGATAACGCTAACCGCCCGGTGACCGTTTCACCCAGTGGTAAGGCGGAACAAAACATTATTGTTTGGATGGACCACCGTGCAATGGGACAAACTGCAAAGATTAATGCGAAACATCACCGCGTACTGCGGTATGTCGGAGGTAAATTATCGCCGGAACAACAACCTCCTAAACTTATGTGGATAAAAGACAACCTTCCTAAGTCCTGGAATAGAACCGCGAAATTTCTTGACCTCCCCGACTTTTTAACTTACCGCGCTACGGGTAAAGATGTGCGTAGTTTATGTACAACAGTTTGTAAATGGACATACCTTGGGCATGAAGGACGCTGGGATTCTTCATTCTTCAAGCAAGTAGGGTTATATGATTTATTGAAACATAACAAAATCGGTATGGATATCCGCCCGATGGGTGAGTTTATCGGTAACCTCACCCTGATGTCCGCCAAAGAGCTCGGGTTGATGACAACAACAAAAGTTGCGGTAGGTATTATCGACGCGCATGCCGGTGGAGTAGGAACGATCTGGCTTAATGGCGGTACAAAAGTGCCATCACCGCAGAAGTTGAGTTCTATCCTCGCGCTTATCGGCGGGACATCGTCATGCCATATGGCAGTCTCACAAAAACCGTATTTTATCCCAGGTATCTGGGGTCCGTACTACAGCGCAATGATCCCCGGTATGTGGCTGACTGAAGGAGGCCAAAGCGCAACAGGTTCGTTACTCGACCATATTATCCGTGATAATTACCGTTACCCTGAACTTGCGAACCTTGCGAAAAACCACGGGGTTACTGTATACCAGTATCTTAACAGCGTAATCACAAAGTTAGTTAAAAATGCTGGTTCTACGGCTGAGATCACTAAAGATTATCATATACTCCCATATTTCCACGGTAACCGTTCCCCCCGCGCGGACGCTACATTACGCGGGATGGTCAGTGGGTTTTCCCTTGACGATACCATTGAGTCAATAGCAAAAAAGTATTATGCAACGATACAATCAATTGCGTATGGTACAAAACATATAATTGACGAGATGAACTCGCGCGGGTTCAATATAAGAACTATCAACGCCTGTGGCGGCGGGACAAAAAACCCTGTGTGGTTACAGGAACACGCGGATATCACAGGATGCGAGATTGTGTTAACCAAAGAACCGGAAGCTGTCCTTCTTGGTACGGCAATCCTTGCAGCTGTAGGCGCCGGGAAGTACCGGTCTATACTTTCCGCAGCTACTAAAATGTGTAAACCCGGCAAAAAGTATTTACCGAACGTGAAAACACGGAAGTTTCATGCGAATAAGTATGAAGTATTTCAAAAGATGTATATAGATTTTATCGGTTCCCGCAGAATAATGAATCCCGAAAAGTAGGTATTGTAAATATTTTTTAAGGAGTTTTATGGTTACCACAAATTTGTCTGAACAAAAAGATTTTGAGTTACTCACTGCTTGGCTCTCCGACTATCTGGGAGTTATTGATTGCGGCACTACCGGCACGAAACTGCCGTTTTCGTTTGTTTACAACGGTAAAAAGTCTGACTCGTTACTCCAAAACATTCTGGTTGATGTAAAAGTTACGGACTGTGAGAATAAGAAACGTATAACCTTTTCATTCCCCATCCCGGATTCTACGATATTACTCACTTGCGTATTAGTGAAATATACAGATTATCCCATAGTTGAATGGACGTTGTATTTCAAGAATACCGGCACTACTGATTCTGCACTAATTTCCGATATTATGCCGATAAATGCCGGGTTTGGCGTAAGGGAGACAGACCCCGTACCGGAGTTTGTTTTGCACCACCATACTGGTAGTCCGTGCTCTCAAGACGATTACCGCCCGCACCGTACACTTTTGACGAACCGCCAATCCAAACGTATCACTACCTGTGGTGGCCGGTCGGTAAACAGCGACTCGCCTTATTTCAACATCGAATACGCGAACCGCGGTGTAATATTCGCACTAGGGTGGGCAGGACAATGGGCAACAAATTTCTTCGCTACTAATCCAAGAAATCTTAATATCACCGGTGGCCAGGAACTTACGAACTTTAAACTCCTTCCCGGGGAAGAAGTGCGGACGCCAATGGTTGTACTCCAGTTCTGGAATGATGACAGAATCCGTGCGCATAACGTCTGGCGCAGATGGATGCTCGAACACAACATGCCAAAAGATCACGGAAACCCGTTGAAATCAATGACAGAAGGATACAGTGGCCGGCAGTTTGAAGAAATGGACAAAGCTGATACTGCAAGCCAGATATATTTTATCGATCGTTACCTCGAAGAAGGGATTGACATAGATTATTGGTGGATGGACGCAGGCTGGTATCCTATTAAGAAAGATTGGCATGACACCGGAACATGGGAAGTTGACAAAACTCGGTTCCCTAACGGGTTACGCGAAATTACTGATTATGCACATTCAAAAAAACTTAAATCCATAGTTTGGTTTGAACCCGAACGTGTTGCACCGGATACGTGGTTATCTAACATTCATCCTGAATGGTTACTCAGTAGTACCGATGGGAAATGGAAACTGTTGAACCTGGGTAACACAGACGCGCGTGAATGGTGGATAAATCAGGCAGATAAAGTTATTAATGAACAGGGAATAGATTTGTACCGTACCGATTTTAATATGGAACCTCTAAAATATTGGCGTGAAAATGACGCGCCTGACCGCCAGGGAATTACAGAAATTAAATATGTTGAAGGCTTATATTCATATCTTGACGAGCTACAACACCGTCATCCCGGGATGTTGATCGACATCTGTGCGTCGGGCGGTAGGCGTAATGATGTGGAAACACTGCGCCGCGGGGTACCGCTTTGGCGGACGGATTATATCACCAAGCCCCAAGCTCATCAGCAATGCACGTATAGCATATCGTTTTGGATACCGTATCATGGTACCGGCGGATTTGCTAAAGATAGTGATTACCTTATGCGCAGCATTATCTCCTGTCCAAGTATGAATTATATTTACGATATGCGTGACAAAACATTGAATTACAACGATATCCGTAAATGGCACGCTTTGCATAAACGTATTGCAAAATACTATCTTGGGGATTACTATCCGTTGACACAATATACAAATGATAACGATTCATGGCTCGCGTGGCAGTTTGACCGTCCTGACCTGGGTGAAGGAGTTGTTCAATCATTTATTCGGGAAAATACGCCGGTAAATGCTATGAAGTTCAGCCTACGCGGACTCACGCCGAACTTAAAATATGAGATTGTAAATATCGACACTAACGAAACTCTTAACATGACCGGCGAAGAATTGACTCACTACGGTATCACTCTCGCACCTACGGTCAAACCTTCAGCAATGATATTTATTTATAAAATAGTAAAATCATAGTTTTACAGGAGACATTACGTTATGGCTAACGCAGTAGAACTTCGTAGTACAACAAAACACTCAGGTTTACCAGTCATTGGCGTGTTTGCCACCTGCGATCCCAGGATTGACGACGATGCGCGTACACGTGCGGCAAACATTGTTAAGACATCATCTGATATTATTGCAAAACACGTTATCTTCCCTGATAAAACACCGGTACCAGTTGTATATTCCCTAACTCTTGTCGACGGTGAAAAACAAGCGGATGCTGTTGCGCGGCAGTTTCGTTCTGCAGGAGTAAACATTCTCGTCTGTGTACCTGACACATGGGCATTTCCGCAACTCGGACTGATATCGCTGGTACAACAATTCGAACATTGTCCGATAAACCTCACCTGCGGGAATAGCGGCCCGCGACCGGGTGTGGTTTTTACTCACGCAGCGAATGGTGCAATCGCGCAGTACGGAAGGTTATCCCATATCAATGTCGGCAACTGGCCGGACACCGGGCTTAATCCCAAGATGAGCAAAGATACAGAAGAAGCACTGGTTGACTGGTGTTACGCAGCTGTTACTGCGCAGTACTTACGCGGAAAACGCGTTGTCCTGTTTGGCCACGACTCTATGGGAATGGAAACCGCGCTCGCGCATATACTCCCAACAAGAAACGTTTTTGGTATAGAACTAACCCGGCTTGATATGAAACTCCTAGCGGATATGCTTATAAAAAAAGTGTATGACATTAAAGAACTAAAAAACCTACGCAGATGGCTCGAACGTTACAGCAAAGATAAGATTATGCTTAAGACTCAAGAAGATAGTGAAAGGTTCGAACAAAGCATTGCGATGTACCTCATTGTACGTAACATACTATCCGACCTCAACGCAATTGGCGGCGGGTTTATGTCCCAGCTTGAATGGGGTTCCGACCTCCGCGGGATACCGTTACCGGTAGCGGATATTATGGAATCACTTTTCAACTCAACATTTGATCATAACGGCAAAAAAACGGTAATACCCTTCGCAACGGAAGCTGATACCCAGGGATTACTGACAATGTTGTTTTTTACACACCTTTCCGGAGGAAATCCTCCGTTGTTCATGGACTTCCGCAAAGTATGGGAACCGTTTGAACTACAGGCATTGGTGAAAAAAGCCGGACTGACCGGTTTTGACACCTCAGCTGAATGGTATACTAAAGGCTTTGTTGACGGAGACAACTCAGGTTCCGCATCATTCGACTGGGCAGGATTACCTGGCAGCAGTATAAAACAAATTATGTCCAAGATATCTTTCCCTCTGGCGGACAGCGGCTATTTCCCGGGTATGGGTAATTCCGTAACCTTCATTAGCCCCGGCGGGATTGAAGGCATCGCAGGCCGGTTGGCATACTCGTCGTTATCCAATATGTTTACCATGATTTGGGATGAAGCTAAAACCGTAGATCTACCCAATGAACTCACTCCCATAATATGCGGCTTAACAACACCAACATGGCCTCATACGTTTATTATCCCGAAATACGCGTCAATGCCGGAGTATAAACAGTACGCACCCGCTAATCATTTACATATGACCTGGAACCTCAAACCTTCACGGTTACAGTACTGGATGGATATTGCTAATGTATTGTCATCCACCCCGTGGTCCGCACGGCCGGCGTTTGTCGAAGGTACCGACCGGCCAATACCGTTGTTATACCTTCTAAATGGCGGAGAAACCGCAGCGAAGATGTTGTGGAAATAGCTAAGGAGATATTTTTATTATGGTTACTACACATTTGTGTGAACAAAAAGATTTTGAGCTACTTACCACTTGGTTATCCGACTATTTAAGCGTTATCGACTCCGGAAATACCGGAGTAAAACTACCGTTTTCGTTTATTTTTAATGGTAAAAAATCTGACACGTTCCTCCCAAACATTCCGGTTAACATAAAAGTTATGGACAGTGAAAACAAGAAGCATATAACTTTTTCATTCCCCATTCCCGATTCAACAATATTACTCACTTGTGTACTAGTGAAATACACCGATTACCCCATAGTCGAATGGACATTATATTTCAAGAATACCGGAACCTCAGACTCTGCAATAATATCCGATGTTTTACCGATAAACACCGTGTTTGGCGTTAAAGATACCAACCCTGTACCCGAGTTTGTTTTACACCACCATACCGGCAGCCCAAACTGCCCGGACGATTACCGCCCGCATAGAATGCTTTTGATGTACCACCAAAACAAGAGAATCACCACTTGCGGCGGCCGGCCGGCAAACAGTGACTTACCCTATTTCAACATCGAATACGCGGGACACGGCGTAATCCTGGCATTAGGATGGGCGGGACAATGGGCAACAAACTTCTTCGCTGCAAATCACAGGAATCTCAATATTTCCGGCGGGCAAGAACTTACGAAGTTCACACTTCTTCCCGGGGAAGAAGTGCGAACTCCAATGATTGTGCTCCAGTTCTGGCAAGACGACAGGATTCGCGCACACAACGTTTGGCGACGGTGGATGCTCGAACACAACATGCCAAAAGATCACGGGAAACCGTTGGAACCGATGACCGCAGGCTGCAGTTCATGGTGTTTTGAAGAAATGGTAAAAGCTGATACTGCAAGCCAAAAATATTTTATTGATCGCTACCTCGGAGAAGGTATCGATATCGACTATTGGTGGATGGATGCAGGATGGTATCCCGTAACAAAAAGCTGGCATGAAACCGGTACGTGGGAAGTTGATAAGGCACGGTTTCCCAATGGGTTACGTGAAATAACAGATTACGGACATAACAAAGGAGTAAAATCCATCGTTTGGTTTGAACCCGAACGTGTTACACCAGGGACGTGGTTGTGGGATACTCACCCCGAATGGTTGCTCAGTACCGATGGAAAATGGAAACTGTTAAACCTGGGTAACACAGAAGCGCGGGAATGGTGGATAAATCAAGCGGATAAAATTATTAACGAGCAAGGTATTGATTTATACCGTACCGACTTTAATATCGAACCGTTAAAGTTTTGGCAGGTAAATGACGCACCGGACCGTCAAGGAATTACGGAAATTAAATATGTTGAAGGGCTATACGCATACCTCGACGAACTACGGCACCGCCATCCCGGGATGTTGATTGACATCTGCGCGTCAGGCGGTAGGCGGAACGACGTAGAAACACTACGCCGCGGGATACCGTTATTACGTTCTGACTACA
>Ga0265292_1000675_pt1 | contig 41299 bp, 40 predicted proteins | sample Munlanlewell296A_FD_189080 | JGI IMG/M metagenome (GOLD analysis project Ga0265292, IMG submission 189080) | Leachate microbial communities from a municipal landfill in Southern Ontario, Canada - Leachate well 296A | ecosystem: Engineered > Solid waste > Landfill > Unclassified | place: Canada... | reverse complement strand
TCACCAGCACCAGCCGCTAATGTTGTATCGATATAGTTAGCGCCATTAGCTAATGCTTCAATACTATTTGCAACAGCACTTAAAAAATCATTATGAAAATGACCCTCTATTGGAATTGATGGCACGGATTTTCTAAGCTCTCTTATTTTTTCTGCAACGTCCCAGTGAGTTGCAATTCCGACTGTATCAGCAATACTAATTCTGTCAACTCCTAAATCCTGAGCTAAAAGATATACAGGTAAAGCTTGATCGAAAGAAATATTCCAAGCATGTTCTACACCAACTCTTGTTTCCATTCCGAGTCTTTTTGCTTCAAGAACAATATTTTTTAATTGTGCAAGATATGTTTCCATTGTATGACCCATATTCTTTAATCTTCTCTGATCTACTGTTGTCAAGATGTGAATTCCATCAAGTCCAGATGGTTTTAAGGAAAATGCTGCATTAGCATCGCGAGTTTCATTACGAATATGTGAAAATAATTGAGGCCTATTTGGCATTTGAAGTAACTGACGAATACGTTCATCCATTCCTTGTGCCAATGGATTTCCAACCTCTGCTTTTTGAATACCAATTTGATGTAAAAGCCCGACGATTACTTGTGCCTCATCAAGAGTAAATTCGTGTGGTTTTAATTCGAACTTACCACGTTCATTTATAACAAGCGGTCCTGCAAATTGTTCTCCTTCTCTTAGTGTTGAATCAAAAGGACCTAACCAATTTTTTGCTATATTTGTTTTCGCTTCAAGAGATCCCATATTATATTGGATGCAATCCGAGAAATTCTAATCCAGTTGTTTCGGGGAAGCCGTACATGAGATTCATTGCTTGAACCGCCTGACCGGCTGTTCCTTTAACCAGATTATCAATTGCACCAATGACTACCAACCGTTTAGAAACGTTATCCATCTCAAATCCGATATCGCAAAAATTTGTTCCCTGAAGAATTTTCGGTTCAGGAAAACGATATAAACCTTGGCGTTCTTTAACGATGCGGATAAAAGGTTCATTCCCATATTCAGTCCGGTAAGCCTTCCAAACATCTTTCTCTATTATTAATTTTTTTGGTATCGTATGAATTGTTACCAAAAGTCCTCGCACCATGTCGATTGCGGTCGCGGAAATGGCTACATCCAGTTTTTTTCCATAAGGATTTAGTTCCTGAAGAATTTCGGCCGTATGACGATGGCCGGTTGGCATATATGATCGAACAACACCGGCTCGCTCGGGATGATGAGAAGAAAACGAGGGTTTAATTCCGGCTTGAGAGCTACTCATTTTAGCATCAATGATAATTTTTTCTTTGATAAGACCATGTTTCATAAGAGGGTAAAGAGCTAAAATAGAAACCGTTGCTTCACAACCTCCACAAGCAACATAGTTTGATTTTTTAATTTGTTCTCGATGAAGTTCGGCTATTCCATAAAGAAATTGGGAAAGAAACTCTGGATTTTTATGTTCTTGGTGGTACCAATGCTCAAAAACATTTTTATCATGGATACGATAATCAGCTCCAAGATCAATAATTTTTTCGGCAAATTTTTTTAATTCTGGCATAAGTTTCATGGATTCACAATTAGGTAAGGCAACAAAAAGGAGGTCGCATTTTTTTAAATCGTCTGGATGGGAAAATACAAGATCGGTTTTTTTCCTTAAATTAGGGTGGATTAAAGATACTAATTGTCCAGTAAATTGTCTTGAGGTTGCCTGTTGAATTTTGACTTTAGAGTGTCCTAAAAGAATCCGCAACAGTTCTCCTCCGGCATATCCTGACGCACCATAGATTGAGGCAGTAATCATAGATTTTTTGCTACTTTAATACAATAATCAACAATCGCACCCGAGATACTGACTCCGGTTGGTCTTTCAGAGTTTTTAAACTCGGTCGTATGATTTATTTCATTTATTTGTAATCCGTCTTCTGTTTCAAATACATCCATAGAAAGGACTCCACCACCAACCGCGTCAGAGGCTTTTTTTGATAAGCTTGATAGTTCTTTTGTCACAGGGCAGTTAGTAGCTACTCCGCCTCTGGCAGTATTTGTAATCCAATGTGGAGAATCTCTATATATGGCGCAGATTGTTATACTATCAATGACAAAGGAACGAATATCTCGTCCTGGTTTTTTAATATATTTTTGGAGATAGAATGATTTTTGATGTGGTGAACCAAGAACATCTTTGTGTTCTAATATTGTTTCTAATGCATCAATGTCATTTATTTTTGCCAGTAATCTTCCCCATGATCCAAGAGGTGGTTTGATGACAACGGGAAAACCCCCAAGTTGTTTTATTGCTTGTTGAGCTTGATCAGCGTTAAAGACCATGGCAAAGTCCGGGGTTGACACATGGGCTTTTTGAAGAATTAACGAAGTCACAAATTTATCCTCACATATAGATGTTACAGAAGAGTTATTAATTACCGGAATATTAAGTGACTCATAAAAATAGGTGGCATGCATTCCTTTTACTGTTGATACGCATCTCTCTAGAGCGACATCAAAATCGCAACGATAAGTTTTTCTATTAAATATTTCTTCACGCACATCAATAAGTTTTATTTGTGTACCTCTTTTTTTAGCCGCTTCAATAATTAGTTTTTCATCTCCACGGATAGTTGAGTGGAGAAGTCCGATTGTAATCATAGATAATATTGTTTATTCCCCCCAATCCTCCTCCACTTTTGGAGCTTCTTCAAGGGTTGCAAAAGTTCCCTTTAGATTAGCTACTACCAGCCGCGTGTGGCACTCGGGACAACTAATAATCTCTGACTCTTCGGTATTTTTTGGAAGAGTTACTTGAGCATCACAGATTGGACAATTAGTTTTTAACATGGAAATAATTATATCGTTAATTTACAATTAGTCAATTTTTTGAATAATATTGACAAAATTAATTTAATTTGTTAAAATCTTAACACTCCTACGTATGATTAAATTTGCTTTGGAGTGCAAGCAATATGATAACTATTTCTCAGGTCGTTGAAGAAATTATTAACAAAACCCCTTTTTTAGAAGAAGCGATTGCCAAAGGTATTGTGAACCATTCCTCCTTAGCTAGATTGATGAAATCAGAAATAGAGGAAAAGCTTTATAAGACGGTAAAAACAGGAGCCATCATCATGGCCTTAAGAAGACAGGCCAAAAAAAAACAATTAAATCCAATCATCAAAAAAATATTTTCCACTCCGCCCGATATGATTGTCAGATCGAATTTAGTGGAGTTTACCTTTAGTAATTCAGATTCATTGTTAACCAAACATAAAAAATTATTGGAAAAAATAGAAAATCAAACTAAATATTTTTTTACGATTACGCAAGGAGTGTTTGAAACCGGAATTATTGTGAGCCATGAATTAGAACAAAAAATCAAAGATATTTTTGAAGAAGAGAAAGTCGTCAGTCAGTTGACCGATTTATCCTCAATTACCATCAAACTTCCTGAAGAAAACGTGACTACTCCTGGTGTTTACTATTTTATTCTAAAAGCCTTAGCTTGGCAGAATATTAACGTAGTTGAAGTAATTTCTACTTATCAGGAAATTACTTTAATTTTGGCAACCAGTGAAATCGATACGGCTTTTTCTATATTAAAGAAATCTCTAGTTACTTAATTTTTCCTTTCCTTTTATCTCGGGAAAGATCCTTGGGAATAATATTAGTTTTTTTTAGGTTCATTAATAGTTCGTGAACACCGTTTATGGTCTGTTTATCATTTGGGTCAATATATTTTTCTATATTAATTGGGGGTTCGTAAGTGTAATGATCAGGCTCAGTATAGTTGAAAATTAATCCTTCATAGTTTCGAAGAACCCAACGATTGTGACCTTGTGATAAGACATAATTTGGCATAATAGGTATTTTCCCACCCCCGCCAATGCCGTCAATGACAAATGTTGGGATAGCAAAACCGCTGGTATGACCTCTAAGATGTTCCATTATCTCGATTCCTTCAGCTACCCGAGTCCGGAAATGTTCAATTCCCTGACTTAAGTCGCATTGATATATGTAATACGGTCTGACACGATTAGTCACCAATAGTTTAACTAATTTTTTCATAATCAAAGGATGGTTATTAACTTTTCGAAGAAGAACTGATTGATTGCCAAGAGGGATACCCGCATCGACTAGGCGACTACAGGCAGCGCTTGATAAATCGGTCATTTCTTTTGGATGATTAAAATGAGTGTTTATCCATATAGGATGATATTTTTTTAACATTTGACAGAGTTCGTCGGTGATTCGCATTGGGCAGGTGACTGGTACTCTTGTTCCAATTCTTATTATTTCTACGTGCTTGATACTGCGGAAAAGCTTTATTATTTTTTCCAAATAGTCAGTTGATAGAGTTAACGGATCGCCGCCGGAAATAAGAACGTCACGGACAGTTTTAGTTTTTTTAATGTATTCAGCCACCTTTAAAATTTTTGGCCATGGCGTTGGCAAATCAGTTTCTCCCGCATGTCTTCTTCGGGTACAGTGACGGCAGTACATGGCGCATTGGTAGGTAACATAAACAATCAGTCTATCAGGATATCGATGTGTCAAGATTCCTTCTAAGCCTTTGACCGGACAGTCTTCTTCTTCATGAAGAGGATCCTGGAAATCCGATGAACTTATTTTAGTTTCGAAAATTGTTGGAACCGCTTGTAATCTAATCGGGCAAAGAGTGTTTCCAACCTCGATTTGAGAAAGATAGTAAGGAGTAATGGCCATTCGTAAAATTTTTAATGAATTTTTGATTGTTTCTGTTTCTTTATTAGAAAGATGTAGCAATTTTTGTAGAAATTTTGAATCGGTAACTCTATTTTTTATCTGCCATCGCCAATCGAGCCAGTTTTTCTGACTAATATTTTTCCAATAGGGGTGGATTTTTGCCTTTGAGAAAAATACCATATTAATAATTTAACTAAAAAAGATTCTTTTATTATTAAGAGATTTTTAAGATTTTATAGACGATTGTGCCTGATGGAATTTTTATTTCGATAATATCGCCGACTTTTTTCCCAATAAATCCAGCACCAAGTGGTGAATTTGAAGACAATTTTTTGTTTATTGGATCAGCCTCAAACTCCCCGACAATTTTATATTGATTTTTAACTCCATTTGATTCAACGGTTATTATTGATCCAAGAGAAACTTTATCGGTATGATTGTTATTTTCGACAACAATCGATAACTTAAGAATTTCTTCAATTTCCAGAATTCTTCCTTCAACAAGAGCCAGTTCTTCACGGGCTGAATGATATGCGCTATTCTCTGATAGATCACCCATAGATCTGGCTTTATGCAATGTATCAATTGCTTTTGGACGCTTTTGATTTTTTAATTCCTCAAGCTCTAGGTGAAATTTGTGGTAGCCCTCTTTGGTTAATTGAACTGTTTTGAACATAATAAAAAATAATCCCCTTGATTATCCTAATTCTAGGGGGATTATGATAAAATATTACAATACTAATGGTTGAAAGTCAAATAATGGCGCGTTCGTCTAGTGGCCTAGGACGGCAGGTTCTCAACCTGCAAATCATGGGTTCAAATCCCATACGCGTCACCAAAAAAATCTACACTTGCTCCGGCGGTTTTTTTGTGGTCCAATTATTATCAATTGGATTTATAACCCACCTCTATCATCAGCATTAGTAAATTCTCTCATTTTTGAAAGAAAAATACCTTTTAGTTTTTCGGCGTTTTCTACAGTTAGACCAGGGATAACGGCAACATTACCAACAAATCCAATTAGAGCAGCTGCCTGTTTTCGACCATAAACTTGCCCACCTCCAAAAGATGCATTTTCAATTATTAAAGAAGCTAAACCAAAAAGTCTATCTGCTATGTCCTGATTAACGATCACATCTTGTATTACGCCGTATGGTAAATTTTTCTGTTGTTTAGAAAGAATTCCTTGATGAAAAATCACAAATTCATTTTCAACTGAATAATGAAAATTGTCACGAGATAGAAAAGCTATTACGGTCGAAAGTAAACCTATACTAATCATTGTAACTAGAATTATTCCAATTGTTATCAAAAAGACTAATCCACCTTCACTGGTTGTAAAGCTAATCGGTAATAAAATTACTCCCATAAAAATACAAATAAAAACAGTCACGATAGAAAAACTTACTGGGATTTTCAATATCCAAGAAGACTCAACAGGATAATCTTTTTCCGTTACGGGATTCTGCATATTTCATTCATTTTTTACTTATACGGCTTTTGACTTTATCAAGAAGAACTGTTCTTAATCCGTCAGACGCTTGTTGTTCTACGCCATCAATATGAGCTTGTATACCTGACGTAAGAGTAGCCGTTGATAAGTGAACGTCAAATAAACCAAACATCCTATCAAAAATATCCTGATCTACATACACATCCTGAATTCTTTCCCAGGGAATAGTGATTTCTTTGGGAGCAATAGGACCTTTTTTAATTACGATATAATCCTCACGAATATCGTAATAATAAAGAGCAAAGTACCAGCGTTGATATAAATAGGTAAGTAGTGCAATAACAACCATTAGAAAAACAAAAATATACAAGCTGATAAATAAGAAACTAAGAAAACTAGTCATATCCTGGTTAGAGTCAGACATGATTCCGCCAACCATCCCACCAATCATTAAAAGAAGAGATGACAAGCCAAAGAACCAACCAATCATGCTTGTAATCGTCTTTTTGATAATCTTTTTTGGACTTAAGGGATATTTTTCCCTCGTTGGGCTCATTGTAATTTCCATAGCCAAAATAAACTTTATTCTTTCTACAAAAGTACCTATTTATTTAAATTGCTTTTATTGCGGTAATGTTATCTTTTGTAATTTTGTGCTAACGCCTAATACATCTTTAACATCTGGTGCCGAAATATTTGTTGCTACATTGAATCGAGACAAATCAGCATCCAATGTTATATCGTGTGTTGTTCTAATACCTAGCTGATCCGCTTGAGCATTTGGTATCTGTTGTAGTTTCTTTGCTTCAACATGCAATTTTTTAACATAGTTGGTGCTGTCTTCAACGTAAAAAATTGCAGATAATACGGAATTTTGTAAAATCGTTTTAGAATCATTTACTTCATTTGGTGTTCTATCTTTATCAGTTGAAAGAGCGTTAATAAAGTCAGGCGTGCTTATTTCAACTCTATATTTTGAATAAGTTGTAGCATCTGCTGTCTCTTTACCTAAGGATTCAACCGTATCCTTTTTAACTGATTTTAAAAGTGCTTGGTTTTCTGCAAACAAAGTACCTAAGATGTTTAACCCATATAAAGAAGCATCTGTTGGTGAACTTTCAGTTTGTTTTTTATACTCCTCTTTTGTAAATTTTTGCCATTTAGGTGAAGCGGCATTCTTTACATACCAGTCTCCGTTTTCGGTATTTACAACCGACACCATAATTGATCTGTCTGGTGCTAAGTCGCTCCAAATTTTCATTTCAGCCTGCCCAGTTTTACCGTCAGTAGATCCACTGATACTTCCATCAACATTATTGCTGAGAGTTTGGGTTACTCCTGTCTTTGATTGAGATATGCTTGATATAACTTTATTTCTATATTCAGCATACAAAGTTTTTGCTGAACTTGTCTTTTCTAATGCTGAAAGTAATTTGTCATATGGTGTTTGCGCAAATGGAAGTTGAAATGAGTTTGAGTTTTTATTGTTGGAAACTTGCTTTGAAAGAAAAACAAGTCCGCCCGCTCCTAGAAGAACTACTAACACCACCAAAACAATAATCAAACCAGAATTTCCTTCAAGATTCTTTTTATTTTTCATATTTATATAAAAATGATAACTAAAAATATTATTATTGATTTCTTACATATTGTCAAATGCATTTGCTTTGAGATGACAATCTTTTATTAAAAATAAAAGAATATTTATTGTATAACAGACAAACAGGAAGATAGAATTTGAAGGAAGGTAATTTAATGATCAGAATTTGGTATATAATATTGCTTAGTGGAATTAAGATAAAAGTTACGAACTTTGTCCACTAAGGAGCACAAATTCGGCGGGCAGGTCAACTTGCAAATCATGGGTTCAAATCCCATACGCGTCACTGAGTTGCGCAGTTGGCGGCGTTAGTGACTCCTGGTGTTTGTTGTTGAGGAGCGTCGGTTAGGGAAAAGGCAGTAGCCATTTCGTCTTTTGATAAATCGGTTTTGCAATATTCTCCTTGAGTTTTGCTTCCGCAACAGACAACCTGTTTAATTGAATTGGAAACTCTTCCACCAAAGTCAAATTCAGAGACGATTTGTTTATCGTTCAAAAGCAAAGTAGGAGATGAAGTAACCTGATATTTTTTAGCTAAATCAAAGTCTTTTTTGGCGTAGGCGATTCCTTTTGTTTTGTCAGTCAGGCAAGTTTTAAGAGAAACAGTATCGATTCCAGCCGTAGTTGAACAGTCTTCAGATTTTCCTTCCTGCATGTAACAGGAAACATATGGCCAGTATTTTTCTTTCTGTTCTTCTCTAATGCAAATTTGCTTTAAATTTTCTTGCGCTTCCGTATTGCCATGCATAGAGACAATCTTATCGCCTTCAATACTACCAATATATTTTACTTCTAAGTTGGCGGCTAAGGCCGGTTGTTCGTCTAATACCTTTTTAAAAACTCTTTGCATCTGTAGTCCATAGGGGCAGTTAGAGACAATAAAAACGGTGAGTTTAGCCGATTCGGCCTTCGTTAAATCATTACAGGTTAATTTTTTAGCTTGGGTTTGTGTTTGGTTGTTGTTTACCGAAAGATCGCTTAATTTAATACCAGATGTAAAAATGATTTTGCCGTCTTTGGTAACATAAGAGATATATTTTTTGGCGCTGGAACCTTCTCCTAAGACGAGTTCAAATTCATATACGCCGCTTGTGTCTTTTAAATTATTGATGGTAACTTTTGTATTGCCGCCGATCATTTTTGAGACAGCGTCAGGAATAGTTTTATTTTTTAGGGTCTCGATTTTACCTTTTCCAAAGATATTTTTAAAAAGAAAAAGGGCGATTAGAACAAGAAGAGCTACGGAAAAAATTAAAACCTTGTTTGTTCCTTTTGAAGTTTTCTCATCAATTATTAAATTTTTTGGAGATTGTTTTTTAGTCACAGTTTTTTTAATTGTTTTCATAGTAGTAATAATTTATATTATGGGTGTGTCTTTGTCAAACGAATTTAGGGAAATTAATAAAGAAAGGATCCATCGGGTAGTTTCTTGCTAACAGAAAAAATTGTCGGTTTATCATTAATATTGGCAACAAGGATCATACCATATGACAGTTCACCCAGCATTTTTTTTGGCTCCAAATTTATGAGAAAGAGAAATTTTTTATCTTTTAAGTTTTTTGGTTGATAATATTGGGCAAGACCGGTCAGTATTTGAATTGAACCGATCTCTTGACCAAAATCAACCTGAAGTCTAATTAGTTTTTCTGATTTTTCCAGCTTTTCCGCCTTTATTACCTGGCCAACCCGAATATCCAATTTCAAAAAATCCTCAAAAGTAATGATTGGTTTCTTCATGTTGTGTATTTTACTTTAATTATTTAAATAATTAAAGTTTTTTTTGACAATTAATCCTACAGATATTCCTTTTTCGTTTTGTTTTCGTGCTTTTTCAATTTGGTCTTTAAACTTTTGATCAACTTGACTAAGTCTTATAACTTTACCATTCTCAATAAATTCAGGATCAACAAAACGAAATTTTTTGCGATATTTTTTCCTGCTCTTTGGTAAAAACCGGAGACTCTTTCTTTTCAGAGTAAATAGAATATTTTTAATTTCTTTGTTTGAAGAAGATTCAATTTTTTCAATAATAAATTCTTCATTCTCCATAAAATCATTTATATTTATTAACTTTTGTTCTAAAGCGATGTTTAAAACTTTAGCAAAATGTATATAACGTGTAACTGCTTCAAAACCTCCCCAATGTGTAAGTTGTCTTATTAAGAAATTTGTCGCGAAAAGATATGATAATTTTCTATTATTAAAAACAATTCTTTTTTTATAAGTGGCAAATCCAGAAAAACATTTTTTAGCTATTAGTAACGGAAATTCTCTTATTGCATAATCAATTCTATCGACACAGAGATCAGGAATTTCCCTTTCTAAAAGAGAGAAGTTTTTATTATTGCAAATTCTCTTGGGATTATAGTTGTATTTAACTAGGATGTTTTTAACATCCGAATTTAAAAAATATTTTTCATGCTGATTATCTTGAAATTCTTCAGTCTGACCGGTACCAACCACCCAGTCGATTAAATGAGAAAAAGTTGTGTGGGAAATATCATGAAGAAGCCCGGCGATTTGTTCTTCTTTGTCTGCCCCAAGATGTTTAAGTAAAAGCATGACACCAATACTGTGTTCGTACCGTCTGTAACCTTTTAAGTGATAGTATTTATCCGGAGGTCCCATCTGAGAAATTTTCCTAAGCCGTTGAACAGGTTTAGAATGTATCAATTCAAGAATAACGGGAGAAGTAATTTTGTAAGTGCCGTAAATTCTGTCTTGAATGATCATTATCTAAAAGTTGCTCTAATTTAATATTAAATCGTAGTAAATATCATTTTGCGTAGATACGATATAAGTTACTGCCGATTTTTTCGAATTTAAAGATTTCGATTCTTCCGATCTCGCTAGTATTTTTTACATGGGGTCCACCGCAGAATTCTTTTGAATATGCCGCTTGTGGTGAGCTTGTCGAACCAATAAAATAGATTTTAACCATATCAGGATATTTCTCCCGAAAGAAAGATTTGGCGCCAAATTTTAAGGCTTCTTCTTTTAGAAGAATTTTAAAACTGACAGGCAATGATTCGCGGATTTTATCATTTATCATTTGGGCGACTTTTTTGATATCGTCATTGGTCGGTTTTTTAATCGAATAGAAATCAAACCGCAGTCTTTCGCTATTAATATTTGATCCTTCTTGGCGGACTTCGGTACCGATAACATCAAAAAGCACTTGGTGAACCAGATGAGTGGCCGTATGGTATTTTATAGTTTGTTGGCTTTGATCGGCCAAACCGCCTTTAAACTTTTTTTTTGATGAGGTTCTTGACAGTTGTTGATGTTTATTAAATTCTTCCTGATATTCAGCCATAAGTATTTTTTTGTCAATTTTACTTTGCCATTGATTTAGTAGTTCGATGGCAATTTCTATAGGAAAACCATAACTTTGTTTTAGTTCAAATAATAATTTACCATTAATATTTTTTGCAGTTTGTAATAACTTAATTCCTTTATCAACAATTTTTAAGAACGAATCCATTTCTTTCCCGATTAATATCTCAACTTTTAATTGATCATTATCATTAAAATAAATTCCTTTATAAGTATTGATTATTTCGTTATAAATATTTGGCCAGAGTTTTTGGGGTATGGTTTTCAATTGAAACATTTTTACAACCGATCTTCTAATCAATCTTCGAAGAATATAGCCCCGATCTTTATTATTTGGCTCAATCCCTTCTGAAGCGATAAATACCGCTGCTTTTAAATGATCGGCAATTATTCTCATAGACGGTTTATTAATATCATCTTGATAGTTTTTGCCGGTAACTGATTCGATGATTCGAATCATTGGATGAAAAAGGCTGGTGGTAAATAAATCAGGATTATTTTCAATGGCCATGGTAAATCTTTCAATACCGCCGCCGAAGTCAACATTTTTCTTGGGCAGCTCAAGGAAGGTATCGTCTGGTACCTTCTTGTACTGCATGAAAACCGAATTACCGATTTCCAAAAACCTATCGCAGTTGCAGTTCGGATGACATTTTTCTCCGAATTTTTTGTCATGGGAGACATCGGTAAACTCAAAAAAAACTTCACTATCCGGTCCGCCTGGTTCGCCCGCAGGTATTTTGTCTGGAGCGCCAGCCCGCGACCACCAGTTTTTATCAGCACCGTATTTAAAAATACGGTTTTCCGGAATACCAAGTTTTTTCCAGATTTGATAAGACTCATCGTCGGCTGGAATTTCTTTCGTACCTTCAAAAACCGTTACATATAGTTTTTCTTTTGGAAGTTTGAGCACTTCGGTTAAAAATTCCCAGAACCAACCGAGTTGTTCTTTTTTAAAATAGTCGCCCAAAGACCAGTTGCCCATCATTTCAAAAAATGTATCATGACGATTGTCTCCAACCTCTTCAATATCTTGAGAGCGAAAGCACGGTTGGATATTATATAATTTATTTCCCAAGGGATGGGTTTCGCCAAGAAGATAAGGAACGAGTTGTTGCATTCCCGATCCGGTAAAAAGAGTCGTTGGATCATCTTTTGGGACAAGAGGAATCGCTGGTATTTCTTTGTGATTGCGTTCTAACCAGAAATTTTTAAAAAGTTGTCGAAGCTTGATATGAGTGATTAACATAGGTAAAATTATACATTATATAGGGAATTATTTATTACTTATTAACGCATTGCGAGTTAACGAATTGAAATAAAATAATCCGTTAATGCGTTAATTCGTTAATGAAAAATAAACAATAATGATAAGTATAAAAACATCTGACTTTAACTCAATCAAGCCCTTTATAGAAAAGATGTATATTCCTCCCAAGAGCTCTCACAAAGGCCAGAATGGCCGGGTGCTTGTCATTGGCGGATCATCACTTTTTCACAGCTCTTCCCTTTGGTCGGCGGAAATTGCCTCTTATTTTGTCGACATTGTTCATTATTCTTCAACCGTTGAGAATAATATAATTTTTTTAAATTTGAAAAAAAAGTTTAGAAATGGAATTGTGGTTGCCCAAAAAGATTTACCGGACTATATTAAAGAAGATGATGCTATATTGGTAGGACCAGGCATGTTAAGAAAAAATTCAAATGACAAAATTCAAATGACAAATGAAATTCAAAATTCAAATGACAAATTTGAAAACATAATTCAAATATCAGACGAAGGAGAATATACTTATCAATTGACTAAATATTTAATAAACAATTTTCCAAATAAAAAGTTTGTTTTTGACGCCGGTACGCTGCAGATGATGGATAAAAACTGGCTTTTAAAACTAAAAGAAAAACCCGTCATCACTCCTCATCAAAAAGAATTTGAAGAACTATTTGGAATAGTAATTGAAAAGCAAAACGTCCCAGATAAGGTGCAAACCGTTAAGGAGACCGCGAAAAAATACAACTGTGTGATTTTATTAAAGGCAGTCGTTGATATTGTCAGCGACGGAGAAAAGTCTTATATCATTGAAGGCGGCAATTCAGGATTAACCAAAGGCGGTACAGGCGATCTTCTGGCCGGTTTGGTTTTATCACTCTCGGCAAAGAACAATCAGCTTGCGGCATCAATTCTTTCGTCATATTTTCTTAAAAAATCGGCAGAAGCCCTTTTTATAAAAAGAGGTTATTGGTATAATATTAATGATTTGATTAAAGTAATACCTAAAGTTATCAGTGGAATTGTTAATAAAATATGAAAAAAGAAGCCGCCACCGCAGTTTTTCTTGGAATCTTTCTTGGAGTGACAGTGGCCCTAGTAATGGTGATTAAATCCCGCCAGCAGGAAACCTCTAAATTTAAACCGCTCACCAATGTCAGTAATGTTAGTCCAACAGTTATTCCAGTCAGTCAGAATTATCAAAGTTTTGAAATAACAGAGCCTCAAGATAATTTTATAGTTAATAAAGAAACAGTTAGAATAAAAGGTAAAACTAACAAAGATGATTTGATAGTGATACAATCTCCTATTAAAGAGATGGTTTTGAAAAATAAAACAAATGATTTTTCAATAGATTTCCCTTTGACCTATGGAGAAAACGTCATTAGAATTTCTATCTACCCCAAAGATCAATCGTTAAGGTCCCAAGAAAAAAGATTAACAGTTTATTATCTTGACGAATAATGAAAAAAATAATCTTATTAATAATGATGAGTTTAATTTTTGCCAAAATGGCAATCGCTCAGACGCCAACTAGCAGTCCATCAGGCACGATTGTCCCTTCACCAACTTCTCAGATTGATAAGCAAATTCAGAATCTAAAAGAAAAGATTGCCAACAAAGTAGCAGAGATTAATAAAAAAGACAAAAGAGCTTATTCCGGCGTAATCAGTAAAATCGACGCCAACACGATTCTTTTCAAAAGCAATGACGATCAAGAAATGGAGGCAAAAATTGATGAACTACTTTCTAAGATTTACATAATTTCCGGCTCGACAAAAAAAGAGGCTAAACTATCAGATCTTAAAAAGGACGATTATATTATTGTTAGCGGAGTATCTTCAGGAAAATCAATTACCGTCAATTCGGTCTATAAAGATGAAGAATATTTTGTTAAAACTGGAAAGGTATCAGAAGTTAGCAAGACCGATTACAATATTAAAGTTACAACTTCGGATAAAGACAATCTGACAGTTGATATCGAAACATATACAAAAATCAAACTGCTCAATATCAAGAGTTTGGAGATAGAAAAAAGCGGATTTTCTAAGATAAAAGAAGGTGATACGATTCACTTTGTATACAAGAAACCAGTTGAGACTAAAGAGCAAAATCGTTTTTCTGCCCAAACAATATTGATTATCCCCCAGGAGTACTTTATTAAGTGAGTCCAACTATGTTTAATTTCATAACTAAGTTTTTTGATTATAACCTGCGGGAGATTGAAAAAATAAAGATTAAGGTTGAGGAGATCAACTCCCTTGAAGATAAAGCCCGTAAACTCAAAGATAGTGAGTTTAAGACCGAAACACTTAAACTCAAAGAACAAATTCAGTCTGGGGAAAAAAAACTAGACGGTATTCTTCCGTGGTCATTTGCTCTGGTAAGAGAGGCGGCAAGAAGGACCCTACGACAACGTCATTTTGACGTTCAGTTAATCGCCGGAATAGCCCTTAATAATGGAAAGATTGCCGAGCAAAAAACAGGAGAAGGCAAGACTCTATCGGCAACGACAACTTTGTATCTTAATGCGTTAACAGGCAAAGGTACTCATTTGGTGACGGTCAACGACTACTTGGCTCGGCGAGATGCCGGCTGGATGGGTATTATTTATAATTTTCTTGGATTGTCAACTGCAGCTATTATTTCCGACCAGTCATATATTTTTGATGAAAACTATAAAGAAAATGAGGCTCAGGATTGGCGTTTATCCCATCTTAAACCTTGTAGTCGTCAAGAAGCATATTTGGCCGACGTTACCTATGGTATAAATAGTGAGTTTGGTTTTGATTATCTACGCGATAATATGGCCAATTCACCAGATGAACGAGTCCAACGAAACTACCATTTTGCGATTATTGACGAGGCCGATTCGGTTTTAATTGACGAGGCGAGAACCCCACATATTATTTCTGCCCCATATGAACAAGATACTTCCAAGTATTTTCAATACGCTAAAATCGTTAGAGGATTAAATCCCAAAACCGATTTTGTAATAGATGAAAAAACCAGGACGGCTAATTTAACGGAAAAAGGAATTGCTCATATTGAATCAATGATCGGCGTCAGTAATATCTATGAAAAAGACTACGATACTTTGTTTCATATAGAAGCGGCTCTAAAGGCAGAAGCTCTTTTTAAAAACAATAAAGATTACATTGTTAAGGATGGCGAAGTAATTATTGTTGACGAGTTCACAGGTAGACTTTTATACGGAAGGCGGTTTTCCGAAGGAATCCATCAGGCAATTGAAGCTAAAGAAAACGTTTCAGTTCAGCGGGAGTCAAAAACTTTGGCAACAGTTTCTCTGCAGAATTACTTTCGCATGTATGAAAAACTGGCCGGTATGACGGGGACAGCTGCGACCGAGGCTGAAGAGTTTCATAAAATTTATAAGACCGATGTTTTGATGATTCCCACTCATATGCCAATGATCAGGAAAAACCATGCCGATATGATTTACAAAACAGAAAAAGCCAAATTTAATGCTGTTGCCGAGGAGATTGTCGTTCAGTATAAAAAAGGCAGACCGGTACTGGTTGGAACTACTTCAATTGAAAAAAACGAACATTTATCACAGCTTTTAAATAAAAAAGGAATCCCGCATGAGCTTTTAAACGCAAAAAATCATTTGAAGGAGGCAACTATCATCGCCCAAGCGGGAAAAAAAGGGGCGATAACGGTGGCGACCAATATGGCTGGTCGCGGTGTCGACATTATTCTCGGTGGCGCCAACAGCGATGATAATAAAAACCATTGGCAAAAAGAACATGATGAAATAGTCAGCTTGGGAGGATTATACATTATCGGAACAGAAAGACATGAATCAAGGCGGATTGACAATCAACTTCGTGGCCGGGCAGGCCGGCAGGGTGATCCGGGCGAATCAAGATTCTTTGTGTCTTTGGATGATGATTTAATGAGAATTTTTGGTGGCGATCAAATTTCCCGGTTAATGACAGCATTTAAATTTCCCGAAGACCAGGCGTTGACTCACCCAATGGTATCAAAAGCCATTGAACAAGCTCAGGTAAAGGTTGAGGGTTTTAACTTTGATATCAGGAAGCATTTGGTTGATTATGATGATGTCTTGAACAAACAAAGAGAAATAATTTATTCTTTAAGAAAAAAAGTTTTGATATTGGAAAACAAAGATGAGTTCCGCCAGAATATTTTTAATTTGCTAAGCGAAAAGGTCAATGAGTTGATTAATCGTCATTTTTATGAAGAGATAGCATATGACGACAAAGAAATTGTTGGTCGCTTTGCTAATGAAGCAAATTATATTATCCCAATCGCATCTCATAAAATAGAACAGATTGTTAAGGGAAGAAAACAGAAAGAGTTGATTAACTTCTTGAATAATGAAATTCAAGATGAGTTTAAAAGAAGAGAAGAAAAGACGGGATCTGATACTTGGCTAAGAATTGTTCAGTATGTATTTTTATCCACGCTTGATAGTTTTTGGACAGAACATTTAACCGCGATTGAAGATTTGCGCGAGGGGATTAATCTCCGGGGTTATGCCCAGCTTGATCCTTTGGTTGAATATAAAAACGAGGCTTTTTCGATGTTTGAAAAGCTGGTGTCCGATATTAATTTTGAGGTGGCCCGGCGACTGTTTAAAGTCGAAATTGGGATAAAAGAACCGTCAAAAGAAAGCCGAGAACAACCAATATTCTATAAATCAGCCTCGGCCATTGATCCGTTTCATCAAAATCCTTCGGCAAGCTCAGGACGAGCCCCTTCGGCAAGCTCAGGACAAACGGTTGAACAACCGGTTTCAAATCCGTCAAACATAGAAGGTTTTAAGATTATTCCACCGGGAACCAAACAAAGAAAATTAGGTAGAAATGATCCATGCTGGTGCGGAAGCGGTAAGAAGTATAAAAAATGCCATTATCCGAATTAACAAATATGAGTACAAATAATAAATTAATAATTGCATTATTTATTGGCATCGTTGTTGTTATCGCTTTATTTATTTTGAATCAGGAAGATAAAGGTATAATAAAAAAGGTGCCGACAAAAAGAACTGTAAATCCTTCTGTTACTCAGTTTCCGACTTCTTCAACAGGAATTGATTCAGGTCAGACAACACAGCCAGAGACAAATGGTACAATTGAAGATGTGAAAGAACTAAAAATAGAAGATATTAAAATTGGAACGGGTGATGAAGCGGTTTCCGGTAAAAAAGTAACTGTCAATTATTCGGGAACTTTGACAAATGGGACAAAGTTTGACAGTTCCTATGACCGTGGAACACCGTTTGCTTTTAATTTAGGGACAGGACAAGTAATTAAAGGTTGGGATCAGGGAGTGGCCGGTATGAAGGTCGGCGGAAAACGGCGATTGATAATTCCTCCTGATTTGGGATATGGTTCTAACGGTGCCGGTAGCACGATTCCTCCAAACGCCACCTTAGTTTTTGAAGTAGAACTTCTTAAAGTTGAGTAATATGCTATGATGATAATATAGCTATGAACCAACAGTTAAATCCATCGGGTAAGGTTAATTTCAGCGAATCAAAAAGCCAGGTATCGGATACCGAAAAACAGGCGATTCTATCACGCCGGATCAATGAACTTCCGTTAAAAATCCAAGGAACGCGATTAGAAACATTTATTAACAAACTTTACCTAATACTTGAAGAACATGGTATAACATTTAAACCTAAATGTTATTTAGCTGACGATTGGGGTTGTCCTGACGGTGTACCAGTTATCGGCATTCCTTTTTATTTGTCTGATCCCAGACTTAGTCAGCTTGAAGGTGAGTTAACTGGTATTAATGCCGAAGATGATAAAGAAATAATAATGTATCTCTATCATGAAGCCGGTCACGCTTTTAATTACGCCTACAAGCTTTATCTGCAGCCGGAGTGGCGCAGTCTTTTTGGATTATTTTCCAAGGCATATAAAGAAGACTACAAGCCAAAACCATTTAGTCCGAGTTTTGTTCGCCATATACCCGGCTGGTATGCCCAAAAACATCCAGATGAGGATTTTGCCGAGACCTTTGCCGTCTGGTTAGCCCATAATGACTGGAAAAAAATTTATAATGAAACTCCAGCCCTGACAAAACTTCTTTATGTTGACAGAATTGTTAAAGAATGGGGGAAAAGGCCGTCTTTAGTGACTAAGGAAATTCTTGATACTCCAATTGAAGAGCTGACGGAGACCTTGAAAGATTGGTATGACACCGAAGAGAGCATAAGAACAAGAAATAAATTACCCGAAATTATCAATGAGGATCTAACAAATTTATTTAGTTATTCAGACGGCGATCGACTGGCGGCCGAATTTATAAGTACTAATAGACTTCGGCTAGGCCAGGATATAAACTACTGGACCGGAATTGACAGGGAAAGAATTGAGTCGTTGATTAACGAATTAGTAAAGAGAACCAAAATTTTGGATTTAAAAGTAGATAGAGAAAAACTTAATGAGACTTTAGTTAATCTAACAATTTTTGTCAATACCTTAGTAATGAATTATCTTTATACGGATAATTTTGTCATGTTATAATTTTTTTATATTTTATGGAAAAATTAAAAATTACTGTTCTTTTTAACGAGGAAAGATTGGGTCATGAATCCACCCATGATGAAGTGGTTGACCAGATAGCTAATGCTTTGACGGAAAACGGACATAAGGTGACTTTGCTGGGGATTTCCGACAATTTACATGAACTCATTGACAAAATTGAACAAGAAAAACCAGACTTGGTTTTTAATGTCTGTGAGTCGTTTGCCGAAAATGATTATGCCGAAATGTACGTGGCCGGAGTACTAAGTATGATGAATGTCCGGTATACCGGAACGGGGGCGGCCGGCATGGCTTTTCGCCAGGACAAGGCAGTGACTAAAAAACTGCTGGCTTTTCATAATGTCCCCTGTCCCAACTACGCTATTTTTTCTAAAGACCAGTTGGAGTTTGCTGGTAAGATGAAGTTCCCCCTTTTTGTAAAAGCTCTTCACCGTGATGCATCAGAAGGAATTGATGAATCCTCTTTGGTGAACGATTACGCCAGCATGATGAAAAAAATAGACTATATCCATAAAGAGGTGATGGACACGGCTTTGGTTGAGGAATATATTGACGGCAGAGAATTCTATGTCAGCATCCTTGGAAATTATCCAAACGAAGTGGTTTTGCCATTGATTGAATTGGATTTTTCCAAACTGCCTTCCGACCGACCGCGAATTTACAGCGAAGAAGCAAAATTTGATGAAGACAGTGAAGTTTATAATGAAATAAATTTTGGGGTTTCAACAGATTTGACTCCGGAACTTCGAAGCTCAATTGAAATGATTGGAAAAAAAGCAGCGAGCGCTTTACAGGTATATGATTATGCCCGGGTTGATATCAGGCTAGCTAAAGACGGTGTCCCTTACGTGGTTGAAGTTAACGCCAACCCGTATCTAGATCAAACAGCCGAGTTTGCCGTAGCCGCTCTTCAAGCCGGTATGGCCTACCCAACATTAATTAACAGAATTGTGGAGATTTCTTGGGAAAGATGGAATCAGATGGAATCAAGAAAAAAATTAAAACGGGTAAAAAAAGAACATAAAGAACCGGTGAAAAAAGAAGTTCATAAAAAAGAAGAACCGAAAAAAGAAACCAAGAATTAACTACTGGCGCTGGTATAGTAACGAAGAGCAAACTTCCAAAAAACTCTTGAAAAGTAAAAGAGGGTAAATGTAATTAAAATCAGGCCAACTACATCACCGGCTAAAATTCTTCCAAGAAGAGCTTTTGTCGGTGTCACTATGGTAATAGTAAATGGAATCAGAACCGGGAGTAAATAAAAGGGGAGAGTTTTGATCATTTCAGTCGGATAGCGAGACATTCCATTTATCGTATAAAGAAAATCCACGAGGTTGGTTAGCTGCGGAAACCAAATTAAAAACGTAGAAAAAATAAACCAGAGAGAATATAGCAAGACCAAACCAAAGATTATTAATACCAGGAACCCGACAACATTTAAAGCTGAAATAGTGATGTGCAAATTATTTATCAGAAAAGCAAGAAAACCAATCCCCATAGCAATCCGGAAAAAATTGGCGTAACGGATAATCCAAACACTGATTAAAAACTGGGAGTCAACCGGTTTTAAAAGGAGCGCATCCAGTTGGCCGCGGTCGATAATCCTTGCCAAACGCTCGAAGTTTCGAGAAAACAGAAGATGGAAAATGGCAATAATAACAACATAACACACGGCTAGTATTATTAATTCAGCCCGACTCCAGCCAAAAACTGACTTTGTTTTATAGGTTAACATATAAATCCAGATAATTTGAAAAACTCCCCAGCCGATGGTGGAGATAATACTGTTAATAAAGCCCATTCTATAGGCAACAATAATAGCAAAGTTCATCTTGATCAATCTTTGGTATATTTTTAAATAACGTTTCATTGGCCAACAGCGGTAAAAATTTTAATTCCCCGATTCCAAATTAAGCGACTTAAAATAAGAAGCCCAGCAAACCAAAAACTTTGAATACTTATTACTTTCAGTATTTCTATTGTGTCTAATTTTCCTTGAATAGCAATAATTGGAAAATAACCGGTATAAGAAAAAGGAAGAAAATAAGAGATGTTTCGTAAAATTGGTGGTGCCAAATCAAGGGGAACAATTCCTCCGGATAATACGATATTTAAGATGGTATATAGTTCAAACAATCCGCCATTTTCCTTAAACCAAAAAGTAGTCAAACCCAAAATCATTTTTAAAGTAAAGGATATGGCGAAGCCAAAGGCCAGAATGATTAGTAAAAAAGGCAGCTGGGTAAGATTTGTATTCAAAGCGATTACCGGATGAAAAAAAACAATAAAGAGCACAAAAAGAATAATACCGTATGAACCTTGAAGTAGACGATAAGGTAGCTCTTCGATAAATTTTGCTAAGTAATAAGAAAAAGGTCGAGTTAAATAACGTACAAGATCGCCTTCTTGAATATCGTATTCAGAAACGTCCTCTTCGATATGAGAACTAAGCATGGAGCCGACTATCGTCATAATAAAGTAATAAGAAGTGATGGAAGACATAGTCCACTGGAAATTTTTGCCCTCAATAACGCTTCCTTTCCAAAAGACAATCAATAGTAAGTTGTTCATTAAGGGTATTAGAAACCAAATAAAAGACCGTAGTCTATTTTCAAAAACATGTTCAAAATGGAGAAAGATAATTTTAAGATATTTCATGTTTCGCCGATAAAAATAATTTGCGGATAATTTCTTGTATGTCCGGTTCTTCGATGTTTAGATCCTCAACGGGAAAATCGCTTAATAATTTAGAAGCGATAATATTTGAATTTGATCTTTTAACAGATAAAGTAACTGCGGTTGGTTCATACGATTTAATTTGTCCCAAATGCATCAGCCTTTCTTTTTCCACCGGTTTATTAAAGACAACAGTTAAATATTTGTTTGCTGAATATTTTTTAGTGATGTTATTGAGTTCTCCATGATAAAGGATTTTTCCATTGTCAATGACAATCACTTTTTTGCAGAGATCCTTAACATCTTCCATATAATGACTGGTAAGAATAATGGTTGCTTTGAAGCGGCGATTATATTCACGGATGAAATCGCGAAGTCGCTGCTGCATAATAACATCAAGTCCAATCGTTGGTTCGTCAAGAAAAAGAATTTTTGGATGGTGAATTAATTGGGCAATTAGTTCACACTTCATCCGTTGTCCAAGTGATAGTTTTCTTACTTGAATATTAACAATATCTTCAACTCCCATAAGAGTTACCAGTTCGTCAATGATTTTTTTAAAAGCTTTATCGGGTACTTCGTAAATTTCTTTATTGAGTAGAAAAGTTTCCATTGGCGGTAGGTCCCACCAGAGTTGGTTCTTTTGACCCATAACCAGGGAAATCTGTTTTAAAAAGTCTTTTTTTCGATCAAAAGGGGTAAAGCCAAGAATTGAGACTTGGCCGCTAGTTGGAAAGATTAAACCAGAAAGACATTTTAAGGTAGTGGTTTTTCCGGCGCCGTTTGGGCCGATAAAACCTACCAATTCTCCCTCTTCAATTTCAAAAGAGATATCATCGACTGCTTTTTTATCATAATATTTCCTGTTGATTAAAGATTTTATAGAACCAATAAATCCGGGTTCTTTTTTATAAACACGAAACGACTTCGTTAAATTTTTTACAGAAATGACCGGTGTCATAAAATTGATTATACTTGAAATCCGATTATTTTTTAACAGGACACGAAGACCAGAGGCCGAGATAGTTGTCTCTAGCGTATTTTTCAGCGATTAAAAAAGTATCTGCGTATTTAACATCAGGCGGAAAAGTGGCAGCATGGGCGTAACCCTGACGGACAAGATAATCATTAATAAAGATTCCTTCGGAAGAAGCGTTATTTGGATCTGTTAACCAGACATAACGAAGCAACCGATTATATTTATCAACTTCAGAAACATCTTTCTCTAATAAAACATATTTTTTCTCGACTAATTGGCGATTTTTTTCAGCGGCCTCTTGACCATAACACTGGACAGATTTTTTTTGGTCTTTAGTTTCCGGAGTATCAATACCGATATATCTGACTTTTTTATTACCTTCAATAACTATGGTATCACCATCAACAATGCGGATTACTTTGACAAGTTCTCTTGTCTGTGGAGTTATTTGTGCGGTTGGTTTGATTTGAGTGTTTCCGTTTTCACCTACATGACGGTTAAAAATAGTTTCAAACAAGATAATAAACAAGGCGATTAAAAAGATAATTTTTTTCTTCGTTAGTTTTCTCCCCATAACTAATATATTATTTAACAGTAACGCTTTTGGCAAGATTACGAGGTTTATCCGGATCAAGATTTTTGGCTAAAGAAAGATAATAACCTAATTTAAAATAATCCTATTTGTTTTTCTCCGTTAACCGGCTGAATTTTTTCCTTATGCTTATCAGTCGGTTTATGGAAAAAACGATTAGATAAAGAATGCATTTCGTATTTTAATAAAAACTCCTTAAGTCTTTCTGGAAAAGAAATAAACTTAGTTTTTTCTAAATCTAACTCAAACTTGACATTCTTATCGATTGTGGCTAGTTTTTTCCCCATTAGAATATTGTCCTTATTTATTTTAAGTATCTCTTTTATTTTTTCTGACTTGACCTCGTCAATTTTTCTCAGCAGAGTTTCAATATCGTTAAATTGATGTATAAGTTGCGTGGCGGTTTTTGGACCGATGCCTTTAGCGCCTGAATAATTATCCGATTGGTCGCCCGCTAAAGCTTTATAATCAATCATTTGTTTTGGGGTGACGCCGAATCTTTTGACGACTTCTTCTTCGTTATAAATTACCATTTTAGAAAAGCCAATTTGAGGAGTAATAACAAAAGTATTGTCGTGAGCCAGCTGAAGAATGTCTTTATCACCTGATAAGACTAAAATTTTATTATCAGTATTTTTCAGCCTTTCGCAGATAGTGCCAATGACATCATCAGCTTCATATCCTTGCTTTTCAACGTAGGTGATTTTTGCTGACTTAAGGCCTTCTTTGACAAATGGAATCTGTACCAGTAAATCATTATCGGGTTTTTTTCGAGTCGCTTTGTATTCTTTAAACATTTCTTTTCTAAACGTCGGTCCCTTGACATCAAAACAGACAATAAGATGATTTGGTTTAAAATCGGCAATCGCCTTATGAAGGATCGAAAAAAAACCGTAAATGACATTAGTCGGAATTCCATCTTTGGTTTTAAAAGGAGGTATGGCGTGATAGGCCCGGTGCATGACGGCGTTGCCATCAATTAGTAAGTAAGTATTCATTATTAACGAGTTAACGAGTTAACGGATTTTATACCAACAATCTTCTCAAACTCGTCTTGATCAAGGCCTTCCTTCTTTAGTAATTCTTCTGCTACTTTACTTAACAGTTCTTTTTTTTCTTTAATCAAATAAGCGGCTTTTTTATAAGCTTCGTCAAGGATTTTTTTAACTTCTTGGTCAATTTTTCCTAGCATTTCCTGGGATAGAGTATTTTGTTCCCAATAAGACCTACCCCATTCAGTGACATCCATAGTTGGGCCAAGATTAATTGGTCCAAGTTCGCTCATACCATATTCAATTACCATGGCGCGGGCCACCTGAGTCGCTTGGTCAAAATCATTGGCCGCTCCGGTTGTGATTTCGTTAAAAATCAACTGTTCGGCTACTCGTCCACCCATCATGACGGAAATCTGCTCCAGAAGGTGAGTTTTTGTTTCATGCAGTCGGTCCTTCTTTGGAGGAATTAAAGTGAAACCTAAGGTCATACCTCTTGAAACAATGGAGATTCGGTGAACAGGATCAGTATTTGGCAGTAAATGGGAAATTATGGCGTGACCGGCCTCATGATAAGCGGTTAGTTTTCTATCAAGATCAGTCTGGAGGCGTTTTTTTTCCGGGCCGAGTTTGACTTTAGTAGCGGCTTCTTCAATATCTTCCATATTGATTGTATTTTTTTCCTGATGAGCGGCAAAGATAGCTGCTTCATTAAGCATATTTTCAAGATCGGCTCCAGAAAAACCTACTGTTCTTTTAGCAACCTTATCCCAGTCGACATTATCGGAAAACGGTTTGCCTTTAGCATGGATGGCAATAATGGCTTTTCTTCCTTCAACATCAGGGTAATCGACCATAACTCGTCTATCAAACCGGCCGGGGCGGAGGAGAGCAGTATCTAAAAGATCACCACGGTTGGTGGCGGCAACGACAACGACTTGTTCATTTTGAGAAAATCCGTCCATCTCAACTAATATCTGATTTAAAGTTTGTTCCCGTTCATCGTGAGAAGGCATAACGCCGACGGCTCTGGAGCGGCCAATCGCATCGATTTCGTCAATAAAAATAATTGATGGGGCGCTTTTTTTGGCATTGGCAAAAAGATCCCGGACTCTTGCGGCGCCAATCCCCACGAGCATTTCCATAAATTCAGATCCGGCAATTGAAAAAAAAGGCACACCGGCTTCACCGGCAACTGCTTTGGCAAGAAGAGTCTTGCCGGTGCCAGCCGGGCCAATCAGAAGGACGCCCTTAGGAGTTCTTGCACCTAATTTTTTATACTTCTCCGGATTTTTCAAGAAATCAACTACTTCTTCCAATTCCTTTTTTGCCTCATCAACACCGGCCACGTCTTTAAAAGTAATTTTTGAAAGATCTTTATTAAATCTTTTGGCTCTTGATTGACCAAAGGAAAAAACCGAGTCTTGGGCGCCTTTCGCTTGTTTGAACAGAAAATAAAGTAGGCCGACGGTAAGAAGAGCCGGTAAAATACTAAAGATGAAATTCATGATTGTCCCGCCGGTTTGAGTGTCCTTAATAACAACATTAACCTTTCCAGGATCAATCGAAGCATCCTTTAAGGTTTTCATAAAACTGTCGCTTGGTTCTTTAATCGTTGAGGCAACGGATCCATCTTTATAAGTCGACAAGATTTTATTATCAATGACCTCTACTTTACTTATCTTGTTATCTCTTATATCTTTAACCAAAGTAGTAATTGATTTGTCAATGGTTGGGTTTTTATTTAAATCCTTGGAGAGCGATTTTAAGGTATACCAGGAAAAAACTATGATGAAAATTATTATAAAAAGATTTTTTATATCAAGGTTAAATCGGAATTCGGCGAATTTTTTATCTGTCTTTATGTTCTTTTTTGTTGCCATAAGGGAATTCTAGCAGATTTTTGATAAAATATGACAGGAGAAAACATGATATACATTAAGCACAACATAAACAATCCGCAACTTATTGAGCTGAGTTTAAAAGTACTAAGCAAAGGAGGATTGATTGTCTATCCGTCAGACACAGTATATGGTTTATTGGTTGATGCTACCAGTAAATCAGCGGTTGAAAAATTAATTACTTTTAAAAACCGTCCACCAGGGAAAGCTATTTCTGTTTTTGTCTCCGATTTTGAGATGATGAAGAAGTATGTGAATGTTTCAAGAAGTCAAGAAAGAGTGTTAAAAGAGCTGTTGCCGGGACCTTTTACTGTGATTTTAAAATCAAAACATGAAATCTGTAAAGAGTTAGAGTCAGAAAAAGGCACGCTTGGCGTAAGAATTCCTTCAAATAATTTAATTATTCAATTGATTAAGTTCTATAAAAAACCAGTGACTGCGACTTCAGCTAATTTATCTGGTCGACCGCCTCATTATTCAATTGATTCTTTATTAAAAGAATTGTCTGAAGAAAAAAAGAAATTAATAGATTTGGTAGTTGATGCAGGTAAATTGCCTAGGAATAAACTCTCAACGATAATTGATCTGACTCAGTCAAAAATAAAAACTATTCGTCAAGGAGATTTGGAGCTTAAAAATAGAAAAACTTTTGTCTCCTCAAATCCCACGCAAACTAAAAAAATCAGTCAGTTTGTTTTAGAAAAAAATTTAATAACGGATAAACCTTTGTTTTTTATTATCGAGGGTGAATTGGGGGTAGGTAAAACTGTTTTTGTTAAAGGTATAGCAGAGTATTTTGGTATAACAAATATTATTTCTCCAAGCTATGTAATTTATTACGAGTATCTAATTGAGTCTTATAGATATTTAGTTCATGCCGACTTATATAATATCGAAGAAGAAAACGAACTAGATGATCTTGGGTTGGATAAATATATGAATAATAAAAATATCATCTGCTTCGAATGGGGAGAAAAGATGGGAAAACTATACAAAAAATTAAAGGCAAAGGGAAACACTGTTTATATAAAAATGAAATATATTAGCGAAACCAAGAGAGAGATTTTTATTAATTCTTTTTAAAATACTTTAATTATTTAAATAATTAAAGTATTTCTATAGGATAAAAATATGAAAATATTGGCGATTGATACGTCATGTGATGAAACTTCTGCTGCCATTACTGAGGGCAGAAAGGTTTTATCCAATGTAATTTATTCGCAGGTTTTAATTCATAAAAAATGGGGTGGTGTCGTTCCATCACTTGCGAAACGGGCGCATGAAGAAAGAATTGATTTTATTATCGCTGAAGCGCTTAAAAAATATCGAAGGGACAGAACCCCCGAGGTTAAAGAGGAGCAAGGCGACGGAAGAACCTCGGGGGTTAAAAAATGGCGAGAGATAGATTGTATAGCAGTTACTCAAGGTCCGGGATTGGCGATAGCTCTTGAGGTTGGAATAATTAAAGCTAAAGAGTTGGCAAAAAAATATAATAAAAAACTTATTGCCGTTAATCATATGGAAGGACATATTTATTCTTCGTTTGTTCAAAATAGTCATGGGAATCCAAAACGGGATTTTGAATTTCCATATTTGGCGCTTCTTATCTCTGGAGGACACACAGAGATAGTATTATTCAACGATCATTTAAAGTATGAAATTTTAGGAGCGACTATCGATGATGCGGCTGGTGAGGCGTTAGATAAGGCGGCAAAAATGTTGGGACTCGGTTACCCTGGTGGAGCAGTAATTGAAAGACTGGCAGATGAAGTTGGCAATAAAGATTTTTACCATTTTCCCCGGCCGATGTTAAAAAGCAATAATCTAAATTTTTCTTTCTCCGGCTTAAAAACCTCTTTTTATTATTTCTTAAAAAGGAGCGTCAAGTCGCCAATCGTAACCTCGGAGGTTACGGAACATATCCGGGAGCTTACAAGTTCGTTTCAGGAGGCAGTATTTGATACATTAATTTTTAAAACGGAAAAGGCGATGAAAAAAACCGGCATTAGCCGGCTGGTTATTGGTGGTGGGGTGATTGCCAACTTGTATTTAAGAAGAAAGTTAAAAAAATTGGTTAAAAAACATAATGGTTCAGTTTTATTCCCGTCATATAAATACTTAACCGGCGACAACGCCGCCATGATCGGCGTTGTCGCTCATTACAAGGCAGAAAAAAGATTATTTGTAAAAAATATTGATGAACTTGACCGAGTTCCTCGTTGGAGTCTAGATAAATTATATTAACTTGACAAAAGTTTTTTCCTTGTTAAACTATTACTATTAACGTATTTGTTTAATTATATGTTTACTATAAGCAGTCAGTCGGATTACGGATTAATTATTCTTTCCAGTCTTATCAAAAAAAAAGACTTTGTTCCTCTGGTTGATTTAGTAAAAGATACAAAGCTTCCTCTTAGATTTTTAGCACGAATAGCAGCTGAACTAGCAAAGAATGGTTTGTTGGAAAGCCGTGAAGGAAGATCTGGCGGATATAAAATATCAGATAAGATAGACAAGATCAGTCTTTATGAATATTTAAAAATTTTTGAAAGCGACGTTGAAATCTGTAAATGCTGCAAAGAAGACTACAAATGTGAACATATAGGTATTTGTCATCATAGTGGTTTTTTACAGAATAAGCTCAATAAAATCTTAATCGATAATTTGAAAAAGATAAAATTAAATGAATTGTTCTCTTAAAATAAAATATCAAAATCAAATTCTATGAAAAAAGTCTATTTAGATTATGCGGCCACCACCCCGGTTGATCCACGAGTAATAAAAGCAATGCTTCCTTATTTTTCGAAGAAATTTGGCAATACCATGTCTCTTCACAGTTTTGGCCAAGAGGCCTACCAGGCAGTTGAAAAAGCAAGAAAAACAATTGCCGATTTTATTAACGCAGAACCAGATGAAATTATCTTTACCTCATCAGCCACAGAAAGCAATAATCTGGCTTTAAAAGGTTTGGCTTTTGCCAACAAACACAAAAATAAAAACAATATTATTATTTCATCTATTGAACATGACTGTGTTTTGGAAAGTTCCCGTTGGCTTAAAAGCCAAGGATTTAAGGTGATGGAACTTTCCGTTGATAGCCAAGGTTTTATCAATCTGAATGAGCTTAAAAAAGCCATTAATAAAAATACATTATTGGTTTCCATAATTCACGGTAATAACGAAATCGGGACGATTCAAGACATTAAGGAAATTGGAAAAATTTGTAAGGAGAATAGTGTTTATTTTCATATTGATGTGTCGCAAAGTCTGGGAAAGGTCGATATCGATGTCAAAGAGACAAATATTGACCTTCTGACTGCTTCATCGCATAAAATTTATGGCCCAAAGGGAGTCGCATTACTTTTTATCAAAAAAGGCGTATTAATCGAACCAATTCTTCACGGTGGTGGTCATGAATCAGGAAAAAGATCTTCAACAACCAATGCTGCAGGAATTGTTGGTTTTGCTAAAGCAGTTAAGATATTAAAAAAAGAAATGAAAGAAGAAAATATTCGGCTAACGACGCTTCGGGACGAATTAATTAATAGAATCTTACATAATATTCCCAACACCCATCTTAACGGCCCAAAGGGAGATAAGAGATTATCCAATAACGTCAATATTTCTTTTGGTTCAATCGAGGGAGAATCTCTTGTTTTAGAACTCGATTTCCATGGAATCGCTGTTTCAACCGGATCAGCCTGTTCGTCAAAAGATTTAATGCCGAGCCATGTTTTAACAGCCATTGGTTTAAAGCATCAGCAAGCTCATGGTTCTTTAAGATTAAGCGTAGGCCGTTTTACCACAGAAAAAGATATTGATTACACTATGAAAAATTTAAAAAAAGCAGTGGAGAAATTAAGAAAAATATCGCCCTTAAGCAGTTAAGGGATTAGCGGTAATCCGTTAATACGTTAACTCGTTAATTTATCAATTAATAATTTTGTTAGCTTATGTATTCAAAACAAACAATAGACCATTTTAGAAATCCTCATAATTATGGAGCCTTAAAAAATCCGGCTGGTTTTGGCGAGGCGGGTAATATTATCTGTGGTGACATTATGTCTTTATATATTGATGTAAAAAAAAACAAACAGGGAAAAGAATACATTTCTGATGTCAAGTTTAAGACTTATGGATGCGCAGCCGCTATTGCCACAAGCAGTGTGATTACTGATCTGGCAAAAGGTAAAACCATTGTTGAGGCGTTAAAATTAAATAAACAAGATATCGTTGATACTCTTCATGGTCTTCCACCAATCAAAATCCACTGTTCTCTTCTGGCAATTGATGCACTTGGCGAAGCAATCTATCAATATCTTTTAAAAAACAATAGAACTATTCCTCAAGATTTGCATACTCGTCACGAGAGAATTGAAAAAGGAAAGAAAATGATTGAAGAAAGGTTGAAAAAAATCTCCAAATAAACTACTATTTATTATATTGAAAATTAGAAATTTTTTAAATTATGGCAGATCTTAAAGATCCAAAAAATCCTTCAGGTCCGGTTAAGGTTCGTAACTTAAAATTTTGGGTAGATCGTAATCTTTGCATTGGGGCGGCCACATGTGTCGCCGTCGCTCCAAAAACCTATGTTCTTGACGATGAGGCTAAGGCAGTGGTTTTGAGTTCTACTGACGAGGATACCGACCAAACGCTCATTGATGCGGCTCGGGCTTGTCCGGTCGCTGCTATTATTGTCGAAGATGAGAAAGGAAACAGAATATTTCCAAAATAAATTTATAAAAAAAATGAAACACAGTTGGTTAATTGGTGGTGAGGCTGGTTTTGGAATAATGACAACCGGATTGATGTTTTCAAAAATCTCCAGCCGCCGTGGTTACAATATTTTTGACTATGTTGAGTATCCGTCGCTTATTCGCGGCGGTCATAATGCCTATGAGGTGGCTTTTTCGTTAGAAGAGCCATATGATTTCAAACCAACAATCGATTGTCTTGTTTGTCTCAACCAGAAAACTTTTGAGCTTCATAAAGATAGATTGGCTTCAGATAGTCTGGTAATTTATGACGATCATGATTTTATGCTCGAAGGTGATTATGTCAAGGTTGCTATTCCTTTTTACAACATTTTACAAAAGTTAAAGGGCGATTCGATCATGAAAAATACAATTGCTTTGGGCGCTTCTTTGGCGATTATGGGAGCTGATTTAACAGAGGCAGATGACATTTTTCAAGATCAATTTGGAAAAAAAGGTCAAGAAGTTGTTGATTTTAATAAGAAATTTGCCGAAGAAGGTTTTAATTTTGTTAAAAACAACCATTCTCAGAAGATTAAAGATTGGTTAATTAAAAAAGACAGTGACGGTAAATTAGTTATGACTGGTAATGATGCTTTTTCTTTAGCGTCAGTTATTGCCGATTGCCGGCTTTATGTGGCTTATCCGATGACGCCTTCATCATCAGTTTTGTCTACTTTAGCCGCCTGGCAGGAAAAAACCGGCATGATCGTTCGTCATGCCGAAGATGAAATTTCTGTAATTAATACCGCTTTAGGCGGATCATTCGCTGGAGTTAGGGCGGCAGTTGGTACGTCTGGAGGAGGATTTGCTTTGATGGTCGAATCAGTGTCCTTATCCGGAATGACAGAAACTCCTATAGTTATTTTTATTTCTCAAAGACCTGGACCGGCAACCGGTATGCCGACCTGGACAGAGCAAGGAGATCTGCTTTTTACTATTAATGCCGGTCATGGCGAATTTCCTAAAATCGTTTTAGCACCGGGAGGATTGGAAGAGATGATTGAGTTGACGGTTAAAGCTTATGATTTAGCAGATGTTTATCAAACGCCTGTGGTCATCTTATCAGATATGTTTTTGTCCGAAGGACATAGAACAATCAGTAATAAATTTATTAATCAATTTATCTCAAACTATAAATTAAATCGAGGCAAAACCATTATCAAAACTCAAGAGTCAAAATATTTGAGATATCAAATTACCGCTGATGGAATCTCACCACGACTAATCCCTGGAGAAAAAGGAGTATTTTATCAAGCAAACTCATACGAACATCTGGAAGATGGTCATACGACTGAAGACAGCATCGCGCGAAAACAACAGGTTGACAAAAGAAACAATAAAACACTGACCTATCTTACTAATGATTTCCAGTTGCCAAAAGTTTATGGAGATTTAGAAAAAGCAGAAATCGTTTTCGTTGCCTGGGGATCAATGAAAAGACCGGTTCTTGAAGCGCAGAAATTATTAATTGAACAAAATAAACAATCGGCAGTTATTCATTTCAGCTATATTTATCCTTTGGATGAAAAAAAGATTAAGCCGTTATTTTCAACTAATAAACGATACGTTTTAGTTGAAAATAACTCAACCGGTCAGTTTGGTAAATTACTTAGACAAGAAACGGGGATTAATATCACAGAGAAATTATTTAAATATGATGGAAGGCAGTTCACTGGTAAAGAAATATTAGAAAAATTAATAATGAAAAATTATGACTAATATTCAAGACTTTTCTGGTTATCCGCCCACCTGGTGTCCGGGTTGTGGCAATCATGGAATCGGGATTGGGCTAAAAACTGCTTTAGTTCAGTTGAATCTGGATCCGTCATCGGTTTTTGTCGCTTTCGGTATAGGCTGTTCAGGCAATATGAATGATTTTTTAAACGCATATGTTGTTCACGGACTTCATGGACGGGCTATTCCTTTAGCTATCGGCATGAAACTGGCTAATCATAAAATGCCGGTAATTGTTGTTGCCGGAGATGGCGATTGTTACGGCGAAGGCGGCAATCACTTCCTTCATGCTTGTCGAGGAAATCATAATATTACGGTAATTGTTCATGATAATCGTGTTTACGGTTTAACAACTGGTCAGTCAGCGCCAACGGCCAAAAAAGGATATCGATCAAAATCAACGCCAACTGGAATTATTGAGATTTCTTTGAATCCTTTGACTTTAGCTTTGACTCAAGGAGCCACTTTTGTCGCCCAGACCTTTGCCGGCGATGCGTCTCACATGATTGAGATTATCAAACAAGGAATACAGCATAAAGGTTTTTCTTTAATTAATGTCCTTCAACCATGTGTCACTTTCAATAAAGTAAACACATATCAATATTATCAAAAAAAGGTCTTTAAATTAGGAGAAAACTATAAAAAATCAGATTTGAGATCAGCTCTTGAAGCGGCTCAAGGAAATCGAGATGAAAAATATCCTCTAGGAATTTTATTCCAGGAAGAAAGGCTAACGTTTACCGATCAACTATCACAAATTCAAAAAGGAAAAACACTTCTTCAAAACGAAAGATTTTCCGCCTTTGATGACTTATTTAAAGAGTTTTCTTGAAAATTGGAATTGACATTTAGCAATTGGTCTATTATACTGCTAATACCAGTTTGTTATAAATATTTATTTACAAATAATTTAAATTATGATTAATTTCAACATTAACGAAAAGAACACGTTCCCAGTGGTACCTGTTCGTGAAGGCATAGTCTTTCCTAACACAGAAAATGTTCTTATCTTCGGTCGTAAAAAAAGTGTCAATGCTGTCAATGAAGCCTTGAAAGTCGACAAAAAATTTGTTTTGGTCATGCAAAAAAACCCATCAGTTGAAGATCCAACAGTCAATGATCTTTACCAAGTTGGAGTGATTGTAATGGTGGAAAAAACCGTTATTGGGGAAAAAGGCGAGATGAACGCTCTGGTTAAAGGGGCGGTAAAAGTTAAAATTTTAGACTACATTAAAGATCAGCCGTACCTTGAAGCGAAAGTTGAAAAAATTGAGGAAATCACTTCCGATGATGAAGAGACACAAGCAATGGTTAAACACATATCTAGTCAAATTAAGCGAGCAATTAATCTTGGAAAAACGGTCGACTTTGTTTTTTTAATGAACATTCTCAACGTTTCTACCGCTCTTAATTTCTCCAATCAAATTGGCATGGTATTAGATCTTAAAGAAGAGGAAAAACAGGAGCTTTTGGAGGAGAATAATTTAAAAAAAAGATTAACTAAGGAAGTTGAATATGTTAACCGTGAACTGAAAATTTTAGAAATCGAACAAAATATTTCTGTTAAAACCCAAAAAAAATTCGAAAAAGGAATGAAAGAAACATTTCTTAAGGAAAAAATGAAAACAATTGAGGAGGAGCTTGGAGGAGGAGAGAATCAGGAGATAAAAGAATATAGCGCAAAAATAAAAAAAGCTAAAATGCCAAAAGCGGTTGAAGAAAAAGCTTATAAAGAATTGCAAAGATTAGCCCAAATGTCCCAATTTAACCCCGAATCTTCATATATCAAGACTTACATTGACTGGTTGGTTGAACTTCCATGGTCGATTGTCTCGGCCAACAATATTAATATTAAAGACTCTGAAAAAATTCTTAACGAAGACCATTATGGTTTAAAAAAGATAAAAGAGAGAATTCTTGAATTTCTTTCGGTAATGGAGCTTAGAAAGCAAAAAGAAAAAGGCCTAAAAAATGAAGATAAGGAAAAAATGAAAAAAAACCGCCAGCCGACAATTTTATGTTTTGTTGGTCCACCAGGCGTAGGCAAGACATCATTGGGCAAATCAATTGCTAGGGCGTTAGGAAGGAAGTTTGTCAAGATATCATTAGGCGGTATTCGGGACGAGGCAGAGATTAGAGGACACAGAAGGACTTATGTTGGCGCTATGCCAGGGCGGATTATCCATGGAATTAAACAATCAGAGACAAAGAATCCGGTTTTTATGCTTGATGAAATAGATAAAATCGGCCGGGATTACCGAGGAGATCCTTCTTCGTCTCTTCTTGAGGCATTAGACCCGGAACAAAACCATTCTTTTTCGGACCATTATTTAGAGGTACCCTTTGATCTTTCCGACGTCTTTTTTATAACCACAGCTAATATTCTGGATACTATTCCTGACGCCCTTCTTGACCGGTTGGAAGTAATTCATTTCCCCGGTTATACTGAAGACGAAAAATTCAACATTGCTAATGACTATCTTATAAAAAAGCAAAAAAATGCTCACAGTCTGGACAACCAAGAAATTAAAATTACCGATGATGCTTTAAAAACAGTAATTAGGCGGTATACTAGAGAAGCCGGCGTCCGTGAACTGGAAAGACAAATTGCTACAGCCTGCCGAAAAGTGGCTAGGGAAATTGTTGAAAAAAAAACCAAGAATAAAACTATCGGTACAGCAAATTTGTCGGACTATTTGGGACCTTTCAAGTACTCGTCGCAAATGATTGAGGAAAAAAATACCATTGGCATTTCCACTGGATTGGCTTGGACGCAAGCAGGAGGCGATATTTTGTTTATCGAAGTGGCGATCATGCCGGGTAAAGGCAGTTTGACGTTAACCGGTCACCTTGGCGACGTCATGAAGGAGTCTTGTCAGGCAGCTCTTTCCTACATTAGGTCAAGATGGGAAAAGTTTGATTTAGATAAAAACTTTTTCCACAAAATTGATATTCATGTTCATGTGCCTGAGGGAGCCGTGCCAAAGGATGGACCATCAGCCGGTATTGCCATTACCACCGCGATGATTTCGGCTTTAACTAAAACACCAGTGAAAAAAGATGTAGGCATGACTGGTGAAATCACTTTAAGAGGAAGAGTTTTGGAGATAGGAGGTATCAAAGAAAAAGTAATTGCTGCTCATCGGGCCGGGATAAAAACAATTATTATGCCAAAAGATAATAAAAAAGATCTTGAAGATATTCCACAATATGTTTTAAAAGATCTTAAATTCGTCTATGTCGATCATATGGATGAAGTCCTTAAAGTCGCCCTCATTTCTTCAAAAAAGAATTAAACAGGGGTCGCTTTTTCCCAAACAGAGTAAAAATAATCCCTTAAAGCTTTAGAAAGTCCGATACTATTTATTTTTACTGTAATTCTTTCTTCTGTGTTTTGAGGATTATTTACCACTAAAAGTGACTTTTTGCCATCGACTACCTGTAAATGGAAACCCCAATCAGGAAAATGACGTATTTCCAATCCGTTTTTTTTCAGGTTTTCAATAAATTCCTGATTTTCCTTATCATATTTATGATAAATCACCCGAAAAATTACTCCTCTTTCAATTGCTCTTTTATCAGCTAGAATTAGATCAGGATTAGATGGTTCACCAATGGATATGAGTAAAACTTCTTTTTTGGACTCTTTAATTAAAGCTTCGGAAGCTGAAAAAAATTCTTTTTTTCCAGCAATAACGTCAATTTTGGTTGAGGGGGATTGAGTTTGTTTCTTTGCTAGAGAAGTATTTATTTCTTTAACTTCTCTTTCCAGCTTTAAAGATTTTTCTTTTATATAAGACGATAAAGCCAATTCAGAAGGTAAAACATAAAAAGTTAATGGTGAGCTAGTAATTATGGCTATCAACTTTTTCTTTTCCAGTTTCTTAATAATCCGGTAAACCGCATGGGGAAGAATGTTCATATGTGATGCAATCTCTTTTGCCGGTAAGACGCCTTCTTTTAAAAGCGTTAAATAAATCTCTGCTTCTTGTTTTGAGAATCCAATTTTAACAAGTTTTGGTAACAGAAATAAATCAATTTTATGCTTAGTATTAATGACCTTTTGTATTGTCATAACGGTATTTTAACAAAAAAATGTTAAATAATCAAGCAGAAGTTAAAATATAGACAATATGAATAACTGGGTAAAATTACTAAATCGAGAGTGTTCTTTAGCTTTTCAGGTAGAGGTTCCCTATGTCAACAGTAGCATATTACCAAAGATGATAGGGAGACTCATTAATAACTTCTGGTGCGAGAGTATAGCTTTTGGAGTCTACTATAAAAGCTTTGACCTTAAAGGACTGGCTGAAGCTATAAAAGCTAAAATTATTTCTAATCCTAGTTTTGCGAACGAAAATATTGCTGATTGTTATAAACTTGGAGATATTTTAGTAAAGAGTTCAACTATTAATGAATCTATAAAGCTGGACCAATATTCCAACGCTCAATTATTAAAACTACTTAATAAATTCAGAGATGCATATTTAAACTTTCTTCCCTATCTTGTTTACCCGCATGCGATTGAACGATATTTTATGGAAATTATATCGATAGCTTTAAAAAATCACCTAGTTGTTCTTAATAAAGAAAATGATTTTAATTATCTATATCAGCTTTTAACTACACCAACAATCCATGAAATAGATGAACAGATAGATCTTCTTATTGTCGCAAATAAAGTAAAAAAAGAAGGTTGGAATAAAAAGAATCAACAATTGATAGAAAAAGTGAAAGATAAATATGTTTGGCAGTCTTTCTGGACTATTAATGCAAAACCTTTAACCAAAGATTATTTTAAAAATGCCATTCAAGCTTATGTTGATGGTAATTTAAATTTAGATTTTGAAATAAAATTTATAAAGCAAGGTCAAATAAATAGAAAAAGTAAACTAGTAAACGTTTTAAAAGAAATTAAAGCCCCTGGATTACTAAAAGCATATGTGGAGATGCTTCAAGGCTATATGTATTTAAGAACCTATCGGAAAAATATTATCTCAAAAGCCCATTATTTACATTTACCGCTACTTGCGGAAATTGGTAGAAGAATGGGAATAGGAAAGGATATAAAGCTGATCAGTTACGAAGAAATGATCAATTACCTTAAAAACGGCGATATGGTATCCCAAACAGTTATAAAAGAGCGGAAAGAAGCATGGGCAGTATTAGCGATTGACGGAAAAATATCAATTATTTCCGGTAAAAATTCAGTTATCACAACTGCCAAGAAATATAAGATCGAAGATGTGCAGCAACAAATTTCTCAAAAAATGGTTAAAGGACAACCTGCTTGTTTAGGGAAAACAACAGGAAAAGTCAAGATAATTAAGAATATCAAGGAATTTAATAAGATTCATCAAGGTGACGTTTTAATCACTCCAATGACCACTCCAGATTTTGTCCCAGTTTTAAGAAAAGTATCTGCCATTATTACTGATGAAGGTGGAGTGACTTGTCATGCTGCTATAGTGTCTCGTGAATTTAACATTCCCTGTATTGTTGGAACAGGTAATGCTACGAATGTATTTAAAGACGGAGATTTAGTTAAGGTAGATGCCAATAAAGGGATTGTTACAAAGTTAAATATTTAATATGCGAACGCAAAAAATCAGTTTTTTCTCAAAAGGAAATAAAATAATAGGTGAAATGAATTTGTCGGTAAATCAAGGAAAAAAATTACCAACGATCATTCTTTTTCATGGTTTAACCAATACACGAAATGATTGTCCGCTAATTGTTCAAACTGCAAAGACATTGGCTGAAAACGGATTTAACAGTTTTAGATTCGATTTCTTTGGTTCTGGGGAAAGCGATGGCGAGATGAAAGATAAAACGCTCGATATTTTATTACAAAACGCTAAAGATGCCGTTGAATTCATCTCGAATCATACGCTTGTGGATAAAAATAAGATAGGTCTTTGGGGAAGGTCAATTGGTGGAACTATCGGTTGTTTAATCCCTCCAAATAAAAAAATAAAAGCTCGAGTCTTAGCCTCACCAGGCGTATTTCTAGAGAATTCTTTTGAAAATAAATTTAAAGGACTTCAAGAAAAAGAAAAGAAATTAGAAAAAATAGGAAAAAAATTGCCCGGGACAGGTAGCTATAAGGGTAAATTTGAGCTTAAAAAATCTTGGTTTACCAGCTTGAAAGGAACTGACAAAAAAATTATCAGAAATCTGAACAAATTGAAAAATATTTTAGTATTAGGCACGTCTTATGATCAAAAAGTAACTATCAATAATGTTTGTCAGATAATAAATTTTGTCAAAGAACCAAAAAGGATTTGGATATATCCCTGTGATCATGATTATGCTGGTTTTGAAAAAGAAGCAATTAGAGAAACAACCGATTGGTTTAAGAAATTTTTGTAAATTGCAAAGTTGCTTTAATTATTTAAATAATTAAAGCAAACTTCTTAATTTAAGATAGATTTCACGTAGAGAATAGATTGAATTATAAATCTTATATAAAAAAGGATTAATAATTAGGTCAAAGCTAGCGATCATTTGGACTAATTCTCCGCCATAGCCTTCTTTAAAACGAGTAAATCCTGCCCAATCGTGTTTTTGGTTATAATCTGGAGGCAAAGATCCCCACATATCTAATTTTTTCGCTCCTAATTTTTTTCCAAGTTTGATCGTTTCCCACATAATGAGATTGGCCGCCATTAAATTGCGAAAGTTTTCCGAAGATCCACCATAAGGATAGTAAAGCATATCTTTAAAATGAAAAAGCTCATAAGCAACGAGAGGAGTATCTTGATAATAAGCTACCAAAATATGAGCAATATTATTTTTTAGATTTTTCCAGACGATTTGATGATATTGAGGTGTGTGGCCAAAATATTTTTGTCTCTTGCATGTGTCAAAGTAAAGTTTGGAAAAAATCTTAAAGCCTTGATCGTTTGATTCTTCTTTAACAATGACGCCTTTTTTTTCAGCCAAGCGAATGTTGTATCTGGTCTTTGGCTTCATTTGTTTCAAAAGTTCTTCCTCAGATTTAGTGAGATCTATTATCTGTGTCCAATCGGGAAACAACGGATGTTTTGATTTTATTAATAGTTTGTCATGCCGAACTTGTCCCGCTAAGCGGGACGAGTTCAGGATGACATGGGGTTCAATCTTAAAAAAAATTACTTTATTATTTTTCCCGTAATTGTATAAGAACTTTAAAACTTCATCAGTTGGGAAAACCGATCTTGGCAAGTAACCGATTTTAAACTTGGTGTAGGGGATTGGATGTAGAGTCAGCTGAAATATATTAATATCTTCGTAAATTCTTATAATTTCAATTCCCATTTGTTTTCTCGCCTCTCCCCATTCCCAAGATTGAAGCGGATGCTTAGCCATTTCATTCCATTTTTTTTTATAAAAATTATTGTCAACAATTTTTATCATATTTTACTTTGATTCTTAATTATATTTAATGTTTCTGTAGCGCATTTTTTCCAAGAAAACAGTTTAATTCGTTCTTTCCCCTTTTCTATCAATGAATTTCTTAATTCTATATCATTAATTAATTGACTAATTTTATCAGTAAGATCATTAAGGTTATTGGGATCAAAATACAAACAAGCTTCGCCTCCTATTTCCGGAAGAGAAGAGGTAAAAGAAGAAATAACCGGACAGCCATAGGCCATCGCTTCCAAAATCGGTATTCCAAAACCTTCATAAAGCGACGGCATGATAAAACAAAAAGCGTTTTTATATAAACTAACTAATTTTTTATCTGAAACGTGGTCGGTAAATATAATTTTGTTTTTCAAATTCAACTTCTCAACTTCCTCAAAAATTTCTTCAAACAGCCAACCTTTTTTTCCGGCAATTACAAGTTTAAATCCTTGATTGGTCTGAATAAATTTGTTAAAGGCCCTAATTAAAACAGAAAGATTTTTACGGGGTTGGATTGTGCCAACAAATAAAAGATATTTATCTTTTTTAACCTCCGAGGTTCTATCGCAGGTTCTATCGCCGATATTTTTTTCAAAACCGTTATAGACAACTTCAATTTTTCCTTCTGGTAAATTATAGAACTTCATCAAGTCTTTTTTTGTGGTTTTGGATACGGCAATTATTTTTGAGGCTTTATCGACTGAGTATTTTGTCCAGTTTTTTAGCTGATACAGATCTTTTTTTAAAAATTCATCAGGGTAAATAAAATAGGAGAGATCATGAATAGTAACAACAATCGGAACAGGGCAAAAACGCGGTGCATAGTGAGCTGGAGAGAAAAAAACATTAACTTTGTTCTTGAAGTAAAGGTTTATCGGTAAAAATAGTTGAGACCAGAGGAATTTACTTTTGACAACGACATATTTATAATACTTGTTTTCCCTTGGCAGGAAGTTCAGAGGAGACTTTTTTAAAAAAACCTTAAATTGAATATTTTTATCAGCCCATTTAGAATACCAATATAGTAAGTTTTTTGTATAAACAGATACACCAACCTGTTTTTCTACATTTGCTTCATTACCGTCGACTCCTATGATCATAATAAATTCTAAATTCTAAAATATCAAGCTCCAAATAAATTAGAATCTCTAAATTTTAAATGTTTTTAATTTAGTATTTATAATTTATTTGGAATTTACGATTTAGAATTTAGTGCTTTGATAAATACTTTATAATATCTTTCCCAACTAAACATCTCGGCTTGTTTTTTTCCTTTAACAGCTAATTCATTTCTTAATTTTTCATTATGTATTAATATATTGATACATTTACTCATTTCGTCAGTATTAAA
>Ga0265292_1000674_pt1 | contig 41346 bp, 29 predicted proteins | sample Munlanlewell296A_FD_189080 | JGI IMG/M metagenome (GOLD analysis project Ga0265292, IMG submission 189080) | Leachate microbial communities from a municipal landfill in Southern Ontario, Canada - Leachate well 296A | ecosystem: Engineered > Solid waste > Landfill > Unclassified | place: Canada... | reverse complement strand
GGCAATCGCCGAAATCGCTTGTTCCCCGCGATCACATGCCGCCACGATCCGTTCCCGTAAATCCATCGAATATTGTTTCATTCCCCTTTCATCGGACAAATGTACAATAATTCTTGAATTGCTCTAGCCCCCGATGGTAATCGGGGGTGCTTTTCCTGATAGTAAAAACCACTTCGCCGAACAAAGTGATTGCCAGAAAATTGAGTCAGACGCTAAATATAAGGATAAGGATTATCATTATACATCGAAAGGAGCAGCGAGGAAAAAAGCAGGCTGACCACAAAGCTTATCCCCACGCAGACGATCACCAGAATGGTAAAAAAGATTCGGTTCCTTGAATAAATCAAATTGCTTTCCACGTAAGCTAGTTTTCCTTCGTTTTGATTGGAAACTACAATTTGCGAAAGAATATTTTCGACCTTTAGAAATTTGGTTCTCACGTCTCCAATGATTAAAGCTTCTGCCGCGTGGTTCTTTCCGTCATAAGTTAAAGATAACACTTGATTTGCAACCGTGGTATATATCGGCCAGGCAGTATCAAACTCGGCCAGTAATTTCCTTTCGGATTCGGATTCGGATAACCGTGTGTGACGATATTGATCCAGGTATTTTTTAAGATTCTTTTCGTTGTCCAACATCTTCTTTTTGAAGGTATCTTTTTCATCCTTTTGTGGAAGCATTACGATAAGGCAAAGCCGGCGGTTATGATTGACCAATTCCTGGTTGGCATCAGTAACGTAGACAATGGGCATCAGATTCTCATCATACATCTTCGTCAACATCTGATTCATCTTCCCCATATTCCTGATTCCCAGGTATCCGAGAATGGCCGTGATGACGGCGGTGAACATAAAAACCATCAATAATTTTAATCCCAACCAAACATATTTGTTCATACTCATCCAGTTTCTCCAAACACGAAAATCATTCTATGACCAGAAATATATTTAATCAATATCCATTAAGAGGGTAAATCTCTTTTTTTATTTCTTTAATTTCGGTAAATTACATAAGATAAGATTACACGTTATTCGTAACGATCAAAGCATTAAGGTGGAAAATGCCCGAATCGGTCATTGAAGTGGTGAACCTGGCGAAATTCTTTACCAGCTCCGGTGGTAAACCGATACTCGTGCTGGACCATGTCAATTTAAACGTCCATGCTGGAGAGACGCTGGTGATTATGGGCGGCAGCGGCTGTGGAAAAAGCACACTTCTGAACTGCCTGATCGGAGAATACCGGCCTGACGACGGGCAAATCAAAATTTTCGGAAAAGACATTGCCCGGATGGATGAATTCGAACTCAATGAAGTGCGGAAAAAATTCGGCATTCTGTTTCAGTCCGGTGCCCTATTTAATTCCATGACGGTCGAAGAAAATGTTGCCTTACCGCTCCTGGAACACAGCGACGTCGATCCTCTGGTCATCAATATCATCGTCACCATCAAACTGGAACAGGTAAAGATGCTTCCCCATCGGGACAAAATGCCTTCCCAGCTTTCCGGCGGACAGAAAAAAAGAGCCGGCCTCGCCCGGGCCATCGCCCTCGATCCCCAAATCCTGTTTTATGACGAACCCTCCGCCGGACTGGACCCCGTCACTGTCGCGGCCATCGACGATCTGATTATCTCACTCTCCAAAAAACTCGGAGTAACCTCGGTCGTGGTTACCCACGATATGCAGTCCGCATTCCGAATCGCCGACCGAATGGTGATGCTCCATGCGGGCAGGGTCTTGCGAATCGGATCACGCGAGGAATTTTACAAATTAAGCCAAACCCCGATGGAAAATTTATCCGATCCGAATGATCGGTTGATCAAACAATTTATATTAGGCGAAGGCAAAGGCCCGCTGACGGATTCCGAAGGCCTCAGCGAATATGAAAAAATGATGAGCGGTGTCGAAACATAGGAAGAGTTATTAACCACAGAGATCACAGAGAACACAGAGAAATGAATTAAATAAAAATTAAGAATTTTTCTCTCTGCGATCTCCGTGATCTCTGTGGTTAAAAAAAAAGAAAAACGAGGAAGCATAAGATGGCTGGCGAACATAATGAATTTAAAGTCGGTTTGACGGTAACGATGGTGGTAATTGTATTCGTTGCCGTCCTGGTGTTTATCGGTAAGTGGGACACGTTGTTTCAATCGGTAAAACCGCTTGAGGTGCGATTTATCCATTCCACTGGTATTCAGAGTTTGCGGGTAAAGGATCCGGTGCGGATCGGTGGAATGAACGTCGGGCGGGTCGAAAAAACGTGGCTTCAAATGGACCAGGTGATGGAACAAGGCAAACCCAGCGCGGAACTCTACGTGCACGTCCTGGCCCAAATCCCCTCCGATGTGAAAATCTACACCGATAGCCGAATCACCATCGGGACCAAGTTCGTTGGTGAAGGAGGAACCCTGGACATTCAGAACACCGGCAGGAAAGGAAAATTGGTGACACCCGGCGAGGTTATCGACGGGATCGCTCCGGGCGGATTTTCGGAATTGACCGACCGGCTGGCCCGCGAACTCGACGAAAAAAATCCCGACAGCCTTCTTTCGCAGATCAAGAAACAACTGGATGTCGAAAACGCAAATTCTCTGATCGCCAAAATCCATAAAAGCATGGACGACCTTAACGCCGTTACGACCCAGGTTAAAGGCCAGTTGAATGAAAAGGAAAAGGCCAGCCTGCTGGCGAAAATCCAGGCGACAATGGATAACCTCAAATCGGTTACCGCCTCCGCCAGAAAAATGATCGACGATGCCTCACCGAAAATTTCCGCCACCGTCGCGCATATAAACAATACCGCCCACCGAGTGGACGAGGACATTTCCGTCAACTTAGCCAACGAGCTGGATAAAACCGACAATGGAAGTTTACTATTCGCTCTTCACGGAAGTCTCGCCTCCGCCCAGGCGGGCATGGACAATTTGAAAATGATGACCCAGACCGGCAAGGACGTGCTCGTATTGAACCGAGACAATCTCCAAGCCATCATCGATAACTTCGCCGAAACCTCCGCCCATCTAAAAACCACAGCCAAGGAAGTTCGCCGAAATCCCTGGCGATTACTCTATACCCCCAACAAACCCGAAGCCGAATACGCCAATCTGATGGAATCCGCCCGCGCATTTTCCGACGCCGCCGGATCACTTGACCAGGCCAATTCAAGACTTAAACAGCTTACCGACCTCCACCCAAACACCGTCGGTTCCAACGATCCGCAAATGGGAAAAGTACGAGAGCAAATCAAAAAAGCCGTCTGCCAATTCGAGCAAGCCCAGAAAAAACTCTGGGAAATGCTGAAATTGAAAAGCTAAAAAGCTGGACCGAAATTGTACCGTTTTTTGACCAAAATAAAAAATGAAAATGCTTTAGCCACGAATTACACTAACAAACACGAATAAGAAAGAAGAGAATTCATTTTTTTAAAGAACGCGGCAGGAGATTTGCTGTACCCCCAGAAGAGGACACGGTATGCCGTGTCCCTACTTAAATATAGCACATGGCTGGAGAAAAGCAAATTTTTGGGAGGTTTTTTTCAAAAATTATGATCGTGTTTTATGGCTTTCGCCTTCGGAATGTGAAATTTTCTTGGCAGAATGGTTTTTTTCGCCTACACTGTCTTTATCGAGGGCTATGGTATGGTTACGGATGAAGTCTTGCAGGAAGCGACAAAACGGCTGGTCTCGGAGTTCCATCCGATCCGCGTTATCCTCTTCGGGTCGTATGCCCGTGGAACGTCTGACGAGCACAGCGATGTGGACCTCCTGATCGTCTGTTCGTTCGATAAGGCTAGGCGTCGGTCGCTTATGGTGGCGATGGACCGGGCACTTAAAGGGTTGCCGTTGGCGAGAGATATCGTGATTTTGACCCCGGATGAATTCGAACGCGACCGCCGAATCCCCGGCACGATTGCCCGACCGGCCTGGCAGGAAGGAAGGGTTCTGTATGAACAAGCCGGATAGGGACGTACTGGACAAAGTTCGGCAGTGGCTTGAGTACGCCGACGAAGACCTTCACTATGGGGAAATGCTGAAATTAAAAAGTTGACGTTAATTCACCTTTGTCATTGCCCGGCTTGACCGGGCAATCCAGTATTGCAAAATGCAAAGTTACTATTAAAGACAAAGAGGGTGGGTTTCGGAAAAACCGCTCTACCTGACTCTGCCTTTTCCGATCGTTTCGATTTTAGTCCAGACGTGTAACATCGAATCGCCAACCGTGCCGATTATTTCTTCTCGCCGACATCAACTTTGGTCGAACCTTTGTCCTTGGATTCGATATCGACATGAACCTCGGATTCCTTGCTCGTAGCCAAGTGCACGAAACGCTGCGTGGGACTGTCCTTGCCCACAAGGATCGTACCGTTGCGCCCGGCACCGTTCCACTCATAGTTGGCCGGCAATTTCTCGGAGGGCGTCTGGATCTTGAAGACACCCTTGCCATTGCTGGCTATGGGCAGAACGGCTGGTTTCGGTTCTATGTCTCCAGGCCCTTGCAACGAGACCTGAGCATCCCGCTCGGTGTCATTTATCACCGTGAGCTCGGTCGTCTTACACCCCATCAGACCAATAAGCAACAGTGCCCACCCGATCGTCAGACATCGTTTCCTGTTCATTGTCTACTCCTCTGAAAAGTTGTGATTATTTACAACCCCACATTACATAGAGCCTCTTGCAACACTCCCCGAATCGCGATGGAACACTCCATTCGCTGATATCTTCGAGAAGTTAAATTAAATCATTATTACTGTAGCCTAGGACATCCCATTTTGCAAGCCAATTCTCATTTTTTTTAAAAGCACATAACTCATTTAATTGTGGCTTGTTATGTTCGGCATATACGTTTACCCGCAAGTATACAGAATTCGGTAGCAGCCTTTCATGAGATTAGGTAACTTTAGCCGTTTTTATAGTTAAAGGAACATGCCGGAGAAGGCATTTTGGTAAGGTTCCTGAATTACGGGCAATTCGATGTGTCGGGAACAAGTTGATGTAATTTTGTAACTCTTTGAAAATAAAGGAGTGAGGTCGCCAGAAAATCATTAAAAAAATCTTGACTTACCCGAGCAGATTTAATATAATAACAGTTAACGTAGAATTTATAAATTTGTTTTTTTGTTTTGTAAATTTAAAATTTAAAAGGGGATTGTGTATGAATAGGAATATGTTTCGGTGTGTAGTTTTTGTTTGCGCGGTTGTTCTGTGGTTAGGTATCAATTTCGCACAGGCAACCCCGGTGCATCTAAGCGATCGTTCGACAAATTCAAACCCGAATACGTTGCCAACCTATTTGCAGGCCGACGTAGACTTTTCTGTTTCAGGTTCAACCTTGACCTTAACCTGCACAAACAACACAAACGCCACCGGCCATGCATTCGATATCAATGAAATTTGGTTTAATGTTTCAGACAAAATTACCAATCTAACGAGCGACCCGGGTGCGCAATGGAATTTCACTTTCAACCGGGATGCAATAGCTCTTTCAGGCTACGGCAGCTTCGATGCAAGATTCTACGACGGCAGAACGTCCAAGACGATCAAGCCAACCGGGGCAAATAGTACAAAAACTTTTACCCTGACAATCAGTGGCACGGGGCCGTTTACGGTGGCAGATTTTACCGATTCGCTGAGTAAGACCAGCGGCGGGGAAGTAACCGCAAAAATCGGCGCAAACTTCATAAACCCGACAGTAGGAACGCAGGAAGCTTATGGGGTTACCGTGCCGGAACCGGCTACAATCTGCATTCTTGGATTCGGTTTGTCTGCCTTGCTTTTCCGCCGTAAATAAAACAAATCGCTATCGAAAATCAAACGCGGATTTTACGCCGCCGTTCCGGTTTCGTTTGCGCATATCGCCCAACGCGCGGCGGTAGTCCTGCTGACGGTACAACGCGACCGGCAGGGGGGATAGATCGAGTTTGCCTTGCTGAATCAAATCCATGACATGCCGGTAGTTGTGTTGCGGGATATTCTGGCCGGGGAGTTTTTCGACGGTACGGCCGGTGGCGCCGATCAGGGTTAATTCTCGAAACCACAGGCACGTCAAATCAATCAGACCCAGTTGCGGTGTGCCGGCGATGATAATTCGTCCTCCGCTTCGGAGCAGTCGCTGGGCCTCTACCAATCCATCGATTTTCCCTGTGCAGTCGTAAAGGCGATCAAACCCGCCTTGTAAAAATCGCATCCGAAACGGCAGACGGATACTACGGGCATTTGTGATCTCGGCTAATTCTTCCCTGGCGTCTCCGAGGCCTGACTTTTTCCAGAATACTACACGATCGGCGCCGCATCGTTTGGCTAAATCCGCCTGATGTTGATTTCGAACAGTGGCGGTAATATCGACCGCGAGATTTAATGCGCGAAGAGCTAAAGTTACTCCCAAACCGATAATCCCTGTTCCGAAAACTAGAATCTTTTCCCCTGTTGCGGGAATATCTCGCAGCACGGCATGCAGGCTGCAGGAAACAGGATCGATCAAAATCGCCTGCTCATCCGGTATCTCGTCGGGAAGGACATGAACCTGGTTGCGATGTGCGACGAAATACGGCGACCAGCTTCCGCCGGTAAAATTATTGTATCCCAAACCCAGACCAGCGGGGACGGACCCGCGATCAAAATTCCAACAAATGGAAGATTTCCCTTCTTGACAGGGGGGACAGAGGGGATCGATTTTTCTCGCGGCGCAGGAAATCGGCGGATCGATTAATACCCGCTGACCCGTTTGAACGATCCGAGCCACATTTTCATGTCCTAGAAAAATCGGCCAGGAAATAAATTGCTTCAACATCGATCCCGGATGCTGCTGCATATACACCATGTTCATATCGGTCCCGCAAATGCCGCCAAGCAGAGTCTGACAGAGCAACCAGTCCTCAGACGGAAGGGGGGGGACCGGCATTTCCCGTATGCGCAAACCGCCGAGCCTGGAAACATACACCCCAGGCCGACACCAGCCCAAGGCCTTGCAGGCGGCCCATCGGGCAGGCGAGGTCTTAAAAATAATCGAACTCATTTTTTCCGGTATCATTGATGATTTTCCGCAAATACTTGCATAACCAGGGACGTTACATATAATGGACGCCGTTGGACGTGGTTTTTCATAATCTCAAGAAAGAACCCCCGATTGCCATCGGGGGCTAGTTCGTAAACCACACGTAATAATTTGGCGAAAAAACGATCAAAAGTCAACATTAGTTTGTGAAGGAGTTTATCATGGTCAAAGTTGGTCTTATCGGTATTGGGTTTATGGGCTTCACTCATTACCAGATTTACAAGAAGCATCCGAACGCGAAAATCGTCGCTCTTGCCGATTATAACGCTAAAAAACTCGAAGGCGACTGGAGCAGCATCGGTGGAAACATCGGCAGTTCGGAACGTGGAAAGGAAGATTTGACGGGAATAAAAACGTACCAGAATCCGCTCGATCTTATCAATGACCCCGATGTCGAGCTGGTGGATATCTGCATGCCGACCGATTTGCACGCGGAATTGGCCATCGCGGCATTAAAAGCCGGAAAACACGTTTTCCTGGAAAAACCAATGGCCCGAACGGGCAAACAAGCCGACGCGATTGCCCAGGCCGCGGCGAAGTCCAAAAAATATTTCATGGTCGGACACTGTATTCGCTTCTGGCCGGAATACCAGGTCACTTACGAAATGATCAAAAGTGGGAAATACGGAAAGGTCAGCGAAATATTCTTACGCCGTGTCGCCAACCCGCCGTTGCAATCCGACAAGAACTGGTTTATGAATGAAAAACGAAGCGGCGGTGGAATGCTCGATCTTCATATCCACGACGTCGATTTTGCCCTCTACCTGATGGGCAAACCCAAAAAAGTCTGGGCCTGGGCCGCCAAGGGTCCCTCCAAAGGTTTCGACGCGGTGCATGCGGGATACGAATATCCTGGTGGTGTGCATGTCAATATCATCGGCGGCTGGGCCTATCACGCCCCGTTCCCGTTCAACATGGAATTTTGCATCCGCACCGAAAAGGCCACATTCCTCTATGATATGGCCTCCGGAAAACCCTTCACCGTCTATACCGATGGAAAGGAAATCAGTCCCAAACTTCCCACTGGAACCGGATGGGGTCGTGAACTCGATTACTTCATTAATTGCATTCAAAAGAAGACCAAGCCGATGATCGTCACGGCCAAAAGTTCTCTGGACAGCATAAAAATGTACGAAACCGAACTGGCCAGTATCAAGGCCGGCAAGGCCGTCGCACCGATAAAATGAAAATAGATTATCAAGTCCATGATCCGTTGCTGAGCCGGCTTGTCGAGTTGGCTCAGCAACGGCCTTTTTACGACCAACCGAATCTGGGATGGATCACCGGAAATTATTTGGACAAAGATTACCTACGTCACCTGATGACCATCGGACCTGGCTATGGCGTAAAATATATTGTCTTTGATGATTTCAACAATGGATATTTTGATTGGGGTCGGGATTTGCTGAAGAATCCATCCGTGGGAAACTGGCTGGCGGAAAGCGTCTGCCAAATCGAGGAATGTGGATTACACGCTGGTATTTTAACCGAAGCAAAGATTCCTTTACGCGGATGGCTGGCACCCGTAGCAGTTTTTACCCGCAAAGAAAATGTAATTTTAGATGGAATAACCACAACCGCCGGCAGAGGTCAATTACCTTACTTGGCCATTGACACAATGATCGGGCAAATTGAAAAAAAGCTTCTCATACGTATCGACCAACCGGGATCATGCGGACCGTCATTGCCCTTCTGGGCAAATATTTTCGGAATTAGTTTTCGTCTGTTTACAGGAATTAGCGATCCTGTAGCGATTGAAAATGAATACGCACAAATTTGTTTTGGGAATGTCGGTCCTGAAATTCGGGAGGCTTATCATTTTGCCCGCCTGGCAATTCAAAAAAGCTTTTGGGTGTTCGACGCGATCTCGATGATGGATAACGGGCGCTGGCCCGAAAATTTACAGTGGTTTGATAACCAGATTGGCGCCCATCCCTCGCTTTCTAATCCCACCCAAAAGATACTGGACAAAATCGATCTCGAAAAAATCGAAGCTCTCGAATTTGCCCATGACGCATGGAGGGTGCTGACTAAAATTCGCCCACAAGTCCAGCCGGAAAAATTTCTCTGGCTTGAACATTATTTTTTACATCTGAAAATTATCGCTCTGGTACTCCGAACCCTCGCCGATACCTATTTTTCGTTACGCGGTTTGACCAGGGGAAGTTTGAAAATCCCAACGCATGCCATGCGGTCAAAATTTAAAGTCCTGACAAGTTTGGTCAGGGAATATCCGATCGTTCTGAGCGAATTTGACGCAAGGACTCTGCAGGCAGGCGCCGGCCCGCTCGCAACGCTTCTAGCCCAGATGGGTGAAAAAATAACAAATTTATGATTGCCGTTTCGTAGACCCTGTATGAAAATATAAAAGACATAAGAGGAAATAGACGATAATCCAGTAGGGCAGTAAATCAATTAACCAATAGGAGCGAATGTGAGCCTAGGTGAAGCATTAGTGGCCAAGGGGTTGGTGACGCGCGAACAACTAGCTCAAGCGAACCAGACCCGGCGGTCGGCGTCGGATCGCCTGGATAAAATCCTTCTTCAACTGGGGTTAGTCTCGGAAGGGGACCTCTTGAAGGTGTTTTCCGAGCAGTTCGCGATTCCCACGATTGATCTGCCGACGGAGACGATCGATTCGGCACTCGTAAAAGCCATGCCACCAAAACTCATACACCGCCGGAGGATTTTTCCATACGCCAAACGCGGGCAAACCCTCATGGTCGCCACTTCCGATCCCTTCGACGTCTATGCTCTTGACGAACTTCGCGCCGTAACCGGATATAACGTCGAACCCGTCCTGGCCCCCGAACGCGAGATCGCCAATATGATCAAGCGATATTTTGGCGTGGGCGGGGCGGCCATCGATGAAATGCTGGAAAGCGAAAGCCACGACCTTCAGGTCATTCATGACGTGGAAACGCAGGATAAGGACCTTCTCGAACAGGCCCAGGAGGCGACGGTCGTCAAACTCGTCAACGAAATCCTCCGCGACGCCATCAACGACCGGGCCAGCGATATTCACATCGAACCCTTCGAGGATGATTTACGAATCCGAAATCGCGTCGATGGGGTGCTCCATACCACGAACGTCGCCCCACAGATCAAACGATTTCAGGCGGCCATTATTTCCCGAATCAAAATTATGTCCACACTCAATATCGCCGAAAAACGCCTGCCACAGGACGGCGGTTTTAAAATCAGACATGAAGGACGCGAAATAGATATCCGCGTCAGCGTCATTCCCAACGTCTACGGCGAAGGCGTTGTGCTCAGAATTCTGGACAAAAGTTCGACGGTTTTGAGACTCACCGATCTGGGTATGGATGAACGAACGTATGAGCGATTCGAACGCCTCATCACGCGGCCCCACGGAATCATCCTCGTCACCGGCCCAACGGGATCGGGGAAAACGACCACCCTCTACGCCGCGCTGAATACGATCGTCTCGGACAATATCAAGGTTATCACGGTGGAAGACCCCGTCGAATACCGGCTCAACGGCGTCAATCAGATTCAGGTGCATCCCAACATTGGACTGACCTTCGCAGCCGGACTGAGAAGCATTTTGAGGCACGACCCGGACGTCATCATGATCGGTGAAATTCGAGACCTGGAAACCGCCGAGGCCGCCATCCAAGCCTCCCTCACAGGACACCTCGTTTTCAGCACTTTACACACCAACGACGCCTGCAGCGCCGCCACTCGATTGATCGATATGGGTGTGGAGCCGTACCTGGTGGCTACCTCGGTAGAAGGCGTCATGGCCCAGCGGCTGGTCCGAACCATCTGCCCTAACTGCCGGGAACCATATCGTCCTGACCCCGCGGAGATGCCCTCCGATTTTAAAATTGCTCCTGGAACCGTCCTCTATCATGGTGTGGGATGCCGAGAATGCAAAACAACCGGATTACGCGGACGGTTGGGAATCTTTGAATTGGCGCTGTTCTCCGATACCATGCGGCATGCGATCATGGAGCGGATACCCGCCGGAAAATTAAACGAAATCGCTCGGCGAGAGAAAATGATCTCGCTCCGCGAAGATGGATGGTTGAAAGTAAAGGGAGGACTGACGACCCCAGAGGAAGTTCTGCGCGTTACGGTCGCGGCAAGCACTTGACGATTTTGGATTTTGGATAATTCATTATAAGGCGGGCAAGCCCGCCTGCTAAATGAGATATGTATGGCCACCTTTAACTACATAGTTCGCAAACCCGACGGCGAGGAGCAGCAAGGGGTGCTCGTGGCGGAAAATGAATCCGCGGCGCTTCGATCCCTCGGGCAACAGGGGCTTTTCCCGCTGAAAGTCTGGCAGGATGATATAGGCACAAGCTCATTTCGGTTTACCCGTAGGATCCGATTATCGGAGCTTTCAAACTTTTATCACCAATTAGCGGATTTGCTTCGAGCGGGAGTGCCGATCCTGCGGTCCCTCGATGTCTTGAGCCGGCAGGATCAACGCCGGGCAATTTCCGGGATTATCAAGGAACTCCGCGAGGATGTCACCGGAGGAGTGACTCTCGCCGACGCCATGGAAAAACATACCTACCTCTTCCCCGAATTGCACGTCGGAATGGTCCGCGCCGGAGAGCAGGGCGGTTTTATCGAGCCGGTCCTCCGGCGATTGGCAGGGTTTGTCGATCAAAAAGACCAGCTCCGAAACAAGGTCATCGGCTCCATGATCTACCCGGCGTTTCTGCTCTTTATCGGTTTTACCGTCGTTCTCGTGATGACCACTTACTTTTTACCAAAGTTGGAACCCCTTTTTAGTGGAGAGAAAGACCTCCCAGCCATCACCCAGATCGTCATGGGGTTTGGAAAAGTGATCCAGGCTTATTACCTACCGATAATATTCGGCTTTATACTACTGGGAACGCTGATCGTTCCCTATCTGCGCTCGGAAAACGGCATAGAAAAATGGCAGAAGCTACAACTTCATATTCCCGTCGTCGGTAAAATATTCCGAATGGTCGCTATTTGCCGATTTTGCCGAATTTTTGGTACTCTTTTGGCCAATGGAGTGCCGATGATTAATTCATTGAATATCTCGCGCGACTCCGCCGGAAATATCGTCCTGGCTAATGTGATCGGAGAATCAGCCGAATCCGTCCGGGCGGGAAAAGGACTGGCCAAAGCTTTATTGGAAAGTAATTTGTTTCCGATCGATATCGTGGATATGATTGCTGTAGCGGAGGAAACAAACCGCTTGGCCCCGGTTCTGGTGGAAATCGCCGATACCCAGGAGCAACGTTTGACCCAAAAAATCGACGTGGCCGTGAGAATGATAGAACCTTTGATGTTATTGGTCGTATTTGGAATGGTGTTTGTGATCGCTTTGGCCGTGCTTTTGCCGATTATGCAAATCAGCATGGGCGCCGGTGGGAAAATGTAAAGATCAGGATATAAAGTTTTTTTTTAAAAAGTTTAATTGTGAGGAATAGCGGATGAATCAAAGACGAGTGAACGGGGCATTGCGGAGTACCGGGCGAGCGTTTACCTTGCTGGAAGTCATGCTGGTAATCGTGATCATAGCCATCCTGGCGGGAGTGGTTGTTACCAACGTCATGAACCAGGGCGAGAAGGCGAAAAAACAAGCCACCGAACTGAAAATAAAAAACATCGAACAAGCCCTGGACCTTTTTAAATTGGATATCGGAAGATATCCCACCACGGAAGAAGGCTTAATCGCGCTCAATGCCGTCGATCCAATCCAGGATGAGGACCTGGCGAAAAAATGGGCGGGTCCATACGCCGGGGCGGATAAAGGCGATTCCGTGAAAAAAGAATTTAAACTTCAGGATACCTGGAATCATGATTTTCATTATAAGTGTCCCGGTGAGCACAACACCAAGACGTTTGATCTTTCCAGCGACGGTCCCGACGGACAGGAAGGAACCGACGATGACCTCGTCAATTGGGAGACAGAAAAATAAGAGGTTGAGAATGTGAATGAGACCGAAACGGGTATCATAAATTATAAAGTTTCGCGTACGAACACGATGAAGGCTCGGGCGTTTACCATGCTCGAGCTTTTGTTGGTTATAATGATTATCATGATTTTGGGCGCGGTCATCTGGCCGAGCATCACCAACAGAACATCCGGCGCCAATTTAAAGTTCGTCGCCGAGAAATTGGCGGCCCTTTTACAAATGGCCCGAAGCCAGGCCATGATTACTGGAAATTGTCATCGCTGCCGATTTGAGCTCGACGGTATGCAGGCCGTCATCGAGGAGGAGTCCGACCCCGTGGCCCATCCAGGCGTCTTTGAGAAAATTAAAACCCATTGGGCGGTGGTTGATCTGGGCAAGGACGAAATCAAATGTCTGGCCGTGCAATTTGACCCGTGGGAAACTATTTTACGGCAGCAGGAAGCATCGGTTTTGGAAACCGGGCAGGATAATAATACGGCGACGGATCTTTTGTGTCCGCCCATTGCTTTTTATCCGAATGGGTCGGGCGATTCCGCCTCGATCCTGCTCGGAAATAATGAAGACAAAAACTTTACTATAAAACTCAATGGACTTACCGGTCAGGTCCTGGTTGAACAAGGAAACAAATTGGATGACAACCAAACGAATAACGAGCTGCGACCGTAAGGGAGCGGGTAACGAGGGGTTATTCCGCGCCAGCATCCTGCTCGAAACCATTTTAGCCCTCCTCTTTGTCGTCTTGACGGTAGGAGTGGTCGCGGGTTTATTCACCACTTCCCTTTCCAAGAATCGCCAGGCGCAGTGCCGTACCCGCGCAAATCTTCTGGCACAGAACATCCTGGCCGAAATGCAATTGGGGCTGCTCGATATTACCGAGTCCGGGGAGGGAGATTTCAACGGCCGACCGGATAAATTTTCCTGGAAGGTCGAACTTGAGCCCACTGCGGTCCAGGAATTACAGCGGCTGAAAATTACCATCAATTATAATGATCCGGTCGATGGATTTGCTTACACCATTTTTCGACTTTTTAGCCCCAGTTTGAATCTCAGCCCGGAAAAAATTAAGGAAATCGCCTCCGACCCCGTCAAAAGGCGTGCGATGAGCAACGGCAGTCCGGAGTTGGAAAAACTTTTTGAACTGGTCAGCTCGATGGGAGTAAGCGATAAATTCGTAGAAACCCTTTTACGCGGCGGCGCCCCGGCACTGCAAAGTATCATCACGAAAATGACAACCGGAAAATTATCCCTCAACGATTTGATGGGGACGGCAGCGAATACCGAGACAGATAACTCCACCTTTGCCTTATTGGGCCAAACGGATCAAATGCGGAACATTCTCATCCCCTGGACGAGTTGGGAAACTGATGAAATTGGAGAAGCACCGGTCTCCGAAACCACATTGGCCTCGACGGTTCAACCCGGCAACAACCAGCCCTCCACCCAACCGGCCCCGGGAACCGGACCGGTCGCCGCCGCTCAACCCGGGGCGACCCCCAATGATGCGAGAAACCAGGTGATGACGCGGGACGAGGCGATTCAGCGAATGCAGGAAATGCTCAGACGATTGGCGAATCAACAAAAATGAAAACCGTAAAATCATTTACATTAATGGAAACGATACTTGCCATTACGATCATTGTCTTGATCATGGGAACCGTCTACGCATTTTATAACTATTCCGTGCAATTGACGATTCGTGGCCGGGAAAAACTCCAGGAATGTCAACTCGCCAGGGCCGTCCTCCATAAAGTCGCTCTGGAATTAAAGGCCGTCGCTTCGGGGGGCGGAGATTTTACTACCGTCCTGAGGGGGGACCCGGACAATATAAGCTTTATTACCACGGTCATCCCATCCAGGCTGATTTTCTTCCCCCAGGAGTTTACCGACAATTCGAGAATCATCGAACACGACCTGAGAAAGCTGGATTATTCCATTTCTCGCACCCAGGATCACGAGCAGGAAATCCTCGGGATCCAAAGAGTTGAACTCCGGTGCCTCCTGACCACCGTAATTGAAGATAACAGCACGGATAATCTGACCGCCGAAGAAATTCAAGAGGCATCCGAGGAGTTAAAACAATTCGACGTGAATCTGGATATGGGTTCCAATGCAGCCCTCTCCCAGCAGCCCATACTCCAACAGTCGCTGCTCAGCGATCGTATAAAATTTTTGCGGTTTGATTATTTTGACGGAACCAATTGGCTCAACACCTGGCATCCCTCGCAGGCGGATATCATTCCCAGGGCTGTTCAAGTCACCATCGGTTTCAAGGAGATGTCGAATGACGAGTTCCAGCAGGAGCAGCTCCTGGCTATGGATCAAAGACCCTGGCATGACGATCAATACTCCATCGTGGTCCCCCTGATTCTTTCAAATGATCTTAAATCGCAGTATTCCGGTTCACTGGATAATCAAACACAAGAAGCAAACCCATGATTAAAAAAAGATGTTCAACCCGAAAAGTCGAACGAGGAATCATCCTCCCATTCGTTCTGGTGATGATGATGCTCCTCGGAATGCTGGCCATCGGGTTTAGCTTTTCCACCCGCGCCGAATATTCGGCCATCCAGGCACAGTCCGCCATGGACCAGGCCCAGGAGTGTGCCATGAGCGGAATCGAATCGGCGTCCCTGCTTCTGAGAACATCCTTTGCCGATTATCAATTATGGTATAACAACCCCCAACTCTTCAAGGACCAGCCGGTCGAGGTCCAAACCGACCGTCAGGAACAAAAAAATATTTGGCGATACAGCCTGGTCGGATACAATCTCGACAGTCAGGATATTATTCGCTACGGCGTGACCGATGAAGCCGGCAAAGTAAACATCAACGTCGCCAGTGAGGAACAACTCAAACATCTGCTCGGTATTACTGCCGAAATGGCTGCCAACCTTCTCGTCTGGAGAGGAGATGTTTCGGATAGCGGTGGGGGGGCGACAGACGAGTATTATATGGCCCTTCCCCAACCGTACCGGTGCAAAAATGCGCCCCTCAATACCATCGAAGAATTGCTCCTGGTAAAAGGGTTTACCGCTCAGATTATCTTTGGAGAGGACATGAACCGCAACGGCATCCTCGACCCCAATGAAGACGATGGAAAAAAGTCCCTGCCCATCGACAACGGCGATGGAGTATTGGATCGTGGATTGTATCCATATATTACCATATACAGCCGAGATACCGAATTTACCGACAGCGATCCTTTTATGCCTCGAATCAATATTCAGGAAACCCCGTCTCTTGAATTAAAACTGATACTGGACGGCAAATTACGACCGGAAATCATCGATTTCATCATAAAGCTAAAAAGCGCCAACGCTGATTTCGGAAATTCCCCCGCCTCCTTGCTGGTCATGGACAGCAACGGAAAGATAAAAAACGAATCGGATGATAACATTACGAATGATAACGTGACAAACGATAACGTAACCAATGACAACGCAACGAACGATAACGCCACGCAATCACCGGTTATCAGGGACGACATGGGTGCGATCATGGACCTTTTGACGACCGGTAAACATGTAAGCCCCGATGGATTTGTCTACGGGAGAATTAATGTCAACACCGCTCCGCGAGTGGTCCTGGCATCGATCGGACGGCTCACTCCATCCGAGATCGACGCCATTATCTCCACGCGGGGGCAGTTGGATTCCCAGGATAAAAAGACTATCGCCTGGCTCGTCAAACGGGATGCGCTCAGTCCAAAAAAATTCAACCAGGTCGCCGCCCTGTTTACCGCAAGGTCCTACCAGTTTATGATTGATTCACTTGGGTACTGCGATCGACAGGCCTTGCAGACCAGAATTCAAACTGTCCTCGAGGTCCAATTGACAAAAATTCAATATTTATACTGGCGGGACCTGACCAGTCTAGGTAAAGCTTATAATATAATTGATTTGGGAGATTCGAAAATTGTTGTTAAACAATAACATGCTCGCGATTGACTGGGACAAAAACTATATTAGGCTCTTAGCCTTTTGCAAAGAACGAACGGGCGCGGGAACGGTAAAAGTCCTTCATGCCGTCACCGAACAAATCGGTCCGGACCTGGCTTTGGAAGACGCTGCACAATTCGGGGCATTCGTCAAAGAACTCTTACTGAAGCATAACATCCGTGCCGCGGGGGTCGTTTATACCGTCGGAATGGATCGGGCTTTTATCCACCAGTTGGATATCCCCGCTAGTCCCGAAGACCAGGTCGCTAATCTCGTGCGATTCCAGTTGGCCCAGGAACTTCCATTTGCCATCGAAGAATCTGTCGTCGATTACATTATTACCAAACGCAACGACAACGGAAAAGTCACAGGTCTTATGGCCGCCGCGGTCAAAACGGAATATACCGATTTTCTCCGGCACGTTTCGCGCGCCGCGGGGTTGACGATCCGGCGAATCGGATTGCGGCCATATACCAACTTCCTGGCCGCACGGGAAGGAAATTTCCTGGACGCAATGGTCACCCTTTTCATCAACTTGAATCAACACGAATTGGAAATCGAATTGTTTTCTCCCACCGGCCAGGTGCTTTTCTCCCGAAGTATCGGATTGGGAGAAGGACGCAAGGAACCGGCACTGGTGAAGGAAACTTTTCTGCAACAAGCGATCTTGCAGATTAAGCGAACCCTGCAAGCCCAGAATTATCTCACCGGCGCTCAAACGAATCGTCCACAGCAAATCCTGATTGCCGGAAGCACCGGCTGGGAAAAAGAATTCGCGCCGCTCGCGGCTTCACAGTTGGCCCTGCCGGTAAAAATCTTCGAATTACCAGGGTCAGGCGACGATGGGATCGCATTCAGCATCGCCTTAGGTTCGGCCTGCGGCATGTTTCGGCCCAGGCAGGAACAGTTTGATTTCCTCTTCCCAAAACGGGCCGTGGACCCGCAGGCCGTTCGCGCCCGATACATTCGACTCGGTGTCGCCGCCTTGGCCGCACTTATGCTTTTGGGTTTTCTCTATACCCGCAGCCTGGTCACGGAACGAAAAGATGAGTACAACGGTTTGGTGGATAGAAGCAACAAACTTGATAAGGAGCTTTCCACGTTCAAAAAGTTTTCCATCCAGGTTAATCAAATTCAGAGCTGGTCTGACAAGAAAGTGAATTGGCTTGATCAACTCCGAAACCTGACCGATCTGCTTCCTCCCGCGAATATGGTTTATCTCAAGCGTATCTCGTTGGCGGAGGGTCGAGATAAGGATATGATGGTCAATATCACGATAGATGGTCTGGCGAAATCCCGGCCTATCATCGAACAAATTGAAGGGGACTTGGTGGATAAAGGAAAATACAAAGTTGCCCCCGGTCCGAAGAGTACCGTATCAGGCCCGTATCCGGAAAGCTTTAAAATCAACCTGACTGCGGCAAAACTAACCACTTCGACGACTCCGTCCATACCCAAAATCGATATTGATAAAATCATACATCCGGCGGGTTTCATATCCTCTTTAAGAGATATGCGTGTAAATAAGAGTGTTCCTCTTTCGCCGGCGGAAACCGCCAAAGTCAAATTTCCTAAAAATCTTAACACACCTGCAAATCCTGCCGAGGTCAAACGATAACCTATGAATAAACGAGAACGAATATTAACGATCGTCGTCGGGTCTGCCCTGGCTCTGGGCATGGGGCATCTGGTCATTAAGACCGTCTTTCTGGCCCCCTTAACAGAGGTGAATGAACAGATCGCGTCAAAACAGAGAAGCATCGATGAAAAGGAACGTACCCTCAAATCAAAAGATCGCCGCATCGGGGATTGGCGAAAATTCAGCGAGCGCAGCCTCAGTGACAATCCTGACAAGGCAATTCTCCTGTTAGGAAAACGGATAACCGCGTTGACCGGAGCGGCCGGTTTGAATGTTTCCCAACAACCCGCGCCGACCAGCATGAAAAAATCCGACGGGTTCGCCACGGTGGCCATCAATCTTTCCGGCCGGGGAACTCTCTCGCAGATCGCCAAATTTCTCCAGTTATTTTACAAAGAACCCTATAACGTCAAAATCACAGGCTTTGCTATTAATCCCGAAGGCAAAGGTGACACATTATCATTCACCGGTTGCCGTATCGAATCCATTGTCCCTGTAATACCCCTTATGGAGATAAAGAATCCGGTTACCACTCATCCGGATATCACCGTTCAGCCTATCGCGACCGAATTGAGTTCCATCTACGCCCCGATTACAGCCCGGAATATCTTTCAGCCCTATGAACCTCCACTTCCGATACCCCCCAGGATTTCTACACCTCCACCCTCGCTAGTAAGACCCACTACGCCTCCTCCATACCAGCTACCCGTCAATCCCCCCAATCCCAACGGGCGACCGGGAGACGTCGTTGGGACAACCGTCCTCGGTAATGTAAGCGGCGCTTATGTCCGAAACCAAACCGGCGCCGATTGGTATAAAATTGATGACCAACTGGGAAACCAAATGACAATCCTGTTTGTTCATCCACTCGGAGTTATTTTGAAGGATCAGGCCGGAAAAATCCTGTACGTGGAAATTGGGAGAAACATTGATCAGGCAGCCCCCTTGACCACCGAGGCGATGCCCGAGTTATTTGGGGCCTATAAAAACCGCAAAGAATATTAAATTAATATAAATTTGCTGGCAAATTTCGCCGTTATAGAGAAAATAGAGACATGCAAAAACGAACGATGAAGGATCGCAAGTACGATATGGTAAGGAGATCGATCTATGAGATATAACCGCATCTCATTGTGTATCCGGCTTGCGTGTATGGGGGTCGCGATTTTTGGGGTCAACGAAACATTCGCCCAGAATACGACTGCGACGACCAGGCCGACGTTTAGATCGCCGACAAGAACCCCGGGAATACGACGCCATGGTTTGAGACCGCCTGGAATGCGACCGACAACGACCGCGCCCACAATGCCGGCGGCACAAACAAACCTTCCCGCTCCGAATATCGAGCAGTTAAGAAAAATCCTAAGATCGCAAAAAAGTCTCACACCTCCCGCGCAGGCCAATAGCGCTCAACCCGTTTCTCTTCCTGCGCCGGTGGCCGTTTCTCCGACACCCGTCGCGATTCCGACCACGCTGCCGGCCGGGGTGAAGGGAATTCAGTTCTCCTTTACCAATGCTCCCTATTCCTCCATTTTTGATTTCATCGAACGGATCACCGGTCTGCCCATCCTGGGTGATCGAAATATTCCTGGAAACCTCACCTATTTCAACAGAAAAAAAATGACCACGAATGAAGCCATTGAGGAACTGAATATTCTCCTCAAGGAAAAAGGAGTCGTTCTCATTCGAACCGATGGGCATCTGCAAATCGGAAAGTTCCCCGATGTCCTGCGGGCAAGCGTTACGGATTTTATCACCACTGAAAGCTTTTTGTCGTCCGATACGCCTCCAAATCAGGTCGTGAGAGTCTTTTTCAGCGTCGGTAATCTTTCCGCCGAGGAATTGACAAACCTCCTCGCCGAGGCCCTGCCTGTCAATGAAGTAAAACTCGCCGCATGGAAAACCCCAAATCAGATGCAGATCGTTGCCTTGGCTTCCATGGCCAGGAAGGTCATCACTCTGGCCAAAAAATTGGACTCCGAACTCAAAATAAATGATGTCGGACTGGCCGTAAAAATATTTAAACCAAAATTTATCCAACCCAGCGCGCTTGACCGAATCGTCCGTTCGGTCATTCCCCCAGGCGGCGGAGGAGGAGGAGTGGTCGGACCAGGAAATATGCAGCTCGGGCAACCGGGCATGAGGGGATCGCCCAATTTTGTGCGCACGTCGGGAGGAGGGGCCGGCGATAATTTTCAAATGTTCTCCGATGACATGACTGGAACTCTGGTCGTCCGTGGAAGCTCAGGGACGATCGATCAAATCTCCAAACTGGTTGATATGCTCGACAAGCAGGAAGATGTCGGAAATATCACGGCGGAAAGAGTTCCCATCCAATATGGGTCCATTCAGGTCATGACACAGCTGCTCAACGAGAGCGTCAAGCAGCGGGCCCAGGGCGTTACGGGAGGAAGAAATGCCCAACCTCTTTCCATTCAGGGAGATGAAGCCAGCAAATCGATCATCCTGGCCGGTTCCCGAACACTGGTCGATCAGGCCGAAAAACTTATCAAAACGCTTGACCAGCCTACCGTAACCTCCCGCGTCCGGGTCATTCCCATGGTCAACGCACGGGTGGACACGATCTTTCAGTCCATCCTCATTCCTTTCTTCCAGCAAAAAGGTGGACGCCCACTGCCTGCCGCCCCAGATACGCTCAGCAATTCCGTCATTACCTGGGCCTCTGGAAATGAGCTGGAAGATTTAAAATCTCTTCTCCAGCAACTCGATGAATCCGCAAAATCCGGAAATGGGTTACCCACCATAAAAACCTACCGTCTCGAAGATATCGATGTTAATCGAATCGTTGCCAGCCTCCAGGCGATCTTCCCAAGACAGCCGGACATAACCTTCGCCGCGGACCCCGCCTCAAAAACATTGATCGTCGCGGCGCCACCCGATAAATTTGAACGGATCGAAAAAATCATTAATGACCTCAAGTCGGGAGTGACGGACCGTAATAGCACCCAGATTGTCGCGGTAAAATACGCCAATGTCGATCAACTCGCCGCCGCGGTAAATGGAACTTTCGCCAACAGACGGATGCCCACTGGAGAACCTCGAATTCAAATTTCCACCAACGCCCAGGCCAACAGCATCCTCGTTACCGGCGGCAAACCCGCGGTCGATGAAGCTATCCGTTTGATCGGGGAATTGGACGAAAAAATTCACTCCAGCAATGAAATCAAAATTTTCAAACTTAATTTCGCCCAGTCCGACGATGCCTTGAAAACGATCAATGACCTTTATGCCGCAAAAGATCCGACCCTCAGGGTCGTTTCCGACCCCTGGAGCAATACCCTCTTTATCAGTGGAGGCGCTTCCTATATTGAAGCGATCTCGCAACTGATCAAAAACATGGATCATGCCGCCCCTGCGGAATTGGGATCTACCAACGTAGTCTTTATCACTCTCAAAACCGCCGTGGCTAGTGAAGTGGCCGACCAGATTGATTCCATGATGTCCGTGACGGGAGGAAAGAACGTCCCAACCATCCAGCCATCGGATACCGGAAATTATCTCATTGTGACCGGACAACCCAAGCAAATCGAACGCGTCAAGCAACTGGCCGAACAGATCGATACAATGGCCCGGCAGGTACCCGAAATTATCGCCATCAGACCTATTTACAAGGTCTCTGCCGAAAGACTCTCCCAGATGCTCAGCGTTATAGTTCCGCAAATTTCCGGGACGAAAGTGAAACTCCTCGATGTAAATTTATCCAACACCAAACAGGGGTTGGAAACCTTTATGGAGCAAGGCACCAGGACCAGCGGCAGCTTAACCTCCTCCCAGCCGGCGAATTCCACGGTGACCATCGGGGTCGATAAAATAAATAACACCCTGATTATCCGAGGCAAACCCAAAGAGATTGATGAAATCGACAAGTCGATCACGACGTTGACCACCGATATGCGCGAAGATGTCCAATTCAAAATCTATGCCCTCAAATTCGCCAGCCCCTCCGACGTGGCACTGGAATTGGAAGCCTTGTTTAACGAAGCGGCGCCCGGTCAACCTCAGCCGGCTCCGCAACCGCAGGCACAACCTGCTGGGCAACCCCAACCTCCGGGAAGTCCTTCCGCGGCAAGACCACGCACCGGGCGAACCCAACAATCGCCCGCCGCCGTCGCGGTCAGAAGAATTCGGGCATTACCCGTCGCGCAAATCAATTCCGTCGTCGTACGTGCCGAACCACGCGATTTTCAAACCATTGAACAATTCATCTCGGAAATGGACCAGCCCGAGACCGGAAACATAAAAATTTACAAACTCAATTACGCTCGGGCCGACATCGTGGCCCAAATGATCACCGATCTTTTCCGAGGAGGTGGTCGGGGCCGACGAAACGCGCAGCCGCAACCCGGGCAGCTCATACTGGGCGGCACACCCGCCGAGTTAAGTGTTTCCTCCGATCTGACGACCAACAGCCTCATCGTCAAGGGGTCCAAGTTGCAGGTCCAGGACATTGAAGCGGTCATCGCCGCTGTCGATAAACCAGAAGGCGCTGGAGTGGGAGTTCATCTGCTTACCCTCAAAACCGCAAAGGCCGACCAGGTCGCCCCCATGATCCAGACCGTGATGCAGCAGGCGGAAAATTCCCTCGCCCAGCAAAGAAAAGTTCCTGCGCAGAATGTGGCCATTACCTTCGATAAATATACAAATAGCCTTATTGTCGCCGGAACTACCACCCAGTTTGAGCAGGTCAAAACACTGGTCGAGCGACTCGAAGCGGTTCGACCCTCCGGTGAGCGGAGAATGTTCATTGTCCCTTTAAAAAATCTTGATCCCGAGCAGGCCAAGAAGATTCTCGAACAACTTTTACCCGCAGGCCGCAGTTCCCGTTCGTTACCCATAAACTATCTTCCCAATTTGTCCGACGAAGCGAATCTTTTAATCTGTAATCTTACCCTGGCACTGAGTTCAACCAGAAATCCACCCACTTCCCAGCCCATGCCTCTGAAATTGCTCCGGCAAATGCTCAAACCTTCACCGAAAGAAAATCGCCCTGTACTCGGTCCGGAAAAAACAACTACCACCGCTCCGGCCCCGCAGGAAGAATTTAAACGCTTCCCGAAAACAATCGTCCAAAAGGGTCCGGTTTTGGCCTCGCCGGAAGCAACATTATCCACGACCGCCACCAAGGAGCTTCAAACCCTCGCCGGACAAATCAAAGGCAATGTGGAAATTACCACCATTCCCGATCAAAACGCGCTGATCATCAATGCCTCCCCGGAGGATTACGAGCTGATCCAGCAGCTCCTGAACCTTATCCAAACCACCACGCCAAAACCCGAAGTTAAAATTTTCTCTTTGAAAAATGCCAGGGCGTCCGATCTGGCCGATGTCGTCGGAAAAATTTTCTCCAACCGTCCCTTGCCCAAAGGATATCCTCCCGTCACCCTCACCCCCGATTTGGTCACCAATTCCATTATTGTCTCCGCGCCGTCCGATGTGATGAGTGAAATAAGCCCGATGATCGCCCAACTGGACGCACAGGAAAAGGCCCCACCCACCGAGTTCAAAATTCGCCCCTTAAAAAATGCCCGAGCCGTCCAGATTGTTCCCCAAATTCAGGAGATGCTCAAGCAGATTACACAGGCCAGAGGTCTGACCAAGACTCCCTATACCGTCATGTCCGACGATCGGACCAATACCATCATGGTAACGGCACCAAAGACCTACATGGACCAGATCGAACAACTCATTACCACTCTCGACACCGTTCCATTCTTTGCCACATCCGAAATGGAAATCGTTCGGTTGAAAAAGGCGGATGCCGATGCCCTGGGAAAAATCCTTACCGATCTGACGGTACAAAAACCAACTCAGGGGGGAGCTGGAACGGAAATGCTCAACCGGCTTAAGGTCGTCATGGAACATGCGGGAGAAAAAGGAACCCTGGACCTGGAAAAGCCCATAAAAATTATTCCCGACAAACCTTCTCAGTCCATTTTGATCCTCTCCACTCCCGACAACAACCGTATCCTTAGGCATATCGCCACGATTCTGGATACCGTCCCGTTGGCGGAAGATGTCCGCGTTCGGGTTTATCCTCTCAAGTCGGCCGATGCCCAGGAAATCCAGAAAACCCTTGCCGACATTTTCTCGAAGGGTGAAAAACTGACAAAAGTACCGGGAACCGCCCACAACGAAGGCGTCCCCACCAATACCACCGGGCAGGCGCTTGTTTATAGCGTGTCCATCGCCGCGGATAAAGCCAGTAATACGGTCATCGCCAGCGGCCAGGAAACAAGCCTGGCACTCATTGAAGTCCTGATCGGGCAACTGGACCAGCAGCAATCGGGGATCCTCTATCCCATTCGAACCATCGGACTCAAAAATGGCGTTGCCAAGGACTTGAGCAAATTGATCCAGGAAATGACCGATGCCCGTACCAGTCGGGTCAAGGATCTCGGAGACGATCGCGCGGCAAAACGAGGTAAGTCCGTCATCCTTGCCGATGAGCGAATGAACGCACTCCTAGTCAGTGCCGGCCCCGAAGATTTCGATATGATAGTTGCCCTTGTCAAGAAACTCGATTACGCGCCAACCCCAGGCTCCGAACCCGTCCTGATTCACTTGATCAATATCGATGCCACCACCGCCGGAGAAATGTTGGATAAATTCTTTAAAGAGCGAACTCAAGTCAAATTACCCCCAACTCAAACCCAGCCCGGTTTTCCTCCCTCCGTGCCCGTCATTATTCCCGAGCCGCGGAGTAATACGCTGATCGTCTCGGCGGGGACCTCGACTCTCAAAGAAATCAGGATGATCGTCAAAAAACTCGACACCATGACCATTACCAAAAAAATGCAGATAGCCGTCGTTCCACTCAAGTCCGCCGATGCCGGCGAACTCGCCACAGCGATCATGCAGGTGATGAATCCTACAAAGGACCAGGCGGGGCTGAAACAAGCGGTCATCCTTGAATTCATCCGACACACCCCAGAAGGACAAACTCTGTTTCAGCGGGCTTTGAAGGACCAGGTCTTTATTTACGGGGAAAAGGCGACCAATCTTCTGATTGCGGTGGCCCCACAGGATACCATCGAGTTGATCCGGAGTCTCGCCGAAAACATTGACGCCCAAGCCCCATCTCTCGAAATCAAAGCCTTTGCCCTGATAAACGCCGATGCGACGCAGATGAAAAAGACCATCGAAGAACTGTTGACCGGCAAAGGGGGTAAAGGTGGTGGAGGTGGGGGCGGGACTACATCAGCGCCATCGTTGTCCCTCGCTGGAGAGGCGGGCGGTGAAGCCACGGCTGGACAGCGGGAAAATCTCGCCGTTACCGCCGATACACGCACCAATTCACTCCTCGTCAGCGCCACTCCCGGTTATATGAAATTGGCGGAAAAAGTGATTCGCCAGCTCGACGCGGCAGCGGTCAAGCAACTCCAGACGGAAGTCATTACCCTCAAAAACGGCGATGCGGACACGATTCAAACAGCCGTGACGACTTTATTTAAAAACCAATTGGAATTGTTGCAGACAGCCTATGGCAAGGAAGGCATCGCCCCGGAGCGGCTCATGGAGCAGCAGGTAAATATCGTCGCCGATAACACCACACGAAAGTTGATTTTGCAGGCCTCACCCAGATATTTCACCACCGTCCGAAAAATCATCGATGAACTCGATATCGCACCCTCGCAGGTTCTGATCCAGGCAATGATTATTGAAATCAGCCTGACCGGTCGAATCGAATATGGATTCGAAGCCGTCAGCCAGGATATGGCCTTTACCAAAAACCAGACCGCACCAGGAATCGGACCCGGGCGTGATATTGTGATCGGGACCGACGTCGGAGCCGCTGGCTCCGGGGCGGGAGGGGTTGTCTTTTCCATTCACAGTGAGGATTTCAACCTCCTCCTGCGGGCACTGAATACCGATGGAAAAACCACCGTCATTTCCAGGCCACAGATATTGGCCAGAGATAATACCGAATCAACTCTCCAGATCGGACAAAGTGTCCCCGTTCCAACCGGAACGGTCAGTTCCGGAATCACCGGAAATCTTTCCACCTCCATAAGCTATCAGAAAGTCGGAGTGATTTTAAAAGTAACTCCGCACATCAATTCGGAAGGTTACATCAACCTCAAGGTGGCTCCGGAAGTTTCTTCCATCAGTAACTCAAGCGTGCAGATCGCCCAGGGATTGAACGCTACCATCATCAATGAAGACAAACTAGAAACCAACGTGACGATTAAAGACGGTGAAACAGTGGTCATCGGTGGGTTGATTACCAAACGCCGGTCGCATTCGGAAACCAAAGTGCCCTTCCTGGGCGATATTCCGTTCATCGGCCATGCCTTCAAAAGCGTGTCCGACGAAGACACACGATCAGAACTTCTTATCGTCCTGACCCCCAAAATCGCCGATTCCGTGGAAAAGGCCAGATCGCTTTCCGAGGAAGAGCGAGATATGATGCAACTTCTTCCCCGTGAAGTTCGAGAATCTCAATTGATGGGTAAACTCCGGCAGGTCTACGACGAAGAAGGAATTCCGACCTCCCTGCCCGCCACTCAACCGGGGCAGGAAGATGAATATAATGAGATACAAAAGGGTGTGCCACTTTTCGGCAAGCCCAAATGCTATGACCAACTTTGGAAATCTTTACAGCGAACGTGCGATCAATAATGACTTATTTATTAAAATGCGCAAAATATCTGACCCTTGCGGCCCTGATCGGCGGCTGTCAATCGGCCAACCGCGCCAGTGGTCCGGTCGATAAACCCCCGATCTTTTATGAGGACATCAACTGGGTTTCCCTGATGGTGCAATTGCCTCTGGTGGATGAAGATGGCGATAAGCAGCCTGACGGCATCTCCGTGCGGGTAATGCTTTTAAGGCCAAATGAGCCCAAATTTGTCGCAGGCAAGGGAACCATGATCTTTCATCTGATGAGGCGAGAAAAATTACCCGATGGGACTTTGGATGACAAAGAGATTTACAAGTGGACCCTGGTTCCGGACGATTTCGTTAAATCCGTGGTCCGGCAGGGATTCGGAATCGTTTGTCATCAGATGGTGCTTTACTGGAAAAATCTGCATCCCCATGGAACCGGCATTTACCTCCGTGCCGAATTTATCCGGACCGACCAAAAAGTTCTGCAATCCAGGATTGTTCCCATATCTGTTTCCGTCGCGGATTAAAAGGTTAAACCCAAAATGCCCCCACCGAACAATTATTTAGCAGCTTTGCTTGCCAAGCATGTCTTACGTAAACGTCTAGCGGTTCTGGCAGTGATCCTACCTTTAATCGCGCTTCGCCTATGGGGTTGCCAAAACGAAAAATCCGCCGCCACCGCAATCGCCGATGACGACTATTCACGTTACAACAATCGGATTTTTACCTGCGTCAAGGTAGTCGATGGCGATACGATCGACATCGGAATTCCCGACCCAAAATCCCAAAAACCCAAAGCGTACACACGCATTCGTCTCTGGGGAATCGACACCCCTGAAATCCCCCATTCCGGAAAACCCGCCGTTTATTACGGTTACCAAGCTGCGGAATTTGCCCGAAAATTAATGGCAGGGAAAAAAATCCGCCTCGAATTAATCGAAGGCTACACCCGGGAAAAATTCGGAAGGCTCCTCGCCTACGCCTATCTTCCCGACGGACGAATGTATAACGAACTCGCTCTCACCGAAGGCTTCGCCTACGCGGAAACACGCTTCAAACATCCGCGAATGCGACAATTTATCCAAATGGAGTCTGACGCTCGCAAAAATCTTCGAGGCCTCTGGCCGGAGATCACTCCCGATCAACTCCCCCACTGGTACAAACCGTCAAAATTAAACGACTTCTGGGACTCCCGCACCCCGACAACCAATTCTGCGTTTCCAAAGCTAACAAAAAAACACAAAACCCCTGCTCCCTGGGACTAATATATAACCGCGTATAATCAAAAGGACATATTGTCATTGCGAGCGCAGCGAAGCAATCTCGTCTTGTCGCCAACAAATGAGATTGCTTCGCTGCGCTCCTAAGGAACTGATGTTTTGGGGTGGCATGGGCAAGTCTTCTTGCCCGTGTCTTCCAGGCGTGGATTGGGAAAAAAGACACGGGCAATCAGAATTGCCCATGCCACCCAGTTCGTTGTGAATATCGCTGGCGGAGCCGGTTAGATGCTCGCAATGACGTCGTGAATAATTATACGCGATTATATACTTCAGCAGATTCGCGGCAATTGTTCGCCATAAGGTTTTTGAACAATCCGTTTCCCGCCGATCAACGTTTCCATAACCACACGGCCGGACGAGGATGTTTGATGCACTGTCCCGATGACACTCGCCGCTTTTCCCAAAGGATGCTTTCGACAAATCTCAAGTGCCTCCTCGATGGCATCGTCCTTAACTACTGCCACGAATTTCCCCTCATTCGCCACGTCCAAAACCTCGAATCCCAAAACTTCTGCCCCCGCCTTTACCCCCGGTTTCACCGGAATCGCCCGTTCCTGAATAAAAATTTCCCGGCGGGTATTTGAAGCGATGTCCACCAAAACCCCCGCCAACCCTGCCCGCGTCGGATCGCGAAGAAATTTTACTTTCCCCCCCAGTTTCCGAATCAGCTCATTCGCCAAACCTGCCACCGACGCCACATCGCTCACAATCGGTGTGCTAAAACTCAATCCTTCTCGCTTCGCCATGATCGCCAATCCATGATCCCCGATCGTCCCGCTGAGCAATATCTTATCCCCTTCCTCGATCCGATTAAATCCAATATCCGCCCCGGAAATCACCCGGCCGATCCCGGCGGTATTAATATAAATCCCATCCGCCTGCCCGTAAGCAACAACTTTAGTATCGCCGGTAACAATAGTTACCTCGGCTTCCTTCGCCGCCAGCCCAACGCTCTGCATAATCCGCTCCAGCTTTTCAATTTCAAATCCCTCCTCAATAATAAGCGCCAAGCTAAGCGACACCGGCACCGCCCCAGCCATCGCCAGATCGTTACAAGTCCCGAACACCGCCATCTTTCCCACATCTCCGCCCGGGAAAAATATCGGACTAACCACATAGCTATCCGTAGTAAACGCGATAGCCGTCCCGTCGGTTTCCAAAATGGCGCTATCCAGCAGCACAGCCGGACGCGGCAGATATTTTAAAATGACTTGATCGATCAACTCATCGGTCAATTTTCCGCCCCCGCCATGCGCCAGTTGTATCTTATCCATCTTTTTTTCTCATTCTGAATTTCTTTTTAACCGCCAAGACACCAAGACGCCAAGAAAAAAAATGGTAACCGTTCAGATCGTCTCGACTTTTGCAGGGGTGAACCTTGTGTTCACCCTCTTTGTTTATCGTCCAAACCACATTCAGAAGGGCGAACACAAGGGTTGTCCCTACTCTGAACGGTTAAAAATGGCCCTGAAACCTGCGTGTGAGTGAATAAATATTAATATTGCAAAATAAACATCGAAGCCAAAATAATTTTAAAAATAAAAAAATAATATCTTGCATTTCTGGAGGAAGGGTGTACGATATATACCAGAGAGAGATGCCAAACACCACACACACAGAGAGCATTCTCCTTAAACCCACGCAGTTGTTCTCCTCTGCGTGGGGTTTTTTTATGCCCAAATCATAGTTGCGGTTTCAAGAATTAGCATATCGTTAAGAGTATTATAAAGTGAATAAGGAAACAAAAGGACAATTAGAAATGCCTTGGGCGAAAGTTCCGGAAGCCCAGGTAAATTCGATTCCGATTGTTCACTCAGGCCGTATTGCCCAGGTTGCACTGGATGCTCCGCTGGACAAGACGTACAGTTACCTTGTTCCATCCGAGATGGCGGATAAACTTCAACCTGGTATGCTCGTGGAAGTGCCTGTAAGCAGGTCCAACCGGCAGTATCGGGCTTATGTCCTGAAAATCTCCGAACAAAACTGGTCCAGTTCATTAAAACCGATTCTTCGAATCCTGGATGATCGTGTTTTTTTTTCCTCGAAATTATTGGAATTGGCGCAATGGCTTTCGGATTATTACGTCAGTCCAATCGGCTTATCGCTTAGTAGCGCGATACCTTCCGCCATCATCAACTCGGCGGGGAAAACACTTCGAACCAAACCTTATATTAAAGAATTGCCGAGGGAGGAGCCTACCTTTGGGTTGAACGACGATCAGCAGAAGGCTATGAGCCAGATCAATCGCGCCGTTGACGCGGAAAATTTTCTCGTGATGCTTTTGCACGGAGTGACGGCATCGGGAAAAACGGAATTATACATTAAAGCTATTCAACGCATTTTGGACCAGGGGAAAGGCGCGATTTACCTTGTGCCGGAAATTGCTCTGACGGCCCAGATGATTCAGCGGTTGGCCCAGCGGTTCGATAAAGTGGCGGTTCTGCACAGTGGTCTGACGGTATCCCAGCGTCGAGCCACATGGCAGGCGGTTGCGGAGGGGCAGGTGCATGTGGTTATTGGAACTCGTTCCGCGGTGTTTGCTCCTGTGCCGAAACTAGGGCTGATCGTCGTGGATGAGGAGCAGGAGCCGAGTTATAAAAATATGCAATCGCCTCGTTTTAACACCCGCGATCTGGCCATCAAGCGAGCCCAGATCGAAGGCGTCCCGATCATTCTTGGTTCGGCCACGCCGTCGCTGGAAACTTATTACAATAGTCAAACCAATTCGGCTTGGGTATACCTGGCTCTGCCGAAACGGGTTGCGGATTTACCTATGCCGCCTGTGATGCTGGTGGATATGCAGCAGGAGATGTTCGAGCGGAAAGGTGTGCATTTGGTGAGCCGGCTGTTGGAAAGCAAAATCAAAGATATACTCGATAAGGGCAAGCAAATCATGCTGCTTCTCAACCGCCGCGGGTTCGCCGGATATGTTTTTTGCCCAAGCTGTAAATATGTCCTGGTGTGTCCCAATTGCGGAACACGAATGGTTTATCATAAAGCCACAGATCGCGCGATGTGTCATCACTGTTCTGCGAAAGTGAACGTTCCGGAAAAATGCGACCGTTGCGGCCATAAGATGAACAAGTTCGGACTGGGCACACAGCGGGTGGAAGAAGAATTGCATCGTAAATTCCCGGAAATGAAACTTGCGCGGATGGATCAGGACTCCATGACCCGGTCCTCGGACTATGAAGACACGTTAAAAGCCTTCGCGGAAGGCCAAACCGATGTTTTGGTTGGCACGCAAATGATTGCCAAAGGTCTGGACTTTCCGAATGTGGCGTTGGTCGGTGTTTTGTCGGCGGATTTGGCTTTATCGCTGCCGGATTTTCGGGCAGGGGAGCGGACGTTCCAGTTGCTCGCTCAAGTGGGAGGAAGAGCCGGTAGGGCTGACCATGCCGGCTTGGTCGTAGTGCAAAGTTACAACCTCCAGGACCCTGCCATTCAAGCGGCCCTGAATCACGACTACAAAAGATTCGCCGACGGTGAACTTTCGATCCGCAAAAAACTCGCTCTGCCGCCTTTCGCCCGGCTGACACGAATCGTCATTCAGCATGCTAAAATCACTCAGGTAAAAACAATCGGCAGCGAGATAGCGCGCCATTTGAACGAAATCGCTAAAACCGTCAAAGGTGTTTTTGTCATCGGTCCGAACCCCTGCGTCATGGGCCGACTGCGGAATCGGTATCGGTATCAGATTTTGATCAAATGCGCAACTGCTTCGATTATGAAGGATTTCCTCACCCGCGCTCGAAATGACGAAACGTTTAAACTGACACGAAAAGAAGTCATTATCGACGTTGATCCGGTGGATTTGCTGTAAAATATATTTCGGGTGGCATGGGCAATTCTTATTGCCCGTGTCTTCTGCGTGTACGGGTAAAAGACACGGGCAATAAGAATTGCCCATGCCACCCAACGCCGTGAACTTAACGGCGTTGCAGATAAAATTACAATGGAACATCGCCCTGTGTATCTGCCCCAAAAAACCTTATGCGCCGCTCGTGTTTAATTTTCGGATGATATAAATCCACTTGAAACGGTGGTTTGTATAGCTTCACTCTCATTCTAACGTTCTTGAGAATGTTAGAATGAGATGTGTTGCTTCGACGTTGGGAACTAAAGTGTTGATTGATGTGTCAGGGAGAAAAATTTTACTCAAAGGCTTAGTTCACGGCGTTGCATGCCACCCCAGATGGTTTGGTGGGTAACAGAGCAATGCATTCTTATCTAAACAGTAGATAAATTACGACGGCAAGCACTATAACAGCGACGATCGCCGCGGGAATGATCCACTTTCGTAATCCTTGCATTTGGATTTCGAGGGCGGTGGGTTTGGCGACGGTATCTTTCTTTTTCAGCGTTTTTCCACCGACGGGTATCAGACCGACCACCTCACCGGTTTCCCCGGCGCCGTCGATCTGCAATTTAGGACTTTTACCGGTCTTGACATTGTACCCGCATCCCATGCAGACAACGGCATGTTCGGGCATTTCGGTTTTACAGCGGGGGCACGTGTTGACTTTTTCTTTCTTTTTTGATTTAAGATGAACGGTCTGTTCGATTTTTTCGTTCGAATCGCCTGTGGTGTCTTGAAAGACGACTTTTACGGAACCCAAATAAAAAATATCTTTGTTTGTTAAAACGTGTGTCTGAACGGCTTGGCTGTTGACGAAGGTTTTGTTTCGGGAATTAAGATCAGCGAGACCCCATCGGCCTTTGGGCGTTTTTTCAATTCGCGCGTGAACTCGGGAGACCGGGGGCAACTGAATCGTAATATCCGCCTCGGTCGAACGCCCGATGGTCATGGAGCTTTTGTTTAAATCAAAATGCTCCACGTGGCCGTCCGGAAAATACACCTCGATAAACGCCATAACCCTATCTCCAGCATGGTATTTATTTTATCTTGTCATAAAACGGCGATTCAGTCAACACTATATCGAAAATCTTGGAACACTCCTTGACGGGCAACTCTCACTTCAATAGCGGTAAGTCCACTGTAAAAGTTGTTCCTTCTTCCATTTTGCTGACATAATGAATTTGACCCTGCAGTCGGGTCACAATCGCCTGGGCGATATTCAATCCCAGACCGCTGCTGTGGGCGTCTTTTTTATGGGCATTCCCTGCCCGGAAAAATTCTTCAAAAAGATGGACCTGATCATTTTCGGGAATGCCGATACCGGTATCGCTGACGGTTAAACGGTATTGATCACCCTCGGTTCTACCCTCGACACTCACCTGGCCGGCGTCGGTGTATTTGATCGCGTTTGAAACCAGGTTTTCGATGATATCGGTGATATCGCGCACTCGCGCCTGGATTTTGGAAGGTGTGGGATCGAGGGAAACGTTGAATTGCAGCCCTTTTTCCTGGGCTTGAAGTTTAAAGGGCCCGGTGGATTCGGCGATGACGCGGTTAAGGTCGATAACACTGACCTCCTCCTGACGATCAAGCCCTTCCCTGATTTGGGTTAATCTCAGAAGGTCGTCCACGAGGCTCATCAAAGCCCTGCTGCGATATTCGATTCGCTTTAGCAGGTCGCGATAGGGATCGGGCAGGGTCTTGATTTGGTCGGTGGTCAGATGAGCGTTGATTAGGCTGATGATCGCGGTTAGAGGCGAGCGTAATTGGTGGGCCGCCGTCCGCATGAATCGCGAGAGCATTTCATCCTGCCGCCTAAGGGATTCGTTTGCGCTCTCGATGTCGTCCAGGGCTTCGCGCAGCTGAAAACTGACGCCCGTCGTAAAATAGCTGATAAGGAAAAACGTTCCGGCAAACGCGAAGCAAAGGGAAAGGATGTAAAACCAGTTTTGTGTGAGCGGGGGGTGAACATGTTCCAGGGGGAAACCCGCCAGGGGAATTCGCGCCCACGGGAAGACCGCCCCCGCGATGCCCATGATGACCAGAAGCAAACTGGCCAAAAGAGCGACAAAAAACGCCTCGCGGCGGGGAAGAATAATTCCTGCGATCGCGACATGAAAAATCATAAAAATACACAATGGGTTAATCAATCCGCCCGCCAAATCGAGGATAATCGTCAGGCAAATCAGATCGGCGAGAATTTGAATATGGGTGAGTCGTTTGGCGGTTTCCACTGCCCTGGCGGGGTCAATCCGAACCCATTCCGTTATTTGCCGCAAACGGCGGTAAAGGAGAAAATTATAACCGATGATCACGAGAACGATTCCGAGCATGAGGACCTTGGCATGAAGGGGTAAACGAACGGAAAGGATTTCATCGACCGCAAGTAAGGTCGCGATCAAGGCGATAATAGCCAACCATCGCAGCTTGATCAGCCAAGCCACTCGCCCGACCAGAGTCCGCTCATGAAGCTGTTCCGCGTTCTCTAATATCATAGCCACATCAATCTTCTCTCAGATTATTGTAGCAACCTTGAAGAGAACTTAAAAGGCCTGAGATTTGAAATGATTAAATCCCAATCCGTATCAGAAATTCCTTTTTGTAAAAACGAAAAAATGGAAAGCCCCGTCGTGGCCGAGGACTTTCCATTTTCTCTAGCCTGGAATTTTGTTTATTCCTGGCTGTTTTCCGGGCGACTCATTTCTTCTTCATCCCGCCGCAGCACTTCTTGGCTGTCTTCTTCGCAGCAGTTTTTTTCTTCGGTGCGGCTTTTTTCTTCGCGACTTTCTTCGCCATACAAATACCTCCACTTAAAAAAGAATTTACAAAGAACAGAACACTAAATCTTATTTGGTATCAGAGTCGTTATTTTGTCAAGAGAAAAAAATCTAAAATTAAAATCTTCTTGGCATTTTTCTTATATTTCGACATTTTTATGGTAATTGCTTTACAATAATTTGGTAAAGAGAGAAAAAAGAAAGTGTGCGACAGGAAATAATTTTGCGGAGATCAATGATGAATAACCAAATTCAAAACACTCCGGCGGTGGTTTTGCTGAGTGGCGGATTGGATTCTGCCACGACGCTGGCCTGCGCGATACGTGACGGATTCGAGTGCCATGCCCTGACGTTTTTGTACGGTCAGAGGCACGAATGTGAGATCGAATCTTCGAAAAAGGTGGCTTGCGCTTTCGGATTGTCCGATCGTCATCACATCATTCGGTTGGATCACCAATTATTTACAGGCTCCGCGTTGACGGGAACCGGTCCGATTCCTATGGGTCGGGACGTAACTGTTTCCGAGGAGATTCCCGCGACGTATGTTCCGGCCCGCAACACGGTTTTTCTGGCTTTGGCCCTGGCGTACGCGGAGCATATCGGGTCGTTTGATATTTTTATCGGAGTCAATGCGATTGATTTTTCCGGGTATCCGGATTGCCGACCCGAGTTTATCGCGGCGTTTGAGCGATTGGCGAATCTTGGAACCCGGGCCGGAGTCCGTGGAGAAAAAATCACCATCCATGCCCCTTTGATTCAATTGACCAAGGTCCAGATTATCCAATTGGGACAAAAACTGGGGGTGGATTATTCCCTAACCTGGTCGTGTTACAACCCGCAGGGCAAAGGGCAGGCCTGCGGGGTCTGCGACTCCTGCCAGATTCGCCGAAAGGCCTTTGAAACGGTCGGCTTACGCGATCCTTTACCCTACACCATATAAGATTATATACCCGGTCCTGGCCTAGGGGGGGGACCACCGCTCCTGCCTCTGGGACGTGGGCTATTCCTGGTCCGCCTCATTTCCCGCTGCTTGGCGGTTTTCTCCATCGCTTTGACGCGATCGACGATCTTGTTTAAATCTTTATCCTGCAAAGTGGCGGCAAACTCGGCGGTCTTGGTTAATAGCGGTCCGGTATCTGGCCGATCTCGTTGCTCCGAAATCAAATTTTGAAGTGTCGTTTTCATCAACTGGACCAGATTGATTTCCGGGGGTATTTTCTGGTTTTTGGATTGTTCGTCCAGGAGAGTCAGCGCGAAGTCGGCGACGAGAGGGTCCGATTTGGCGATGGCCCGGCCGAGCATGTCGTAACTGAACTGCTCAGGCTGCTGCTTCAGATAAGAAATCATCATCTTGGCCTGCTCCGTGAGAACGGGATTTTTTCCGCTTTCCACGAAAAGTTGTTTGACCATGATCTGCCCTTGTTTTTTATCTTTTTTATGGACTTCCAGTGCCGCAAAACCAAGCAAATCTGATCGGGTCCTGGCCGCCTGGACCAGAGCGGGCAGGGCTTCTGGAATGCTCATAGCGCTGATCGCGCTAATGATAGCCGGTGCGGTCGATTGATATGCTGGAACGGGTCCCTGTTTCCTTTGGCCGGTCCCGCCGTTGGGAACGTGTGGCAAGCGCTGGCGGGACCGCTTCACCGAAGGGTCTTCCATTAAGGGCAGAGATTGTTTTGCGTTCGCGATTTTAGCCTCTTTTTCCAAGGCCAGGTCGGCGGCCAGTTTTTGCTTCTCCGGGTCCACCGTTTGATTCAGAATGGAAACATACAAGTCCAGTAAGGCCGTGTTTCCCACCGGATTGAGCGAACGGAGGATTTCAACCGCGTTTCCCATCGCCTGCTCGGAAACCGGAGCGCCGCGACCGCATTGAATTCGGATCATGTCCTGCATCCATTTGATGACGGGGGTATACAATTGCAAACAGGCGAGGGTAATGACGGTCGGATCGGCCACCTGGCGGTCATATCCTTTTGAATCCACAATCGGCTTAAAAGATTCCGCCGCTTTTTTCACCCCGGCGAGATTATTGAGAACCGGTGCTTTTCCGGCCATTTGATTTCCCCAGGCCTTAACGGTCACGTACAAGGCTCCATCGGCCATTCGCGTGCGGATGATGGAATCCGAATTCTTGCGAATGACGTCGGCCAATAATCCCACGGAATCCAGGTTTTCAAATTGTTCGATCTGTTGGACCGCGAGGAATAACAAATATTTATCTTTCGGAGTATCGGTCGAAGCGGCCAGTAAATTAACCAAATCAACTCGTCCGTCCGGATCGCCGGCCTGCCAAAGCATGAAATTGGCCAGGTACCGGTAAAAAGGCATGTCCCGGAACTCCTTCAAAAATTTATTCCTCTCCTTCAAATGGGAAATCAGATTCATTCCCGAAATCGCCGCTTCCTGTGTCATGCGCTCGGAGCCAAAAAGCGGAACAAACGGGATGTTCAATTTCGCACTTCCGGCAGTTCTGATCGTAAGCGGCATCGGGCCTGGACCTGCAGGGGGAGCCTCTCCCCTCATTCCGCGTAAAGGCAGCGAAGGCATCTTCATCCCTGGCGGAATGTCCTCGGGCGTGGGCATCATCATTTCCATATTCCTCGGCATCTGAGGAAGGTTATTTCCGAAATTGACGAGACTGCTTTTCGGGTTCCACAGATCAAGCTCCTGCGAAGCTGGAACAAGTAAAGCCTCCTCGCGGCGGAGGATCGCGCTAATAAAGGCGACCACGGCACCTTCGTCTGCTATTTTTCCAGATTGCTCCAGGATCCTGATCATTTTAAGAAACGTCAGGTCCAGATCATGCCCGGAAACCCGATTCCAGTAATAGGTCTGTTTGGACCCGGCGGGATTTTGGTCGGAGCCACGGGCCGGGCTTTCGTTGATCAATTCTCCCAAACCGCGGAGTAATTGTCCCTGCCCTTGTTCCAGCAGACCCAGAACCAATCTTTCCTGAAGATCGTTCGGGCCGCCTTGACCCGCCTCGGTGCCCATACCTATTTTTTTAATCAATTTGATCACCCGGACGACTTGGGGGTCTCTCAATTCAATTTTGGAAAGCCCCAGCAGTGCGATATCGGTCCGGTTTTTCAAGGACGGATCGATGGTGGAAATGAGAGTGGTGTCGGTAAGCTCTCCACCGGCGGTTTTGTTCGCTTTTTCAGGATCGATAGTATCCAGGAAAAGATCGGTGGCATCGGTATATCCCCGTTTGGCCAGGGCGATCTTCGCAGCCAGTTCCAATTGCTCGTCTTTCTGCCGATAAGTGGCGATTCGAAGAATAATCTCCATGGATTGGGCATCCCCGATTTTACCCAAAATTTCCAATGCCTTCATGCGAACCCGGGTTGCCATGGGATTGGATTCCTGGCCTGCGTCGCGCGTATCTGAGCGAAGACCGAAATCGCCCGTCGATTCGATCAAATCGGCCAGCGTGACCGAACTGCCGGAGACGGACCATCGACCCAGCGCCTCGATATTTCGGCAGGCGGCATCGGCAACGCGGTCGGGTGCTTCGAAGGAATCCTTGCGGGTAACAAATTCGCCCAACGAGGCTAAAAATGCTTTTCCCGCCTCGCGATAATCAAAATAAATGAGGGCCTCGCGCGCACTCAAGCCGTACAGGGCCAGTCCCGCCTGATCGAAAGGCACGATCAGGTTTCCATGACAAACGACCACCTGTTCCTGTGCAGGATTATTGGCAGTGGTAAAAACTGGTTTACTCAATTCCCATGGATTTTTCCAAAACTGCTTTAATATCTGCTGGCAACTTTCCCGATCATCCAGGGTGCACAAACCCAGACGGCATAGGTCTCCGATATCCGGATCATCAAGGAAGGCGCGAAAATAATCGTCCAGCGCGGGATGGTACAGACTGACCAGACACCTGACGGCTCCGATTTTAATCCTGGCCGGATCAGACATCGCAGCGGAAGCGGGATCCATACCTGGCATCCCGGGGGACATGGGTCCCGGACCGGCGTTATTCGCAGGCGCTTTTCCCCCCGCGATACTCAGTTGCCCCAGGAGCTTTAAAAATTCAATTGCCGAGGGGGCATCGACGTCCGAGGTGAATTTGCGATTTAAAGGCCAACCCCTGCCTTCCTTGCCGGCAGGCAGGCCTTGGGGCCCCAGACCGGGAAATTGTGGCATGGAGGGCGGCCCCGCCATCCCAGGAGGCATCGGTCCGCCCGGAACCAGGGGTCTGGGGAATATCGGCGGTCCAGACTGAGGTCCAACTGGCAATCCGCCAGGAGCCAGTAAATTTTCTCCGGGCATTGCACCGGGTGGACCCACGGGTTGCATTTTATTGGCCGGTCCGAAAGACGGCATGTATCGACCCAGGACACTCCACAGGGGTTGTCTTTCGTACGGGGGTATGGCCGTCCAGACAAAAAATATTTTTTCCACATCCGTGCTTTGAACGCGGGAAGCTTTGATGAAATTGGACAAACTAATCAGCGTGTACCGAGTCCCCCCGGAGGCAAGGAAAAATACCAGATCACCGGAGAGGGTTATATCATCCTTGGCCTCTGCGAAGACCACGTGACTAGCCCGGTCGTTAAATAACCGCGCCAGCACACAGGCAATGGTATTCCACTCCTGCTGAACGACTTTGTGTCTGGCCAAACCCTTGGCGAACGGCTCGATAAGTGGTTCGGCATACATTTCCGTAAAACGGGAAAACATACCCGCATCGATCATTCCGGTCGCCAAACCGGTCATCAACGTGTCTTCTTTATCCGCTTCCAGTAATGTTCCTATCAGGTAGGCGGACACCTCTCCGCCCCGCCGGGCAAGCACCTGGAGTAACATAACCCGATGATCGAAGAGACCTTGATTTTGTATTCCCCCGGAGGTGGCGGATACCAGGGCTCCCTGCGGACCCATTCCCGGTCGACCGGGGACACCGGCCGGGGGAGTATCTTTTTTAACTTGGGATACATCCGACTCGCTGGGGTGGTAAGCGATCATTTGCTCAATCAGCCATAAGTTCATGGGCACAGAATCGATCCAACTGCTCTGCCACGCGGTTTCCGGTTTGATATCAGAAAGATACGCCTGACGAACCGATCTGGCGAGAATACTATAAAACGCTTTTTCTTTAATGGCCTTGAAATACAACTCACGACCCCTGGAGCAATCGCCCTGAACCAGTAAATTGGCCAAACGAGATAGATTCGCTATCCCCATACTTGACGGAAGGTCGTTAATCTGGCTTTCAATCTGACTGTAAGAATAATCCTGCGAAGGGGCTTTTTTGGAAAAAGCACGTTCAAATTTTCGCTGGGTCATGAGGACCCACTCGTTGTTGGAGGTAAGAGCAAGCAATCGACTGTCGAATAATCGTAGACGTATTTTCAGCGATTGCCCCGAATTCGCAGACGCACGGACCGCCTCAACGGACAACCCTCTCTCCCCCGCCCACTCAGCCAGTTCGGACCATTTTCCGTTTTGCACCGCCTGATCGTATTGCCTGAGATATTCCTGGACGTTGGCAAAAATCGCCTGGGCTTCGTCGGAGGCTTCCGGAACCTTAATGGAAACATTGGTTACCATAGGAGCCGGTGCTGCCGGAGTTGGGTTGACAGGATTATTGACCGGAGCAGAGGGGTGATAAACTGCCGTGGGCGTCGGCTGACCGGGGACTACCGGTATGGATGGAATGCGCCCTTCGCCTCTAAACGTATACCTGAACATGAACACCGCTACCAAAATCAGAATACCCGCCACCACGAAAAGGATCATCTGGTTCTTTTGGGAACTGTCCTCCGACTTTTTCACCGGAGGGGCTTTTTTCTGGCCGGGATTGGTTTTGACGTTTTGGAAGACCTTATTTTTTTCTATTGCCATCAGATTTCTCGCCTCATCAAACAAATGTTATTGGATATCATATCCAAAAGGTGTGCCATTTCCAAATACCTGATTATATTTTATAGTATATTATGCTATAGTGTCTGCCCAATTTTTCTGGCAACCCCTCCACCGTCATCGTCCGGCTTGACCGGACGATCCAGAATATTGCGAACATCAATCGGAAGGGTTTATTTTCGCTCATGGAAACATATTTGGCCTCCCTTCTGGCCCGCCAGAGGAATTGCACGTTTTATATTGTGTGACAAACAATCTAATTCCACGTGGGATGATTTGTACGAGGAGTTGCGGTAAATTGAAACAAGCTGGATTGCCCGGTCAAGCCGGGCAATGACAAGAGGTTAGGTTACGCCATAAAAATTGGGCAGACACT
>Ga0265292_1000673_pt1 | contig 41402 bp, 45 predicted proteins | sample Munlanlewell296A_FD_189080 | JGI IMG/M metagenome (GOLD analysis project Ga0265292, IMG submission 189080) | Leachate microbial communities from a municipal landfill in Southern Ontario, Canada - Leachate well 296A | ecosystem: Engineered > Solid waste > Landfill > Unclassified | place: Canada... | reverse complement strand
CTTCTCGTTCGCCAGCGTCGTGTGCCTGAGCACCTGGGGCTGGTTCTTCTGGATGTCCATCATCATCTCGAACTCGTGGATCTCCGCCCCTGTGCTCGAGGTGACGATGACTGGCTTGTGGGTGGTGATCTGGCCGTAGAGGATGGTCATCTTGCCGCCCATGCCGAAGGTTCCGCGGTTCTGCTTGAGCGTGTACTTGGAGCCGTAGAAGACCTGGGCGAAGCAGGCGGGTATCTCCTCGGAGGGGACGCCGGTTCCGTTGTCCTGTATCCTGAGGAGGTAGACGGCTGTGCCGTTCTCGCCTCCGCTGCTGCTGCTCAGCTCGGTGAGGCGCACGTAGATCTCGGGGGGGATCTGGGCGGACTCGCAGGCGTCGAGGCTGTTCTCCAGTATCTCCCTGACGCCGACGTAGATGGCCCTGCTGGGGTTGCTGAAGCCCGCGATCTCCCTGTTTCGGTAGAAGAAGTCGCTCGGGCTGACTGCCTGGTACTCGGTCTCCTGTGATTGGGTCATGTCACTCCTTCCTCTCGGACGCGGGCGGGGGCTGGTCGTACCAGATCTCGCCGCGGTCCTTCTTCAGCTGGCGCCGGTAGGCGAAGAGGTAGTTGTAGACCGTCTTGTGGAACTTGCCGCGTATGAGCATCATGACGGCCTCCGTCGCGGCGGGGAGGGACTCGATGTTGCCTATGAGGGCGACCGTGCTCCCGTAGACGCTCATCTGGGTCTCGGTCAGCTCCTCGATGAGGGTCCTGCTCTTACCCTCCTTGCCGATGATGCGGCCCTTCACCCTCTCCTGGGCGCTGTGGCTCGACCCCACGTGCTCCTCGAGGTCGATTATGGAGAGGTCGTAGTCCTCGTTGGCGAGCGTCAGGGCGCGTTCGGGGCTGAATCCCCTGCCGATCGCCTTGACCATGTTCGCGACGGTGAAGATGACGGAGACGTCGGGCTGGTCGGAGTTGAGGACGACCTCGACGTTCCCCGACCCGCTGTCTATGACGAGGTTGACCTTGAAGGTCTTCTCTATCCGGCTCTTCACGCGGCCCTCGGGGCCTATGAGGACGCCGACCCTGTCGTGGGGTATCCTGATGTAGTTACGCTTCGCCACTCTTCACCCACTCCTCTAGTTCCTTGTTATCGTAAACCCCTACGCCCAGCCTCGCGAAGTACGCGTTCACGGTCGACACGTCGTGCTGGAGGAGGCTGGGGGCGAGGGGATGGTTCACGAGCATGGCCTGGCTCAGGTCGAAGATGACCGGCTTTTTCTCCCAGACCATGACGTTGTACTCGCTCAGGTCGCCGTGGACGAGGCCCGCCCTCTGGTAGAGGGTCCTCATCTCGTTCGTGAGCTTGTCGTAGAAGTCCTCGGGATCCTCCAGGGGTAGGTCCCTCAGGAGGGGCGCCGGGACGCCGTCGATACCGATGAATGTCATCACGAGGATGTTCTTGAGGAAGTCTATGGGGCGCGGCGCGTTGACGCCCCCCTGCTGGGCGAGCTGGAGGTTGCTGAACTCCTTCTGCGCCCAGGCGTAGACGAGGCTCTTGTTGTCGGAACGGATGTGCTTGAAGCGGGGGTCGCCCTCGATATACTTCATCATGCCCTTGCGGAACTCGGCGGTGGTGGTGTAGTATATCTTGACGGCGATCTCCTTACCATCGGGGGCTGTGCCCCAGAAGACGTGGGCCTCCTTGCCCGCCTTGAGGACGCCCTTGATCTTGCCTATCTTCTTCTTCTGCATTAGCCGGAGGATGCCCTCCAGGGTGGGGCGGTCGAAGACGGCGTCGCTGACGTTGAACTCCTCCTGGTTCTTGTTCAGCATCAGGTCTGTCTCTTCGTGTCTCCTCTGCAGCTTCTCGGCCTTGCGCTCCATCTTTTCCTGGCTGGGCACGTGGGTATCACGCCTACTCTATCTTCAGTATGCCCTTCTGCTTGAGCTCCTCGACCTGGTTCTGGGTGTATCGCCAGAATATCTCGCCGCGTTCCTCGCTCTGGAAGTCCCATGGGCTGACTAGGACGATGTCTCCCTCCCTTATCCATGTGCGGCGCTTCATCTTGCCCCTTATGCGGCAGATGCGGACGTGTCCGTCCTGGCACTTGACCATCACGCGGTCGAATCCCAGCATCTTCTGGACGACGCCTAGCACGTCGTTCTTGCTGGGGAGGACCATCTCGTGGAGGTCCTTTTCGCTCAGTACCTTCTTCTTACCCATTGAGCGACCTCTAACGGTTGATAGCATTGCGGGAGGCTTAAAAATGGTTCCTATGGGGTAAAACGCCGAAAAGGCCGTTTTTTAACTAGATTGCCTCAATTATCTGTTATCTTCCGATCCAATTTTACCTTATTTATGTTAATTCGTACTTACCGCTAAATCTTGACCGGCACGCGTCTGTTAATAGTGATGCCCTTTAGCGTCACTTTGGAGTCGTATGCGTATGCCTCGACGCCTTAAAGCCGGGCCTCTACTAGGGCCGCCGAAGGTGGCTGGTCGGAGTGGACCTGAGAGGGTCAGGGACCCTTCGTGAGAGTGAGGAGCTCGTCGAGGAGCTGAGTGTTGGATGCGGCGACTAGCTCCATAACGGCTGTCTTGGTCAGCGGGATGTCCCCGCCGTGGGCCCCGTCGACGGCGTAGACTCCCCCCGCCTCGCGCAGGATGGTGAGGGCTGCGACCACGTCGGTGGCGCGTAGCGTCCCCCTGATGTCGAGGTGGGCGTCGAGGTTGCCCGAGGCGACTAGGCTGAGCTCTGTGGCGGAGCTGCCGAGCATCCTGAGGTACCGGCAGCAGTCGAGGAGGGGTTTGACGCGGTCGAGCTTGGGGTTCTTTGTTATGTCGATGGAGATTAGGGAGGCCCTGGCGGGCCTCGGTGCGGCGACGTGGATCGGCCTGCCGTCGAGGAGCGCCCCCCTCCCCCTCTCGGCGGTGTAGGTCTCCCCCGTGTAGATGTCGGAGACCAGGGCGGCGAGTGTGCCGTCCAGGGTGCCGTCCTCGGAGACGGAGAGGCAGGTGACGGAGGGGCGCATCCCCCTGGAGAGGTTGGTTGTGCCGTCGATGGGGTCGGCTATCACGATGGGGCCGCCAGCGCCCACGAGGACGTCGCCCTCCTCGCTGATGAGCTGCGCCGAGACGCCGCGCCTCTTGAGGGTGTCGACGAGGGCGCCCTGTGCCGCGTCGTCGAGCAGGTGCTTGAAGTCACGGGTCTCTAGCCCGGCCCCCCGGACGCGTGCCTGCGAGACCCCTGCGACTATGTGCTCGGCGGCGTCCCGCAGCACCTCCAGCCAGCCCGACGAGTCCATTGTTTCTAAGCGCCTCATCGTTGATGTCGCCGGGGGCAATTAAAATATCCCCCGCTCCCCATGGTCTCCTCGTGCCAGCGCCGTCGGTTCTGCCAGGGGAGTTCTACGCCAGGAGGCCCGAGGCCGTCGCCCGCGACCTCCTCGGGAAGAGGCTGGTCAGGGTGCTGGACGGCGAGAGGCTTGGGGGCGTCGTCGTGGAGACGGAGGCGTACCACGGCGGCAACGACCCGGCGAGCCGCGCCTACCACGGGCTGAAGGGCTACAACGCCATGATGTGGGACGAGCCGGGGCGCCTCTTCGTCTACAACGTCCACAGGTACTGGATGCTGAACGTCGTGGCACACGAGGCCGGGGCAGTGGGCGGGGTCCTCTTCAGGGCCATCGAGCCCACGAGGGGGCTGAGGACCATGAGAAGGTTACGCCCGGTGGCTGACGACAGGGAGCTGACGAGCGGCCCGGGGAAGCTGAGCGTCGCCCTCGGCGTGACCAAGGACCTACTCGGCTACCCCGCCACCGACCCCGACGGGCCGCTGTACATCCTCGACGCGCCATGCGTCCCCGAGTACTGCACGAGCCACAGGATAGGCGTGACACGCGACCTCCCCGAGGAACTCCGGTTCTACGTCCCGGGTAACAGGTTCGTCTCTAAAGGCTAAGCCTCTGTGCGATGACCCTGCCGACCCAGATGCCGGCGATGACAGGCTGTTCGTCCCGAGGACGTTTAGGGCGAACCTGACGTTGTCGCCCTGTTCGAGGAGGCGGAAGGACTCGTATCCGAAGGTGCTCATGGTCGTGTATGCGCCGAGCACGCCGATGGTTAGGAAGATGCGCGCCTCGGGGGTGAGGCCCGCGTAGGACTCGGAGAGGTACATGACCGCGCCGAGGGCGACGGTCCCGGTGAAGTTCACGAAGAGCGTCCCGTAGGGGAACCCGGACTGGACGCTCGTGGATATGAGGTAGCGGAGGACTGCGCCGACGACTCCGCCGAGGGCGACGAGTATGAGGGGGTTCATCTTCTCGACCGTTGGCCGCGTTTTCAACGTCTCCCATACGGCGGGTCGGAGGCCGTTTAAAGAATTCGCATATATCCCCCGAGGCGGATACTTCACCCGCCGTTGTTCCGCTTCATGCTGGCGCCGCTCGAAGGGTACACGGACGCCGCCCTCCGCACCCTGTGCTTCCGCCACGGCGCTGACCTGACCTTCACCGAGATGGCGCACGTGGAGAGCTTCCTTAGGAATAACAGGCTCGCCCTCGAGAAGATAGAGGCACATGACTCGACGCCCGTGCAGATACAGCTGCTCACCGGCAGGGAGGAGGAGCTGGAGAGGTTCCTCGCGGGCTTCGAGCCCTTCCCCGGCTTCGAGGGGTTCAACCTCAACCTGAGCTGCCCGAGCCCGGACGTCATCAGGCGCGGGAAGGGGGCGGCCATGATAAAGCGCGCCGCGAAGACCCAGAGGCTCGTCTCCGCGATAAAGGGCCACGGCTACCAAGCCTCCCTCAAGATACGCCTCGGCACCAACGCCTACGAGAAAGCGCAGAAGGTCTACCTAAACGCCCTCGGGGGCGTCGACGCCGACCTCTTCGTCGTCCACGCCAAGACCGCGGCCCAAGAGTCCGTGGAGGGGGACGACTACTCGGTCTTCCCCGAATGCGTCGAGGCGGCGAGGGGGAGGCCCGTCATAGCGAACGGCGGCATCGACTCGGCGGAGAAGGTGAGACTCCTACGGGGCATGGGCGTCGCCGGCGTGATGATAGGCAGGGCCGCCCTGAGCAGCCCCGCGGTCTTCGACGAGCTGAGGAACGGGCTCGGCCTAAACGACCCCGTGAAGAGAGTCCCGGATGTCGAGGAACTGCGGGGGGAGTACGAGGCGCTTCACGCCAGCCTCGGGGGAAGGGACGATTACCGCGACAACCTCCTCAGGGTCCTCGGGCGCCGGGCGACGACGAGGTACTAAACTGGTAAACCGTATAAACCGCCCTTACTCGAACAACCCTGAGGTTGACAGGATGTCATACAGGGTAAAGGACTACATGGACAAGACGTTCGTGACAATCGACGTTGAGGCCTCCATAAGGGAGACCTCGAAGATGATCGCCGAGGACGATCACTCCTACATCATTGTGACCGAGAGGGGCGCCCCGACTGGCATGATCGGGCCGAAGGACATAGTGGTAAAGGTCGTCGCCGCCGGGCTCGACCTTGACAAGACAAAGGTGAGGGACGCGATGGCGTCGCCGTTGATCACGATCGACCCGGACGAGGACCTCCTCAAGGCGTCGGAGATGATGCAGAAGCAGGACGTTAGGCGTCTCGCAGTGGTGAAGGGTGGCATAATCTACGGCGTCATAACTAGCGAGGACATCGCCCAGAGGTGCGGCGAGTACGTCGACAAGTCGGTGAAGGACATCCTCCGATGGTCCTTCCCCATGAGGTAGGCTTTTTTTAAAGCCAAGGCAGAGGGCGCCCGGTTGCAGCGCACTCGTGGAGTCCCCACCGGCGTCGTTTAGAGGAATTTCTTGATTCGGTTAAGAATCTGTCACTGGTCGGGGATGCGAGACCGGGGAAGGGGTTATAATAACGTACGTCCGTGTTGAAGCCGACGACACTCCTCTCGAATAGGAGTGGTGAAGATCGACTCCGTCCCACTATAGAAATCGTATGTCTAAGAGCCCGAAGGATGCTTTGCCTTGAGGTTGAGGATTCTCGCGAATCTCGGATTCCTCCTGCAGAGTTGTGGTCTCCTACTGATCATACCGTTCCTCGTGGGGCTCTACTACAACGAGAGGGGCGGGATGATAGCCGTCTCCCTCGGCTGCATAGGCTTCCTCGTGGCGGGTTTCCTCCTGAACGCCCTCTGCGAAAAGCGGGAGCTTGACTACAAGTCCTCGTGCCTGTTGATCCTCCTGGCGTTCATCGTGATGTCCCTCATCGGCGCCATACCCTACATCTACCTGGACCCCTTCCAGAGCATCGGCCCGGTCGAGAGGGTGGCGAACTCGGTCTTCGAGAGCGTCTCCGGTTTCACGACGACTGGATTCACCCTCATCCCCGAGGAGGCGGTGCTCCCCCAGTCCTTCGCCCTCTTCAGGAGCATGACCGAGTTCATCGGCGGCGTCGGCGTCGTCTTCATCCTCCTCGCGTTCTTCCAGTCGGAGCACGCCCTGAACAGCCTGGGCTCCGCCCTCGGTATCGAGAGCGTGGAGGTAAACGTGAAGAGGTCGTTCGCGATGGTGCTGGCCGTCTACGGCATCTACGTACTAGCCTTCACCGTGCCGATCTTCTTCCTCGGCTTCCCCGACGTCGTCAAGGCTGTCACACTCGCGATCGACACGCTGACCGGAGGTTTCTCCCCCTCGAGGGCGGTGTTCGAGGCGACCATCGGCCTCCCCCTGAGGGTCGTCCTCCTCTTCCTGATGCTGCTCGGCTCCCTGAACTTCAAGTTCAACTACCACCTTTTGAAGGGGAACGTCAGAAAGGCGGTGAACGAAGAGGCGAGGCTATACATTGTGATAATCGTGGCGGGCAGCCTGCTCGTCGCCCTAATCTCCGGGTTGAACCTCTTCGACTCCATCTTCCACGTCATAAGCATGGCCTCGGCGACGGGGTTCGACTACGTCGGCATACCCACCCTCTACGACCCGGCGAAGACCGTGTTGATAGTCGTCATGCTCGTCGGCGGCTGCGCGGCGTCGATGGCGGGAGGCATGAAGGTCGTCAACATCCTCTGGTCCGCGCTGGGCATCCGCGAGAACGTCAGGGGGGTCCTGACCACGGATGGAGTGATATCGCAGCGCCCGAAGGCGGACGGGAAGAAGGCGCTGAAGTGGAACATGGCGATAAGCTCCGTGCTCCTGTTCCTGGTCACCCTGCTCGTGCTCTCGCTAGTCTTCTCGACGAGCGGCGTCTCCTTCGGTGACTCCCTGTTCGAGGTGGGCTCGGCGCTGACGACGAACGGCATCTCGATGGGGGCGACGAGCCTCTCCCTGCCGACCTTCTACAAGTTCGTGCTTATGACGGCGATGATCATCGGCAAGGTGGAGATAACGATAGTACTCGTCTCGATCTACCTCGGTAAGCCCATCCTGGCGGAGGTGGCTAGGGCCGCCTCGTCTCGGCTAAGGGTGTTCATCAAAGGCATAATGATCGGCTGATTTGGGTAGTCCGGAGAGGTCAGGGTCGCCAGATGGTGACGACGCCGCTCTGCTCGAGCTCCTCTATCTGCTTCGGCGTCTTCTTCAGAACCTCCCTGAGGACCTCCTCGGTGTGCTGGCCGAGGACGATGGCGCCGGTCTTGATCTCGCCGGGGGTCTCGCTGAACTCGGCTGGGAACTTTGGTATCCTGTATGTCCCGGCGACTGGGTGGGGGACCTCTATGAAGGTCTTCCTCGCCTTGAGGTGGGGGTCGTCGAATCCCTCGTAGGCCTCGTAGATGGGGGCGCTGGGGACGTCGAAGCTGACGAGCCACTCGAAGGCCTCCTTCCTCGTCATCGTGGAGAGCTTCTCCTTGACGAAGTCGAGTGTGACCTCCTCGACGCCGAGCCTGGCCTTCATCTCCTCGACGGCCTTTGGGCGGCTGCCCGCTATCTGGACCCAGCCGTCCTTGACCTTGACTATGCCCCAGAGTTCGCTGGGGGGTCTGCCCCTCCTCTTGCGCCTGGCGATGGGGCTCTCCTTGAAGAGGTCGTAGGCGACTGTCTCGCAGGCGTTGAAGCTGACCATTGTGTCGACCTGGTTGACGTCGATCATCTGGCCCTTGCCCGTCTTGTCGCGGTGGCGTATGGCGGCGACGATGCTGAAGGCGGCGAAGACGCCTGGGCCGATGTCGCCTTGGGCGCCGGCCATGGCGACGGGGGGGTGGTCGATGTCTATTCCCTTGCCGGTGGCGTATGTGTGGCCGCTTATCGCCTCGGCGACGGCGGCGTAGCTGCCGTACTTGCTGTAGGGGCCGTACTGGCCGAAGCCGCTGAGGGCGGCGTAGATGATGTCGGGCTTTATCTTCTTGAGCTCCTCGTAGCCGAGGCCGAGGCGCTCCATGGCGCCTGTGGCGAAGTTCTGGACGACGATGTCGGACTCCTTTACGAGCTCCTTGACGAGGGCGATGCCCTCGGGCTTCTTCATGTCTATGGCGATGCCCTTCTTGCCGCAGTTGAGGGCCATGAAGCTGCTGCTGGTGCCCTTGTAGAGTTCTCCGGGGCCGAGGCGGCCTATGTTGCCCCACGGGGGCTCGACGGTGATGACGTCGGCGCCGAGGCCGGCGAGCATCATGGTGCAGTAGGGTCCGAACCAGACGTGTGTGAAGTCGAGGACCTTGATGTCTTCGAGTATCTTCATCGTGGAATCGTCTTGATGGGGGTGGGGGGGTTGATATTATTTGTCCTCGCGTGCGTGTGGGGGGGGAGGGGGGTGTGTTCGTCGCCGCCGCGTTTCCGGTTATTCTGGTCGGTTTTGTGGGTCGGGGTCTTTTTCTGGGTCCTTCGGCGGCGGAGGGCGGCGGATGTTCGCCGTGGGCGGGTCGGGCTAGGTGACGGTGGGGCGCTCGTCCCTGAACTTTTGGTACTCCTTGTTGTCGATGACGGCCTTGAGGTGCTGGGCGACGCGCCAGACGTCGTGGTAGCTGACGTAGAGGGGGATGGGTGCGAGGCGCAGGATGTTGGGCGGGCGGAAGTCGGGGACGACGCCGCGGGCGATGAGGGCCTGGTTGATCCTCCACCCTTCTTTATGGGCGACGCCTACGTGCCCGCCTCGGCGCTCGGGCGCGCGGGGAGTGGCGATCGAGTAGTTGTATGGCGCCTTCTCGAGCACCTCGTCGATGAGGAACATGAGGTAGCCCGTGATCTTGAGGCTCTTCTCCCTGATCCTCTCGATGCCAGCCTCACCCATTATGCGGAGTGAGCCCTCCAGGGGCGCGGCGCTGAACATGTTTATGGTGCCTATCTGCCACGCCGCCGCGTTCTTCGCCGGGTCGTACCTGGTCTCCATGTTGAACATGGTGGAGCGGTTGTTCCCCCACCAGCCGGCCAACCCGGGGCGGACGCCGAAGAGCCTCCTGTTCACGTAGAGGCTCGCCGTGCCGCCGGGGCCGGCGTTCATGTACTTGTAGTTGCACCAGAAGGCGAAGTCGACGTCCCACCTGTCGAGGAAGTGGGGGACGACGCCGACGCTGTGGCTGCAGTCGAACCCTATCCATATCTTCTTGCGGTGGGCCGCCTTGGTGAGGCGCGCCATGTCGGCGAGCTGCCCCGACTTGTAGTAGACGCTCGGCAGGAGGGCGAGGGCGACCTCGCCCGTCATCTGGTCGATGACATCGTCCTCCTCGATGAGGCCGTTCCGCGCCTTGACGAGGATGAGGTCCTCCTCGGGGTCGCCTCCCATGAGGAGTATGTCGGCGTAGAGGGCGTAGAGGTCGCTTGGGAAGTTTAGCTCGTCGGCGAGTATCTTGCGGCGCCTCCCCTTTGGCTCGTAGAATGTGGCGACCAGGTTGTGGAGGTTGACGGTTGTGCTGTTGGTGACGATGACCTCGCCGGGCTCGGCGCCGACGAGGGGCGCCTCCATGGCGCCGAGGGCCTCCCCGTAGTCGATCCACGGTATCTTCCCCTTGCCCCAGCCGGCTATGCCGAGGGTCTTCCACTCGTTGGCGACGCGCAGGAGGGTCTCCTCGGCGTCCCTGCTCATGAGGCCGAGGCTGTTGCCGTCCATGTAGATGTTGCCTGGGATGTGGTAGAAGCGGCTCCTGAAGACGGCGAGGGGGTCCTCCGCGTCCATCTTTAGGGCGAAGTCCTCGCCTAGCTGGTATTCGGGCGCCTTCTTGGTCATGGTTGAGACTCTTTATCGGGCGCCTTTAAGCCAAGCGCCTCGCAGCCCTTTTCCGCCCGATTGCGTAGAGTTGCTGGATGGAGACCCCGACACTACGTACGACGCGCCTCAACCTGCGTCCCATCACACCCGCGGACATCCCCTTCATACTCAAGCTGTTCAGCAGGGGCGAGACAAACCTCTACAGCGCCTATGCCGACATAAAGACCCTCACCGAGGCGGAGGGGATGTACGAGACCTACCTCAAGCCGGGCTTCCCCACCCACTTCAGGGTCGTCGCCGAGCTGAGGGAGACGGGAGAGCCCGTCGGCACCATCGGACTCTACTCCTACTCGGAAGGGAACCGGCGCGCAGAGATGGGGTACGACCTGCTCAGTGAGCACTGGGGCGGGGGGCTGATGACGGAGGCTGTGGAGGAGGTCCTCCGCTACGGCTTCGAGGAGTTAAACCTCAACCGCGTCGAGGCGACGACCGAACCGGAGAACGCCGCGTCCGTCAGGGTGCTGGAGAGGGCGGGCTTCGCGTTGGAGGGGCGCCTCAGGGAGAGGCACATCTACAAGGGCGGCGCCCACGACGAGCTCTTCTTCGGCCTCCTCGCCTCCGACTGGCGAAGACGCCATCAGGCGAATAGGTAGACGTTTACTTCGTCCCCGGCTTCGAGGAGCTGGGTCCCGATGGGGATTATGATGTACCCGTTGGCGTACGCCATGCTCGTTATGTCGCCGCTCTGCTTGAAGACAGGGACTGCTTCGCCCCCCTCGACGCGGACGGAGTAGAACTGCTCCCTCTCCCCCTCCGCCTTGATGGCTCGGCTCAGCCTCGCCTTCACCGTCCGCTCCTCGGCTGGAGGTAGACCCGCCACCTTCCTCAGCGCCGGGACGAGGAAGACGTAGGCGTTGTTCAGGCAGCTCGTCGAGTAGCCGGGCATCCCGAAGACTGGCGTACCCTCGACCTCGCCGAATAGCGTCGGCTTCCCCGGCTTCACCCTGAGCCCGTGGAAGTGGACCCTCCCCAGGTCCTCGACGACCCCAGCGAAGAGGTCCCTGACCCCGACGCTGCTGCCGCCGCTGAAGACCGCGACGTCGTAGGTGGAGGCGTCCTTGACCGCGGCCGCGATGGCGTCGAAGTCGTCGCGGACGAGCCCCCTCCTGACGGGGACGCAGCCGTTCGCCGCGACGACCGCGGAGAGCGTGTAGCTGTTTATGTCGTAGACCTGCCCCGGCTTGAGGGGCTTCCCCTGGGGGACCACCTCGTTGCCGGTCGAGTAGATGGCGACGCGCGGCTTCGCGTACGCCTTGACCTTGGAGAATCCGAGCGCGGCGACCGCGCCGACCCTCCCGGGTGTCAGCACCTCGCCCGCTTTGACGACCGCCTCGCCCTTCTTTATGTCCTCGCCCTCGGGGGCGACGTTCGAGCCGGGCTTCGCCTCCCTCTGTACCTCGACCCCGTCGCCGGCGAGCTTCGTGTACTCGACCATGACGACCGCGTCGGCCCCCTTAGGGACGGGCGCGCCCGTGGCGATCTCGACGCACTCCCCTGCGCCGACGACACCGTCGAATATCTCACCAGCGTGGCGGGCGCCGATCAGCCTCAACGTAACGGGCTTAGCCGATGCGCCAGCCGTGTCCCTGGCTCTCACCGCGTACCCGTCCATCGAACTCCTGTTAAAGGGCGGGACGTTGAACCCCGCGACCACGTCCTCGGCGAGCACCCTCCCCGCCGCGTCCCCGATCGCCACTTCCTCGACGCGCGTGATCCTGCGCGTGTTCTCGTCTATGAGGCGCACCGCGTCTAGGCGCGTCGTCAGCTTCCCGAACGGCTTCATCTGTTCAGCTCCCACTGCATGTGGCCCACGTTGGGGAGGATTATCTTGTTGAGCGCGACCTTCATGGCGTTCCGGGAGCCGGGTAGGCAGAATATGAGCTTCCCCCGGGCGACGCCGGCTGTGGCGCGGCTCATAATGGCGGCGCCCCCTATCTCGTCGTAGCTTATCCTGCGGAAGAGCTCTCCGAAGCCTATCATCTCCTTCTCCATGAGGGGCGTGACGGCTGCGACGGTCTTGTCCTTGGCGCCGATGCCGGTCCCCCCGCTCGTGACTATGACGGCGACGGAGTCGTCGAGGAGCATCCTCTCGACCTCGGCCCTGATCTTCTCCTCGTTGTTGGGGATGATGGTGTGGCTGACGACCTTGTGCCCGTCACCCTCGATGAGGCCGACGGCTATCCTTCCCGTCTCGTCCTCCCTCTCCGTCCTCGTGTCGCTGGTGACGATGAGGGCGAACGTCGTCGGCGTCTTCTTGTGCGTCGGGTGCTCGCTCATTCTCCCTTCCTCTTCTCGATGACCCTGATGTCGGTTATCTTGGTCGACGGGTACTGGCCCCGCTCGTCCTTCTCCATGTACTTCACCATGTCCCAGACGGTGAGGAGCGCGACGCTGACCCCGGTGAGCGCCTCCATCTCGACCCCCGTCTTGTAGGTGGCGGAGACCCTGCACCGCGCCTCGACGTGGTCCTCGCCGACCGTGAATGAGGCGTTCACTGAGCCTAGCGGGACGTTGTGGCACATGGGGATGAGGTCGGGTGTCCTCTTCACGGCCTGGATACAGGCTATCTCGGCCGCGGCGAGGGGATCGCCCTTCTTGACCTTCCCCGCCCTGATCGCCGCTATGGTCTCCTTTTTGAGTGTGATTCTTCCGGCCGCTTCGGCGACGCGGGGCACGGCCTCCTTCCCGGTTATGTCAACCATCTCGAACGGGTCAAACTTTGTCAGGTCTACCAACCTCCACCCAGCGGGCTCCGTGGGGGGTGTGCTCCCTCTTCCAGATGGGCACCCGCTTCTTCAGCTCGTCTATCACGTACCTGCAGGCGTCGAACGCCGCGGCCCTGTGGCCGGCGGAGACGGCGACGAGGACTATGTTGTCCCCCACCGCGAGGTCGCCGTACCTGTGGATGATGCTGATGTCCTCGACGCCGAACCTCGACATGGCCTCCCCCCTGATGGCCTCTAGCTGCTTCACCGCCATCTCCGGGTAGACCTCGATCTCCATAGATTCTACATGCTCCCCCTCGGACTCGGCGCGGACGGTGCCGACGAAGCTCACAAATCCGCCCACGGTGGGCTTGTTCAGCCTCTTCAGCTCCTCGTCGACGCTGAAGTCGTCTCGGGTCACGGTGATCATGGCTCAGCCTCCGCTGACGGGCGGGAATAGGGCGACCTCGTCTCCCTGCCTGAGGACCCGGGTGGGCTCGACGAAGCCGCCGTTTACGGCGACGAGGATGGTGCCCTCGGGGTTGTCGAGCTTGTCGTGGCGGCGCTCAACCTCCCTCTTCAGCGCCTCGGCCGTCGAGCCTTCGGGGAGGTCCACCTCCTCCTCCCTCAGCCGCGTCCACTCGCGTATGCTGGCGAAGTACCTTACCCTGAGCCTCAATCCCCCTCCCTCCAGTACGGCGCCCTGAGGCACGTCGCCCGCCTGAAGGCGCCCACCAACTCACCCTTGGGCGCGCCCCCTCTTATGAGTTGCACCGCGGGGACGAGGTTGTCCCCACGCATCAGGCAGGGCTTGAGGCTGCCGTCGCTGGTCAGGCGGAGCCTGTTGCAGTTGGCGCAGAAGACCGTGTTGTGTATGGGGCGGACCACCTCGACCGTCGCCCCGCCGGGGAGGGTGTACCGCCTCCTCCTGTGCATCTCCTGCTCCACCACCTTCACCGCCTCCCTGCCCCACCCCTCCTCAAGCGGGGTGAGGTCGTAGTGGAGGTCCCCCCACCTCTCGATGCCCCGCTCGAGGCGCTGGTACTCGATGAGCTGGAGTATGGCGCCCGTCTCGGCGGAGAGGCGCAGCATGTCTGGTATCTCGCCCGAGTTGAGCCCTCTCATGACGACGAAGTTCAGCTTTATCGGCTTGAGCCCCGCCTCGGAGGCGGCCTCTATCCCCGCCCTCACCTGGTCGAGGCAGTCGACGCCCGCGATCCGCTGTACGGCCTCCCGCTTCAGGCTGTGGAGGCTGATGTTGACCCTCCTCAGCCCAGCGTCCTTGAGCCGCCCCGCCACGGGGGGTAGGAGTATGGCGTTGGTAGTCATCGAGACCTCCCTGACGTGTGGGGAGACCATGCGGGTCACCTCGACTATGTCGGGGCGCATGAGGGGCTCTCCCCCCGTGATCTTCACCTTGGCCACGCCCAGCTCGGCGGCGACCTCGACGAGGCGCCCGATCTCCGGGGGGGTCATCTCCGCCCCCGGGTCGTGCTCCCCCTCCCTGTGGCAGAAGAAGCAGGCGAGGTTGCACCTCTGGGTGACGCTGATGCGCAGGCTCGTCACGGGCCTGCCGTGGGGGTCGACGAGGGGCTCCAAGGCTTATGTGCCTCTCCTACTTGGGGCCCGGAGCCTAAAACCCTTATGCATGCGCGTGCATAACGGCAAAGCTTATCCGATATGCATGAATAGACACTTCGTTAATCGGTGAACGCGTTGACAGAGAAGAAGGGATTATCACTCAACCAGAGGACGATGGTCATAATCGCCGTCGTCCTCGCGATCGCATTCGTCGCCGGGGCCTGGTACCTGACGAGGCCCAACGTGAAGGAGCAGATCATAGTCTCGACGACGACCAGCCTGTACGAGACCGGGTTCCTCGACGTCATCAAGACGAGCTTCGAGGCGAAGTATCCACAGTATAACGTCAGCTTCATCAGCCAGGGCACCGGCCTCGCGATAGAGACGGCGAGGAAGGGCAACGCGGACATGATACTCGTCCACGACCCCAAGGCGGAGACCACGTTCCTCACCGACGGCTCCGGCGTAAACCGGAAGCTCGTCGCCTACAACTTCTACATATACGTCGGCCCCAGCGCCGACCCCATCGGCGTTACTGGCCTGAGCCCGATCGATGCCTTGAAGAAGATAGCGGAGGAGGGCGCCAAGGGGAACGCCATCTGGGTGAGCAGGGGAGACAACTCGGGCACCCACTCCAAGGAGAAGGCGCTCTGGAAGCTCGCCGGCCTCAACGTCACCCTCCTGAAGCAGCAGGTGACCCCCGCCGGGACCCCCTGGTACTACGAGGCGGGCGCCGGCATGACGGCCACCCTCCAGCTCGCCGACCAGAAGGACGGCTACACGATCACCGACATCGGCAGCTTCCTGAAGAACTCGGCCAGCGGGCTCATCAAGCTCGTCAAGGTCGTCGACTCGGGCAAGGACACCCTGAACGTCTACTCGGCCATAGTCTGCAACCCCGCGAAGAACAGGCGCGGCCACTACGACGCGTCCATGGCCTTCGTCAGGTACCTCGCCTCGGACGAGGGGCAGACGCTGTTCAGGGATTACGGCGTCACCGAGTATGGTCAGGCGCTCTTCAAGCCCTGGGTGGCGACGCTCGAGACGAACACGGAGACCGACCTCATCCAGTGGGTGAGGGACTACGCCTACATCGAGGGCTCGGACTGCCCGACGGCGTACCGCCTCAACGCGGGCGACCTATACGGTTAAGGGGGATGGCCCGCCCCCTTTTTGGAGGGACCGTTTTTGAGCTGGCAGCCCATCGTCGACGGAGTCGCGCAGGCGTGGCACCTGATCGCCACCGGGGACCAGCAGGTCGTGGAGATCACGGTTCGGAGCCTGCAGACGTCGAGCATGGCGACCGTGATGGCGGCGCTCGTCGCGCTCCCGCTCGGCATAGTCATCGGCATGGGCTCCTTCAGGGGCAGGGAGTTCGTCAAGGTGCTCTTCAACGCCCTCGTCGGCGTCCCCACGGTCTCCCTTGGCCTCTTCCTCTGGGCGATGTTCAGCAGGGACGGCCCCCTCGGGGTCCTCGACCTGCTCTACACGGTACCCGGCATCGCCGTAGGGGAGGCCGTGCTCATCATACCGATAATCGTCAGCTTCACCGCGAGCGCCATAGAGGCGAAGGACGAGAAGCTCCGGGACCTCGTCAGGACACTCGGGGCCTCGGACTTCGAGACCGCGATGGCGGTCCTCAGGGAGGCGTGGGGGGGCGTCTCACTCGCCCTCGTCTCGAGCTTCAACAGGGCCTTCGCCGAGCTCGGGATAGCCATGATGCTCGGCGCGAACATCAGGGGCCTCACCAGGGTGCTGACGACCGCCATATCCCTGGAGACCGCCAAGGGCGAACTCGGGCTGAGCTTCGCCCTCAGCTTCATACTGCTCGCCGTCGTCCTGTCGCTGAACTTCATAGTCGGCTACGTCGGGAGGAGCCACTGGTTTGGAGATCTACAGGCTCGAAGCGGCTGGTAGGCGCTACGGCGCCAAGGAGGCGCTGAGCGGCATCGACCTCAGCGTGGACGACGGCTCCATACTCGGCGTCATCGGGCAGAGCGGGGCGGGTAAGACCACACTCCTCAAATTGCTCGCCGGCCTCGAGCCCCCCTCCTCCGGGAGGCTCCTGTACAGGGGCGGCGTGGTCGACCCGCGCAAGGCGGCGACGCTGAGAAGGGAGGCCACCATGATATTCCAGGCCGCCCTCTTCCTGCGGGGGGACGTGGCATCGAACGTCTCCTACGGGCTCAGGCTCAGGGGGGTACCGGAGGAGGAGATCGTGGCGAGGGTGAGGGACGCCCTCGAACGCGTCAGGCTCCCCGGCTTCGAGCCGAAGGACGCCCGCAAGCTCTCCGGGGGGGAGCAGCAGAGGGTGGCGTTCGCGCGCGCCCTCGTCCTGGACCCGAAGGTGCTCCTGCTCGACGAACCGACCTCGAACCTCGACCCGGCGAACGCCTCGATAATATCTGATATTATCGCCGAGGAGGCGGGGAGGCGGCTGGTGGTGGTCGCTACCCACGACTACGCCCAGGTGAGGAGGCTCGCCGGACACGTCATCCAGCTCGAGGGGGGGAAGATGATAGGGGAGGGGGAGACAGGCGCACTTTTCGCCGACCCCCGGTTCGCGGAGAACGTCTTCTCAGGCGTCTCCACCGTGGTGCAGGGCGTCGCGCAGGTCGACGTCGGCGGGGGGGTCGTGATACACGCCGCCTTCGACAGGGAGGGACGCGTCGCCGTCCGGATAAGCCCCGAGGACATCATACTCTCGAAGCAGTTCATAGAGACGAGCGCCCGCAACGAGTACAGGGGCAGGATAGTCGCCGTCGAGGAACTCGGCTCGATCATCCGCCTCAAGATAGACGCTGGGCGCGTCTTCACCGTGCAGATAACGCGGCGCAGCCTCGTCGAGATGGGGCTCAACGTCGGCTCAGAGGTCTACATGAGCTTCAAGGCGTCGAGCGTCGAGCCCCTGTGATCTCCGCGGCACCACATGGGGTCGGAGCTGGGGCCGTGAGGGTGAGGACCAAGTAGGGCGCCGAAGATGTATCACTGCTCCTTATCGCTTTTAGGCTGTGCCTCCGACATCTCCGCGGGGCGAGGCCTTGGCGGAGTTCAGCCAGTTCGACGCTTTCCTCAACATACTCCTAGTGGTAATCGCCATCACGCTGATCACTAGGCGCCTCCGTTTCCCCTACACCATCGGCCTGATCCTGGCCGGGCTCTTCGCGGCAACGTACCCGAGGATACCCCTGCCCGATCTCTCCCCCCAGGTCTTCGTCTCCATCCTGCTGCCGCCGATCCTCTTCGAGGCGGCGCTGAAGCTGGACGTGGAGGGGCTGACGAGGGAGGTGGACGTGGTGTTCAGCTACTCGATCCTGGGGACGCTGCTCATGCTAGCCGCCGTCAGCTTCTTCGCCTTCTACGCGCTCGACTTCGCCCCCATCGAGGCGCTGCTCCTCGGCATCATCGTGTCGCCGACGGACCCCATCGCGGTGCTCTCCGCCTTCAAGGAGAGGAGGGTGAACAGCGAGTTCAAGCTCATCGTCGAGGGGGAGGCGCTCTTCAACGACGGGGTCGCCGTAGTCGCCTATTCGCTGGCTTTAACCCTGTTAGCCAACGGGTCGATCACGGGGTTCGAGTTCGGGAGCATCGCCCTGATCTCCATCGTCGGCGGCGTCGCATTCGGGATAGCGGGGGGCTACCTAGTCCACTTCCTCATAGAGAGGACCGACGACAAATTCGTCGAGTTGCTCCTCTGCTTCTTCCTATCCTTCGGCATCTACAGGCTCGCCGACGAGTTCGGGGCGAGCGGCGTAATCGCGACCATAGTGGCGGGCCTCATAATCAACTACAGGATCAACAAGTACGGCGGCCTCATCGACAGCACCTACGAGGACTACGTGGTCTTCTGGGATTTCATAGGCTTCGTCGCGTCGAGCATAGCATTCATCTTCATCGGCCTAAACCTGCTGCCCGAGCTTCTCGCAAGCCACATGCTCCCGATCACGGCGCTGACCCTGTTCATCCTCGCGGCTAGGTATCTGAAGGTCCATGGCCTGGCGGCGCTGATGGGGCGTCTGAGTGAAAAGGCGATCCCGTGGGACTGGAGGATGGGGCTCTGGTGGACCGGGCTCAGGGGGGCGGTCTCGGTGGTTCTAGCCCTGTCGATCTCGGGTCTGGGGCTCCTCCACGGGGAGGAGATCAAGGCGCTCACCTTCGGGATCGTCCTGGCAACGAACGTGATCTGGGGGTTGACGATCCCCTACGCGATGAAAAGGTACCACCTCACCGTCGATGAGCCCTGACCCCGCGAGTTTGCCGTCGATTCTACATATCGTCTCCCCGTGGGGCGCCGTTTTTAAACGGGGGCACCGAATTCTATCGTTGAGGATACCATGGCCAAGCTGAAGGGATCGGAGACCGAGAAGAACCTGCTCAAGGCGTTCGCGGGCGAGAGCCAGGCGAGGAACAGGTACACCTACTTCACGAACGCGGCGAGGAGCGAGGGCCTGGAGCAGATCGCGGGCATCTTCCAGGAGACGGCGGACAACGAGAGGGAGCACGCCGAGGTCTTCTTCAAGCACCTAGAGGGGGGCGACGTCGAGATAGCCGCCTCCTACCCGGCGGGGCGGATCGGGACCACCGCCGAGAACCTCCTCGCCGCCGCGGAGGGGGAGAAGATGGAGTGGGGGACCCTCTACCCGGCCTTCGAGAAGGTCGCCCGGAGTGAGGGCCTCGAAAAGGTGGCGGAGAGCTTCAAGGAGATAGCCGAGGTCGAGGAGAGGCACGAGAAGAGGTATCGGAGGCTCCTCGCGAACGTGAAGGCGGGCACCATCTTCAAGAGGGGCGAGGCCACCGAGTGGAAGTGCCGGAACTGCGGCTACGTCCACGAGGGGAAGGAGGCTCCGGAGGTCTGCCCGGCGTGCAAGCACGCGCAGAGCTACTACGAGCTCCTCGCAGAGAACTACTGACCCCTGTTTCACCCTAATGTCCGGGCGTGCGGGCTTACTCGTTGCTCTTGAGCTTCTGCTCCAGGGTCTTGAGCTCGCCGTGCTCCGCGAATCTTATCTGGGTGTTCAGCCTGAGCGGGAGCCCCAGCTGGCGTAGGAACGATGCGAGGCTGCCGCCGTCTATCTTCTCGGCTATCTTGCCCTGCTTTATGGCGTCGACGAGGGCGGTCTCGACCTGTGGCATTACCTGGGGGAACTGCTCCTTGGCGGCGCGCCAGACCTCCCAAGCCCTGTCGCCGAAGATGCGGTCGAGGAGCTGGTCGTTGCCGGGCTCCTTCGGCTTCTCCTTCTCGGCGGCCTGGGCTGCCTGCGTGGCCTGGTGTGTGGCCATGCGCCTCTGCATCTCCTGCATCTTCTTCCTCTTGAGGCGCTCCAGCTCGTCGTCGGACATGCCGTAGAGACGAACGAGAACTACGCCTTTAACCTTTAGGCTCAGCGTGCCCGACCCGATTATATACGCCCCGGGGGGAGGTTTGGGTGTGGGTCAGGCATGAAGGCGAGCCCGATAGTGGACGTCCACGCCCACGTCACGCCGAGGCGGTTCAGGGAGGCGGTCCAGTCGGGCCGAGACTGGCACGGCATGACGGCGGAGGACGGCGAGCTCGACAACCCCAAGAACCTGTGGGACCCCGAGAGGAGGATCGAGGAGATGGACGGGCTCGGCGTCGACGTGCAGCTCGTCTCCCCCACCGACTGCTTCTACCAGTACGACAAGGACCCGGGCGTCACGACCTCCATAGCGGCGGAGTGCAACGACGAGGTCGCCGAGATGGCGAAGTCCTACCCAACGCGGTTCATGGGGCTGGGGACGCTGCCGCTACAGGACGCCGAGCTGACCCTCTCCGAGATGGAGCGCGGGATGCGCCTCGGGCTAAGGGGATTCGTGATAGACGACCACGTCAACGGGCGGACATACGACGACCCGTTCTTCGAGCCATTCTGGGCCGCGGCGGAGAGGCACCGCGCCTTCCTGCTCGTCCACCAGGGCGGCCCCACCACCGTCACGATGAGGACCAAGAACTACTTCCTCCCAAACACCGTGGGGAACCTAGTAGACAGAACCCTCACATTCGGCTGCCTCGTCTTCGGCGGCGTCATGGACAGGCACCCCGGCCTCGTCGTCTGCCTCGGCCACGCGGGTGGCTACGTCCCCTACGCCGTCGACAGGATGGACAGGGGCTGGGACGCCTTCCCCAAGTACAGGGGCAGGGCGAGGGACCGCCCCAGCACGTACCTCGGCAGGTTCCTATACGACGCCGCGACCTTCACCGACAGGAACCTCAGGTTCCTCATTGACGCCGTGGGAATCGAGAACGTGGTGCTGGGCACCGACTGGCCCGCGCCCATGGCGGTCGAGGACCCGGTGAGGAGGATCAGAGAGTCGGCGGTCCTGACTGACGTCGAGCGCGAGGCGATCCTGCGCGGCAACATCGCCAGGGTCCTGAAGAGCGGGCGGTCAGCTTAGTTCGAGCTCGTACTTCTCCTCGACGAGGTCCCTGCCCCAGATGCGGTGGGCCTTCTCCTCCGTCTTCTCGAAGCCCCAGCGCCTGTAGAGGGTGATGGCGGTCTCCAGCTCGCTGAAGGTCCAGAGGATTATCCGCCTGTAGCCGGCGCTCCTGCTATACTCGACGGCCTCCTCCATGAGGCGCTTGCCGAGGCCCCGGCCGCGGGTCTCGGGGGTGAGGATGAACCACCTGAGCTGGGCGACGCCCTCGCCGTTTCGCACGATGGCTATGCAGCCGGCGACCTTTCCGCCTACCTCGACGACCCAGACCCTCTCCCCCCGCTTGTCCTCGGAGAGGACGAACTCGGAGAGGGGGCCCGCCACGTATGCCTCGAAGGTGTTGTCGAGGCCGTACTCCTCCGCGTAGAGGACGCCGTGGAGGCGCACTATCTCGCCCAGGTCCCCGGGTCGCATCTCGGTGCGAATCACGGGCTCCATGAGTGATCGGGGATCAGATGTTTTAATAGAAGATTCCGCCCAGTCGGTGTTGACCCCATTGCTTTTCGAGGCCCTCGCGCTCGTGACCTCCATAACGAACGCCCTCGGCGTGACCCTCATAGCGAGGGGGATGAGGGGCGCGAAGCCAATAGTCGCCGCCTTCTACAGCGTTGCGATCCAGACGGTCATCCTCGTGGCGCTCCTGCTCACGCGCATGCCCCAGCTCAACCTCCTGGCCGTGGGTTACTTCGCCCTCGGCGGCGTCCTCAGCCTCGGCGTCGCGAGGCTCCTCAACTTCGTCGCCATGAGGGGGCTTGGCGTGGCCAAGACGAGCGCCCTCATCGGGAGCAGCCCCGTCATCACCACCCTCCTCTCCATCGCCATCATCTCGGAGAGCCCCGACCTCGCGACGTTCGCCGGGGCCGCCACGGTCGCCCTGGGAGTCGCCCTCATCAGCGGCGCCACGGGGTTCAGGATCGAGAGGGCGCTCCTCGTCGGCCTCGCCTCCGCCCTCGCCAGCTCCTCCACGTGGATGCTCCCCTTCACGAGCACGCCGTTCCTGCTAGCGCTAGCGATGGCGGAGACCATGGCGACCGGCGTCGAGATGGCGAGGGCGCACGGGCAGGCCACGACCAGCATCACCAGCGCCCTGTAGACCCAGTCCATCAGCGGCTGGCCGAGGAGGAGGGGCGGCACGACGGCGACGACGACCGCGGCCCCAATCACGGCCGGGGTGTACCACCGGGAGAACCTGTCGACGAACGCCTCCGTCGGCGACTTGCTCTCCTCCGCCTCCTCCACCATGTGGAGAATCCGCGCCAGCGTCGACTCCTCCGCCATGCTCGTGGCGCGCACCGCGAGGAAACCGTCCACGTTCATCGTCCCAGCGTAGACGTCGCCCCCGACGCCCTTCGCCGCGGGCACCGACTCACCGGTTATCGCCGACTGGTCGACCCCCGACTCGCCCTCAATCACCTCACCGTCGAGGGGGACGCGGTCCCCCGGCCTCAACACGAAGACCTCCCCCGGCATCACCTCCCCCACGGGCACCTCGACCTCGGCGCCCCCACGCCTCACGACGGCGACCTCCGGCCGGAGCTCCATGAGCTCCTCGATCGCGTGCCGGGCCCGCTCACCCGCGTAGTCCTCGAGCCTCTCGGCGAGGTTGAAGAGCAGCACGACGGCCGCCCCCTCCTCCAAGTGCCCGATCAGGGACGCGCCCACCGCCGCGACGGTGATGAGGAGATCGATGGAGACCCTCCCCCGGAGGAGCGCCTTCAGCCCCGACACGGCGATCGAGTACCCCGAGACAAGCATCGCCGCGAGCAGGACGAGGTCCGAGACGAGGCTCCGCCCCGAGAGGAAGCTCAGGGCGAGGCCGACGCCGAGGGCCGCACCCGAGAAGACGAGCCCCCACACGCTCCCCTCACCGTGCTCCTTATGCTCATGGTTCTCTGCCAAGCCTCGAGGCCTCGGTTTCACCGATTTGAGGCGGACACCTTTTATTAACTTAGTGCTAAGAAACGGCATATAATTATTAATTGTTATTAATGATAAGCCATATTTATAATAAAGTAGGGTCCCCCTCGTGGAGTAGAGGCTATCAACGCTTTTAATCGCGGAGCCCCGAGAATCATACGCAATGTCCGGGCAGAGCCACTACGCCGTCATCGGCAGGGACACGCCGAGGAAGGACGGCGTCTCAAAGGTCACGGGCCAGGAGCGCTTCTCCAGCGACCTCACGCTACCGGGGATGCTACACGCACGCATCCTAAAGAGCCCACACCCACACGCCAGGGTCACAGCCATCGACAAGGCCGACGCCGAGGCGATGGGCGCCATTGTCCTAACACCCGGGGACGTACCCGGCGAGAGGTTCTGCCCGCGCCTAGTCAGCACACCCGAGGCGACCTACAAGGACTAGCACATTCTGACGCGGAAGCTGGTCTACGTCGGCGAGCCTATCGCCGTCGCGCGCGTGCATTACCTTTTAATCGTTGGTTGCACAAGCGATTAATGATGTCCAGGAAAAGCGATTACGTCACTGTGGGTAAAGATACTCAACGCAAGGATGGCGTCGCTAAAGTAACAGGCTCTGAGAGGTTCGCCTCGGATCTCAGCCTCCCCGGTATGCTTCACATGAGGTTGCTTAAGTCGAGCTTCCCCCACGCCAAGGTGCTTAAAATTCACACCGAGGAGGCGGAGAAGCTTGGAGCATACACTCTCACGCCCGACGAGGTCCCAGACGTAAAGTTCTGCCCCCGTTTAGTGAGCACACCAGAGGCAACCTACAAGGACTGGCACGTCCTTGCCAAGAAGCCGCTGTACGTCGGCGAACCCATAGCTGCCGTCGCCGCTGACACTGAGGAGGAAGCCCAGCTAGCCATCGAAGCCCTAAAGGTCGACTACGAACAGCTTCCCGCCTACTTTGATGCTGAGGAGTCGAGTAAACCCGGCGCAACCCAGCTCCACGACGCAATCGAGCTCAAGGGAACAATCATCAACCCTGAGCGAAACATCGCATGCACCCTTGACCTTCAGGAAGGGGACACAGATGCCGCATGGAAGGAGTGTGACGAGGTTGTCGAGCGTACATATCGGACGAACCGTAGGTACCACGTTCAGCTTGAAACCAAGTCGGTGCTTGTCAAACCTGAGATCGAGGGCGGAATCAGCGTCTGGAGCACCACGCAGACCATACACAATACGCGGCTCCTACTCCACGAGATATTCGGCTTGCCGATGGGCAAGATCCGCGTCTACAAGGTTCCCCTCGGTAGCAGCTTCGGGTCAAGCATCCAAGTTAACACCATCGTACCGATAGCCGTCGCGATGGCGCTCAAAACCCGGAGGCCTGTCAAACTCACCATGACTCGGGAAGAGGATATTCGCGACCACGTCAGCTATAACATGATATTCAAGATCAAACTTGGCGCAAAGAAGGATGGCACCCTAGTCGTGGGCCACCTCGACGCCATCCTTGACCTAGGATCCCATCAGATTCAGGCGTACGCCCTGCTAGGCTGCATGGCAGGATGGTGGGTCAGTCTCTACAGGCTTAAGGCGAAGAGTTACAAGAGCGTCGGAGTCTACACGAATAAGACCCCGAGTTGCGCGTTCCGCGGCTATGGGAACCCCCAAGTCAGTTGGATGGTCGAAACAATCATGGATGAGCTAGCCGAAAAAATCGGTGTCGACCCCCTCGACTTCCGTCTCAAGAACTATATCGGGGAAGGTGAGATATTCTGGGGCCAAGGTCCGACCGTCAAGAGCGTCATCCGGAGCTGCGGTGTCGAGGAGATGCTCAAGAGGGGTGCCAAAAAAGTTGACTGGTACAATCGGCCCAAGGCTGGCAGCCAGACTGGCCGTTACCGCAAGGGACTCGGCATGGGTCGCGGCTTCCATACCAGCAGCGCAGGAGCCCCCGTCCCAGGCACCGTAGTAGACTTCAGTGGAGCAATAATAAAGCTCAACGAAGACGGCACCGTTGACTACATCACAGCCCTCATGGACCACGGCGGAGGCACTCTTGAGGCCCACGCAAAAATAATCGCAGAGGAGCTCTGCCTCCCCCTAGACAACGTGAACGTCATCAGTGCGGACACGAGCACAACTGTTTATGACGTCTGCACTCACGCGAGCCGGGGCATCTATTCGGGTGGAGGTGCCGCACTCAAGGTGGCAAAGCAGGTCAAGGAAAAACTTCGTACCTTTGCCGCCCGAATGCTCGACGCCGAGGCGTCCGCCCTTAGTTTCCGCGTGGACCATGATCGCAAGCAGGGAGTCATCTACGCCGAGGGAATCAAGGGACGGGAGGTCACATTCAAGGAGATCGCCTATAACGCACGTCATAAGAACTGGGGCACCGTCGCTGCGGTAGATAGCTACCGGCAGCCAGCCTGCCCGCCTCATTTCACAAGCTACTTCATCGAGGTCACCGTAGACACGTGGACAGGAAAGGTAAAACTGGATAGGGTTGTGGCTGGTGCCGATGTAGGCACCGTCATCAACCCGAAGCTTGCTGCCGGTCAGGTCCACGGAGGTTTAGCCCAGGGCTGGAGCATGGCAGTAATGGAGGACATGAGCTACGATCCTAAAACGGGTGACCTAATCAATAATGGCAATCTCACGGACTATAAGATCCCGTATCCCCGGGACATGCCTGACCTCGAGGACTTCGAGGTCTTCTTCGTTGAGACAATCGAGCCAACGGGACCCTTCGGCGCGAAGGGAATTGGAGAGGGCGCCCTCAACCCCGTAGCTGGCACAGTAGCGAACGCCATTCAGAACGCTCTCGGCATCCGCTTTTATGAGTTGCCTTTAAGCAAAGAGAGGATCCTTGGGGCGATCATGGAGAAGGAGGGACAATGATGGATATCAACAAGCATAACACACACATCCTCCACAGGTTCGAGTATCACGCTCCAGTAACCGTCACAGAGGCTGTGAAGCTACTGGAGGAACTCGGCTCCGAGGCTACCATCCTCGCCGGAGGCACCGACCTTATCGTAAAGATGAAGGACGGATCCGAGAGACCACGACACATCGTCAACATCAAGCAGATCCCAAGTCTCAGCGGCGTAAAAGAGACGCCAGAAGGGCTCTGGATAGGCACACTCACCAAGATCAGTGAGCTTGAGAATAGCAGAGTCATCAAGGAGAAGCTCCCCGTCTTATACGAGGCGGCAAGGGTCATTGGCAGCGTCCAAGTCAGGAACCTCGCCACTGTGGGCGGGAACATATGCAACGCTAGCCCTGCAGCGGACAGCGCAATCGCTTTCCTCGCCCTAGACGCAGTAGCCCAAATCACAGGCCCTAACGGTGACCGAAAGGTTCCATTCGGCGAGTTCTTCACAGGCCCTGGTCGAACCGTCCTTAAAGAGGGAGAGTTGCTTACAAGCATAACTGTACCCAGAGATGTCTACAGTTGGAAGGGGCACTGGGCACGAGTCGCCCGCGCCAGTATGGATATCGCCACCATCAGCCTAGCTACCACCGCTAAGATGGATGGTGGTGTGGTAAAAGAAATCCGCCTCGCTTGGGGTACAGTCGCGCCAACGCCCATGAGGACGGAGAACGTCGAAGACTATCTCCGCGGTAAGAAACTGGAACAAAGCATCATTGAGGAGGCGGCGATGCTCGCCGCGTCCAGCATAAAGCCCCGCGACAGAGGGCGCAGCAGTGGACCCTACAAACGGAAGGTGGCCAAGGGCTTCATTCGCGAAGCCCTGACAAAGTTCGCGGAGGCATAGGAGGAATAAGAGATGAAGATAACCATAAACGTGAATGGGAAGCAGCGAAGATTCGATGTGGAACCCCACACCCTACTCCTCAACCTGATAAGGGACCAAATGAACCTAACTGGTACAAAGTATGGGTGTGGGATCGGAGAGTGCGGCGCCTGCACGGTACTCCTTGACGGAGACGCCGTCTTAGCATGCATGATGCTCGCTGTAGACGCAGACGGCCACAGGGTTGACACCGTGGAGGGGCTAAGCGACGGGGACAAGCTCCACCCGATACAACAGGCTTACCTCGATGAGGGCGCAGTCCAGTGCGGCTTCTGCACCCCCGGCTTCATAATGTCGACGAAGGCCCTTCTAGATAAGAACCCGAATCCTAACGAAGCTGAGATCCGGGAGTATCTGAACGGAAACATTTGCCGCTGCACCGGTTATGTCAACATCGTTAAAGCGGTACAATCGGCCGCGGCCAAAATGAAGGGGTAGGTTTGAGGACAGCAGCTGTCGTCCTCGCTGCCGGCAAGAGCAGCAGGATGGGGGTAAATAAACTCCTCCTGGAGGTCGAAGGAAAGACGGTCCTCGACAGACTGCTAGAATCTTTGACGCAAGCCATTGACGAGGTGGTGGTCGTCATCGGCTATAACCCGGACCCCATCACGAAGATAGCGAAGGCTCATGACGTTCTTGTCGCCTACAACCCTGACCACGAGAAGGGGATGACAACCAGTTTCCAGGCTGGTCTAAGGGTGGTGAAGGGCGCGGATGTGGTCTTCCTTGTCCTTGGCGACCAGCTTGGTCTAAGACCAGAGTTACTCAAGAGGATGCTCGCCGCCTTGGAGGACCTCCCGGGAGCCCTCATCGTGAGCCCGACCCACAAGGGTAGGAGAGGCCACCCAGTCCTCTTCAATGCACATCTCTTCGACGAGATCCTGAGTCATAAAGGTACACTGAAGGAGGTCGTTGACGGTCACGCCGACGCCCACGGCTCAGTAGAGGGCGACGAGTGGAGCACCATGGACTTCGACACCCCCGCCGACTTCGAGCGCGCCAAGCGCCTCTTCAAGCAGTAGCACCTTGGTAGGCCGGTTATGGCGTGCTACTGTACATAACGATTTTTCGCGGCGCTGTATGGCCTTAGCCTTATATCGGGTCGGGCTTTATCCCGACTGGTGGTAGCTTTGGCGAATAAGCTGGGTCAGGTCGATGTTTTAGGGATGAATGTCGAGCGTCTCGCGGGGCACGAGGCGATGGAGAGGGTTATGGAGGGGCGGGGGGAGCTGAAGCCCAGCGTCGGGGACGAGGAGCTGGCGGTCTGGGTCAACGGCGCCGTGGACAGGATGGACGCGCTCCTCCCCGAGGAGACGCGGTGCAGCGTATGGAGGCGTGCGGCAAGAACTGCAGCGAGGTAAACAAACGCGCGATAGACGCCGGCCTCGCGAAGAGGAAGAAGGCCGAGACGGAGGAGGCGTTCATCGACGCCGAGGTCAAGGCGGCGAAGGCGAGCAGCAGGCTGGAGCGGGGCGACGGCGTCCTCTACCAGGTCTACACGCCCCGCGGCTTCGGTAAGAGGCTGAGGTGCTTCTGCGCCCTCACGAGGGGGCTGCCCGAGGGGGAGACTATGTCGCCCACATACTGCAAATGCGGGGAGGCGTTCGCCCAGACCTACTGGGAGAACGTCCTCGGACGACGGGTAGATGTGAAGCTCCTAGAATCGGGCCTCACGGGCTCCGACGTGTGCCGGTTCGAGATACGCCTCTAGCCGCGCTTGACCCGGATCATCTCGGCGACTATGCTGACGCCGATCTCCTCGGGGGTCTCGGCGTTGATGTCGATGCCGATGGGGGCGTGCATCGCTTCGAGCGCCTTCTCGTCGAGTCCCTCCGATTTGAGCTGCTCCTTATGCTTCCTCGCCTTGTTTGCGCTTCCGAGGAGCCCGATATAGGTGGGTCGGGCCTTCGCGGCGTGGCGCAGTGCGGCGAGCTCGAAGGGGGTCTCCCCGTGGATGACGGCGACGAAGTCGCTCGGCCGAATCTCGACGCCCTTCAGCGACTCCGGGTATTTCCCGTTGACGACTGTCATCCCGGGGAAGTATTCCTGCCTCGCGGTCTCGGCGTCGTCGACGACGGTGACCTCGAAGCCGCAGTCCTTCGCGTAGCGCGCCGTGGCCTGGGCTATCCAGCCCGAGCCCATGATTATGAGCCGTGGCTCCGGTTTGACGATGTCCATGAATACCTTGACCTCCCCCCCGCACTTGGAGTCGATGGCGATCATCCCCTCGCGTGGGGGTATCCCCATGGCGAAGTGGAGCGTCCTAGGCCTCCCCTCCGCGAGCGCCTCCAGCGCCTCCTTTATGAGCAGCCTCTCCATCCCCCCGCCCCCTATGGTGCCGAGCGCCTTACCGTCCGGCGTCACCAGCATCTTGGCGCCGGGCTCCCTCGGCCCCGAACCCTTCTTCTCGACTAGAGTGCAGAGGACCACGCTCCGCCCCGAGGCGAGGAACTCGTTGGCCCTTGCGAATATCTCGGGGGCGCTCGTCCCAGTCTGATACGCGGCTACGGCTTAAAAGCTCAGCCTCGCCTGACGAGTAGGCCCCGCATCGACGGGTACGCCTCGAAGAGGCGGAGGATCGCCCGCTTCTCCTCCTCGGTGCACCCCAACAGGACCTTGATCTCCGAGTCCCTCTTGACGAGGTCGAGCGTGCAGACGATTGCGTCGATTTTCTGTTCGGGGTCGGAGCCGACGAAGACGTCGATGCCGTCGCTGTCCATCGAGGAGGTGCCTTCGAGGTAGCCGTAGTCGACCGGGTAGACGACCGTATTCGAGCCGCCGTCGTGCGTCCCCCGGGGGTTATCGACTATGATACGTCCATCGGCCACGAGGCGGTCGAGGTGGTCCCAGAAGGTCTTCTCGGACATTCTGGAAAACCAAGAACATCGGATCGGGATAAGGTTGGGGGTCAGTCGGGGGCTATGCGCTCCGCCGCATCGAGGATGGCCTCGATTATCTTCACGTAGCCCGTGCAGCGGCAGATGTTCCCCTCTATCCCCGTCTTGACCTCCTCCTCTGTGGGGCGCCTGTTGTCCCGGAGGAGCGCGTAGGCGCTCAGCAGCACCCCCGGGGTGCAGAAGCCGCACTGGACGGCGCCGTTCTCCATGAACGCCTCCCTGAGCTCCTTCATCAGCGGGTTGTCGGCGAGCCCCTCGACTGTGCAGACGTGGCGCCCCTCGACCTGCGGCGCGAGGATGAGGCACGAGGTCATCGGGTAGCCGTCGACCAGCACCGTACAGGCCCCGCACTCCCCCTGCTCGCAGCCCTTCTTCACGCTCGTCACGCCGAGCTCGACGCGCAGCATGTCCACGAGGGTCATCGTCGCCGGCGCCTCGACCGATACGTCGGCGCCGTTTAGCTCGAAGTTCACCATCACAGCTCGCCTCCTGAGCGTCGCCACGCCTCACGCATGGCGCGTTTAACGAGGACGCCCACCATGTCCCTGCGGTACTCGGCTGTGCCCCTGACGTCGTCGATGGGCTTCGCCTCGCCCATGCAGACACTGGCGGCCTCCTCTAACAGGCTCTCGCTCATCTTCTTACCCCTGATGGTATCCTCGGCCCTCGGGACGCGGATGGGCGTCGGCGCCACGCTCCCTAGGGCTATCCTCGCCTCCTTGACGATGTCACCGTCGCGCTCCAAGTAGACCGCGGCGTTGACTACGCTGAGTGTGAACCCCTTGCGCCTGCCTATGCGCTGGAAGCTGCTCCCCGAGTTGGCCGCGGGCGTGAACCTGAGACCAGTTAGCAGCTCGTCGGGCTCGAGCACGGTCGTCTTTGGGCCCGCGAACAGGTCCCTCAGGGGTACCCAGCGCGCGTCCTTTAGGCTGCTTATCTGGGCCTCGGCCCCGTGGACGAGGAGCGGCGGCGCCGTGTCGGCGGCCGGCGAGGCGTTGCAGAGGTTTCCCCCGACCGTGCCCCTGTTCCTGATCTGGACGCTGCCTATCCACCTGGCGGCGTCGTGTAGGGCGGGCGCCCTCTCCTCGATGACCTTCGAGGCGAGGAGCTGGGCGTGGGTCGTCGTGGGCCCTATGAGGACCTTGCCCCCCTCCTCCATGATCCCGTTGAGTTCGGGGATGAGGCCGAGGTCTATGAGGTGGACGGGCTTGCAGCCCACGTCGCGGAAGAGCGGAACCACGTCGGTGCCGCCGGCTATGGGCTGCGCGTACTCGAGGGTCGCCATCATCTCCAGCGCCCCGACGAGGGTGGGCGGGCGGAGCAGGTCGAACCCGGTCAGCGGCTTCAAATCTTGCCCGCCTCCTTGAGCGCCTTGTGCATGCGATCCGCCGTTATCGGCAGGGTGCTAAACCTGATGCCCGTCGCGTGATAGACCGCGTTGACTATCGCGGGGACGATGCTGATTATGCTCGGCTCCCCGACGCCCTTCGCTCCGAAGGCGGAGTACTTGTACGCCTCCTCGACGACGATGGTGTCGTCGATCTCCGGCGTGTCCATGGCGGAGGGGATGACGTAGTCCTTGAAGCCGGTGGTGATCACCACGCCGTCCCTGAGCTGGAGGTTCTCCATGACGGCGAAGCCGACGCCGTGGCTGATCGCCCCGTGTATCTGCCCGTCGATTGTGAGGGGGTCGATCGCCTTCCCCACGTCCATCGCGGGCCATATCTTCGTCACGTCGACCTGGCCCGTCTCGGTGTCGACCTCGACCTCCGCGACGGAGGCTGCGAAGGTGTAGACGGAGTAGTTGACGCCGAGCCCCGTCGCCTCGTCGAAGAACCTCTTGGGGGAGGTGTAGAAGCCGTAGCTGCCGGGGTTCTCGCCACGGGCGTGCATCTCCTCGGAGAGCTCGGAGAAGGGTATCCTCGTCGCCGGCTTCTTCCGGGCGTAGGCGGTGCTGTCGCGTAGCTCGACCTGCGCCTCGGGGCAGGCGAGCATGTCTGCGGCGACCCTGACCATGCGCTCCCTGAGCTTTATGGCTGCGTCCGCGGCTGCGGTGCCGCCCATCATGAGGCCCCGGCTGCCGTGGGTCGGCTTAGAGTCGGGCGTCGAGTCCGTGTCGGGCTGCTCTATCTTGATGGTCTCGAGGCTGGCGCCGACTATCTCGGCGACTATCTTGGCGTGGCCGAAGGGGCTCCCCTGGCCTATCTCGCAGATGCCGGTCCTGTAGGTGAAGCTGCCGTCCTCGTGGAGGAGGAGGCTAGCGGCGCTCCAGTCTGGGGTGCTGCGGCTCGTGCTGTTGCCGTGGTAGGCGCAGCCCACCCCCCACCCCTTCACCTTGTTCCCGACGCGGACGGGCTCCCTGTGTTTGGCCCAATCCGACGCAGCAGCGACGCCCGCCAGGCACTTGTCCATGCCGACGCTGTTGTCGAGGAGCTGGTCGCAGGTGGTGCGCGACCCGACCCTGAGGATGTTCTTCATCCTGAAGTCGACGGGGTCCATCCCCAACTCGTATGCGAGCTTGTCGACCTGCTGCTCGGCCGCGAAGTGGAGGGCGAGGTTGCCGAAGCCTCGGTAGCTGCCGCCGTAGACCTTGTTGGTGTAGACGGCGCGCCCGTCGACGGCGACGTTCTCGACCTCGTAGGGGCCGCAGGCGTGGGCGGTCTGCCTCCATAGCCAGAACGGCGCCCTGTTCGCGTATGCCCCGACCTCTAGGGTTATGTCCACCTCTACGGCGGTGATCCTGCCGCTGGCGTCTGCGCCCGACTTGTACTTGAACCTGACCGGGAACCGCTTCGGCGTCGCCGCCATGACCTCGCTCCGGTCCATGACGTAAGCGGCTGGCCTCCCCGTCTTAACCGCAGCGAGCGCCGCGTAGCCGCTGATGAGGGGGCCAGTGTCGTCCTTCTTACCGAAGGCGCCCCCGGTGAGTGCCTGTATGATCCTGACCTGGTTGAGCTTCCAGCCGAGGACCCTCGCCACCTTCTCCCTGACGAGGTGGGGGCTCTGCATGCAGGCGATGACGGTAACCTTGCCGACGCCGTCGGGCACCGCGTAGGCGGCCTCGGGCTCGAGGCACATGTGCTCCTGGTAGGGCGACCAGTAGGTGTCCTCGACGACGACCTTGGCCTGCTTCCAACCCTTCGCGGTGTCCCCCTTCCTGATCTTCGTCTTGACTGCGATGTTGTTCTCCTTGTGGATGATGGGTGCGCCGTTGGCGAGTGCGGCGTCGATGTCGAGGACGGCGGGTAGGGGCTCGTACTCAACCTCCACGGCCTCCATCGCCTCCTGGGCCGTGACGTCGTCCGCGGCGCATACGAGGGCGATCGGGTCACCCACGTAGTGGACCTTACGGTCGTTGAGGAAGGGCTGCTCAGGCAGCGCGTAGCCTATCTCGTTCTCGCCGGGGATGTCCCGCGCGGTGAGGACGGCGAAGACGCCGGGCATCCCGAGGGCAGCCGAGGCGTCGACGCGCCTTATCAGGGCGTGGGGCTTGGTGCTCCTTAGCACCCTTACAACCATGGTCCCCCTGGGGACGTAGTCGGAGGTGAAGCGGGCCCTGCCCAGAAGCTTGTCTAGGGCGTCGGTGCGTACCGTCTTCTTGCCGACGACCAGGTACTCGTCCCTGTGGAGGAGGTCGCTGAGGATCTTGTCGTACTCCATTGGCGCCAACCGCATAGAGTAGGGGCGCCGAGGGGATATTTAGAACCTACAGCTTGGAGCAGCCCAGGACTATGCGGAGGAGGGCGTCGACGTCCCCAGCCTCGATGGTGAAGACCTCTCCGCCTTCCCCATCAGGAGGGCGGCGACCTCGGCGACCCTGTCGTCCCTGCAGAGATAGACGGCGGCCCCGCTGCTCCTCGCCCTCTCGGCGACCGTGGAGGCGGTTGTCGTCTTGCCTCCCCCGATGGGGGCGTGGAGGATGACGCCGCATCGCACAACGGGCGGTATCCGTGGGCGCAGAGGATAAGAACCCAGCGCCCCCAACAAGAGACGAGGAGACCATGGACGGCTACGCGAGGAGCAAGATAATCTGCACCATAGGCCCCGCCAGCAGGCGCCCCGACATACTGAGGGAGATGGCCGCGGGCGGCATGGACGTGGCGCGCATAAACATGAGCCACGGCAGCCTCGACGAGCACCGGAACACCATCAGGGCGATAAGGAGCCTCGGCTCCGTCGCCGTCCTCCTCGACCTCCCCGGCCCCAAGATTAGGCTCGGGGAGCTGAAGGAGCCCGTGATGCTCAGGGAGGGCGACGCCGTCAGGTTCACCACCGAGAACGTCGTCGGTGAGGGCCTCACCCTGCCCGTCAACTACGATAGGCTCCCCGCCGAGGTCCGCCCCGGCGGACGGGTCTTCATAAACGACGGCCTCATCGAGCTGACCGTCCTCAAGGTGGACGGGGACCTCCGCGGCTTCGACGCCAAGGTCGTCAGCGGGGGCGAGGCGTCGACCCACAAGGGGGTAAACGCGCCGGGAGCCTCCCTCAGCCTCCGACCCCCGACGGAGCAGGACGTAAAGGGCATCGAGTTCGGCGTCCAGGCCGGCGTCGACTGGTTCGCCGCCAGCTTCATCAGGAGCAGGAAGGACATCGAGGCAGTCAAGGAGGCCGTCGAAACCGCCGACGGCGACCAGCCAGTCATAAGCAAGATAGAGCACGGCGAGGCAATCACGAACATCGACGAGATCATCTCGGCGAGCGACGGCGTCATGGTGGCACGCGGCGACCTCGGCATCGAGGTGCCACCCTGGGAGGTCCCCCTCCTCCAGAAGAGGATAATATCGAAGTGCAACGAGGCCGGCAAGCCCGTCATAGTCGCGACGCAGATGCTTGAGTCGATGGTGAAGAACCCGCGGCCGACGAGGGCGGAGGCGAGCGACGTGGCGAACGCCATCCTCGACGGCGCCGACGCGATAATGCTCAGCGAGGAGACGGCGACGGGCGCCCACCCCGTCGAGGCGGTTCGGGTCATGGAGAGCGTTAGCCGCGTCGTCGAGGTAGGGACAAACCTTAGGCGAGTGCAGACCCCGAGGGAGGGGCAGCCAATCGCCGACACCATAGGGAGCCTCGCCGCCACGGCGACGGAGGTCATCAAGCCATCCGCCATCATAGTCCCGACGAGGACCGGCTTCACAAGCCTCATGGTCTCCAAGTACAGGCCCCCGACTAGGATACTCGCAGTCTCGAAGGAGCAGAAGGTGGCCCGCAGGATACGCCTCTACTGGGGCGTCGAGCCCATCGACGTCCAGTGGAGCGACGACAGGGACGAGCTAATCATACGCGCCGTGAACAGGGCCCTCAGGGATGGCTACATCAGGGACTCGGATTCGATCATGGTCGTATCCGGCTCCACCCTCGAGGCGCCGGGGAGGACGAGCACCCTAGAGATACTCAAGGTCCATGAGATCTTGGCACACGCCGGGGGGCGCGACAAGTGAGGATAGGCGTGATCTCGGACACCCACGACAACGGTGGAGCCGCATGGGTGAGCTAACGCCGACCAACCCCGACGCCGGCCCCGTGGCGATGGGGCTCAGGGAAGTCTTCCACATGGGCTAGGGCTTCTCGCCGCAGAAGCGGCGGATCACGAGCTCCTGCACCCTCGCCGCCTCCATCACCGTCTCGAGGTCGACCCACTCGACCGCGGAGTGGGCGCCGTCGCCGGATGGCCCGTAGGCGACCGCGGGTATCCCCTTCTCCCAGATGATCTGGGTGTCGAGCCAGCCCCCGCCGCCGATGAAGGCGGGCGTGAGCCTTATCGCCTCCTTGCTGCAGGCTATGATGGTCTTGCAGATGTCCGCCGTCTCGGGGACGTCCATGGAGCCCCGGTAGAAGGTTATCTCGTAGCTCGCCTTGAACTTGGGGTCCCTGTCCGCGATGCCTCCGAGGAGCTTCTCCAACTCCTCCTCGACGTCCCTGCGCTCCTCGCCGGGGATGAGGCGCCTCTCGATCTGTAGCAGGCACTTGTCTGGGTAGGTGCTTAGCTCCAGGCCTCCCTTGATGGTGCCCGCGTGGACGCTGGCGGGGCCCACGATGGGGTGCTTCCTCTTCTGGTACCCGGCGCCGAGGTCCTCGAGGCCGGTGAGGACGCGCCCCATCTTGGCGATGGCGTCCACGCCCACCTCCCAGGCGCTCCCGTGCGCCGCGAGACCCCTCGTCTCCACGTCGACCCAGGCGAACCCCTTGTGGCAGCGCACTATCTGGAGGGCGCTAGGCTCGCCGATGATGGCCGCGTCGACGCGGGTCTTCTCCATAACCCTCTCGGTGCCGATGCTGGCGTACTCCTCGTCGCAGACCCCCGCTACGACGACGTCGCCCTTTAGCTGCGCGCCGGAGTCTACGACCGCCTTCAGGGCGGCGAGGCTCGCGACGAGGCCGCCCTTCATGTCGAATGTTCCCCGCCCGTACATCCTCCCCTCCTTGACCACGGGGTCGAGGGGGTCGATGGTCATGTAGTCGTAGCCGACGGTGTCGACGTGGCCGTTGAGCATCAGGCTCTTCCCGCCACCTGAGCCCTTGAGTGTCCCGACGGCGTTGCAGCGGTTCCTCTCGATCCTGTCGACCTTGGCCTTTAGGCCGAGTTCGTTGAGCCAGCCGGCGAGGTACTCGGCGATCTCCGCCTCCCCCTTCGCGCCGGGGACGAGGCTCGGGTTCACCGAGTCGATCCTTACAAGCTCCCTGAGCAGCTCCGTGGCCGCCCTCTCGTCGACTTTCGACTTGAACATGGGTAGAGAGGGGCGGCTCACGGGTTAAAAACGTGGGGGGTTCGCCGGATGATCTAGAATATCTAGCCCCCCGGGTGACTCTGATTCGGGGCTCCCATGAGCGCGAAGCTGACGGCCTTACTTAGGGGCAGGGTGAGTTTCGGCCTAGTCGACGGCGCCACGGAGCTGATCGATCCCACGCTCTACCCCTTCGGCTCGGGCAGACTCCCCATACTCTGCGAATCCCTCGAAGAGGAGCCGAGACCCTTCGAGGCCTACGAGAGCGGGTTCAGGTCCATCGTCTACGAGCAGCCGGGGGGCTGGCTGAAGGCGAAGGGGGTCGGGATACCCCACGGGGGTTCTAGGCCCATCAGACGAGGCGGGGACATCCTCACCTACTTCCTGAACGAGGTCGACATCGGCGGCGGTAGGCTCATCTGGGGGTTCTCCACCGTCGAGGAGGCGAGGAGGGAGCTAGAGATGACGCGCGAGGCTAGGAGCCTCGGCTGCCCCGCGCCGACCCCCGTGGGGCTCGGGGTCTACGGGGAGGTCCGAGTCATCGACTTCAAGGACCGTGGGGAACTCTTCAAGGCGCTCGCTTCGACGCCGAGGGAGGAGCTGCTCGGGCGATTCGCCGCCGCGAGGCGGGTCGAGGCGGCCTGCGTCTTCCTCCGGCAGCCGACCGACGTGAGGGTCGACGAGATTCTGTACGGGTTCCTCCACCCGGGGCTTGGCGGGCTGCTCGACTCACGCGGTGCTCGGGACTTTCTCAAGTGGCTGGGTTCGAGCTGCGGCAGGAGCCTGAGGACGCACCACGACGCGGGGCTCCTCCACGGGACGGCCCCGAAGGGTGGGGGATACATGACTAACGCCCACTCCGCCAACCACCTAGTCGACGAGGACGGCACATACACCACCGACTACCACATGGCGTACAGGAGCGGGGACAAGGAGCTACGGAACATGGAGGCGTACTTCCTCGCGAGCCTCATGAACCCCCTCCCCGGGGCGTCGGAGGCCGCGGCCTCATACTACGGGCAGCCCAAGCCGCTCGTCTACTCGTTCTCCCCCGAGGGCCCACCGCCCCTGTTCAACAGCGGGTTCTTCCAGCCGAGCAGCCGGCTCGAGGAGTACGCGGAGGCCTTCGTGGACGGGGTGGCATACGGTTACCGGAAGAGGGAGGCACACCACTTCGAGAGGGCTAGGAGGCGCGAGGCCCTCACGGTCGCGGCGGCCTGCAAGAAGGAGTTGTTCCGCCTCCTCGACCTCCCCGCCTCGATGCAGAGGGGGGTCGATCAGGTGCGGAGGAGGTTGGCCGCCCTGAAGCTGACGGCGGTCGATATCGAGGCCTCTACCGCCAAGGTGGAAGCCGATCTGGCTTAGTGTGCGGGGGGTCGTACCCAGCCGCCGTAGACGGGGTGGCGGCTGCAGATGACCTCGATGAAGGCGGGGCGCCCCCTCTTGTTCTCCTTCAGGGCGTCCTTGAGGGCGGGGGCGACCTCGTCTGGGTCCTCGACCCTGACCGCGTGCATGCCGAGGGCCTCCGCCATCTTCGCCGTCTGATAGGTGTCCGACTTCGTGACCTCGCAGGCGTAGGGGGTGTGGCCGCCTCCCCAGAAGCCGGGGCCGTAGCCGCTGAAGCCGCCGTTGTTTATGTGGACTGTGGTTATGCCCATGCAGTGCCTGATGAGGGCCTCGTAGTCCCCCATCTGGTAGCTGACGCCGGCGTCGCCTGTGACGCTGACCACCTGTCTCTTCGGGTAGGCGAGCTTCGCCCCCATCGCGGCGCCGAGGCCGAAGCCGAGGGTGGAGACGTTGCCCCATGCCATGAAGCCGTGCTCGGCGACGGCGTCGTAGACGGTGGTGAGTTGGTCGCGTGTGTTCCCCGACTCGTGGGTGACGACGCTGTTCTTGGGGTCGAGGGTCGCGATGATCTCGGCGTAGACCCTGTAGGGGTTTATGGGCTTCTCGTTCGACTCCATGAGGGGGCGGTACTTCTTCATCTTCTCCTCCTTGGCGGCGGCTATCTCCGCCTCGACGCCCGCCCTGGGCTTGGCGCCGTGCCTCTCCGCCTCGGCTATCATCTGGCGGAGCACGAGCCTCGCGTCGCCGACGACGGCGTGGTCCGTTCGGGTCGCCCTGTTGAGGTCCTGCTCGTCGATGGTGCATTGGATGATGGTCTTGCCCTTCGTGGGGACTTCGTGGCCGAAGCTCGTCGGCCCCAGACTCGCCCCTATGGCGAGGACGAGGTCGGAGCCCTTGAGCCACCTCTCGGCGGGGACGTCGCGGACGCCAAGGCTGAGGGGGTGGTCCTCGGGGAAGCAGCTCTTACCCATGAGGGTGGTGAGGACGGGTGTGCCGGTCATCTCCGCGAACTGCCTCAGCTCGGCGCAGGCATCCCCGAAGAAGACGCCCTGCCCCGCGTAGATCATCGGGTTCCTCGCGTGGAGGATCGCCTCGACCGCCACCTTCACGTCGTGGGGGTCACCGGAGGGCCTCCACCCCTTCACCGGCGTGTAGGGGTGCTCGTCCGTCTCGTAGTCCTCAAGGCCGCGTGGGAGCTGGAGCATGACTGGGCTCGGGCGCCCGCTGCGGAGCTGCGTGTAGGCGCGGCGGACGAACTCGGGGACGCGCCGCCCCTGGCTTATGTAGCCGCTCCACTTCGTGACGCCGCGGAACCCGTCCTCGATGTTGAACCTCTCCCTCGCGGCTGCGGCGTTCGGGACGCCGTCGGTGAGGCAGAGTAGGGGCGATGAGTCCTCGTACGCCTGGGCGAGGGCGCCGTAGGCCATCTCGGTGCCCGCGGCGTTGAGCCCGCCCATCACGGCCGAGACTCCTATCTTCTTGCCGCTCGTCGCCCTCCCGTAGGCGTCGGCGACGGCGACCGCGAACCTCTCCGTGCGAACCATGATGAGGGGCATCCCCTCCTCCCCGCAGGCGTTGACGAAGACGTTCGTCGGGAAAGTGCAGACCCAGTCAGTCCCCTCGTCGCGGAGGAGCCTGACCAACCCGTTTACAGCCTTGATCTTCAAGCCGGAACACTGGGTCGTAGAGGGCGCTGGGGTGTAAAAGATGTGCGAGCCTACATCTGGCGCAGCCGCTTGACCCGCTCCTCTAGGGGCGGGTGGGTGGCGAACAGGTTGTCGAGGGGGCTCTTGTTCGGGTCGCTTATGAAGAGGGGGCTCACCGCCTCGTCTACCTTCATCTTCCCCTGGTTGTTGTCCTTGATCTTCTCGAGGGCGGACGCCAGGCCCTCGGGATAGCGTGTAAGCTCCGCCCCGCTGGCGTCGGCCATGAACTCCCTGCGGCGGCTTATGGCGAACTGGACCAGCGCCACGGCTATCGGGGCGAGTATGGCGAGGATGAAGCCCAGGACGATGACGACGACCTCTATCCCTGCGCCGCTGTCCCTGCTCCGGCTCCTCCTGCGGCCGGCGCCGCCCCACCACGCCCACCTGAGGATTATGTGGCTCAGTATCGAGACGAGGCCGACGAGGACGGCGACGAATGTCATGAACTCGACGTCACGGTTACGCACGTGGCTAAGCTCGTGGGCGACGACCCCCTCAAGCTCCTGCCTGTTGAGCTTCTGGAGGGCCCCCGTCGTCACGGCGATGCTCGCGTGCTGCGGGTCCTTCCCCGTGGCGAAGGCGTTGATCTCGGGGTCGTCGATGACGTAGACCTTGGGCGGGGGGACGCCGGCGGCGATGGCGAGGCCCTCCGCGACGTTGTTCAGGTAGACGAACTCGTTACCCTCTGCGGGGTGGGCACCCGTCGAAGACAGTACGATCTTGTCCCCGTACTGGTAGCTGCCCCACGTGTAGATGAGGATGAGAACTAGGCTGAAGGGTAGAACGAAGATTAGAGCATCAGGCGCGAAGATGTAGGCGAAGGAGTAGACGAGGCCGAAGAGGAACAGCGACACGACTATCGCCAGGAGGATGCTGTCCCTCCTGTTCCTCCTCTGCTCGTCGAAGAAGCTCCGCCGCGCCATTAGAACTGTACCTTCGGAACCTGCCTCTCACCCTCGGGTATGGCGAGGAACTCGCGCTTGCTCCGGCCGCCGGCGAACCATGCGCCCGGAATCGTGGTGATGAGGTTGTTGAAGTTCAGCACCGACGTGTTGAAGTACTGGCGCGCGTAGGCGATCTTGTCCTCTATGCCCTGCAGCTGCTCCTGTAGCAGCTTGAACTGCTCGTTTGCCTTGAGCTGCGGGTAGGCCTCGGCGACGGCGAAGAGGGTCCTCAGGGTGGACGTCAGCATGTTGCTCGCCTCCATCCTCTCCTGGGGTGAACCCGAGACGAGCCCGGCGCGTGCCTTGCTCACATTCTCGAATATCTCCCTCTCGTGCTTGGCGTACCCCTTTACCGTCTCGACGAGGTTGGGGACCAGATCGAACCTCTTCTTAAGCTGTACGTCGATCTGGCTCCAGGCCTCGTCGATCTGGTTCTCATACATCCTGATCCTGTTGTAGTATGAGAAGTAGAGCCCGACGAGTATCAGGGCGACGACGACCAGCGCCCCGATGACGCTTAACGTGAGTATGTCCATTTTTGCTCCCCTTAGAATCTGAAGGTGCTGACCCTAAAAGGTTATTGAAAATAGTCTAAATAGATCCTTGTGTAGGGGCTTGGTCCGCCCTGTGGGCGCCGGTCACGGGGATTTAACCTGAGGCGGGTTCTTCCCGTTCTTGCCCGGGAGCGTCTCCTCCCCGAACAGGAAGATGAAGGCGGCGACGAGGAAGACGATCCCGCCCATGACGTAGAAGGGGGCGGCTAGGCCGAAGCCGTCTGCGACTATGCCTAGTAGGATGGGTCCGAAGAGGCTGCCGATGTCGCCGAAGAATCGGAATATGCCCATGCTTATCCCCCGGGGCTCCCCGACGGTGGCGTCCGTCGCCATGGCGAGCGGGGCCTGCTGCATCCCGCTCGTCCCGACCCCCATCACGAGGGAGACGCCGCAGAGGAGGATGAAGGAGGTGAACTGGGGGAAGAGGAACATGGAGACGCCGGAGGCGACGAGGCCGAAGACGATCACCGGCTTCCTCCCTATGAGGTCGATGCCGTAGCCTATGGGTATGGTGAGGAAGAGGTTGGCGATCGTTGCGGCGCTCAGTATGATGCCTATGTCGGCCGGGGTGAGGCCCGCAACGTCGGCGGCGTAGATGGGTAGAATGTCCTGCCT